>Ga0307517_10004591_pt1 | contig 21155 bp, 17 predicted proteins | sample 23_EM_MG_FD_194515 | JGI IMG/M metagenome (GOLD analysis project Ga0307517, IMG submission 194515) | Populus trichocarpa ectomycorrhiza microbial communities from riparian zone in the Pacific Northwest, United States - 23_EM | ecosystem: Host-associated > Plants > Roots > Unclassified | place...
TGGGATAAGCTCCCGTGTTTTATACTTTAATTTGGCCTGCCTAATTTATATATCGTATTCTAAAAATCTCAAAATCCATAAACCCTCAAGACGGAGGGATATAGATACACTTACGCTCACAGTCGAAATTAATCCCACTAATTTAATCAATCACATGTGAAGTACCCACCACCAGATCTGTTCTCTCAAATCATCGCTAAAAATGAAGATGATCGGAGACTTATTTCTCTGCTTATCGATCGCACTAATTTTCTCAATCTCAGCTGTTTCCGCTGATTTGATTAACGGTTGTGGCGGATTCGTCGAGGTGATTCCCTAAAACATCACTCTCTTTTTTCCTTCCTAACAAATTTAAAGAAATTAACTTAGCTTAATGAAATATCATTACGGATCTGAGTTAATGGAAACTGCAGGCGAGTTCTTCTCTGGTAAAGTCAAGGAATCCAAGCGCCACAAAATTGGATTATTCTGACATCACGGTAAGTTTTCATATTCAAATTATTTTCACTTATTTGTGTCAACAATTTATCTCATTTAATTTTTGTATCAATGTAAGGGCAGGTAGAGCTTCGTACTGTAGATGGATTGGTAAAGGAGAGGACACAGTGTGCACCCAATGGTTACTACTTCATTCCAGTCTATGACAAGGTAATAATTCGTTAAATCATTTCAGTTTTTTATTTAATAATGATTGATATTGTTTTCATCCTCCCATCCTTTTCGTTTTTTCTTATAAATGATCTGCAGGGCTCATTTGTTATTAAAATCAATGGACCGGAAGGATGGTCGTGGGACCCGGAAAAATTCCCGGTTGTCGTTGATGATATGGGCTGCAACCGCAATGAAGATATTAATTTTCGATTCACAGGGTATGTTCAGAAGAATTATGTTTGGATAATTTGAGCATAGTCTTGCATAATTCGCGAACTAAGTTAGCTGGTATTAGGACGATTTACTTATCTTAAGCTTGTATACTGTAGATTGAGTTGAGTTCATGTTTTTACGTTACAGGTTCACTATATCTGGTAGAGTTGTGGGAGCAGTTGGTGGACAGAGCTGTTCTGCAAAGAATGGTGGTCCTTCGAATGTTAATGTTGAACTTCTGTCTCCTAACGATGATCTCATTTATTCTATTGTAACCTCACCAGACGGGAGTTACTTGTTCAAAAATGTTATTCCAGGTATGGGGATTCCTTTTTCATTTTGTTTTCAAGGTTTATGTTAGTTTTATGCTTGTATTCCATACAAGAACACACACATTTATTTCGAACTCATCTGAACATTATTAAAACTTGCCAACTATTTGCATGTATCAGTATGAAAATGGAGAAAGGTTGTCTTTAAGTCTCCATCAATGAAACGAATGGTATGAATTGGTTATCTTACATTGCACTAAATGTGGTGGCATAATATCCCCTGTTGGAATTCCATGTTTCTTCGTAATTTACATTAACTGAAGTCTCTTTCTCATTATGTTATCTATCCACAAATATGTGGTGAACGGTGTCTTGCAACATCCCTTTCCATTGTTTGGGGGTGAAAGGAGCTGAACCTGGGCAATCCCATCCCTCAGGGCCTTAGTTTTAATTATTCTACTGCTGGATCCATGCCTCGCTGAAATCTCAAAAAATCATTGTATCTGTGCAGGAAAATACAAAGTTCGTGCTTCACATCCTGATTTGAAAGTTGAAGTTAGAGGTTCCACAGAGGTCAGATATGCTGTCTGTCCTTTTCTCAGTGACCTGCAATTTTGTCCTTGCTTGCTGCTGTTTGCTTAATACTGCACTGCTTGCAGGTGGAATTGGGGTTTGAAAATGGCATAGTTGATGACATTTTTTTTGTCCCTGGATATGATCTTCACGGATTTGTGGTTGCTCAGGTAAAACCTTCTGTGAAGAATTTTTTTGACTGTAGCTGCTTTATATATATATTTAAAAAAATTGTGTTGTCAACAACAACAACCAAATCTCATACTAAACCATTCGGAGTCAGCTACATGGATCCTTTTGAACCTTTCTGTAAGATCATGCACCAAATCTGCCCCAATATCAAGAGATTTTAAATACTTTGATGCCACTTCCATCCATGTTAGCATAGGTTCCCCTCTTTCCTTTTTGCCCCCTGCTATGACAACTTATCACGTCTCTGAACCAGGGAATAAGGTGCCCTGTTTTGGACATTGCCAAACCTTCTAAGGCGCCCATTGTGTGCTACACAGACCTTTCAGTGGATGTGTTCGTTTCTTTCATTTGCATTGTCTATCTACTGAAAAATCTATTGAATCTATAGATTCTTACAATTTTTTTCTTTTAAACTGGGTCTTGGAACAGCCTTCTTCTTTTAATTTCCTCTTTTTAGGGCAGACTAGAATGCAAATCTTTCTTTTGATTTGAAGCTAAGAGTCACTATTCCACTTCTGACACAGAAAATTAATGTACAAGAATGTGCATTCATATATTAGACTATATATGCTGCCAGAGCTAGACATTATATCTCTAGTTTACGGCCCCAATAATGCAGCATTTATAATCATGATAACTTTGTGCATGTTTACTATATTTTTCATAATTACAAAGCTTGTTTTCCTCTTTGGTAGGGAAATCCAATTTTGGGAGTTCACATTTATCTATGTTCATGTACAGGAATGTGCATTCTTATTAGACTAAATATGGGACCAGAGATGGACATTATGTTTCTAGTTTATGTTCCCTATAGTGCAATATCTATCATCATGAGAACTTTGTGTGTCTTTACTATTTTTTTCACATACACATGGCCTGTTTTCCTCTTTGGTAGGGAAATCCAATTTTGGGAGTTCACATTTATCTGTATTCGGATGATGTTGAAAAAGTAGATTGTCCCCAAGGCTCTGGTGAGGACGTGGGGCAAAGAAAGCCTCTCTGTCATGCTGTAACCAATGCTGATGGAATGTTCAGATTTAAATCACTACCATGCGGTAACACTCTCTAAGACTTTTTTTCATCTCTTCACTGCACTGGCGTGTGCATATAAATGCTTGTACATGTATTTGCTTGGCATCTTTCTTTATGCTTGTTCTGAATGTTATGAACATTTTGTGTTTAGTACTTAGCTGAACCCGATGCTAAACTTAATGGTAGTTGATGAGTTTCATTAACTTGACATCATTTCAGTGTCTGCATGCTATTTTACAGTAGAAAACTGAACCAAGTTTACTACATTCTGTTAGATGTAATAGCATAAGTTTAACTTGTTGAACCCTACTGTAGCTTTGCATTTGTACTTTATTGCATACTTTCTGCCCTGAAGTTACTATTTTTTGCATTTTCTGCTTAAATTGTCTTGGTTACCATCTTGTGTTCATCAAGCCTTGAAATGTTTATTTATGCATTTTGTCCAAATTAATAAAAGGTGCTAATTTCATGCTTCTTGGCGATTGTTCTGCATTGTTGTGATCAATTTATCTAATGCTTTATAGGTCATTATGAGCTTGTTCCATCCTACAAGGGTGAGAATACGGTATTTGATGTTTCACCTCCTCTCATGTTGGTTTCTGTTGAGCATCAGCATGTAACAGTTCCCCGACAGTTTCAGGTAGGACATATTGTAGTTCCCGTAATCAAATAGATAAACTTCTATTCCTTTGTTATCTTTATCAACCATCTTTCTGGTGTCCTTTTTCTACCTTTTATCTTGAAAAGTATTGAGCACTGCATTTATTTTACATGAAGTGTTTTTCTATGGAATAAAAAAATAATAGTTGTAAGCACTATAAACCCGTGAGTCTATGCTGGTATTGACTGCCCCCCATTAAGCAGCATCAATGGCAAGAAATATGTTCACAATTTATAATTGTATAAGGTTTACTACGTCAAACCAGCAATATTCATTTCCTATGGTGGATGATGAGATCAGTTGCCCCATTTGTTGACTGTTTCTGTTCAGATCTAATATCCATCTCAAAAGCTGTAACCCCTCACAGTAAAATAAAAAGATTGTAATTGTATAATCATCCTGATTTTGGTTGTATTGTCATCCTTAAGGTTAGAGCAACTTAATATCTTGATGGCCAGGCTTAGTATACTTTTCCTTGGTGCCAATCATTTGGTTACTAGCCAGCTGACAGCTAAATAGAGAAGTGAAGAACTAGCATTATGATGTTCTATCTGGCTAGTGAGATTCTTGTCCTTAATGGCATTGGTGTACATTCTTACTTCATAGGCAACAACAGCTCTGTTTACAAGCTCTCTCTGAAGCATCTCAGGAGTCACATCATTGTTATCTTTCTCACATTCTCACTTCCATCTGTTGTCAAAAAGGTCTATTCAGCTATATCATCCTTTGTTACTGTTGGTTTGTGCAGGTCACAGGATTTTCTGTGGGGGGTCGCATAGTTGATGGGAATGGCATGGGAGTTGAGGGTGTCAAAATCATTGTTGATGGTCACGAAAGGTCTGCAACTGATAAAGAAGGCTATTACAAGCTTGACCAGGTATAGTCTTGTGCATGATCTCAACTTTAATAATTATATTTGTCGTTCTTGATCATCTCAGTATTTTTAATGAGTATTTTTTTTTTGAGTGAGTTCACCCTATATTCTGTTTTTTTTTTCATGGGGTACATTTCATCTTGCTATTGCATCAGATGTCTTGCTTTATTCCTTTTCTTTTCAGCTGATCAAATAATATCTGCTGGCATCCTACTATGTCTTACCAACCTTTGACGACCCTCTTGGAGCTCTATGAAGCGATTAACAGATACAATAAATTATACAGTAGTCCTGGGCTTAAACTCACTGCGAGTACTAAGCCCGGAACTCTGTCAATTAGATACATGGTTGTTTTTTTCCTAATTCATGGGGACCACTTAGGAGCACATTGGTATAATTTCTTGATGGATATGCTTAGTTCGATTTCAAATTGTGGCAGCATGGTTAGGGGTTAAGTTTCATAGACTTCATATCATAGGTTATAGCCACTTCATAATTTTAGGAGTTGATAACATCTCTGTTTATTAAAGCAAACCATTTACTGTCCTGAAATCTATGTAGTCATTCCTTTTTTCTCTTTATTTGTGGGGCGGGGGATATATTGTGATAGAGTGAATTGATGATACTTGTTCAGCATAAAAAAAGAGTTTACGGCTGTTCTTGTTAGACTAAAATTTGCATAAGGATCCTTCCATCCATTGATCTCGGCCATGGTTTTCTAAAAAAGAATATTTGCAAGCTTCTATTGTATGCTTTCAAACATTTACTTCTTTTTCTGTCAGTCTCCTTCATCAGTCTCATGAATCTAGTACCTCTTAATTATTAATCGTGTTAATTGCTGTTCCATTATCACCAATAAAGTATTTAAGCTTAAGCTAGGTAGGAAAACTTTTCGTGGTCATGCAAGTATGTAGTTTCTGACCTTGAAACATGACAGTTCCAAGCCAAAGTCTTAAAGTCAGGCACTTCATCTTTGCTAAATTGCTTGTTTTTAGGTTACATCAAATCGTTATACGATAGAGGCCAAGAAGGAGCATTACAAGTTCAACAAGTTGAAGGAGTATATGGTAAAGTATAACAGAATATTTCTTTAGCATCTTGAATACTCTCTTCGTCTTTTTTAATGGATATAAGAGGTATACACTATAGGTTTAATTATTCTTTTAATTATGAGGCATCCACTTGACCGTTTCTACTTCTTTGATCAGGTTTTGCCAAATATGGCTTCAATTCCAGATATTGCAGCAATCTCCTATGATGTCTGTGGTGTAGTAAGCATGATTGGTTCTGGATACACGGCAAAGGTAATGTTTTTTAATTAAAATATGATAGCATGGTAAAAGTAATTTTGCAGATTTACATTTTTTTCCCTTGGTTATTATAGAATTTGCACATTTACAATTTCAAACTTTGTCGTGTATGACTTCTAGGTAGCCTTGACCCATGGACCTGAGAATGTCAAACCTCAAGTCAAACAGACAGATGGAAATGGCAATTTCTGCTTTGAGGTATGCTTGAGGAAGTGCAATTCGGAAACACTTTTGATCGCTGAAAAAATGACATTTCCCCCCTTATATTAGCTTATTGAACTGTACATTTTAAAAATACAAGCGTATATATCCTGCATGTTGCAGCAAAAATATGAAATATTTTGAATGAAGTTGAAGAAATGTGTGGATAAAGAGAGAAAAAAGGCATATCTGATAATCAATTTAGGGTGGTGGGACCTATGCAAATTTTCTTTTTTTCTTTTTGCTTTTTCATTATACAATCATTATAAACCAGTGCTATTTTGCAGCACCACAAATATTCACAGATACACATGTATATATATGCATTATGAAAACAATAATGGAATGCGCCTTGATGAATAGATTTTTGTTTTAGGTAGTGCAAGCAAAGCAAGCCTTATAAAATCTTTAAGAGTTGTGACTTAAGCCTTGTAAAATCTTCAAGAGTTGTGACCCAGTGAGTTATAAATAGCTAGTTATATGAGGCATTATTTTAATGGATGGCTTGGGATCATTTTTTTTTTGTTTTCTCAAGGTCTGGCTCATAGGTATCAGGTACTATGCTTCAAAATGTTTTAAAGAATTTAGTTGTTAACGTATAGGTGCAGGTAGATTTTTGCTATGTTGCTCAGAGTTTTTGAACTTGATGAACCATTGAGATATTTGTTTGATGTGGAGAGTATGATTTGCATTGTATTTGAGAAATCTCAGATGCTTCTACTCCTATTTTTTTTTATAGTGTCAGAAAGGAACACAGGATAGATATCTTTTACCTTTCATTGTTTTACACCACAAACATATGATTAAGAAATAAACCACTGTTAAAACAACAGTGTTGAAGTCACTGTTCTAAGAACAGTGTTATGGAATAAAATTTGAGTACATCTATTAAAATATTAATGAATTCTCCTTGATTTTTTTTTTAATTTTTATAAAGAGCTTTTAGGTTCATGGAAATCCATGATCCTTCCTTTCTGTCCCTCAACATGTAGTCATTTATTATTCTATTTATTTTTGCTTGGTATTTTGTGAAACTTGTGTGTGTCGAAAGTACAGAACTCTTCTGGTCCTATGCCCTGGTATGTTTCTGTTCAAGATTGATTATATAAGCAGCTGGCACTGGAATATGCAATTACTGCTCTTAAGTTGATCCATTCAATTATCTGTGTTTGATCTATGAGATCTTTGCTACAGCACTGTGAACTTATGAATATGCATTCTGGAGTGATTTTAAGTGCATGCCATGCAATTTTGATAACTTTTCTTCAAGATTTTATTAAGATGATCACATGGGATGCAAAAATTACCCTTGAGATGATTTAAGAATACTTTGCGAAACTCTATTGCTGTGGATTTCAACCATTTGTTTTCTTCCCTTTATTTTCATCAATCAAGCATTGATGCAATTAGAACTAAATCTGATGAAGTCACATCTTTCTTCTTTATCATCATTTGTCAGGTTTCACCCGGTGAGTATCGCTTATCTGCTTTGGCTGTTACACCTGACAGTGCTCCTGGACTTTTGTTTTCACCATCTTATGCTGATGTTATGGTCAAAAGTCCATTGCTGGATGTACAATTTACTCAGGTAACATGAAATGTTATATGAGAAAGAAATTATGTTTACCTAGTGATGACTTGTTGCAACTTTATTGTTATTGTGTCCAGATGACTTATTGCAACTTTATTGTTATTGTGTCCATCCGATCTCAGAAGTTCAATTCCAAGTCCATGATGTGTTTAGTCTCTTCCCACCACTGCTTTACACATGTAGTTGTTAGATTGGACACAGGAACTGGTTTCAGTAGTATTATCACATGATTTGAGATCGCAATCAATTTATTTCTATCAATTAGAGGAGAAATGTTATACTTGGTCTGTGTTTTTGTTTTCTTTCTTTTAGATCATGGAAATTGGCATGGATGAACTACCTCGGATTTCTAATAGTAATTGTGCATTCTTTCCTTGGTGAAAATACTTCTTACTGATGTTTATCTTCCTTTTCATGAAGGTTCTTGTCAATGTTCATGGTTCTGTTACTTGCAAGGAGAAGTGTGGTCCATCAGTTTCTATCGCCCTTGTGAGATTGGCTGGTAAACATACAGAAGAAAGAAAGTCTGTTAGTTTGACAAATGATAGTGATGAATTTCTCTTTCAGAATGTCGCGCCTGGAAAATACAGGCTTGAGGTAAAGTGTGTTCAAGGAAAGTTTTTTTATCTGAAAGATATAATTTTTGTTTTTACATGAATCACTACACTCATTTAGTAATAAATTGCACTTGTACCCCTACCTTATTATTTTCTTTTCCCAAAGCCAGCTGATTGTAAGTGCTTTTTGTGTTTTTAATGAATGTGATTTCTTAGGTTAAACATGGTTCCTCAAAAGCTGTGCCCAATGAAGATAATTGGTGCTGGGAACAGAGATTCATCAATGTGGATGTTGGTGCTGAGGATGTTGCAGGAATTGCTTTTGTTCAAAAAGGTTACTGGATAAATGTTATCTCAACCCATGATGTGGATGCTTCCATGATTAAGCCAGATGGTTCGCCCATTGATTTGAAAATCAAGGTAGTTTTCCCCTTAAAATGCGTGCTTGAAATTTGTTTGATTGCATCAGATGCCACACACAACTTCTGCTATATTGATATTCAATTATAATGTGAACTGCAGAAAGGTTCACAGAATTTATGCATGGAATCTCCTGGAGTACATGAGCTGCACTTTGTTAACTCCTGTATTTTCTTTGGGAGCTCACCAATAAAAATTGATACATCAAACCTGCTGGTAAGCTATCAAACAGTGCCAGCTTTTGTTTCTCCTTTACCTTTTCTTTCTTGAATTTTCCACTTAAAAAAATCTCTTTAAGTTATTTCACTTTTATGTTTTTTGTCTGTAGCCTATCTATCTGAAAGGAGAGAAGTATCTTCTTAAAGGACAAATCAGTGTCGAGTTAGGCTCAGCTGATGGTGGATATGAATTACCTAATAATATCATTGTAGACATCCTTAATAGTGAGGGCAATCTTTTTGATGGTACCGCTGCCATCCTTGTATCACATGAAGATGATCAAACTGGATCTGCCTTGTTTGAGTACTCTGTGTGGGCTAATCTTGGAGAGAAACTTACCTTTGTTCCTCGGGACCCTAGGTATACAAATTATTTGTAATTGTTTTCCTTTTTTCCGTTGTAATATCATGATATTCTCAATGCTGGCAAGTGTTTGGTACAAGCTAGCATGTATTATCAGATTTTGCAACTGGTCTTTCACAACATTTTACTTTTGTATTCTGGAAATCAGATTTGTTCTGTGTGAATTGGTTACTAAAATCTATACATTAATGTGAATTGCATTTCCTTTTTTACTCGTAGATATTTATACATAGTTGAGAGAAAAGTTTGTGAACAATGCACCATGCTAGTTAAAGACAGAAGAGTTGCAATTTCTTTTTTTCATTCCTTCTGTGTCTATATGCATAAGCTCCCTTTCTCAATGATCTTATTGAGTTTTGTTCATGTTAAATTGAAGGGGCTGCAGCTCACTCATTTGTTGTGTTTTTTCTTTTTGGTCTATTCTTAGAATGATACATAGTTTCCTTCATTTTTCTTCGTTCATGGTGTGCAATTTCATTTTTCTGGTTTCGTGTTCAAATGTCTAGAAATTCTGTTTCAACGTCATAAATTTTACACCTTGGCATAACCATCCTATCAAAGTAGTTAACTTGAGCTTTGATGTCTTTCAGGAACAATGGAGAGAAGAAGATCTTGTTTTACCCCAGAGAACAAAATGTAATTATCAATAATGTGTTTCGCCTTCTGAATTCTTCCTAAGATGCACGATTAAGTTTAATGCTTTAAATATTCTTCTTTGTTGTGTAGGTTTTGGTGGCAAATGATGGTTGCCAATCTCCAATCCCCCCATCATCTGGCCGAATGGGGCTGTACATAGAAGGATCAGTTTCTCCCCCTCTTTCTGGTGTTCACATAAAGATTATTGCTTCCGAAGACAGCAAAATTACTCCACTCAAGAAAGATGAAATAGCATTTCAAACTGCTACAGGAGTGGATGGTTCTTTTCTTGGGGGCCCTCTATACGATGATATAACTTACAGAGTTGAGGCTTCAAAGGTATTGTTCTCTTACATAACGCAGCAAGTAAATTTAAGCACAAGGTTTCTATGTTTCTTTCCTGTTAGACGGGGATTTTTTTTTTGCTTTTATATCTCAACTTATATTTCATATTTTATGTTATGTGATATTTCTTTCTATTCTTGCAGCCTGGCTATCATCTTAAACGTGTAGGGCCTCATTCCTTTTCTTGCCAGAAGCTAGGTCAAATTTCTGTACACATATACTCCAAAGATGATTCTAATGAACCCATTCCTTCTGTGCTATTGTCATTGAGCGGTGATGATGGTTATAGGAACAACTCAATATCTGGGGCTGGTGGAACTTTCCACTTTGATAACTTATTTCCTGGCACTTTCTATTTGCGTCCTCTACTGAAGGTAAATTACCGAGACCTCTTATATTATCCGTAACTTAACTCAACTAGGCTGCAATCTTATCTAGTTGAGATTGATTTCATTAATCCTCTTCCTTGCTTTAGGTTTCATGCTCATATGATGTAATTGTTGATTTAAGCTAGCCATATACATTGCAACACTCCTTTACCAGTTCTAAAACCAGCTCAAGTTTGTTAACTATGTTTCTTCTGATGAGCATTCCCCCCCTCACCAAAAAAAGAAAAGAAAAGAAAACTCTCCTTCTCAAGTCACCAATCAACATGCCTTGACACAGATGTTTAATTGGTTTGAATTTTATTTTGAAGTGAGGCTAAAAGTTCTTTCAACGAGTGCAAACTTTGCTTATCCAGCTGAAGGTTCTGAAGCTCTCATTTACTGTACGAAGCATTAATGCATATCATTAAGTTTTGAGCTCTCCAGCTTTTGATCAACATCATTGCACGTGCTTTATTTTTTTCAAATCACTGTTTAAAATATGATCATGTCATGTTAGTCACCTTTGGCTTTGAACCTCTGCCAAGAGGGAATTACAGAATACCTAAACCCTCACAGATTATTTACTTATCATCTCATCCAATGATTTGATGTTTTTGCAGGAGTATGCTTTCTCGCCATCAGCTCAAGTAATAGAACTTGGTTCTGGGGAGTCTAGAGAAGTCACTTTCCATGCCACCCGTGTTGCTTACAGGTCTTATACAGTCTTCATTTCCTGCTAGAGATTTCTGTTATTTCAGCAAATCAAGTAGATAATGCCATAATCAAATGTATAACATTTTTATTCCATTTCTCCAGTACAAAATCACATTCCCAAGTCTTAAATCTCATTAAAAAAGAATTTTGAATCCTCCAATTTTTCCAAAGTTCAAATTGAATATTATTATGATACTAGTTTATAATTTCCTAGCATCATGTACTGCTCTGCTACACATTCTCCTTTATTTGCAAATATGCCGCATGAATTCTTTAACATTGCTACATTTTCATTTGATCCCAATCTTACTGAAATTAAGATAACCTTTCCAATGTTTATATTTGGATATCTTACTTTACTTAAAGACTAATATGGGTTCTGCTTTTCACAGTGCTACAGGTACTGTCACACTATTGTCTGGCCAGCCAAAAGAAGGTGTCTCAGTTGAAGCTCGGTCTGTGTCAAAAGGTTACTATGAGGAGACAGTAACTGATTCGTCTGGAAGTTATAGGCTGAGAGGGCTTGTACCTGAGGCAACCTATGTAATTAAAGTAGTAAAAAAGGATGGCTTGGGTACCAATAGAATTGAGCGTGCATCACCTGAATCTGTTACTATTCAGGTTATGCTTTTTGGTGTTCTTTTTTTTCTTTTCCTTTTTGTTCCGGTGAAACAAGGAAAAAAAGCTTAGGTTTATTCTTAGATTAAAACCTACCCTTATTGGGATTTTAGCTTCATCTTATTGGGCTCCATGTTTAACACCCATGTATAATCTCTTTTTGCTGCAAATATGTGAAGTCTGATGTGTATCCATTGATTTTGTAGGTTGGATCAGGGGATATAAGGGATTTGGATTTTGTGGTCTTTGAACAGCCAGAAGTGACCATTTTAAGTTGCCACGTGGAAGGACAGAGAATGAAAGAACCACAGTCACAGCTATTGGTTGAGATCAAGTCGGCAAGTGATTCATCCAAGACTGAGACTGTCTTTGAGCTCCCAGTGTCCAACTTCTTTCAAGTGAAGAATTTACCCAAGACTAAACACCTCCTGCAGCTTCGAACAAGTTTGCAGTCAAGAACCCACAGATTTGAGTCGGAGATTATTGAGGTTGACCTTGAGAGGACAGCCCAGATCCATGTGGGCCCACTGCGATATAGTTTTGAGGAGGATCACCAGAAACAGGTTTGTTTTACATTCATTCAAAGAGAGTTCTCTAGAACTAATCTTACAACAGTTCTAAATAGTAGTGATCTAGAGATAACTCTCAAATTATTATTTTTTTTGGGGGGAGATTGTACAGACAAAATCAGTTTGATTAATTGGGACAATAGAGCTGTAGTGCAGTGGCTCCCAAAAAATTCAGTTGATTTGGTCTACACATACCGAGTCTATTGAACAATTTTTCTGTTAGGTCATTAGTCGACTCAATAATCATTGGAATAAAAAAAACACCTCTATTGGTGGCTATCCCTTCCAAAATCTACTTGTGAATGTTCCCTAGAAAATAGTCTGATGGGTAAATTAGATTCGATATCATTAAATGATGACATAAGTCTCCCTCTCTATCTTTCTAATGTGTCCTTTTCCTCTTCTATGGCTGCAGGAATTAACTCCAGCACCAGTGTTCCCTCTCATAGTTGGTGTTTCTGTAATTGCCCTTTTCATTAGTATGCCAAGGTAACCATAATATAGTTACCCAAACAGAACACTTTTAAATGCTTCAAGACATGAAATATTCTAATGCATTTGGCTGACACCTGACAATTGTTTTCTGAATGTTCTTAAAGATTGAAGGATCTGTATCAAGCCACTGTGGGAATACCGACACCAGGATTTATGACAATTGCTAAGAGGGAACCCCGAAAGCCAGCTGTGAGAAAAAAGGCATACTGAAGATCCCTTTTGTGCCTATGGAAAGCACGATGGTAGAGTTGAATATGAGCCATTCACAATTCTCCGTTTAGTAACGCAGAACACAGAGTTAACTTGTGTGAGAACACTAGCACTTACACAGACTGGAGTTTCTTTCTTTCTTTCTTTCAGAATCCCTAGAATGCAAGTTCTCTGATTTGTAGAAGCGAAAAAAGCAGATCTAGTAACACACACTTTAGTTATTTTTCCTCTTCTTTCTGTTCTTTCCATTTTTGTTTATGTTGTTGTATTTTGAATTAGCTTTCAGCAAATAGAACAATAATTCCAGTAGAATGCCACCAATTTTGTTTTTTTTTTTTGTTTTAATATAACGTTGCAGTAAGTCATGTTACATGCATATGTAGTGAAGTGTGAAGACCAATGATTCACATACTGTTGTGTATGAGTTCTTTACAGCCATGAAAATGGTTGTGATGTCTTGAACCAAAAAGAAACTGTATGGTTCTTTTGGCATACCTAGCCATACACTAGCAGCTGTTTTTGGGGGTCACATGATCACTCGTGGGACTTGCGTTGGAAAATTCTTTTCTGGTTAAGTTGCTACTTCTACATAGAATGAGATGAGTAGGCAATTTGGCTGGGTTATATTATAATTTTTCTTGTTTTTTTCTTCTTTTATTTTTTATTTTTTTAGTCAACATTTTACAAGAAGGTGCCATTTCTGACGTCTTTTAAGATTTTTAAAGTCAAAAGCCTGCCTGTTGTCGTTTCTTGGTAAATAAGCTGAATACGACAGGCTTGTCGCTTATCGTGAAAGAAACTGACATCGCTGAGAGCCATCCTCCACGCTATTGAAAATGGGGAGGGGATGCTTTAAAGCTTGAAGAGGTGAGTAAATTAATCACATTATTTGAAATATTCATAAAAACTTATTAGAAATTAACTAAGTAGAAAGGTTATTTGGTTTTTTTTAGATAATATTGGTTATAATTTTTTTAAATTAATTCAGTTTACTTTTTATTTTAAATTTCAAAAATTAAATTAAATTGAACCGAATCAAACAAATCATTATAAACTTGATTTTGCAACAAATCATTATCAAACAGTTAAAAATTGATTCCATCGTACTTCAACACAATGAGACTAATAAATTGTTTAGGATTATGGTAATGGTTGCGGTTTAAAGTGTTTTCGTTTAAAATTATATTAAAATAATTTTTTTTATTTTATAAAAATTATTTTTGACATCAGCACATCAAAACAATCTGAAAACATAATTTTTTTTTAATTTTAAATTTTTTAAAATTTAAAAAAACACAGTTTGCACCACCGTATTTTCAAACTAAGTAAAACACATGCATTAGATTGAATCCTCTCCTCCCATGAATTTCCATTTTTTTGTCTACTCTTTAAGATAATATGGTCTCACCATCTTTTATAATTATTTTTTTTATTAACTCAAGCTATCACATACAAATTTAATAATACTACACCAACACATACAAACCAATTTCATATTTTTTTTCTTTTTGGCCGGATGGCCCTATTATGTTACCCATGTCAAATTTTTCATGTTCCTAAAAAGGGTCAGTCACCCACTTTTTCTTTGTTCTAACCAACAACACAACTCTATTTATAAAATCATCATAATTCAATCAAACAACTCCACACTTTTGCCTCTCATCTTGGCCGAATTATCCATCCATGGAGGGGGTAAGTTTTCTTTTTAATTATGTCATTAATCCTTTTCCCACGTCTAAAAACATGATTATACAAAATCAAGTAAAAATCAACACAAAATCAACCTCTTTCTTAAGCAATGACTTCTTTGAGAAGCCATGCACGTGTTTTTATATGGTCAATTTCTCTTTTATTACACCTTTGCCCCAAGTTTTCTATAGTTTCAACTTGATCCCCACGTAATTTTTATGTTTTTCATTTTTCTAAATATTAACCCCCTTTTTTTTTACTCGGGTGTGCAAAACAATGTTTTCCCACGCCCCTTGGTTTTTTTTATTTTTTTATTTTAATCCCCAGCCCCCACGGTACCATTGCCAGGTTGAGTTGACATCCATTGGAGTCCAATCCAATTCAAAAGGTTTCCTTTATCTAAATAATAGTAGCAGTAGTAACTTCCAAAGTATGACAAGGCTACTTTCGTAAATCAATCTACGAAAGGAGGTGACGTCCAGCACAGCTTCCTGTTTGGGTTGGTCAGCCCTTCAGTTATTTGTTGAGTGACAAAAAAACACCAACAATTCAATCTCCGCCGTTTATTTCAGTTCAATCCACCACCTCCTCCTCCTGGGTCCCACAGATTTAGCGGTGGAGCCTTTAAGTTCAGATCTCCAGCAATTTAGACAACATCCCACCTAATCCTCACCAATTTGGGTAAAAGTCAAAAAGAAAAAAACGCCAAGAAAATTACGACGGAATCCGTACTTATTACAAAACAAAAAAACCCTGTGAAGATTCCAATGGCGACCCCGAAAACCTGTGAAGTCTCAGCTGAATAACAGTGGAGTGGACGAGCTGGAATCTCTCTCTTTCTCTCTCTCTCTCATCTCTAAACTTTACCCCTAAAACGCTTCACTTTCTCCCTCTAAAATCTTCTCCACAACCACAACCACAACCATGACCGCCGCTTCACCTCCTCCCTCTCCTGCTCCTGCCCCTCCTCCCATCTAGCCTCAACCTCCCACACCCACCCGGTCTCCCTTTCCAACCACCACGTAATATATACATACCTCTTCCTACTACCCAGCCGGTATCTATATCTAACCGAATTGAATGGCGTCAACGCCACCGCACTGTTCAATCACAGCAACGACTAAGCATTATCAAAACCACCCCTATCCACACAACCAGTTAAAAAACCACCGTCAAACCCACAACCAAAACCCCCACCAAAGATGGACTTCTAATCAAAGAGTCTCTCTTGCCAAACCCCCTCTTCCTCCTTCTTCTCGCAATGCACCAAAACCCGCCGCCGCCACCACCACCACCACCACCCAACACCCCCAAATCCACCCCACCTTCTCTTCCTTTCAACCCCCCAAATCCGAACTTGTCTCCGATTTCCCAGGTCGCCGCTCCACCCGCTTCGTTTCTAAGCTCCACTTCGGGCGCCCCAGAACAACCATGGGCACTCGCCACACCTCAGTCGCCCAAGAAGCTCTCCAGAACGTAATTGAGTATGGGAAAGACGAGAGGGCCCTTGAAAATGTGCTGCTTAATTTCGAGTCTCGTCTTTCTGGGTCGGATGATTATGTTTTCTTGCTTCGGGAGCTTGGTAATCGAGGAGACTGTAAAAAAGCCATTTGTTGCTTTGAATTTGCAGTGAAAAGGGAGAGGAAGAAGAATGAACAAGGTAAGTTGGCGAGTGCCATGATTAGTACTCTTGGTAGGTTAGGTAAAGTAGAGATGGCTAAGACCGTTTTTAAGGCTGCTCTTACTGAAGGCTATGGTAATACTGTTTATGCTTTCTCTGCTATAATCAGTGCTTATGGTAGAAGCGGTTATTGTAATGAGGCTATCAAGATTTTTTATTCGATGAAAGATTACGGATTGAAGCCCAATTTGGTTACTTATAATGCTGTTATTGATGCGTGTGGGAAAGGGGGTGTGGAGTTTAAGCGAGTATTGGAGATTTTCGACGAGATGTTGAGAAATGGAATGCAGCCAGATCGAATTACGTTCAACTCGCTTCTTGCTGTGTGTAGTAAAGGAGGGTTGTGGGAAGCGGCGAGGAGCTTGTCTTGTGAGATGGTGAATAGAGGGATTGATCAAGATATTTTTACTTATAATACGCTTCTGGATGCTGTTTGTAAAGGTGGGCAACTTGACATGGCTTTTGAGATCATGTCTGAGATGCCCGCCAAAAATATATTGCCTAATGTCGTGACTTATAGTACCATGATTGATGGATATGCTAAGGCTGGTAGATTAGATGATGCGCGCAATTTGTTTAACGAAATGAAGTTTCTGGGTATAAGTTTGGATAGAGTTTCTTATAACACCTTGCTTTCTATTTATGCTAAGCTTGGTAGGTTTGAGGAAGCTATGGATGTTTGCAGGGAGATGGAAAATTCTGGGATTAGGAAAGATGTTGTGACTTATAATGCGCTTTTGGGTGGGTATGGGAAACAATACAAGTATGACGTGGTTAGAAAAGTGTTTGAAGAGATGAAAGCCAGGCATGTATCACCCAATCTATTAACTTACTCAACTTTGATTGATGTGTATTCAAAAGGTGGTTTGTATAGGGAAGCAATGGATGTTTTTAGGGAGTTTAAGAAGGCTGGGTTGAAGGCTGATGTTGTTCTTTATAGTGCATTGATAGATGCCTTGTGCAAGAATGGGTTGGTGGAGTCTGCTGTGTCTTTGCTTGATGAGATGACCAAGGAGGGAATTAGGCCTAATGTGGTCACTTACAATTCCATTATAGATGCATTTGGCCGGCCAGCAACCACAGAATCTGTGGTTGATGATGCTGGCCAGACCAGTGAGTTGCAAATTGATTCTCTATCTTCAAGTGCTGTTGAGAAGGCCACTAAAAGTCTGGTGGCTGACAGGGAGGACAACCGGATCATAAAGATTTTTGGGCAGCTTGCTGCTGAAAAGGCAGGTCAAGCAAAGAACAGTGGCGGGCAGGAAATGATGTGCATTTTGGGAGTCTTTCACAAGATGCACGAGCTGGAAATCAAGCCAAATGTGGTCACATTTTCAGCCATTTTGAATGCTTGCAGGTAATTTTTGTTGTGCTGTTATTTCCTTTATATTTGTTTAACAAAATCGAGGATGTTGTCCTTTAAGGGATTTTTTTAATTAATGTGAACACAGCATGTTTTGAACCTGTCTCTTTGGGATAGCCACACATGAATGAGGATACTTAAAAGATGTTGAAATTTATCATTAGACAAAGGATAATTGTATATACTGCTCATTCTACCATAACTGAAAAGGTAGGGTGTTGTTGACGAGATAATTCAAAACTGCATAATCATACATGGATTGTGAAAAATCTCACAAGGCCCCCGGGATTGTGGAACATGTGTGCAATTTATTTTGCTCTTTGTTCATTCATACCTCAGTAATCGTTCATCTTCAGCAAAAATAGATCAAGCAGATGAGACTGTGCCAGTATTTCTTTCCAGTAAAGATGAGCAGAATTGCGAGTTTTCTGTTTTGGACTTTTGATAAAATTCCTTGTCCTTCTTATGTGCTAGTGTGATGTATTAGTTCAGTTTATTGTTCGATTTCAGGGTGAGAAAACATGTTTGTCCATGTTTGATCTTATACGTGCATGTTCGTCTATGCATGCATGTTTGCATGTATACATAAAGGAGATTCAGCTTCAAATAAAACATGGTTTAAATTCATTTTTATATTCTCTTGATACAGTCGTTGCAATTCCTTTGAAGAGGCTTCAATGTTATTGGAGGAGCTCCGGTTATTTGATAACCAGGTTTATGGCGTGGCCCATGGACTTCTTATGGGTTATAGAGAAAATGTTTGGGAGCAAGCACAATCTCTCTTTGATGAAGTAAAATTGATGGACTCTTCGACAGCATCTGCCTTTTACAATGCCTTGACTGACATGTTATGGCACTTCGGTCAGGTCAGTTTGAGCCATAGCTATTACTGATTAAAAGTATATATTTTGTGGTTACACATTTATATAACTGGATTAGTTCTGAATGCACAACACTATTTCTTTTCTCAGAAAAGGGGCGCACAACTGGTTGTGCTTGAAGGGAAACGTCGCCAAGTGTGGGAGAATGTGTGGTCTGAGTCTTGCTTAGATTTGCATCTAATGTCTTCTGGGGCTGCTCGGGCAATGGTGCATGCATGGTTGCTGAATGTACGTGCTATTGTGTTTGAGGGTCATGAGGTGCCAAAATTATTGAGGTATGCCATTGTATGTAGTTGTATTTGTTAACCAATACCATCTCTTTTATTCAACCATTTCAAGAGAAAGTTCTGAACCCATAGTTGTTTCAGCATTTTGACTGGATGGGGCAAACACAGCAAAGTAGTTGGTGACAGTACGCTAAGGCGAGCTGTTGAGGCCCTTCTCATGGGCATGGGTGCACCCTTTAGGTCAGCCAAATGCAACTTAGGTCGACTTATATCAACAGGATCTGTTGTTGCTTCCTGGTTAAGAGAATCTGGAACGCTAAAAGTTCTTGTACTTCATGATGACAGAACGCATCAAGAAAATTTGAGGTTTGGTCAAATCTCTAATTTGCAAATGCTTCAATTGTAGCTAATTGGATCGTGTTGTGCATTTTGTCTCCCCTTTGTAAGTTATTGAAATAGAGATACAGTTGCTTGTGTGTGTGTGTTGAATGGATGCGGAGCTAAACATTAGAAGTTTCTCAAGTCGCGTGGGAGAATGTGTTCATTTTGCCATTTTAAGTTCACAAAAAGAACGAGGCTTGAGGGTTATCTTGTTTGATTTTTGTGACGGCCATGGACTGTAAAAAGAAAGTGGCGTTTCTTTTCATCTAAGGACAAGATTTTAAGGCATATATGATAAAATCTTGAGTTGATATGATTTTACGAGTCATATAATGTTAAATAGTCGGTAAAATCGTTTTGGTTTTGTTTTTACATTTTCAGTTGAAATATAAAATTCTCACCAAACTCACCCCCTAGCCCTCTGCATCATAAGTCATACCCTAGAATCTCTTTCTCTCTGTCATTCCAACAACCACCTATATAAAACAACCCAAAATCAGATTGATCCACAAGCTGTCGTCTCTTCCATGATGACCTGATGATCCATAGCCGCCACCAGCAGCAACAATATACTCAGGGAAAGGAGGAAGGAGGAAGGTTGGTATACTAATAAGGTTTGAATCTTTTTCAGTACCATGGAGATTGAAACTTTTACTCTTTTTTTCTTGTTTTGTTGAGATGTGTATATAATGGGAACTACCCATTGGGTAGCATTAATGGTAGTTTACCTAGGAATTGGATTTAAAGTGTGGAAAGTTGGTATACACTATACCTAGTGCTTTTTGCAACATGAATATGATAGGAGGGGAATTTATATTTTTGTTTTTGAAAAAATTATGTTTGCTTGAATGCAAATGAAACCAATTTCATTCATTCAATATAACAATTTTTGCAGGAATCAGTAATCTTGATTCATTCATGGGTTTTGCTTGTAGATTATTTTTTAAATTAGGTAATTGTTAGTTAATGAAAATTTATAGACATGAATAATTGTATTGTATTTTTAAGTTACTGAAATGATGTATGAATTTTTATTTGAACCATGTATTTTTAGGTGCTTGAATTATGTATGAAAAAAAAACTTTCCTATGATTTTATGATTTTACGATCTGTTTTAACAATCTGAATTTATATTGTATTTTTTGTATCATGTTGTGTGTTTTTGACAACTTTGAATAGATGACATGCTTATGGGACAATGACAAATTTTCTTGTGTGCATATTGAATAAGTTATAGTAACAGCATGCATGTCCTTAGATTTAATAAAGTTTTTACTCGGAGGTTATTTTTCATAGATTATTTTTTATTTAATTATACAATAATAAAATGCATGATATTGTTTTTTTTTTTGTTCTATATGAAACAACAATTTTTTTAGAAGTAAAAAAACCATGATAGGAACATGGGACTGAGATAGTGAAAGTAATTTATTGATAACAAATAATGAAATTATATTATTTTATGTTTGAGTTTAATTAAAAAACAGATCATCGATTAAAAAAGAAGAAGGTGAAATTGTATTATTTTTTAAATTGAGGGACGAACAAATCATTAAACCAAAAAAAAAAAAAAAGAAAAACAAATAATAGTCCGAATATTGTGGATTAACTCGTTAAGCCTGCTAGTCGGATAATAGATTTAATTGGGTTCATTGATTTGTTCTATCAATTTTTTTTTTAAATCAAATATAACTAAAAAAAAAAAACCAAAATGAGCCTAGTCGTGTGGGTCTAGTATTAAAAGAAGCAGCCCAGACACGTGGGCCTTCTAGCTGAGTTCACGTGCTTGGGTCTGTCTTATTTTTTTTTAAAGGGGCAAATGATTCATTATGTTTTTTTTTTTTATAAA
>Ga0307517_10004592_pt1 | contig 21155 bp, 15 predicted proteins | sample 23_EM_MG_FD_194515 | JGI IMG/M metagenome (GOLD analysis project Ga0307517, IMG submission 194515) | Populus trichocarpa ectomycorrhiza microbial communities from riparian zone in the Pacific Northwest, United States - 23_EM | ecosystem: Host-associated > Plants > Roots > Unclassified | place...
CTTACTTGTGGGGTTATGTTAGCTGACGTTCCAGAGTTGTATTGTGGAATTTTATTGGACTTCTGAAGCAGGTCTTCTCAAGTCTCTCCTGGCTAGAAAGGCTCTTCATAACTGAAATTTCTTATTCGCATATTGCCTGCCATTCTTCTAGATTTTACCCGTCTGATAGCATGGATTTTTCCCCCCTTTCAAATAACCCACATGCTAAGTCTTTTAATGGTTATGCCAGTTGTCAAGAGAACGCAATGAAACGGCCACCTTGGAATGTCAGTATAAGTTGGGTGATTAAATTCCAAATCTTAAATTAATTGGTGTGTCGAGTGCTTGGAAGCGTGATTATGGGTTAAAGTTTAAAGTGTTTTTTATTTGATGATGTATTAATATAATATTTTTTATTTTTTAAAAATTATTTTTGATATTAAAAAATTTCAAAACATAAATAAAAATTAATTTTAAATATATATTTTTTAATTTTTTAAAAATATAATTTTAATTGCATTTCTAAACAATGTCAAAGAAGTTAGAACTGATATAAAAAAATCTTGAATGGCATAGTTTAATTGGTTGGAATTTTAAAAAATATAATTTAACTAGTTGGATTTTAGATTTGCTTTCTAAAAATTATTAATTTAAATTTCATAAATCTTAGAATTATTAAATATTTATATGGTTTAGATTAGCGTGTGATTAATCTGAATATTTATGTTAATTAAAAAAATAGCATTATTTATCAGATCTTCGGTAAGCATGCGGACGAACCTTATCAAACGAAAAAGAAGAAGATGTAAACAAGACCTTAATAATTATAGATACGGATCAAGAATTAATAATAAAACAAGCATCATCTATTATGTTTGGGAATGAGACGTGGTGAGTAAGGTTTTTGATAGGACCCATTAAAAAAAAGATACCCAGCTCGTGACAAGACCTTAATCATGCATAGCAATTAGCAAGACCTTAATCAGACCCAGCGATTTCAGTCGTCTCTCCCAAAAGCAGAAGGAGTCCCCGCCGCACACCATGTTCCCTCAACATTCTCCCCGTCTTGGTGTCCGCAACTACACTGTGAGTCTGTGACACCGTAACCCACCTCATAAGGAGAGAGCACTCAAGCAGGCTTGTTTACGTGTGTGTGAGAGCGAGTGGTCGACTGCAATGAGAGACCGCCACGTGTCAAGCCTCTTTACTCTTTTTTACTGGCAGTACAAAGGTATCAATCTGTTGAACTGAACCCCACTGAAAAGTGAAGAGGAGGCAGAGAAGGGTGTCTTCATTTGTATATTCAATCAAATCTGCTTTAACCAGCCTTTCCATACAATCTCCTCTCTCTCTCTCTATATATATATATCTGAAGGTTTTGGTAGCTGATTTCTCATCATCAAAGGTGAGTGGTTTCATTCTCTTTCTTTGCTTTTATTTTTTGCCCATATAATATGATGATGGTACAAATATCTGGTTCGCATTGCAAATATGGAAGATGACAGTTCAAGAATGTTCTTAAGGGCACTGGTTATTATGGGCATGCTTTGTTTTTCATTTATTCCGTAATAACAATTATTTCTTGTTCTCACAAAAGGTGAATGATTGCGTATGGTTTTTTTTTTCGTGTGATTTTTTGGGATTTTGAAGAGTTTATAGTTTTACATTTTTGCTCATAGGTTTTGTGGGTTTGCTTCTGGGTTGGGATTTATATTTAGTTTCAGTCTTTTCAGATTTAGCCCATTAAAACAGAGGAAACTAAAGAATCACCATTTTAAGTTTTGTCCATAAATGTTATATTCAGGTTGATCGTGCTCAAACTTTTGTTCACACTTTTTTTTAATGTGTTTTGGTTTTAATTTGTGGTAGGATGGGCACAATTGATGATAAGTGGGGTGACGAGTGCTCTGTCATTGGAGACAAGGGAGAAATTGAGTATATTGATTATCAAAATGACAAATCTGTGTGTAGTTATGATCCCAGTGAAGAGGGTCCTATTGTCATTTCTGCCCCATTTCCTTTTGAAGAGGGGAAGCCCCGATCAGTGTTTGTTGGGGAAACTGCTATTGATTCAATTACTATTAAGAACACCACCGCTGAAGCTGTTGATTTATGGACCAAAATTTATGCCTCAACTCCTGAGGATTCTTTTAAGCTTTCATTGATGAAACCTCCATCAGCTAATGATGTTAAGTGCCAAGAAGGCTTCATGGATTTTTCAGTAATGGAGGATCGAATGCTTCAGCCTGGCGAGTCGTTAACCATTTGGTTATCCTGCAAACCAAAGGAACTTGGCTTGTACACTACTGTGGTGCATTTTGATGTTGGCAATGATAGGATAGAACGAGTGGCCTTTTTGTTGGCTGATGATAATATATCTCAGTCTTTGGCTTCCAAAAAGCCTTTCTCAAGAGGCCAAAGGAAGAAAAAATTCTCCACAGATACCTTTGTTTCTGCGGGATCACGTCCAGCAAGGGCACCAGGTCGAGCGTACAAAAACAGGCTTCCTCGTTATGATATTCCTAAAGATATTAGAGCATTGATTGAGAGAAAGCAGATCCCTGATGTTATCATGGGAGGTCTAACGATAGACAATTATGCTTCCTACTTCAAAACACTGTTGATCATGGAAGAAATACAACTTGAGGTAATTGTTTAAATTATGCAGAATGACAGCAATCATGGTATGAAATGCTTGTTCAATTCCCTGCTGAAATTGGTGATTTGTGCTTCAGGAAGACATGAGGAGTCATGACATGGAGTGTGTTACGATGAGGAGGAAGGGGAATTATCTCTCCCTTGTGGTCCCAGGGCTTGCGGAACGGAGGCCCTCCCTTGTTCAGGGGGATGATATTTTTGTAAAGCTTGCAGATGCAGATGACACAACAACTCCATATCAGGTTTCTGCCCATTCATGTAAAAGAATTTCATGTTATCAAGATTTAAAGTTGCAGATTGAATAGAATCCAACTGCTAGGAAACTGCTGATGCATTAAAATAGTTGCTGTTGTCATCTTGTGTGTTATTTGTTGTATTTTTGACAGTTACCTTGGTGTTTTCTTGTAAAAATAATGTGTTATGCAGGGCTATATTTACCGGGTCGAGGCTGATGAAGTGTACTTGAAATTTTACCAAGAATTTCACTCGTGCCATAATGATGGACATCTTTACAATGTGCACTTCAAATATAATCGAGTCAGTATGAGAAGACTGTATCAGGCCATTGATGCTGCAAAGGATTTAGAGACAGAGATGCTATTTCCATCGGAGACCTCTGGAAGTAGGCTCATTGAAACTTCTACTCTGGTGCCTATATCTTGTAGTCTTAACGAGGAGCAGATCTGTTCAGTGGAGATGATCCTTGGCTGCAAAGGAGGCCCACCTTACGTGATTTATGGGCCTCCAGGTACAGGCAAAACCATGACAATTATAGAAGCAATTCTCCAGCTTTATCAAAACAGAAAGCATGCTCGGATTCTTGTCTGTGCACCTTCAAATAGCGCAGCAGATCACCTGTTAGAGAAGCTTCTCAGTGAGGAGGCTGTTCACATTCAAGAGAAAGAAATATTCAGGCTCAATGCAACATCCCGTCCATTCGACGACATCAAGCCCGATCTTATTCGTTTTTGTTTATTTGATGAGCATATCTTCACGTGTCCTCCACTCGGTGCTCTTACTCGTTATAGAATCATCATATCAACTTATATGAGTGCCTCTCTTCTCAATGCTGAGGGCGTCAAGCGAGGACAGTTCTCTCATATTTTCTTGGATGAGGCTGGCCAAGCTTCAGAACCTGAAAGCATGATTTCTGTATCGAACTTCTGCAACAGGGATACAGTTGTTGTTCTTGCTGGAGACCCCATGCAATTGGGCCCAGTAATATTCTCCAGAGACGCGGAGAGTTATGGACTGGGGAAATCGTACTTGGAGAGGCTCTTTGAGTGTGAATCTTATGACAGTGGAGATGAAAATTATGTGACAAAACTCATAAGAAACTACAGATGTCACCCAGAGATTCTGCATCTTCCTTCAACTTTGTTCTATGAGGGAGAATTGATAGCCTGCAAAGAGTCCAATGATGATTCAACTTCCTTGATGACTTTGACAAACCTTCTTCCAGGAAAGAACTTTCCTGTTCTCTTCTTTGGCATCCAGGGCTGTGATGAGAGGGAGGCAAATAACCCATCGTGGTTTAATCGAATCGAAGCAAGCAAGGTAGTGGAGATTGTAAAGAAACTGGCTACTAGGGGTAACCTGAGCGACAGTGACATTGGGGTCATTACACCTTATAGGCAGCAAGTACTCAAACTAAAGAAGGCACTGGATAACATAGACATGCCTGACATTAAAGTTGGGAGTGTAGAACAATTTCAAGGACAAGAAAGGAAGGTTATCATTGTATCTACTGTCCGATCAACAATCAAACACAATGATTTTGACAGGGTCCACTGTTTGGGATTCTTAAGCAACCCGAGAAGGTTTAATGTAGCCATTACTCGTGCTATATCTCTGCTTATTATTACCGGGAACCCACACATAATTAGTAAGGTATTGCTTCTTTTCATTGGTCATCATAAGAGATTAACTAAAGCAAATACATAGATGTTGACCTTTCCTTTGGGAGCGCATCTCAGTTAGCTCAAAGATTCTACACCTCCACAAATTCTTACATGCAGATGCATAGATAGCTGTCTCTGTATTCTTCTGCTTGCAGGCTTATGTGCATGTGGGTACATTCACGCCTAGAATTTAAGTGATCACCTAAGAGAAGACTGAATGGTGTTGGCAAGCCAATAGCTAACACCAATTAAATGAGGTTGATGTTTTCTGCTCCCTTGCATATGCATGTGCACGTGCAAATTTGTTGCAGGTAAAGGATGCCGCTTCTTTGCTATTTGTGCTGAGCCAGGGGCATATATAGCTGTGTTTTACATGGATGATAAGTTCCTCTCAAGCAGCCCTGGGCTGGAGAGAATTTTTGTGGTAGGGGGTCCGGCACTGTGTAGATGCAGTTTGGAACTTTATGTGTCAAACTATGTAGCGCTCCAATAATTTTATGTCACTAACTTACATGCCACAGCATTATGAAATTCATTTAATAGTCGTAGATGCAGTTTGGAACTTTATACTTGCACAGCCCCCGTATAGCTGTCTATACTATGCTCAATTATTTTTTCCCTCATTATATGCAGGACCAATACTGGAATAAACTTCTATGGCACTGTGTAGATAATGACTCCTATCAGGGTTGTGCTCTCCCAGAAAAAAGACTGGAGTGTGTTGACAACTATCCAACATATGAGGATCGTGTCGACTATGATGGAGGGCCTGTGACAAATGAAGCTGATTGGTGTGATGGTTGGCAACCTTCATCCTCTGGAGAAGTAGGATGGGATCATCCAGGGTCATCTCAAGCACAAATTCCAGAACCCGTGACAGATGAAGCTGAATGGTCTGATGGTTGGCAGTAAGGTTTAGTTGGTGTCTGTTTACATAAAAGTAGGAGGAATGGGTATTTTATATTTTGGTGTGGATTTTTGTCCCTGCATGCGGCCCTCTTTTGCTGTTCTTATGTTGGAAAGCACATGATGAGTCAGGAGTCAAAGAATTGAGCTCAAGTTATCGGATTTGGGATACCTCTTTAGTCGTGCCATGAAATTTGATCAATTGTATTTGCAGAAAGGGTACTGGAATTTTATTTCATATAATTATGAAAATTTAAAAGAGAAATAGTTGGTTTCATGAGACATTGCGGTATATTCTCAAGAATGCTTTACCTTTTGCCAAAAAGGAAAAAAAAAAGGATGCTATCCCAAAGGTCAAAACTTGCCTGCTATTGCAGTGACAAACTTGTGATAAAACAATTTCAAATGCCAATCAAATGGTAAGCATACGATGATTGCAGCATTACAGGTGATTGAAGATTACAATAACGTTAGGACTCCAGGCAGAAACTAGCTGTTGCTGTTATGCTTCTCTGCTGGTGCTAGAGGCGAAACTGGGCTTCTGGGTGATCCATCAACAGATTCTGGTGGCAAACTTGGTGCTAATGAAAGATCATCAGGACCTGCAAAACTGTGACAAGCTTATGTTCTTTTTGCATGTTTCTGACTCAAATTAGAATTGAGATGCCCTTTAAACAAACAATTAATTGATTCTACAAAAATATAAGCGGAGAAGAAATGATTAAAATCTTGTTACTCTGGAGTTGTTGTGCCGTGAAGGGGGGCAGTGCTGGTGAACCTGCAGACAAAGAATACAAATTACTGGTGAATTTACAGTTGTATTTATAACAATAATAGTGGGCGTAGGTAATGAAAACTTGCAATTAATTGATATCATGAAATCACATACTAACTAACAATCAAGATTTTAATCCAGCATCAAAGAAGTACCCAATTAAATTCCTGAATTTATTTTCTCCAAATTTGCAATTTGTGCTAATGACTGGTTAAAACACGGTGCAACCTACGTATCAAAAGTATACGATTTCGCTGGACTTGACAATAGCATGCTATTCCTTCCTTCCACGAGAATGCTAACTTGCGCCTAATCTAGTAGCAGAAATATCTAGATGGCTGCGTCTCTAATTAAATAATAATAATAATAAAAAACTGCAAAGAGGAGCAAAACCTAATCAAAATTAATTTAATTAGCATCCATTTAATTTTCCGTACCTGAGCAGAGCAAATCTAAAGATACAGGACTTGATAGAGAGCAAACAGAAGGTAAAGCAATCACTCTGGATTCGTTCAATGGGAATCCGAAGATTAGAGGCTGCCTGATTAGGTAACAGAAACAGTTGCCATCACCGGAATTGAATGCCTTAGACAAGGCATCGCAGCACTGAGATGTTGCAGTGTCTGTGACTCTGTCTGGCGGTGCCGAGACAGGGAGAGAAGGCCACCAACTCATCACTGCACCAAGATGGCGAGGCTGGCGGTGGCGAGGAGGAGGAGCATGGAGTTTAAACGGCTGGGAAAATGAGGACTGTCGTGTGATTCATGTTGGAACTCCCGCTTCCTTTATAACGGGAGTGAATTGAAATGGCGGGAATGGAGATTTTTTTTTCCTCTTTCGCGAGTTTACGGAAATGCCCTTGCAATCTGTGTTTTTGTGTACTGGACGACAGCGTCTTCTTGTTCAAGTATCAATTTCTCTGAATTTACATTTTACAAAAAAAAAAAAAAAAATTATTTATTTACTCTGAACCCATACCAGTTCACTCGAGCGTCAACATGGGGCTAAATTATACTGAAGATATTTTACTCTCAGGACCAGCTTTGTTAATTGATTGTGTTCACGCCAATCCAGCTGCTTACGTGTAACTTTATGTCTTGTATCATCAAATATTCTGAGGAAGAGGAGTGACCTAATACTTGTCTGTGGTGCTGAAACAACCCTACAAAATTGGAGAGATTTTACCGCTTTGTAACTGGGAGTTGATCGAGGGGGCTCTGATGGGTTTAACGCTGGAAGAAGCAACTGAAATGCACGGGAAGAAATGGGGATGGGATCGATGCTGATGTGAAAAGCAATATATGAATAATGGAGATCACAGCAGTGCAACTTGATTGAATTACTATTCATTGATTTTAAGGATTAAAAAGATATGCAGAAGACCATAAAGAGCCTGGTATGATAAAAAAAAAAAATACCAGAAAAACTCTACTCTGTTTCAGAATTTACTAACCAAGAATCTGAGAGTGAGGAATTGGTAATTGGTAATCAGCAATGATGTTGATTTAGCAAGGCAGAAAAATCATCCGCAGACCCTCAATTGTTCATCAACATGAACATTTCCCATTAGTCTGTTTAGAACCACTTTGTGTCATTGTGATGCAAAATCATAACCAACCTACCAAATTCTCACACCAGGAATCCAAAATCTATAGCCACCAAGAAACAGAATTTCCTTAACCATAATACTCGCCTATTAATCTTCACCAGTACATAAATTTCATACAAAAATGACAAATTATTCAATAAATAATCACCCAATATGATTTTTAATCGACTTAACAAGCTCAAAAAATAATAGCCCACAATCCCAAAAGACTATTTCTTAACAAATGTATACAGCAGAAAGTAGAAATATATATAGCATCTAGTAGTAGTACTTGAAAAGTACAAATCCTAATGCAAATAGTAGAAGAGATGGTGAAAGGCTGTCGGAGGGCACTGATGCTGATGGTGGAGTTAGAACTGGGTGACTCCCAGTAGTTGATGCCGGTGCCCCAGAATCTCCCGTCGATGACGGTGGAGTCAGGAGAGGTGTCGTGCCAGATGCTGGTGGTAGAGCGGATGGAGTTGGTTCAGGAACAACAGAAGCTGCTCATCAAGGAAAATAATTCTTCTTGTATTAACACTCAAATCATTATGTATTAAATATATGCATCCAAACGCTTTGGGCATATGGCTAATAGAATATTGAAGCTGGTTACCTTGAGGACTAGCAGTATAAGCATACAACTCACTGAATTGAACCAAAAACTTGAAGAAAGAAAGAAAGAAAGGAAAAGATCATCTTAAATAGTCTTTACAATCTCTGTGCGCATCGATGTTTGTATAACAATTAGCATGAGAAGTACTCAAGCGCATAATTACTGCTGGAATGGTCATGATTTAAGGGGGCTTGAAAAGATCATCGTAGTTCAAAAGGCATACCTGGAGCAGGAATTGGTGCACCGGTGGCTGCAAGAGAAATTAAGTTTTATATCATCATTTTCACTACTTTTATATCAATAATAATTCAAAAGAAGTCGATATAATAACGGACATCTAGTTATTAAAAAGAAGAGAATCCTTAATGTAAGAAGTACCTTCGCATTGGACTGGGACGCCAGGCATGTTACAGGCGCGAGGCAGAGAGATGGCTAACGTTCTATTGATTGGTACGCCGAAGGGAACGCTTCCAGTTACAACAAGACACAAACAGTCCATCCCATCACTTGTCAGGTTCTTAAGTGAACCGCAACAGCCGGCAGTTGGCGAAGAACCATTGGCGGTACTACTTGTAAGAAAAGTCATACATGGGGCGAAGGTAGCAAGCACCGAAGCCGTGCACGCAGCATTGATCTGGCCATAAACAGGAAAAACAAAGACTGCCAGAGCAACAGCCAGAAAGGGAACCCTACGCGGAAAAGGCACAAAACGCTCCATGTGGGAATGGGTGTTCTTGTAGCGAGGATCAATACTTGTTGGAGAAGAGTGAAGGAAATTATGGTGCATAATACCAACAAGAAGTAGATTTGGAGCTTGAGATTTTGCGTGGTGGAAGGGGGAGTTTATAGAGGGAGGATTCTGGGTGAAGGAAATGGAGGGAACTGCACACGTGGATTTGAAGCTCAACTACCTTGACCACCTTTGTTTAAGAAAGGATTTTGATATTATTTTGACCTCGAAGACGGGCCTACCTAAATTTAGTGTCAAACTATGACTGGCTATTCTGCAAGTCAGAAAGTCGTGATTTCGTCCAATAAGTAACAATCCAAAGATTACAAATTCTGGACAAGTTTCCTTTGTCCTCTGGAATCCAATGTTTTGGGCCGGAAGAGAAGGGTACTAATATCTGATACTCAGGGCCGTAAATGGGTTGGGCTTATGTATTAAGTTAGTCGGGCTTATGACGAACTCAAGCGTTGGCCCCTCCGTAGTCTTACAAAACTCATACTTAAAATCTAATCAATTAGATTGTTTAATGTAATGGAATTTCAATATTATTTTTCCCTGCTACAATGGGTTCTTGCAATTTGATTAGTTAGGTCCATATAAATTTGTTCTATCCAATAATAATTTCTTTTTTTTATATAAATATATAAATTCTTAAAGGAGCCCAGTCCAATATCTTGTAGTGGGCATTTTACAACTCTATGATCCGTTCTGAGTTGCAGTGCTTATTTTTGGGCAGACTAATTTTATGGGCCAGCCCATTTGTGGTCCTCGTGATATTAATGTTACAGCTTCTACATGATGGGCATCCAACTACAGCCCATCTTAGTCTTGGACAGCTCCGAAACGAAAAATATTGTATTACGTATTTGTTTCCTTCCTGATTTTCTCTTGTAAAGTGATTTTCATAAAATAAATAATTTTTAAAAAGTAAGGTATTTTTTATATTTGGTGGTATTATGAAAAATAATTTTTTAATGTTTTAATTTCTTTTCAAGTTTATTAAAAGAACGATGACCAAAACTGACAGAATAGAAAGTTAAAAGATGATGAAATTTAAAAAAAATTCAGTTTTATAAATTATTTTAAAATGAAATAAATAATAATAAAAAAAATGAGGATCAAATTTAGACTAAAATTATATTTGAACATAACACATATAGATTTGAATACAATGCCTAAAATCATCTCCTATCTAAGTTGTAAGGAATTATATCTTTTTAATTATATAGATGAGGACAGGCCTATGCTACACTTACACCTCTAAATGCATGAAAATCTTCACAGGTATAATATGTCTTCATCTCCTAATAAATGAGCCTAAAATAAAAATTACTCTTCGGGTGAATAAAAAAACAATGTTCAATGAATACAAATATTTCTTAAACTACCCACATAAAGGGTTTTGGATCCCTACACTCTCTAAATATCTTGGCTCTCTTAAGCATCATCTTCCTCACACAAATACTTGGTCTCCTACCTTGAGTTGCATTAATCTTGGCTATATTGACAATGGAGAGTGGATCATATTGCAGCAACAGTATTTTGAAACATCATCAACAATGTTTAGCATTATATAACCAATTGATGGACAAGAACTCCAAACCCCACCCCTCTAACCGTGTAAGAATAGTATCGAGGATTGGTCACACGGCAGATGCATAGCTGCCACCATAATTTTTTCTTCTTGAAGCATAGCTGCCGCCATACTTTTTCTTGGACAAAGTTTGATCCCCGTTCATTGTGGAAGATACAACTATCACTTTTTCTTAGGTTTGAACGTAGACGACCAACAGTTGTCAGAATCTGAGAGGGCAATTAGTCTCTTTGATTTTCTTCCACGAGAATTTTCTGCTTTCAAAACCACGTCTTCTTGATTTTCAAAGGGAAAGGTGCGAAGCCAAAATCCAGTAAAGGTGGAGTCAGAAACACGTTATGCTTTCTTCTTGGGGCATGGCAAGCCGATAAAAACTAAAAAGTCACCGCTTTGAGACATCTAGGCTGCTCCTGGGAGATTTTTTCCCAATCCCTATCGAATAGTCAGACAGCACGAGTTGGTTACCCACATAGCCGAACTTCAGAACCCTCCCATGTAAGCCTCGCAGCAAATTACAAAAGTCTCCTGGTTTGAACATCTTCAGGTCCAAGCTGACCTAGTTCATTGAATAATAACCCGTAGGAAATTAGGAAGGGTTGGTCACCCACATAACCGATTTCTCATTTGCCTAATCTTGCATCAGGTTCCTATAAATACCGTATCCCTTTCTCCTCCCCCCATCAAGCTAAATCAAACATAATAGTTACCAAGAGATCTCCACATTCCACGAGCATTTCCATCACCTAACTGGAGATTCAATGGCCCACACAGCGATGTCAATGGATTTGGCCATGGTCCTAGTGACCATGCTTTGTGCACGAGCCATGGCTCAATCAGATTGTACAAGTGTTCTAATCAGCATGTCACCGTGCCTAAATTACATTACAGGGAACTCCTCAACTCCATCCTCACAATGCTGCACTCAGCTAGCTAGTGTTGTTCGCTCATCACCCCAGTGCTTGTGCCAAGTTCTTAATGGCGGCGGCTCATCACTAGGGATCAATGTCAACCAAACTCAGGCTATAGCCTTACCTGGTGCTTGCAACGTGCAGACTCCACCCATTAGCAGCTGCAATGGTAAGAAAGAATTTGGTTCACTTCTCTCTTTGCAATCTCAACTTCCTTTCAATTACCCTGTCAAAACTCCTGTGCCAAAATCTGAGATGCTAGATCTCCCTGGACAACAGCTAGGGGAGACAGCATAAAAAAAATAAGATAAAATTTATATAACCACGAAGATATCACTGCACAGTTTCAAAATTTTCATTCTGATCCGATGCTGACTCATCATTGTATTGGGCAGGTGCCTCTCCAGCTGCCTCACCCGCAGGAACATCAGAAGCTCCAAGCTCCCCTTCAGGTACAGCATAAAATGTAAACACTGCAATTGAAAGTAACATATTTAAACAAATCAGAATGCCTCTTTACCCATACTTTATTGTTGCATATGATTACTTGCTATGAAAACCACCATATGGTTGGTCAAGGACACCAATAGATCCTGGAAAAGGTTTTCTATCTTGTTACTCTATTTTTCTATTAACTTGCTCGTGGTGACATTCACTGGTGTAGGAACTGGATCCAAAACTGTACCATCAACACAAACAGATGGAACATCAGGTGCAAGCTCCATCGAATTCTCAATCCCTTTACTGCTCCTCCTTCTCTTTGCTGCTTCATATGGTTCAGCCTTCACAAAGGTTTTCTGATCAGGCAGTCAGAACCTTTCACTAAACCTTGCATCTTGCATATTCTTGGTCATTGTTGTATTTTATAATATATTACCGAGTGTCATCTTGGTTGAGGGTGCATGTATTGTTTATTTTTTGTGACATCTTAAGAGATTGGTGTAGTTTTGTATTGCTGGAGATGTTTTGCTCTCTTCCCTTCCAAGTAAGACATTTATATGATCCATGCTTGAAGGACATCAGACAGATTTTTCATGTTATATGCATGGAGCACGTTAAACAGATAGAGAGTTTAAAAGTTGTCACTTCCAAGGAGCTGAACATAAGCTGAGCTAAAAAGGATGGAAATGAATAACATAATAATGAAGAACGATCAAGAAGTTCGTAAAAGGTATTAACTTGACAGTTTTATATGTACTGAAGTCAATATCCTACTAAGAAACAAACCATGTCAGTCATGTTCCTCAATCTAATACCATAGGTTACATCACTACATAAAGAAAAATAAGAGGAAAAACATCATTAGAACAGACCTTGTGCTGTAAACCCTGCCTTTCAAATTGTCAGATTCACTCCTGCAAAAACCAAAGCCTCCAGCTCTCAGTTGTGACACACCATTGGAAGATACCTTGAACAAAATGAAACAAATAGGAGGCCATAACATCCACATATTCAGGCAAGGAATGCTTGTCATCGTTTCACATCACCTCTGCACATTACCCAGCTTGTAGTCAGTTACAGAATGGTTTATGTTGACAAAACTTCCAAAAAAAGATACAGTAAATTTCACAGCCTACTTTGCATGGCTTTCTTTGTACACTCTTAACACTAAAAATTTTTCAAAGCTCAAATCATATTAACAATACAGATTTATAAAACGATCGATAGCAAACTAGTCTTCCAGCTCCAATCTTGAAAAAGACTAGGAACTGAGAACACCCAAATTCTTGGCAAGTAAAAATTAATTTAGCTATCAGCTAAACCATTCAAAAAACCTGTTCGTATTTTAACTTAACTAAACTAAATGTCTCAACAAAACCTTGTTCTTAGCACAATTAAAGACTCCAAGTATGATCTTTATAATTTGTTAAATCTATTGACTATGAAGAAAAGCAAGTGGGCTATCAAATATCCTAATCTTTCAGTGGGCAATGTTGATTCGTAACAAAGCTCTGGATGCAGAACATCAAGCCCCAATTATAGGCCCCAGCTAAAGCAGACCCAATTGCATTACCTACAGTAATCAATGCTTCTCGGTTTGAGCTTAGGAGAGGCTGGTGAATGGAGCCAACTGCAAAATCAAAACTCAGATTGAATGATTATACTAGCCAATCACCTTGAAAAAGCATGGAGCAGGGCTTCCTAGCTCAAGCGGTTGCAAATTCAGTCCAGCCCTTCTTGTTTTTTCTTTAGTTCAATTGCTCTAGTTTGGCTTGTTGAAGAACAAGCTAATTTGCTGACTGCGCAAGGGATCTAGCATATGTTCAAAACTCACATCCAAAAACCATGTTTTTGCAAATATCCATGATAATGCTGGTGAACCTATCAAACTAACTCTAGGTTTCTTCTTTTCTGAATGTTCGTAGAAACTAGGATCAAGCAAACATCATTCAGCCCATTATGGGTTTGGATAAAATTGTTTACGTTACCCACTCACTTCAAGCAAAATTATATCAATGGGTATTCATTAAAATCTCCAGGTCGTGCCATACAATGATTCAAAGCACATTTACGCATTGCTCCAGTTTGGACAAGTATCTTGTTTATGTCACTGCCAACTTTTGCACTGATATATTATTCAAGGGCAGGGACACTCAGTCAAAAACTATAAGATCAATATCACAGAAAAACCAGAGAAAGAAAAATAAAAGAAAACAGAACATAGCTCCAGCATGTATTCCAGGCATCACCATCAACAAAATTATAAAATAAAAAAGGTTTGCATGGAGAGGCATGCTATCTAACTATAAATGCTATATTCCATCCATATGCTGCAAAGAATAGTGAAGCATATGGATGGAATATTACAACTGATACTTTCAGGGAGCAATGTTTAGCACACTAACAGCACATGCTTCAAAGAAAATCAATTAGTTTAACCCACCATCTAAACATAATGCATTCACCATATGGCAGAACCATGTTGACAGATACCTTGATATAGATTTGCAAAATTCAAAGATATGCAAACATAAATAGGATTTAAGGGAGGAAAAAAAAAGATGCAAACTTCTAAAATTCTGCATGCTTCAAGTGTGTGATCGTGAGCGCATAAATTCTTCTAATCTGTCCCACACCTCCAATGCTGCAGCTCTATCCTTGTGTCTCTTGTTCTTGCTAATCTGCATAAAGAAATTGAAGTGGAAGAGACAGGGCAAAAGCAAAAAAAAAACGCCACCCAACAAAGCAAATATAATCAAAGGGGAAAAATGCTCACCGAGATAATCTTTACATTCCACTGCTTCACAATCTTTGCTGACTCTACACTATCATCTTCCAACCGCATGAAAAATCCAATAACTGCATAAGTTTAAACAATTTATGCTATTCCAATCGAGTCCAAATATGACTCCAAAAAAACTACATCACACTATAAGAATCTGTTGCAAAACCTAAAGAATCAACCAACAACAATCACCAACAAAGTAGAAATCCCAAATATAACTACCAATTGAATCCAACAAAAACCAAACCTCACTTACTTTTATTAAATATCTCAACACGATCCTTAAAAGGCCAATCCTTGAATTGCCACTCCTTCCCCAACACAAAAACTGCCACAACCCTATCCCAATCATCAGCTTTAAGTGCAGACGGCTTATCCCTCACCTCATAAGCCGTCATCACTCTATTCCTATCAGTACTAAACTTCTTCTGCACTGTTACACACTCTGGTTTCGGCCTTTTCATCTGTTTAACCTTCACATCCGTAGGTATATAAATCCCATCTTCCAAAAACTCCTTCACATTATAAATTGTAATCAAAGTCTGAAACGCGCTAGGTACCAAAATTATGTGCACTCCCTCCCTAATTTTCCTACCTTTCAAATGCATTTTGGGCTTGGCTGCCGAATCATAACCCAATTCATCACCACCACACCCGATTCCTCTCTCATCAGCTCCCATTAACCTACTCTTCGCCACCAACCCATCTTTCCTATGTTGACTCTCAAATCTCTGACTCTCCTCTTCACGCCGAGTAGACGCAACCAAAACCCCATAAAAATCCCTACTCTTACGCTCCAACAACGACTCCCTATCCTTCAACGGCGTCTCATTGGCGTAAATCAAAGACATATGATTTCCAACACTCTCGTTCTCATTCTCCTTAATCTGTTATTTCTTTTTATAAAATTCATTTACTTTGTATACGTGAGAGGTGAGAGCAAACAAAGTAAAAAAAAAAAATACATAAAATCATGCTAATATAACTTAGAAGGATTAAATTATAAAAAAATAAAATTTATTAAATAAAAAAATTAAGTACAGGAATAAACATTGTAATCCACAGTTAAAATAAATCTATGTGAACAAGAATAGTTAATGTTTATTTTTCCTTCAATCTTTTGGTTTCTTTTATAACTATAATAATCCAGAGCTTTCGTTTAATATTGCTAGGAGATGTAATTAGCCGTAAAACGTGAGAAAAAATCTTGTATAACTCTAATATTTACATGGCGTAGCCCACACTAATCTTGGTCTAACTCTAATCTTATAAGGGTGAAATTATATATATATATATATATATATATAACCATTGTAGCAATCAGAGGTAGGGCTATAGTGAAAACCCAAGCCTTTTAATTTTTTCTATAATTTTTATAAATCTACCACCGCTTCTAATCTCTCCAGATGTGGCCACTCAATAAAAATAGGTGTAGTAACCATTTGCAAACCCTTTACCCCACCACAGGGAAGCCAAAACATAGCTAAGTTCACCTCTACATATATTGTTGCCTGAATTTTTGTCCCTGAAAATGGCACCAATAGGCCTGTTGTTAAGGCATATTGCCTTGAACCATGGATGTGGACGTGGAACAGAATTTTCTATGTAATCCATGGCATCTTCTTAGGGTAAGGTTCCCAAGAGCATAAAAGAGCAACTTTCTCATCCGTAGCCCAAGCCATGAAATCATCGATGTAGGAGAGATCCAATGGCCGAAGTGAGGTCTGAGAGTTCATCACCACCCTCTTTTAAGAAGTCTGACGTGAAAGAATTTTGCTCCATCTGTTCACTTCACCTATATGATGATTTTTTAGAGCAGAAGCCTCGGGTTCTTGGTAATTCTTTTAGGAACTTGATGTCTAAAATGATTGAAGTATCATCAAGTAGACAAGCAGTAGTTTACCCAGAAGAAAATGCTAGTGCTTGAATGATAGATAGTATGTGACAACAAGGAATTTTCTGGAACTAAAGCATGAAAGAAAACAAAATTGGGGTCCCAAGTCTTTAACAGGGTCAATTTTGCTTCGCTTTTAGTGGAGACCAAGGAATGCATTATTTTCTGGATAGAAAGGAACGGCTCTGGCTGCTAGAGGTGCTAATGTCATGGCCACCTTGTTCGACCTTTCTTTATCCCCGCAAGTAGGATATTTCATAACTCGGAACAGAGTTGCATAACTAGACATCCAAGAGGAGGGCTCATCTTAGCTGTATGGGGGAATCACAATCTTAGGTTTATGGGGGCATAACCTCAAAGATGGCTTGATGCTGTTGATTGAAGAGTTTTTCTACGTACACTGATGATGAGGGAAGATTTGAGCTTTAGGTGATGATCCAATTAGTTATAACTTTTCCTTTTTATATGTATTTATTTAACTGGTTGTGCTTGCGAACTCGTACCTTTTGAGTTTGAACTCCTGGGTTACTGTAGAAAAATTCTCTTCGATAGATTTTCTGAATTCAAGCTGACATTATCTTGCTTACATCTAATATTGTAATTGCTTATATTTTGCTTTGAGATTCTTCATAGCCAAAGATGGGAAGGATTCTAACATCGAAACAAAGAAAAAAAAATAAGAAAAGGTGAGTTCAGCAAAGGATAATATGATCGCTATTAAGGACCGTCTGTCAATCAATTACAAAACCAAGTCTGTTGAAAGGAAACTATAGACAAACATATCTCTAATTTCACCTTTACAATACCCGTATTTCCTCAACAGACCCTCTTTCACAAACCCAGTCTTTTCCAGTACCCTTTGAGAACTTCTATTCTCCACCTCTACAAGAGCTTGAAGCCTAACCAGATAAGGAAGATCTTGAAAAACACTAGACACTGCCATCTTCGACGCAATTGTGGCTATTCCTTGTCCCCAATACTCAGCAGCCAATGCATATCCAAAGTTTGCTCTGCATCGATCGTCATTAGATTCCGGGAAGATGGAAATATATCCAATTGAACGATCATCCAGACATATGGACCGACGCCAAGGGTGGGGTATGGCAACCTTTTCCAGATGTGCTAAAGCTTCTTCTCTAGAGGTAATGGAGTTCCACCTTAGATAACGGGTTACTCTATCATCACTGGCCCATTTCAGGAAGTCATCAACATCGGAGAGCTTAAAGGGGCGAAGGGAAATCCTTGACGAATCCATAAAGACAGCCAATAACAAACTCGATTTGGACAAATTAAGAAAGATGTTGAGGATACAGGCTAACAATCTGGCTACGTACGTTCAATTCTTTCATGACCACGTAAGAACACGATCCATCATGGTGGGTGTGTCTATATATACGGTCCGATTTTGAATGGTTGCGTGCACGTAAAGTATCGGATCAACTAGCGTACAAATATAGAGGAGCCATCTCTTAATAAATAAATGTAATCAGATGCTGCGAAGAACCTGCCTAATTGTGGCGGGATATGGTTTATTTATTAAGAGCAGTTGGAAGTCATTCTCTTTGCTAAAGAAAATTCTTAAACATAGAGGCAATCATTTTCTTGACTAACCTCTGGAATAATAGTTTATTTATCCAGAGCAGTTGAGCTCAGAAACGGGCTTATGATCATTCCTCGAAGCAACTAGGATGAGGTCAAATTAGCTTTATAAACAGAACAAATTGGGATTGATACAAACAGTGAGAACGGCCGGGAAGGTATTATGTGCTTCGATTAATTAAATAACAAATCCATGGCCCTCGCAGTGGCGTTAGGTGCCGTCTCTAAAAATTAAATGACACTGTTGGGATTGGTTATCTCCCTTTGCTCATCCCGTTTGGTCACTTGGCTTCATATTGGGAACAACAAAAGATTAACAAAGAAATTTGAGGTCCGAAGAAATTGCAAAGCAAGCATGTTGACCGAAAGCAAGCATGATAGAAGTCCAACAATGGATGTAAAAGCAAGCTGAAAGTACAATATTTCAAGGCATGGGATCAGTAGATAACAGACTATAGACAACCAAATCTATAACCTTACCTTTGTTATACATATACTTTCGCAGCACCCCTTCCTTGAGGAAACCCAGTTTTTCCAAAACCCTTTGAGAGGCTTTGTTCTCCACATCAACCCTAGCTTGAAGCCTAACCAAATCAGGAAATGACCTGAGCCCATCAGAGATTGCCATCTTCAACGCTCTAGTTGTTACACCTTGTCCCCAATAGTTAGCGGCTATAGCATATCCGAGTTCTGCCCTGCATTTGTCATCCCCAGATTCTTGTCTGATATACACAAATCCAATTGAACGATCATTTACACATATAGACCTGCAGTATGGATGAGGAATGCAGAAGTCCTTGATGTAAACGAGGGCTTCTTCCTTGCAGCTGAAAGTGTTCCACCGGGTGAATCGAGTCACTTGATCATCACCTGCATAGCCCAAGAAATCATCAGCATCGGATTCCTTATAAGGACGTAGAGTAATTACTTCCGATGAACTATCGTTCTCCATTTCCTCAGCAAGGATTGGTGATGGCATCGCTACAGTACTCTGTGCCAATCACCGTGAAATGCGCTTAAGAGTTCTCTAAGAATTTAATAATGGGGTATTAGCTACATCAGTAGTCAGTACCATAATTTTTTTGAGAAGACAGGCTTTATAAAATAAGGATTCAATTACAGAACATGTTGAAAGAAGATAGAACCTTCAACAACTAGCTAGATACGATATCTCGTGGGTCCGTAATATCCCCATCTAATCTATTAACTATAATTAAATTGGTAAGAAACATGTTCGACAAATTCAACAAAGACTTCACAAGGGTATAAATCTGATTGATGCTTACGATCTGTGATCTGGGCACGTATCCTACAATGCAGCACATCCTTGACAGATGGGAGGTCATATCTATCTTGCAGATTGCAATACAAACAAATTTTAGTACCAAATTTCGTTGACTAGCTTAATAAAAAAGCTCTAAATCGTTTTGTGTTAATAAGGTGATATAATTCTTCCCTTGCTCTTTGATGGGAATGCTTGGTAAAGTGTGTTTTATTGCAATGATCATCTAAGATTTATAGGCACAAGAGCTTGCGAGTGCTGATTTATTTTTTGCAACAAATTCCTTGAATATTCCTCTCCAAATTACAAAAGCATTATTCACCGATCCCTCCTTTATCCAAGCGATACGTAACTCACCCTAACACCTTCATCAATAATGAATTAACCATACCACCATTGAAACCACGACCAGTCTGCAACAATGAGAAGTAGACCCCACCACTACTAATATAGGAATATGTGGGCTCTATCATCTTCACCATTTAATAAGATAAGTGAAAGAGGAAATGAATTCTTGTGAAGATAGCGAGGAGAGAAAGTGGAGAATCTTTTGCAATTTGTATATATATATTTAGTTAATTGAGGGGCCTTGGTGCTACTGAGGGGTTTGTAGGCAAATATCCGGTGGATAGAGAAAGAGATGTTGTGGAGAGAAAGGGGATTAGGTTTTATTGATTTCAATTTTTGCATAACTAATAATTTGAAGCTGATTTTAATCTTGTGAATTGATTAATGTATTTTCTTTAAAGGGAATTTTTGGAGTATGACAACGGTTATTTTTATAGTATTATTTTTTTATAAATATATTAAAAAATATTTAAAAAAATATATATTTTTAACATTATCATATCAAATCGATATAAAAAATCAATATAAAAATATAAAAATATAATTTTAAATAAAAAATAAAATTAATCAACTTTTATTTAGAGCAAAGAATTACAGTACTCAAAATAGTTGCTTGATTTATGTTAAAGTATTGAAATCATAATAAAGATCGCAATTGATACGGTAATTATGTGTGCATAATATTATTCAAAAATCTAATCATTTAAAATTCATGGGTTTTATCCTTTATTGACACATCATTTTATATAAAAAATCAATATGCAAGGTTTAATCATAAAATCTGAATTAAAAGACTACTAAAATCTGAATTAACCAATACTTATAACGATGATCTCTCTAAAAAATTTTATTTTCATTAAATTAGAAATGTCCTGTCTCATAACTGGATTAGTTAGATATAATTAATTAATTAGAAATTGTATATAATGGCACTTTTATAGGATTGTAATTTACAAAATAAAAAAATATAAATGTTTCTAATATTTTTCCACCATAAAATATAATTGTTAGCGGGATGTGATCTGATAAAAAAGAATTTTCAGACGTCTGACTTCTAACAGGAGAAAGGCCAGAAAAATGGTCTCTAGCCCTGTAGTTAAGAAGGTTAAAGGCTGAGTACAGGGTGGTCGATGAGGCGCTCGTGGCCTAAT
>Ga0307517_10004593_pt1 | contig 21151 bp, 14 predicted proteins | sample 23_EM_MG_FD_194515 | JGI IMG/M metagenome (GOLD analysis project Ga0307517, IMG submission 194515) | Populus trichocarpa ectomycorrhiza microbial communities from riparian zone in the Pacific Northwest, United States - 23_EM | ecosystem: Host-associated > Plants > Roots > Unclassified | place...
CCTTAAATAATTTTTTAATATTAAACATAATTTTTATTTGTATTGATTTTCAATATTTCACACCTACCTTTATGGTTCTAGAATTATCTTTATTCACGGTAAGATTTAACAATGTTAAGATAAAAAAATTTGTACTAGCAATTCATTGATACATATATTACCAATAGATTTATGAATAGAAACAATCCTTTATAAAAGCTTTTGTCGGTAATTTATAGACGGTTAGTGAATCCATTGATAATAAATATACTGAAAGATTTACAGATGGATAAAGCGCGCCAAAAAAAATTAACCGCTTTATTATGTCGGTATATCAATCAGTAAATATTACATATCACTAACAGATAACATTTGTAATTCTGTCAGTGCATTATCAGTGAAAGTGACATTTGCAGTAATTCTTTTCCAACTCTCTGAAATATACTGACGATCTAGTTTTATTGGTAACCTCAACAATAATATTTTAAAAATATTTTTTAAAAAAATATATTGAATAGAAGTAGAAAAATTAATTTATTTTATAATTTTAAAATAAATTAGTATAAAAAATATTTATTACAAATTGAAATATTTGTACGTTCAAATACAACAAATCTAAAATAGAGGCGGCGTTGAAGGAAGAGGAGGATGGTCGTCGCCGAGACCGTAGGGCCAATTAGAGAGTGCACATGAACCACTCATCTTTGATCTCATATTCATTACTAATCAACAGAGTTCTTCATAATAAACAGTGAGTCATTCATATTTATCATTAAGATGGGTCGTCTGATCCTGTATTCGTTGGTCTAACATTGCCATAAACTCCAGAGTATGAACGCTCAGAATCGATTGTGAGCATCCAACTATCGAAGCACTATAAGTCATCGCAAGTTCTCGACTGTAGTGTTAGAGAGTCCGTACATCCGATTTCTTTTAAGCCCATCAGACGATCCTGCCACTAACCACAAATCTAGATCAATATCCGGATGGGTCGAAGGATCATCCATGTATCTCTTCTTCAACCAGATGTTATATGTATCATGGAAAGAAAAAATAAATTCATCAAATTCAAGGAAATAATAACTTAAGAAAAAAATGATTGAAAACCAACATACCACGAAGTGCTGATTTCGGCTATCAATTAATTGTTGCATCCCTTTTTGACGGTCATCACTCCACACATGCGTTTCAACAAAAAGCTCTATCGAGCTTGGCTCGTGTCCAAAAACCGTTGCCTGCAATAAAAAAAATATTGTCAGTTAAATATATTTATAAAAAAACAACTAATAAAACAAATAGATGTAATAAAAAAAATTCTATTATCCGCTTTGCATGCAAAATGAATAGAACATAGCCACTAGTGTGCTTGGTAATGTAACCGTGAGCACGCCGGTTCTGGTTATCCGTATCGGATTGTGAGCGTCGAGTGAAACGTGCGGACATCACGTGTTGAATGTATTATACCCATACATCCTCTGAGATGTACGACGGTCTGAAATCCTTCCAAAATATCACGTCATTCCAACCTAGAAGCTCTCTTTCTTTCATATATTTTTTGGCTTTCTTTTGTACCTCGTACAAAAAATAATGCAACTTATATGATACAAATTAATTACCTGTTAGTAAATGAAAAATAAAATTTTAATATTTGAAATAAAAAAATTATCTTGAATTCGATCTTACTTAATTATAGCGTCATTATCCCAAACTCTCCTCGCAACATTATCATCAGCTCTTTCCCATTCAAATTTTTCCCTGAAGTAAAAATTTATAATTTTTTCAGTAATTTCAATAAACAGTCCAAATTAACATAAAAAATATATATTTAAGTTAATATTAACCTTGAACCTTGAAAACTTAGCTTGGAAACCTAGCTTCATTAAAACAATAGAATTTTCATCGACAATTTAAAGGTCAATAGCCTCAATGTTTGTAAACTATAAATTGCATTCCTTAAATGATATTATTTAAAAAAAAAATATTAAACATGTCGTTGTGAAAGCAAAATAAACTTACATTTAAAGGTCATCATTTCACTAGGCCTTATACTTGCGGGTAAATAGATCCAACTATGAAGGGACCCCCTATCAATGTTGCAGCATCTCACTCGATGAGCTCGTGTCCTGAGTAAATGCATGTGCCTCAGGTGCATGTTCTTGGTCGGCACCTCATGACTCATGGTCATCAGCATCGCTACTAGAAAAACTAGCAACGATTATGTCCTCATGACATGCTATAGACTTTTTTCTAAGCATCTAAACAAATTAACGGATAAAAAAAAATTAAACGATTTCTATTTTTAAAACAAATTCGGCATTGTGTCTCCTTTGCGGAGACTACCCAAAAATTTTAAACCTGTAAAAACACAACATATGTGCCACAAACCAGTTGATTTTATTCAATTTCTTCTAACAATTTAGCATAATTTAACTTCGTAGAAAATTTTCATTTTCTACGTGATAGTATTTTTAATCATAAATTTACAACAAATTATTCTAAATTTACAAAAATTAAAAATAATAATTAAAATTAATCCTACACATTTAAATTAAATTGAACAACAAAATTGAAAAAAAAACTAAAATTCAACAAAATAATGCAAAAATTATTACAATAACAACTAAAATTCAACACAATTATTTCTATGTGATAATATTTTTAATCCTAAATTTACAAAAGAAATTATTCTAAATGGAATAAATACAAAATAATAATTAAAATTATTCAAACAAATTTATTTGAAATTGAACAATAAATTTGAAAAAAAAACTAAAATTGAACAAAATAATGCAAAAATTATTTCAATCACAACTAAAATTCATGTCATTTATTAATTCAAAAAATTACTAAGAACACAAAATTGAACAAAAATAATGACAAAAAAAAACATAAATAATGAAAAAAACACACAATAAAGAAGAAAAAGGAATGAAAAATTCTTACCTTAATGGAGTGCTTTATTTTGGCTTTTAATGAAAAAAAGAAAAAAAAAGACATTGTTAATAAAGCAAAAAAATAAGAAAAATAAGAAGAAAAATGAAGAAAGACAACATATCTTAGGATGAGAAGAGAAGACAATACTTGATGTCGGGTTAGAATGAGAGAGAAAAGAGATGAAAAAGAGAGAAAAACAGGTGTGTGAGAGAAGAAAAAAGAAGAAGATGAAGCCTCGATCTATCATGATTTAGGTCTTTTATTTTAGTTTATATTGACATTATTACCGATGAAATATTAAATATTACTATTTTTAATATTTTCGTCGATAATTCTGTTTGTGAAGTCAAATTGAAATTTAATGGTCTTGGTATCTGAGCGCTTTTTACTAACAGAATCACAAATGAAATATTAAATATTAACATTTTTAATATTTCTATCGGTAACTTCGTCTATAAAGTCAAATGAAAAATTTCAATTTGCGTAAAAGTTTTCATAAAGCTCCTTCAAATATTACCGACGACTTTTCATTTCGTCGGTGATTTTATTGGTAAAAAAAGTGCATAGTCAATTAATTATCACCGCATTGAAAAGTGAACAGTTCTCATATTCTCTGGAATATACCGACGAACAAATTTTGTCGGTTTAATATTATGTAATGAACACCATGAACAATGTCATGATCAAAGGTCATAATTCCCATGGTTTCTAGAATATACCGAAAGACACATTCCATTGGTATACCCATATGTAATGAATACTGTGAACATTGCTAGGGTGAAGGGGAACAGTTCTCATGGTCTCTGAAATAGACCAACGAACACATTCCTTCGATATACTCGTGTGTAATATACAGTTTGACGATATTTCTATCAATGTAAAACAATGTCTAATAACAAATTGCATGTGTATTCCCTATCTATTCATTCTGCAAATACTTAAATTCACAGCTGCACACACAACACAATAACATCACTTCACATCATAATAATAAAATAAATATTTTATTGTCATTCAATAATAAATTAACAGCATTGTCAATACATTGAAATGAATTTCATCCATAAGTAATACATTATAGTTTATGGCATTACATATTCATGTCGTGCAAATTAATCAGAATTCTCTTCTTTTTTGTCAATTGACTCGTCCTTATCTTCATCACAATCTTGTACGTTGATTTTGTCGATATCATCTTTATCGACTTGTCCATTGAAGCTCAAAACATCATTCAACTCCTCAACGTCAACATACATATAAATATTCTAGGGGATGCAAAAGTTTCAATTTTCTTTTAAGTCATTAGATGGAGCAACTCAATATGGATCAACTAACTCACCAAGTTGAAAAATATCATTTCCCACAATTAATTCATTGTTGTTATCCTAAACAATCTTGACACAACCCTTGGGTTTGGTTTTCACCACAGATAACTAATCAGCTCTTAAACAATCCTTTTTAAAGGAAGGATTGTATGTGTAATAAACTTGCTGGCATTGTTTGGCAAACACAAAGACATCATCGATGTTGCGGAGTCTAGCCTTTGAATTAATTTCGACTAAACCATGATGAGGATCTACTTCGATTCCTCTGTCAATGGTGTCATATCAATAGCATTTGAATAAAAATATTTTATTCTGATTGCGATGATATTACAATTCAATGACCTCTTCCAACTTCTTATAATAGTCAATTTCAAACTCATTAGAATTTGACCCCCCCACCATTATATGTCCTTTTGTCCTGCCCATATTCTTCAATATGAAACATATATCCATTGATGAAATACCCGTCGTAGAACTTCATCTTTCTTTCAAGAACAAGACTTAGTAAAGACAAAGTAACAATAGAATTCACATAACTCAATATAAACCAACTTCATATTTTTACGGTAACAAAACAAAGTTATATTCATTCTAGGCTTAATATTGTCCTTTGTCTTCCCTTTCACGATTCATTGGCAAGAAACGACAGTCAACATCCCTTTCAACTCTGTCAAGAAACAAGCCCTTCTGTTCGTTTTGAACTTGTGATTCATTGGCAAGAACTGCTAGTGGCAGTAAAACAAGATGTTTTAACGTTGTTTGTTAGGGTGAATGCCTTGTTATTTTCCATACAGTATGGACATGTTGATTTTTCATGCGTGCTCCAACTAGAAAACTATTCTATAAGCTGGAAAATCATTGATACTCCACATCAAAGTTGCCTTCATCAAATTTTTTTTTCCGATACATCATAAGTCAAAGCCCCAAATGACTACAACTATTTCAACTCATGAATCAATGGTCGAAGACAAACATCTATATTCTGACCTAGACTATTAGAACCGAGTATGACCATAGATAAAAACATGAACTCCAGTCTCATACACATCTCGGTTGGCAAGTTGTAAACCATGAGTATCATCGACCAATAAGAAAAAGGAGGAGCAAATAACTCGAATGGATTGAATCCATCTGTAAATAACCCAAGACACACGTTCTTTATCTCCAGTAAAAATCGAGGATGCACACTGTTAAAGTGTTTCCGAGCTTCGTTATCGAAAGGGTGCACCATCACTCCATCCACCGCATCATGTGATTGGTATCATGTCATGTGCTCAATAGTTTTTAGTGATATGAATAACCTTTGCAGTCTAAGTGTGATTGAGAAGTATCTAAGTTTTTTGTGTTCGAAAAGAGACCTTCCTCTGCCAATCATGGGTTTATAACAAGAATGTTCACATGTTCTACGCCTAGTCAAATTTGTATGTTCAAGGTAGTACAACATGCAAAAGTTTAGACACATGTCAATTTTTTGTTATCCTAGATCGAGAGGTTTCATCATGGACTTAGCAGTATAAAAGTTCTCTTTTAGCCTGTCCTCTTTAGGTAAAATACTTCACGCTCATTCGATAATTTTATCATAACCGACCTTACACAACCCATCATCTAATTTGATGGTGAACACGTGTACAATGATCGATAATTTACTATGATTTGTAAAACCATCCCATAATGGTTTGTGAGAATCTTTCAAAAGATCAATAGGCATAGCCTCGTCTGCATTAGGTTCTTCATATATAATTGGATATTAACCGGCATGACCCTGATTCATTCTCATCGCATCCATAATCATATTACTAGAATGATTACTATTGCCATCTACAATTCCATGTATATTGCTAGAACTAGAAGTTGACGCAACCATCCTTTCTATCATGGTATCGTGAGGTACATATAGTTCTATGTGTGCATACTAACAGAAATATTTCTCCATGAACTCTTTTTATAGAAGATGCATCGATACAACATCTGAATCAAGAAACTTTTTATTTTTACACATTTTGCGTGGACATCTAATTCCCCCTTCACTAATATTTCTCGGATTAGATAGTGCATAATTAATAAAACCTTGAATCCCATTACAATAATCCATCCACCGCAGGCCTTGAGATGAATCTCTACACATTCATGAACTATCAAACCTATATAAAATAATGATGACAACATGTATTAATTAACCATGTTAACTAAATAATTTGCAAAAATATTGATTTAGCTCAAAGTTATTTAATCTATTTGAATTGTACTCTTAATTCATTATTAATTATCTATATAAATTCAAATTTTTACATATTTACCGGAAATTTCAATCAGCAATAAAATTGACAAAATTTAAAACGGGCTCGTTAAATAAACTATTATTTATTTCATCACAAAACACTTAGGTCAAAAATTTGACACATGTCTCATCAATTTACAAACAAAAAACAAGTAAACACCCAAACAAAATACATATACTACAAAAAAAAATATGCAAAAAAACCAACATTTTAAAATTAGGTTCAAATAAAAAAAAATGGCAGATTTGTTTACTTAAAGTGGAGAATCCTCAATAAAATCTGAATCAGAACACAAATGCTTACGAACTGAGTGTTGTGGTGGCCAGATTTATTGTAGGAGGTTGAATTGTGTTGAGATTAGGTTGGGGGGTGGTTGTTTGTTGTAGAAAAAAATACATAAGGAAGAAGGAGAATTGAGGAAGGGGGAGAGGAGGGTCGATCGTCAAGTCATAAATTAAATATCACCGACGACATTACCGACTGAATTATTTCGTCAATAACTTCATTGGTCATTCTATCAGTAAAAATACCACTTCACCGTATGATTTGCCCTTTTGAATCCCATTAGAATACCCTTCGTCATTCTCTCGGTATGTACCAACATATTGTTTCTGTCGGTGTTTGCCAATGAACACAAGGATGGAAAATTCTGTCAGTAAAGGTCATCTCAATATACCGATGAAATTTTCCCGCCGGTATTTCCATTTGTATTTGTCAATTTTCTAGTAGTGATTGTTTTTTCAGTTTTTGAAAAGTTTCAATTTTAAGTCTAACAATTAAATAACTTATTTTTTAATATTGTTTTTTAGGTTTTTAAGATGTATAATAACATTTAAGGAGACTTGAAAGGAAAAACAAATAAGGGAAGAATAAAATAAAAATATGAACTAAATTTATTTTTGAATACTTATTTAATAGCAAAGCACAAGGTTCAAACTTTGAAAAATTATGTAGGTAATATTGAAAGATTTTAAATTATAAGAAAGAATTTGAACATTGATGAATCTATGAAGCAAAAAATGCAAATGTCGTTTGGTATCTTTTTAGAAGGAAAAAAAATAGAAATCGTGTTTGGTTGAATTATTAAGTTTATTTTTTATTAATGATTTTAAAAGTTAAAATAAAATTTTGAAAGCAATAAAAATTCATTTTTCACTTTCTGTTTTTTAAATTAGTCGGATATAAATCACATGACTAATTTTTGTGGGGTGGTTTAAAAATCTCATTTAAACGATAGATTAAAAATTTAATGTATATTCATAGATTAATTGAATTAATTAAATATATAAGGACAAATTGAAGGAATACCTCTCATCATATAAGGAGGAGAGATGTTGAACCATTAATCTTATATAGTGACATTGACATTTTTGAAAAACAATTGTCATGTGCAAGTCATTCCGGTCACTTTGCTCGGAAAAACTCGTTGAAATAATAAATTATACACTTTATAGCTTTATCCAAGGATAAAATTGGTTCAATCGAAGATGAAAGAACAAATTGGAGAATTAAGGATAGATGAAGCCATTATTCCTATTATAAAAGGTGATCTCAGGTTTCATTTAATAATTGTCTGAAAGTGTTTTTAAAAATAAGCTTGGACCCAAAAAGGGTAAAAATTGATGGTTTTTTATATATATAGTTTTGATTTTTGACATGCTAATGTCAAAATCATAAATTTAAATGTATTTTTATAATAGTGTCTGATTTTTTTTAAAGATAAATATTTTTCTTAATTTTATTTTTTTATTTGATTTCTTTATTTTTTATTATGATACTTTTCTATTTTTTTATATATATTTAAAGGAGGTATTTTTCCCTATTTGTTTTATTCAGTATTATTATATATCATCCACTCTTGAATGGTGGTGCATTAACGTTTTTTTTTTAATTAAAATTTTGAGTTTTAAATGAAAATATGGAAAACACATCTACTTAGTTTAAACCTCCATAGTGATTGAATCTTTTTTTTGACTGCGAATAAAAGGTCAATTTGATGTATACTTAAATTCACAATTTACAAATTGCAAAGACTGAAAAATAAGAGGTTAGATGGGCTTACCAATAACTCTTCAGGGCCACAAATTAAGCATCGAGATCTAACCTAAAAGAAATTATGCCATGACTGCATAGACTCGCCCACCTCCCGGTTTAGGGGTGCCAATGTCCTGTGGTGTATTGGGCCGACAAGGCACCTGGGCCCAAATCTTGGGTGCATGCTCTGAAATTATGGGCCGCTAAGGTAGTCCAAGTCTAAATTAAGGCCCATGGTTGCCTGCATCCATAATCGTACATGCAAGAGTGCTTATAGGTTCGGTTTTATGTGTATAAAACCCTATCAAAATTAATTATTAATTTTAGAGTTTGTTTGTTATTATAGTAATAGTTTATTTTCAAATATTTTAAATCTAAACTCTAAATTAATTATTATTTTTAGAGCTCGTAGTGTTGTAGTAGCGATTACTTTTCAAAGTATTTTTTATTTGGAAATACATCAAAAAAATATTTTTAAAAAAATTATTTTTGACATTAACACATCAAAACGATACGAAAACACAAAAAAAAAAATTTGAAACAATTTTTTTTTAAAATACTTTTAAAATACCAAGAAAAAAAACAGCTCTTAATTATGTCAAAGCTTAAGCTTGAGGGATAAGAGTTGTATGAATTAGGTGCACATTATTGGATAAAAAAAAGGTGCACCATGCATTAAGACTTAGATTATCATGGGAGCCACAAGATTTGCACACACAAAATCAACCCTATACACTGTGGAGAATTGAGCATAGAAACGGCACCTCGGATTCCTGCTCTTTCCAAGACCTATTTAAACGTGATTGATTGTATATTAATTTTGAATTATATGCAAAGTGCGTGGAAAACGATCTTAATCTGCCCCACCATTACAATGATATCCACCACGAAATTTAGTGGTTTCAACAGATACTGCAATGCCTGCTTTTCCACCCTTCATCATGACATCATATATGTTCTGTTCTCCACACACAAAATGATCCTTCGAAAGCATCCTCATGTTCTAATAGCATGCATGAACAAGAACAATTCATCAGCCTACTATTGCCTTTGATGACTCTTAGCATTGATGAGTAATGGAAATACTTCACAACTAAGCAAGACAAATCTCCTTTTATAAAATTGTTTCCTTGCTAGTCAAAGAACCTCCAAAAGAGTTTCCTTTTAAATATGAAGAACTCAAAACCCAAACTAAGATTTAAATTCAAACATGCAAAAGCTCATATCATTGTTAATATTAACTTTTTAACAAATAACTGATATTTCATGATATAGCATTGTAATCCTGTCACTCTCTATGGGCATAAATTTGTTTTTGACGTTTTACATATAAAATCCTGTAAGCTAAACCTGCAGAGATGTCTTAGTGGACTCAAGATCCCCTTCTACAGCATACAAACCTTTGGGAACCCTTCAATACGGATACAGTTATTATTACATAGTTGAAAACATGTGAAATGTCCCGAATGCTTGAAAAACAAAGATTTACTAACCACCCACACAACTAGATAGCAGAACACATCTCAGGTATGCGTTTGTGAAGGTTAATGAAGTGAAAGATCTTAGAAGAAATTGTCGTGACAAGAAAAAAGAGAGGAAGTTAAGAAACAATAAGAATATTTCGAATCATAAAAACCTCTGAAGAAGCCGATAATTGAACTCCATTTCCTGATAGGACAAAGCAAGGTAACATATGCAGCAGAAAGGGTTATTGATTAGAAGAATGCGCGGCTACCGTAAAACACTCGCCCTCCGTCCTTTTTCTTTTTCTCAAGCTCTAGTTTATTGCTAAGACTTTGAATCACATCACCACGATCTACAGATTCCAGCTTGTCAAGATCCATAGGTAGCTCCATCTTGGCCAAGGATTCTGTGAATTGTTGCATGCTCCTCATGTACATATCTACTATTTGCTGCTGCATTGCAGACTGTTCGGCCTCGAGATTGATATTTCCTAGGGGGGATGAAAATACTTGACCAAATTTAACAGGACTCATGTTTCCTTCCTTCCTGCTCTCCTCCTCCTTGCTTGTAAAATCCGATTCCTTTTCGTCTCGGACTTCATTTCCCTTCTTTGATGTTGGTGTGTCAGGACAAGCACAGGAGTTATGATTAGCCTCCGTGGTGATCGAAACGTTAAGAGAGCTTGAGAATTGACCACCCAAACGACTCTTCCTATCAACCGAGTCAGAAGAATTTCTGTCTTCGCTTAGGCTTGTTGTCGTAGAGCTCAAGAAACTGGAATTTTGGATGCTGCCACTAGGTGAAGAGGAACCACCTTGATTTTGCTCGGAGGAATTTATGTTCATTTCACAATCATGAATAGCAGGTTGCGGAGAGGCACCGAGGTGAAGAAATGAGCCAGGCCTGGAACCCAAGTCATCAAAATATTCTGAGACCATTAGCTGATTCTCTCTAACAACATTGATATCAGGAAATTCAATTCTCGAATACTCAACTGGGTCCAGAATAACTTCTGATACCTTTCTATCAAGAAGCACGACCTCTGATGATATCGAAGATTTGGCAGCTGTTGTTGAGGGCTTGACAGGAAAAGATGTGTTTAAGGAGAGAGACAACTTGATAGTGCCAGCGGGAGAGTGAAAGAGGTCAGTGGAGGAGAGGCTGTAATCTTGCGTCACCTTTCCTTTTCCAGAAACTTGTGAAATAGGGACCAAAGCAAATCCTAGAAGCTGATCTTCCATGTAGTTTCTAGCTCTACTAAGCATCCAAATCTCACATTTGAGGACTGCATCGAGTTGAGCGAGTTTCATCATCAAGTTTTCATTGAATTCTGGGTTTTTTCCACCTCTATTGATAATTCTAGTTGAAAGGGTCTCATCAGGATTATAAGTTAGAGAGAATTTTGCATAAACATCTTGGTTATCATAGATACATATGTTGTGAATATTCCTGGCATGATGAACATAGATTTCAAGAATACCACAGAACTCAGAATCGCCATCTGCATCGCCCATCGTGTTTGAATTTGGATTATACCTGAACCCAGTTGATTGATTGAAAGAATCCATCGAAAGAAAGTTAAAACCTCAATGTGATGCTCCAAGGAAGTTTCTATACTATATCCTACTTGGTTCAGATTTTGGCAAGAAAGCTCCGATAAATGAGAGAAGAGAACAAAACAGAGCCGACACAAAGAACAATCTATGAAACAATGATATATTGGAAGATCTTGTTCCTACATGTGTATCCCATTTGATAAGAAAGCTTTTTTATTAAGCTTTGTAAGATAAATGAATGGAATTAAACGCAAAATGTGGTAATAGGAAGAATGTTTTAAAGGGAAAGAAAACAAAACAGAACAAATCAGGGCTGTTTCAGATAGCAGATTGATTACTTATAACGCACCGGAAGCCTTTCTCTCTAGTTTCCAATCCTTTTTTGGATCGTGTTGACATCATCATAAATCCATGAATTCAAGGAAAAGACTGGACATAAAGGAAAACAAAATGGAGACAGGCAGAGAGAGACTTGCGGTGGAATAAAAGAGTTTGCTTTGTGCAAGTTGAAGAGGTGGGTGAGGATGTAGGTGGTAGGTAAGAATCAAAAGAGAAGGAAGGGAAAAAAAAAACAAAGATGGGGATGATATTGTTGATGATGATGGTATGGCTTGTTTTCATTTGCCACTTCTTTTCCTGCTTGTATTCTTTTTCTATAGGAAGTGGTGGGTGGGGGATTGAGATTTTTGGAAGGCTTTGCTTTGCTTGACATTGCAGCTTCCACTCCCAGTGGACTTTTGCTCCACTGAGGTAATTGGAGGCCCCACTTTCTGGTCCCATTTTTCATTATCATTTTCTCCACCTATCTCCCTGTCACAGACTCACAGATGCTCTCCTAAGCTTCGAGACAAAATAATCCCGTCTGTCCTCCCTCTACCATATTCAAGGCTTTATGGGGAGAAATCGTCTCAAAAATAATCCCATGCCAACAGGCTGTGGAAAAAACCAAGGTTCGAGTGCTACTGAGAAAATCTACAGACTTTCAACTGCACATGCATGCAAATTAACCCTTGCAAAGTTCCCTGGCCGCAAGGGGAAAAACACGAGTTTAACTGATCAATATAAACAGCTTAAAGCACCAGCAAACTATTCAAACCTTGCAACTGCTTCCCTTGAATGCTACTTTGTAGACTGTAGAGTATAAGCGATGTGATGAATCTCCTTTGGTTTATGGTTAATCCTAATCTTGAACAATGAAATGATAGGACTGGCCTAATGTTAGGCATTGCTAATTGAGTTCGAAAGTAACTATAGATGATCTTGGTTTGCTAAGACATGTCTCCATCCATAGCGCTGGACCTGCTATCATTAAATGAAACCTAACCTTTAAGGACAGGAGGTGTTAATATTGAATGAAACTTAACACAGGGCCTCCAAATCATAGTTCATGTCTTAAAATTATATATATATATATATATATAAAGAATGACAAGATATTAATTATTCTTATTGATAGCAGGAATTATCAAAAATATGAAGAGGAAAAAGAAAGAGCGACTTTCCTAACATTGAATTCATACGTTCAAAAGGAGATTGCCATGATCGGTTACAAAGTCTGGACACCTTAGCTTAGGGGAGCAATATTTCTTGATAGTAGCCAGTGCAAGATTCAAACTTAAGATGGCATGCGTGTGGACTGCAATGAAGTCCACAGCTTGCAAATTCTTGATAATCATGGTAGTATTTTTGACTCCCACTATCAATTAAACTTAGAAAAAAAAAAAACGGTGTGAAGTTCTGGGCTACGTAACAATGATATTGTCTTTCATTTCTTCGAAAAACTGAGGAAACCCTTTTCATGCCTAACTGGAAAATGCATTTTTTTTCCTTTCTGGGAAAGAAAGAAAAAGTTTAATTGGTTCGAAAAGGCACTCAAGTAATATCTGTCAAAGGAATTGAAATGTCCCGAGTTGGTGGCAATGTGCTTTCATCCAGTAGCTGGTGTAGGGCCTGATCCAGTGATTAGAAAGTCGAGCAATAATAAGAACGCAATTCGTGACTAGAATTCTTCATCTCCTGGGGCCTCTGTGCTTCATCCTCCTCCTCCTAAAAGGTTTGGTAGTTAAGAAAGGATGATGGCTGGCCTGACTTTGACTTCAGAATGTATACTATAGCCTTCTTATTTCTCAATTGAGCTTTAATTCATGACAGTCTCCGTATTGTCATTATTACAAAATAATTGTAGCAATACAAGTGGTGTAATCAAATGCGCTTCTTGTGGAAATACTTCATACAAATACTTCGAATTTATTAATTAAATGTTGCAGCCCAAGGGTGCAGATCTTGCTGAAAATCATATTTATTCCTTTTCGCTCAAAATATTATTTTCATGATCAGTTTGATCCATGATGTATTTAATGTTGTGGTAGTAGATGTTTTTCAAAGTATTTTTTACTTGAAAATATATTAAAAAAATATTTTTAAAAAAAATATATTTTTAATATCAATACATCAAAATATTTTAAAATATACTAAATAAAAATAATCTTTAAAAAATCAAATTCTTTTAAAGCGGTGTTTGAAAACAAATGAGTTATAAAACTCAGTCGTGACTCCTAATACATATTAGGCGGATACTGGAAAACTGATATGGGCCTTTACATGGGCCTTATACTGCAAACAAGGAGCAATAATAAAGCTCAAGGCTCAACAGGATTCCTTCACCGGACCCACCATTTCCGACCAGACACGTTCCTCGCTCAGTCTTGAGTCTCTCAAACTTTTCTTGCTGCAGACAAAAGAAAGCTCAACTAAGGCATCATTGCCACGAGACTTTCGTGAACATTAAGATTATGTTTAATTTTTTTAAGAAATATTTTTTTTATCTCCAGTTTTCTTTTCCATTTATAGCTTTAATTCTCCATCAAAATATATAGAAAACGTTTTCGTTTGGTTAATCTATGAACTCGCTTCCCTTCAGAAATTGAAAAAAATGTTCAAACACATGCTTTTTCCTGAATAAATTTTTAAGTGTTCACTTATATACAGCCGTTTATTCAAATTTATTTTTTTTAAAATTGTTATAACTTGGATGAAAAAAATTATTCACTAATTAATTTTATTATCTTTCCAAGTAATTCAGAAAATTGTTATAAACTTTTAATGAGAGAAACTCGATAAACGTCGAGAAAATGTTCAGCCAAACTACCTAGTAATATGGAGAATAATTCTCTAGATAGAAAAGAATCATACAGAAAACAAAATCCTATCTTTTGGAGATTTTCTTTTTTAAAAAAAATGAGTTATTTACTAAGTAAAGAAAAAATTGCCCTAATCAACGTCAGAGATACAGAGCTCCACAAAAAAAGATAATCCATCAGTACAAATGATTCTGGAAAATTCATTTTCAACCTAGGTAGGTACTCACTTGTTACACCTATAACAACAGAAATAAATAGAACTGTTGCACAGAAATCGCAGTGGTGACTCGATCCAAATGCCACAGCACAGGAACGTCCATCTGATTATTAGCTCGACCTGGAGTCCCAAAACAGCCGTGCAAACAATGCAATAGAATCTCTGGAATATTGCAAATCCCAGTCAGCTTGTAATCAATGACAAGTTTAAGAAATACATGGTGTTAGCAAAGCAACTGCAATATGAAGTTATGAACTTCATTGTGAGTTGAATCAAACAGCGTTAAATCTTGAAAGAACAATGAACCTGATATTTCATCACCAACCACGGACCCCCATCTCCTAGACGCTATCCAACTACCATGTCATTATTCCAGAGAGTTAAAGCATGGAAATACTGTACAAGTGAGAGGTTCCCTGTTTCTGGCTTATGAAGAAACAGACAGAAATGGACAGAGAATCACTTCCTGCCCAACCTTGCCAAATGCTGCTGATGTTTTGATGCAGCAGCCTTGTCAGCAGCTTCACGCTTGAGTGTCCTCTTCGCCCGTCTCCCGGTTCTATCTTTTGCAGCCTCTTTCTTCTTAGGTTCGCGTGAGGTGCACGCCCCCGAGTCCTTGAAATCTGCTTGATACACTGGCCTTGCTTCTTGATGCCCTGCCCTAACATAGCCATTATCTCCCCACCTCCGATTTCCAATGCGAAGATTGGATGAACTGCTCAGGTACACTTCATCTAGATCATCATCATCATCCTCATCCTCAAATTCATATGGATAATAATCCTCTGGATCTTCATAAACATCTTCATGATCCTCCACAGTCAAAGTCATGAACCATGAGGCTCGAAGGAGGAGGCAGACACTTTCCTCAAACATGTAATCCTGGATGCTGTTAAAAAACAAAAATATATTAAAATGACCTAAAGTACGGCTTGCTTTGGCAAATTATGGGGAACAAATGGCAATACTATCCCCAAGCTTATATAAGCCAAGTTTATGTATTTTGATCAAATTATCCAACTAAGAAGGTGTTTGCGACAGTGGTAGCAGTTGCTTTTTAAAATGTTTTTCACTTGGAAATGCATTAAAATAATGTTTTTTTAAAAAAAAAATTATTTTTAACATCAACACATCAAAATAATCCAAAAAACACGCAAAAAAAATTAATTTGAAGCAAAAAAAATTCTTTTTTTAAAAAAAATCAGTTGAAACGCTGTCCCAAATGGACTCTAAGTGATCACATACAGAGTGTAATACATGACTGTGTAAAAGATTTAAACCTGCCATCAAGAGAACGGTGAATATTGAGAAACTCAAATGGATGTTTGCACTGAGGACAAGTTGGATTCTTAGTGTACGTGGACCATCTAAGGATGCACGTCACACTGCACAAAACAAACAACAAAAAGAACAATGAATATTAACTACTTGAAGTCATGCAGTGTTGAAATTTGTTAAATAGTTTTTCACACTATCAATGTTAGAGGAAATCGTCAACATATCACCAGTGCTTGCAAGGGTTTCAATAGGTACATGGTATATGCTATAATCAGCCTTGATTCTTCTGCAGTTATGTCAAGCTAATAAATTCAACATGTTGAAACAAATTCTTAGTGAGGAACACCATATAAGCATACACCTTGACAGAGCTACGAAGACGAGAAGAAAAATCATCCATGACATAAATAGGTGGATCATTCAATTTCTCACATCTATAATAATCATTGTGCAATTCTTCAGCACCAAAACAAAGAGCTCATGCAGCATCGTATTCAGCAAAGCCCACTTCAAAACTAATGAAATACATCTATTCTGCATAAAAAGGATAAAGAGAGATTTATACAAATAAAGGATTTAAGAGGAGAAACTCTGTTCAAAAGACATTTCTTTATACTGCATAAAGAACGGATGCAAGTGTGATAAATAAATGGCACAAACAATGAAAGTGCAGGAACAAATATGAAGCTGCAAAGACAGAGACCAGATGATTTTAAAGCAAAGTTAGAACCTTCTTGCAGAAATGAGCCAGAGAATAAATGTAAGACTGCCTTAAACTCATATCTGACACCTAATATACCATCAATATACAGCTCTAAGAACTACAATGTTCAAAATTGCCTTTCATGAAGAATTCATACATGATTTGCAGATGGAACTCAAGTATAAGCAGAAGCTCTGGAATTGGGACTGTTAAGGCATGTAGTTAGCACATGAATGAATTATGACAAAGTATACGAGTGCAAATCTTAGCATGTGAACGGAAAAAGTTTTATGAAGAATAAACCTAAGTGACTATCAATAATACTAGCTGGCAGAGACAAATTAAATTAAACATAACTCTTCTATTAATTCCAGCAAACTGACTAATATAAACCAGGTTTCATAAAGCAACATTGTAAGCAAAGGAGTTTTAAATTTACTCCTCAACAGTGATGAAGTGCCAGCCTCATAGCACAGATGCAAGTCACCACAAATTCTTTAAAAAACAAAAGAAAAAATAAAAGTAGAAAATTAGATTACATGTTATAGGAAGAAGTATAATATATGCATTAAAAATGAAGGCAATAAAAGTGAAAGCCATGGGACGCAATAAGTTTCAGGCAGCCATTAATTTGGATCCATCGTGTGTCATGAATGATAAAAAAAATGATGCAACACATCAGCAGAGTCACAGAAACAATAGGTGATATCCCGCCCCCATATCTGTGCAGAAATAACCAGACTCAAGCAATTTCAAGCTTCACCGTGCACTTTGTTTTCATAGGTGATAATACAGAGCCCTATCTATCTGCAACCCCAAAACACTTCAGGAGAAACAAAACATAGCAATAAATCAATCGGGTTTTAAAAAAATTACACAAAGACAGGCAGCAACTTAAGAGGACCTCTTGCTTGGATTTCCTTTGAGCCTAGGACCTACACAATCACACTACATTTTATGACTACTTGAGCCAAGGACTAATCGCAGCACAGCTGTAAAAGGAGCAACACTACATTGTACAATGGCCTCGTCAGTGAAAACCAAATGAACTATCAGCTACACCTGCTGATATGATTCCTAAGACATTCTCTTGATATTTATTCCCAGCCCCTTGGACAAAATTAGGAGAAACTTGTTTGCATTGTAGTAAGAAAGAAGTACCAAAAAAAGTTTACTTCTACTAATATGTTTCTATCTTTTTCAAGCTTTTGCGTATTATCCCTAATACAAGACTATTTAATTCCAGAGCATGCCAGCATCATTTTTCAAACTGAACTTGTATTGTGGCAGAGCACATTTCCAGCTTCCACGTTCTTAATCTTAACGAAACATATATGATGTATCATCCTCCATGAACAAATAAGACGAATTTTAAAAAAATAACCAGCAGAAGACTCTCAGGTCAAGAAGCCAAAATGTCTAGAGAAGCCTCTCAATCATACCATTCAAGTGCATCAAAATTAACCAATGCAGTACGCATGCTCGCAACCTTTAAATCATAATTAGATCAGAATAAATCATACTAACCAGTACGCATGCTCGCAACCTTTAACAAGAGCAGTTTCCTGAAGCACAATCTTATCCAAGCATATAGCACAAATCCCACCATGATTCCCACATGCCCTTTCGCTACTCTCCACTTTACTCTCCATTTCACCCTGAAACCGGAATCCCGATAAATTTAATTCTCCAATAACTTCAGAAATACCATCCATTTCCCTCCAAAAGCAAAAAGTCCCAAGAAACCAACCAACTTGTACCAAACCAATCTAGCAAACCCAAGCCAGCCAAAACTACCAAAAGGGTCTTTGATTATCTTAAAATCAGCTTTATAAGCTGTAAATGAACTTCAGTACTTCAAAATTAACGGTTTCAACGTACTTGAAATAATATTATATGAATCAGTTACTTAGAATTGCTAACGTTTTGTTTACTAAGAATTCAATTACCAGACAAAAAACAACAACATGGGATTCATCTACTCCTTCAATTTCTTCTTAATTCTCCGTAATAACAAAAACCCAGAATTTTAAAATTAAAAAAAAAAAAAAGCAAAAGAAGAAGACAGAACCGGATCTAAAAGGTCAAGAAAGGAGGTACCTGATCTTGAAGGGAGTGAAGTAATTGGTGACCGTCGATGTTGATGACTGATGTCATGGTTTTTGATAAATTTAATTTAATTATTTACAACAAAAAAATAAGAGTTAATTGCAGTTTTTTTGCTGTACTAATCTAGATTTCTAAATTAAGAATATAAGAATATAATCTAAAAGATTTATAGAGGGAGAGAGATAAAAAAGAAAGGAAAGGTCTAAAGAATGACTGTGTCCAGATTCCTACAGAGAAGGATAGAGGATAAGAGAGAAGATCAAGAGGGAGGACCCTCTTTTGGATCGAAGGGTCCAAGAAGACTGGGTGTTGCTGTGAATGATTTAATATATGGCGGTGGGTATTTCAATTTTCTTTTTGATTTTTTTTCTGGTTTCCAAATTTCTCGGGTTGTGCACCCGACCATACGGTGTCGTGTGGGCATATTCCAAGCACACACGTGTCTCTTCCCTCCTTTCCTTTCTTTTTTTTTTTTTCCCGAGTGATTGATATAAAATTATATTTTTATGATAAGAAGTATTTTTGTAGTCATTAACTACCTCAATTAAGATTAATTCTTTTTATTTGATGATTTTAAAAATGTATTTTGATGCATTCATAAAAAATCAAATATTTTTAATAACTAAATTAATCCTTCAAGATTATAATTATAGAACTATAAATTTGTTTATCTGGTTTTATTAAAGATATGTTACTTATTCTTATTTTTTTTACAATTTAAATTATGAAATTTTAAAGGTTGAGTTGATGATTAAAATTTATAATAAAATAAAAGATAATAAGAGACTAATTGGGTTGTTAGTTAGGAGATATGGACGATCTCCCTTGAAACTGGATTAATAGAATTGAAAAGGCTATTATTGTTAAAGACAAAAGAAAATTATTATTATTATTATTATTATAAATTGTTAATAAAATTCACGTGGCAATTACATCATGTCTAGGGTTGAACGGTATGGTAGGCTAGAAATGGAATTGGTGATCGCGTGTGAGCTTGCTTGTTATAGACTAGTGTTGTTTTTAAAATATTTTTTAATTTAAAAAGATATGAAAATAATATATATTTTTATTTTAAAAAATTATTTTTAAAATTAATGCGTTAAAACGTTTTAGAAATATAAAAAATTAAAATTTACAAAATTACGGTGCAAACCAGCCCAAAACGATGGCAAGTTAGGAAAGCACGCTAAAAAAAACACGTGGGGATTCTGTTTGGCAGGAGTTTTGAGGATGACTTTGAATCGTAACCTCATACGTGGAACCAATTATGACATGCAGGAGTAATTAATCAATTACATGATCTCGGTTATTAAACTAATTAATCACAATAAGCAGGTTCATTACAAGCACCAATCAAATTACTTTGATTTGATAAATCCATGTAATAATTTAATCCATGAGTAAAGTAATTATTTCTATATTATCATAATAAATAAAATATTTAAAGAAAAAAAATGGGGGAATGAAAAAAATAGAATCTATCATAGTCCTTTAATTTTATGGTATGTATAATTTAATCCTTAAATCATTTTCTTGCAATCAATCCGTCTTGTATAAATATTTATTTTAATTAAATTGATCAATTTTTTATCAAATTAAAAATAAATGAATGATAAATAATATTAAAAATTGAGAAATAATGATTTTTATTCATGGCATTGGAAAAACTTTTTCTTTCCGGTAGCGAGACAAGAATTTTGCCTTAAAATTAAATTTAAATAGGATAAAAATCAATCCTTATCATATTCAAAACACACACCAAACACATCACAGCTTATAAATATTTTCTCTAAAATATACACCAAACACATCACACACATGTCATGTCGTCTTGTTAAATGTAACGAAAGCAACCACATACCAACACAAGTTATATTTTCACTCAGCTAAACTAATCAAACTTTATATTTATTTTCTTGAAATTATTAATGTTATTATAAAAAAGTTTATATTATTATTAACTTTAATATAGGATTAGTTAAGATATACTTACTGTTAATAATAATAAAAAAAATTATATGTGCACTTGGGCTGACTGGCGTCTTTTCCTGGGCTTTCTTCAGCGTCCTATTGAGAACACAACTCGTAACCGGGCTCATAGCCCAGCTTCCAACATGGCCTTCAAATGAAATC
>Ga0307517_10004594_pt1 | contig 21150 bp, 17 predicted proteins | sample 23_EM_MG_FD_194515 | JGI IMG/M metagenome (GOLD analysis project Ga0307517, IMG submission 194515) | Populus trichocarpa ectomycorrhiza microbial communities from riparian zone in the Pacific Northwest, United States - 23_EM | ecosystem: Host-associated > Plants > Roots > Unclassified | place...
AAAATTAATAAAACAATAACACAGTGTATCCAAAAACTGAGTTGTGTAAGTAAATAAGAGGTTGATAGGATTACCTGAAAAATGCCGGCGGACAAGAACATTCCAATCAGCAGGTGAGTGTATCAGATGATAGTCTCCAGGACTCAAGTATATTACACAGTAGTAGAGACCTTTTGCTGGACTGCAATCAAATTTTAAAGCATGCACCAATTTAACATTTGTTATAGGATCATATTGCCCATGTATAGCAGAAAATCTGACAGGGAAAGGACCATAGAGCTTAACATAAAATCAATCATCTTCCGCAAAGCCCAAAGCATTAACAGGAAACCTTGATTTCAAAATCCTGACCACCCCAGGAAACTTCATGCAAGAAACATGGTACTTATTCCAGGTTGCAATAATTTGGTGAATTCCATATGCATATTTTTTTTCTATTCATGGATGGAACCATCAACATTTATCAAGCAATTGAAAATGCATCAGAGATCCGTAACATGTGGATGTAAATAAAAAAAAAATATGAAACTACGCTAGCATCTTCTGTAGCTAATGATGTCACAACCTAACAGAAGATCTAAATGCATTGCATGAAAAGTGCAATACAAGCATCACGCATATTAAGATGCTCCACTCAACAAAGTTTTAATCTCGAAGATGAATGAAAGCCAATACCATGTTCCATGTGACACTATTAATTTAATATGCATTTCAAGATTTTGAAATAATTCATAAATGGTAAAGGCACATTTCTGGCACAGAGGCACTTTAGGAGTGACAACACCTGAACCTCTTCATTACTGTTCACTATTCTTAGGTTCTAACAAAATTATTCATGGATTCTTAACATTCCCCGTCTCAATCCCGAATCCCAATGGCATTTTCTCATGAACAACATAGCTCCTTAGCTAAGATTTCCCATGAAATCTGGAAGTATAACTTCATCGAATTACAAAGAAAATAAATTTTGTAGTAAGAAAATATGGCTATATTAAACGTATTAGCAAATTCTAGAAGCATGAAATCCATTACTTTTAGGTTAATCTAAAGGAAAGTGCTTAATAATAATTCATGTCAGTTTTGCAACGAAAATTCAATACATTTACATAAAGTGGGAAAAAAGGAAACATGTTAGTATGTGAGTACCATGCTGACACAGTGTCTCTGATTTTAGGAGAAGCCAATGAAAATCTCCACCATGACTTCTTGTTCTTCTCTTTGAGATTTCCTTGCTGTTCACTACTCTCCTTGTGCATATCCCCTTCAGTTATCACGGGAAGCAAGGAGCTAGCACCAAGAAGAGAAGAAACAGAATAAGAAAAACCTTTGACTTGCTCAATCATAGTCCCTGAGCCTTTCAACTCTCCAAATCTTAGAACAGTACCATCCACAGGACTAACCTGAAGAAAAAATGAAACATATACAAGCAAGTTGTAAAACAATCAGCAATTGAAACAGCTTGGAAAACTAAGATGCCACAAGAAGCTTGTTACCAGTTACCAGACAATGCGGGTCAGGATCGATGGGCCTGGAACCTTCTTTCAAGGTTCGAACAAAGAATTCCCGTAAAGAAGCATAGTTTTCAAGAGGCAGAGCTACTTCTTCTAAGTCTGATATAAACACAAGCTTAGAAATTTTCTCATATCCTTGTTTTTAGTTAACAATTCACATACTCTACAGTATCCATAAAAAAAAATAACAACAAAACATGGAAGAAAGTACAGGTATCGATCAATAAAAGGGAGCAGAGAAACAGTAAGCAATCATACTTGAATGGAATGCACGAGCCCATGCTCTATAAACATGTGGACGCATCCAAACAGGAAGTTCCTGAAATTTTGTTCCTTTAGCAAGTCATACGGAAATAGCAAAGCACCAATGCTATTGTAACACAATGGTGAAGGAAGTGATAGGGAAAAGAGGAATTTATGTGGTCAATTCGAGGTTTTTTTTTCTTTCAATCAGAGACCAGGCTGGCCAGTGCATAAAACCTATTCCATAACTGGATGTGTTGTTATAATATCAGAGGTAACTAGAGCCTGCAGCTAAAAGAAAAGGGTGAAGAATACTCACCACACTTGTCAAGGAACCGAAAAGTCTAGAAATGGAGCGTAAAGGTAACATCCTCAGAAATGACGCCTGATGTTGAGAAAGTAATAGGAATTAATAGAAAAATTAGATATGAAATCACAGAATTTGATAATCGAAACAGATTTAACCAAAAAAATTAAAGGTTAAAGTATCAAAACTTAAATTTCAGGTCATTATATAAGCATATTACTTTATGATCAGGTTGGAACTCAAACTCAATTCCTTTCTCCCGCGCCTCTTCGACCTGGCATCAAGAGGGAACGAATACTGTAACAAAGAGTGTATAGATAAAAGATAACATAACGATACTCAAACTCTTAAAGAGCATGAACTAACATATACTTGTAAGAAATAAGTAAAAGAGAGAATAATATACCTTCTTATCATCATAAAGCCGACGAGCATGAAGAGCACCGAGCATGAGTAAAGTGGCCACGGTTGCACCAGGTACCAGAAATATATTACCTGCACAGCCATGCCCCCAATTAATATATACCAAATTATTCACTGTAAAAATTTGTGACCTCAAGAATCATTAGTTTATTCACTCTCTCTCGGAAAATTACAGTTCAAGTTAAGAGTATATTTTTATAGTTCCGTCCAAGCAACCTTAACAACTAGCTAACAAGCTAAACTGCAAGAGGGAGCCAAGATAGTTAAAATATTAATAATAATAATCGACATTTTCCCCCTCTCTTTCTCCTCAATTTTCTCAGGAACAACGGGAGAATTACTCAATCAATTAACTAACCTCGGGGATTTCCACTGCTTCCATTGAAAGAAGCACGTACTTGAGATGCTGTTTGGACCCTTTTGAGAAGCGAAGTGAAGAACTGGCGTCGCTGATGGTGTTGGTGGCTCAGACGTAAAGAGTGAGCAAAAATAGGGAGTTTGTTGGAATACCGGAATTTCATTGTTGTTGAATTCTTTTGTTGGCAGGGATGGTTGTTCTGGTTAGGGTTTTGTGGAAGCTCACAGTGAAGCTGATGGTTTGATGATGGATGGTTAAACGACAGGTGGTGCACCGTTTTACTGTTTTGACCTCGAAAGGAAGTGGGTTTTCTTTTGTATCCGCGCATTGGCGCACACCGTTTTCGCGCTCGCTGGAAAATTTAATCATTTACTAGTTTGGGTCTGCAGGCAAAAAACTCTCCCTTTGCACAACCCATACAATTTTGCCATAGCAGAGGGAAAAAGTACTTCAGAAATCGACATATAAAAATGAGAAAATAAAAAAGCGCCGAAAAACAAACAATATCTTAAAGATGATGTTAAATCAGCTTGTATTGTGAAAATTGTAAACCCATGCCTGAATTTTTAGTATTAATGAAAATTCAAATTTAAGCTGAGAATATTGTGGGTTAATTAAAAAATAAAATAAGAAGATATTGAATAGAATGAAATGAGTTTGAAAGATTAAATAAAATAAATAAAAAATGACCAAGAAATAAAAAATATAAAAATACAAATAAAAATTAAATAGAAATGATATATGTAGAAAGAAAAGTACGATGATATAATTCAATGAAATTCAAAATAACTCAATTTAAATTCGGCATAAACAAGTGATGCAGTCTAGAAAATATTACTTAAAAAACATAAAAAAATATAAAGAATGGATACATTAGGAATTAATAAAATAATAATAATTATTATTATTATTATTATATCCAACCTTCAATGGAAAGAAGGAGATAATGAAAGTTCGTTTTCTTAAGCTTGCTCTTGTGAAAACTTAGGGAAAACTAAGGATTTTTGGGGGGAAAGTGTGGAATTTTACTAGAATAAACACTTAATCACTTAATATTAGAAATATTTAGTGAGGGAAAAGTAAGGTATTAGAAAGGCAAAGTTAGGGAGGTGAAGGAAGAAGAAGAAAGCTTCGAGAAATTTTGTTTGGTTAGCTTTTGAAATTATCTGGTAAAGTGCTCTAAGCTAATTTGAACCAATTATCAAAGAGTTTAATTGATTTTTTTTATTGATTTCTTAATTCTTAAATTTAGGGTTCTCATGCGTGAGAGTAAGGGGTTTTTTGGAATTGTCATGGTGGAATAACATTTAAATGATTTAAAATCATGATTCATTGAATTGTCAAATTAAGTTTTTTTTAATATGTAAAAAAAAATATTTAGGTATTGCTAATATTATTTTAATAAAAACATTTTAAATTTTGTGAAAGTTATTCGATAATATAATTGACTTGATGAGTCAAAATGCAACTTGAACAACTAGTAAAAAACATAGTTTGACTCGCAAAAATTCAAGACAATATTTTAAAAAAAAAATTGAAACAACAACAAATTGAATTGCTACAGGCTAACTCAAGTTAACCTGTCAAATCCACGATTCAAATCATGAGACCATAGTAACCCTCATATAAAGTAAATCAAAACAAATTATGAAACTTAATTCCCAATTAATTCAGTGTTGAAGAATAAAATAAAATAAAAACAAAATATAAAAAAAATTGAGTTAATCTGTCAAACTCGTGACTCGTGTCATGAGATCAGGATAATCTCATTGAAAGTAACACGGAAAAAATGATATAAGTCAACTCAGTTTAACTTGCAAAGCTCGCGATCAAGGTAATGAAACTATGATTACCCTGTAGAAAGAAAATCAAAACAAATTATGAAATTTGGTTTTCAATAAACTCATTGCTGAAGGATAAAATTAAAAAAAAAATCCAATTTAAAAACAGGACACAATAAAAACAACCCGAATCTACTCGGGTTACCCCACAAAACATGTGACCCGAGTCATAAGATCGATATTACCTTATAGAAAGTAAACTAAAACAAATCACAAAGTCTAATTTCTAATCAACTTAATGCTAAATAATGAAATTAAAAAAATATATCAAAAAAAAACTCAAGTAAAATAGGTTAACTTGCCAAACTCACGACCTGAGTCACGAAACTGAGATAACCTCATAGAAAACAAACCAAAATAAATCATGAGGTATAATTTCTAATTAACCCAATGTTGAAGGATGTAATTGAAAAAAATTATAAATTAAAAAAAACTTGAATCAATTCGTTAAACTCGTGACACGAGTTATGAGGCTGAGCTAGCTATGTATAAAGCAAACCACAATAAATTATAAAAGTTCAATCTCAAATAAACCAAATGTTGAAGTATGAAATTAGAAAAAAAAAACATAGATTTAAAGAAAAAACACTATTGAAATTAATGGTGTTTTGTGATATTTATTTTATTTTTAAATTAATGAATTAATTAAAAATATCAATAGATTTTAAAACCTTGTTACATATTAGGAGTCATGGAATATCACACTGCTTATTTGATTGAAAATAAATTAATCTTGAAAAATATTAATAACAAAAACATAAAAGTTCATAGGCAGATATTAGCTAAATTATATTTATATTTTTTTTCACTGCTGTTTGTCTGTTTAATAAACTAATTTGATTCAAACGGTAAAGCAATATCGTTGCAAAAGGTTTTAAGAATTTATTTTTAATAAGTTTAAAAAATTAAATATTACGCGTAATAATTTCTTTTTTAGTTTATTTAGAACTTTTATTATTATTTTTTTATTTACGAGTTTTCTAATTTGTTTAGGTTTGTTTTTTTAGTTTATTTAATTAATTATAAGCCTTTTAGAGAGGCAAACTATTTAAAAAGAAAATACTCAGTAATAAAATTTTGATTTATAGTTTTCATGTTATGACCTTATTTGGTAGAAATATGTGTTGCATGTGCTTGTTGTTTTTCTTGTGTTATTTCCATCTATGTTAGTTCTAATTATTCGTGGTGGCTACTTGTTATGTGTTATTGAATAATTATGGCTATAAGAGTAATTCCAACGCAGGAGCCAACGAGATAGCTAAAATAAAAAAACTATACTTTTACCTATTATTTTTAGTTTTAACAACTCCAACGGGATATCTATATAAATAGCTAAAATGTCTTTTCTTGTTCTGAAATGTTATTTCTACACTTCTCTGTAAAACAACCAAAAGCAAGAGAAAGTATATATATATATATATGTTAGCCAACGTCTCTTTCCTTTGTTTTCCTCTTTAAAAACAGAACAAAAAAAAAGCTTGTAAATCTCAAAGCCTTGTGCCTTAGCTTCTCTGTGGTTTTGAAAAACAAGAAGCAGTTGTACTCCAATTAATTAAAAACATCAGTTATGCCCCTACTTTGTTAATTACAAAATATTCATATAAATAAATTTTAAATTTAAAAGTTTTAAATTTGAACTTAAAATTATATCCTTTAACTTTCATATTACTTCATTAATTTTATATTTAATTTTATAAATTACTCATATTAATTATATAATTAATAACATCATGATTATATTATATAAAAAATAACTAAATTAGTTATATAATTATATTAATATTATATTAATATAAAATATAATTGACTCTTCTGAATAGCTTTTTACCATTAAAATACACATAAATAGAAAAAACTATATTTACACAATTCAAAACGTTATTTTATAAATTCAGCTTTTTAATATAGCATCTTCCATTGGAGATGCTCTAAAAGTTGGCTGTAAAATATGACATGCTTTTATAGTGGGATAAATATATTCTCTCTCAAGAAAAAGATATTTATAAATTGATGATAGATACATGTAGAGACAAATTACAAAATTAACTTGTTGACTAGTGGTGGTAAAGTTACAGAGATAAGAAGAATTATTTGATCAATTGATGGAGATGAAGAACAAAAATCCTGAAGAATCATTAAAAGAATGATCATGAATCTATTGTTAGTTTTGAAAACTTGTTTACAAAGGAGACAACTTCTTGATGATTAATATGAATATCATGAAGATTTTAATAATATTGTTTATTATAAGATAAATATAATTGATATTTTCTATCAATTTATAATATTTATTTTGATGATGATTATATTAATAAAAATAACATAAATAATGACAATAACAATGATGATAATCTTATCAATAATACATATAATATTGATAGAAAATACATTTGAATACAAAACATGTTATATCTGACAATAATTATACATTTTAAGTTATATAAATTGTCTTAGGTTACGTAGAAAATAAATTTATTTTCAATGTTTTTCGAACAACAAAAAATAGTTATATATCTATAGTATTATATTTAAATATTTATATTATATTTCATAAAATAACATAAATAATGTTATGTTGTTGATATTCTCTATCAATTTATAATATTTATTTTGATGATGATTATGTTAATAAAAATAACATAAATAATGACAATAACAATGATGATAATCTCATCAATAATACATATAATATTGATATAAAATACATTTGAATATAAAACATGTTATATCCGACAATAATTATACATTTTAAGTTATATAAGTTGTCTTATAAAATTAGGTTACCATAGAAAATAAATTTATTTTCAATGTTTTTCGAACAACAAAAAATAATTATATATCTATAGTATTATATTTAAATATTTATATTATATTTCATAAAATAAACTATATATAAATATATGATATAATAAATATTTTTTCTTTCACCATCACCTTTTTTATATCTCATTATTTTCTTGTAAAAGATTAGATAATTATATTTAATGATCTATACATGTTAGATAAATTTTGAAAAAAATAAAATATTAATATGTGATTTATCAGTTTATTTTTCATGGTATAGTCAAACACTAAAAAATATAATTTTACTTATTTTTTATTTTTTATGATATTATTAAACATTAAAAAATAATTTATTTTAAAAAAATTCACAAAACTATTTTTAAAAAAAACTATTTTCCACAAACGACGCCTTCGTATACTTGTTAAAACCAACACGGTTGCAATTCGAGGAGCTCAAATTAACAATACGAGTCCGAGATCATACTAATTTATTTTTCAAATATCTTAAGTTTAATAGTAATTCAAATTAAAAATAAAATAGACTTTTTTTACCTTCTATTTTGTCTATATGTCTCATGCTACTACAAGGGATTGTGTGGACGAGAGAGGCCAAAACAAACGAAGGAAAAAAAACCCAAACCATGGCTTCAGTCGAGAATGATGATGGTACAGTGAAGTACGGAATCGTAGGAGTGGGAATGATGGGGAGAGAACACCTCATCAATCTCTACCATCTTCGCAGTCAAAACGTCGGCGTTGTTGCCATAGCTGATCCTCATGTTCCCTCCCAACAACTAGCTGTTGAATTAGCCCAATCATTTGGTTGGCATCTCGAGGTATTAAAATCAATAATCACACCTCATCTGTCAACTAATGCTAATTATCACCCTCCTTTCCTTTGGACTAACATTGCAGTGACTTGAATTGAAGGTATTTTCAGGGCACCGAGAGTTACTGGACAGCGGACTTTGTGATGTGGTGGTTGTGTCCAGTCCAAACATGACTCATTATCGAATCCTCATGGACATTATTAGCCACCCAAAACCCCATCATGTTCTAGTGGAGAAGCCGTTGTGCACCACTGTTGCTGACTGCAAGAAGGTAGTTGATGCTGCTAGAAGGAGGACAGACATGCTCGTGCAGGTTGGACTGGAGTATAGATACATGCCACCGGTTGCTAAATTGATTGAAGTTGTAAGGGGTGGAGCTGTTGGGCAAGTGAAAATGGTGGCAATCAGGGAACATCGGTTTCCTTTCCTGGTTAAGGTAAATTAGGCAACTAATTTTATGAAGATACTGTTGTAGTCATTCAGTGTTTCTGACTGCTGATTTTGATTAGGTTGACAATTGGAACCGGTTCAATGCTAACACAGGGGGTACTCTGGTGGAGAAGTGCTGCCATTTCTTTGATTTAATGAAGCTGTTCGCGGGTGCGAATCCTGTTCGAGTTATGGCTTCTGGAGCTATAGATGTTAATCACAAGGATGAAGTATATGATGGGAAGGTAAGTTCATGTTGGTGATAATTTGATAAAGATACCATAATTCATATGCCATATTTGGATAAAAAGTTGCAATGCTATTTATGGATCTTTGTTTTATGGGAGTTTATAATGCTGCAGGACTTAGACATGCAATTCAATCGAGCTCTCTTTTAATTTTTTTATTCAAATTCGTAAGCAATCCCCTAAATTTCAGTATATTAACCTTTTTTTTACTGAGAGTTCGAATCTAACATGGAGTGGAACTTAGTCTTAGACCTGGGCTTCGGTGGCTGACAGGAAAGAGCTTTAACCAAGGCATGATTACACAATTCGCTAATTTTGTATTTTGGAGAACTGGAAGTTGGTAGAATGAAGCTGGGTTTGCTTAGTGCATATGTTTCGTTTGCGAAAACCCAGGAGTTATATTTGAGATAGTTCCATAATCCGTATTAAATTTTTTGTTTTCTGCTGCTTTATGGTGCTTAAGAATGCAATGGTTGCTGATCTCTCCAGTGCATTTATATACAATAAAATAAACGTGAATTTCATGCTGTTTATGTTGAAGATATCCAAGTCATTTGACAAGCATTTTGACTTGTGAGCTATGCCCTTGAGGCCAATAAACTTGGCAATGTACAGACAGAGATTCATTACGAAAAGTCCTGGTTAGGCCACTGAAGGGGTATGGCTGTATGATTATGGTCTATGGGCTCAATTATGCCGTAACATTTTCAAATTACAACTTACAAAGCACAGTTTCATGATTTATACTCTGATAGATGAGGCTTGGAAATAGATATATGGTCACATTCAGCAACAAAACGCTGAAAATGTAATTGTTCGTGCTTTGGTTGTCCATTTGATTAGGACTTGTTGGTCAAACGGGACCCTGTCTGAATATTGCTGACTGAAGGAGGAAGGGCTTTTCTGGATTTGCATATCTGAAATGATGTTGGAATTGAAGAGAGACTTTTCCATTCGCATATCTGTAATTAAATCGGAATTGACTTTTATCTTCAGATCATGTTTGCTAGTTTTTCAGCTATTTTTGCTAGATCATTGAATTCTATCTAAATGAATTGAGTGTTCTATCTATGAGTGAGTAAAAGCTCGAATCCAGGCACATAGCTTTTTTAGTTTGGTGATTATTGACAGTTTGAGCTCTGCAATGCTTGATCTTTCCTTTCACGAGATTTAATTCCTTAAAACCTTTTGAGCTGTGAATAACCCCGTGTTCCATTGATAACCTTGCTGTGGTTCAGGTACCAGATATCATTGACAATGCATATGTTATTGTTGAGTTTGACAATGGTTCCCGAGGGATGCTTGACCTTTGCATGTTTGCTGAAGGCAGTAAAAATGAGCAAGAAATATCTGTTGTTGGTGATATAGGAAAGGTACTTATGCATGCACACATATGCTTTAGCTTTATTCATGCAAGAGAATGCTGATCCAGCATATATATATATATTTGCATTCGCCATCTCCCTCATCTATAGGCAGTCACCTCGTTTGCTGCTTCATAATGTTTGGAAGATTCCATTATAAATGACTTATTCAATTGCATTGTTGTTTTAATTTTAACATCCAACAGTTCCATTTACTTATATTTCCAGCATGCTGCTCCATTCTTGGGCATGTATGCAAGTCCTTCCACTCATTTTGTTCAAACTGTGTGTTTGTTACAGGGGGAGGCCTTTGTCCCAGAGAGTTTAGTGCGTTTTGGTACTCGCGTGGCAGGAAGGGATGGTGTACAAACATTGAAAGCCGAGGATCGCCGAATTAAGTGAGTTTCCTCGAAGTCTATATGTGAAAATGCTTTGGATTATTATATCTACGAATGTATCAGGCTTCTTTTCAGTGTGATTCTAAATGAACTTGTTTTCAGATATGATGGACTGCATCATGGATCCAGCTATTTGGAACACCTTACCTTCTTGTCTGCAGTTCGAGCAAAAGGTGAAAAAGCTCCTGCAGTGGATTTGCAAGATGGGTTGATTTCAGTTGCTATTGGAGTTGCAGCACAGCTTTCCATTGAGAAGGGCCAATTTGTCACAATTCAGGAAGTCATGGGTGAACATTATGGCTAAGCTAAGATTGTCATTTTAACACCACACGGAAAATACAATATACAATGTAAACTCGGATGGTAAAATCATAAGTAAAATTTCTAACTAATTATATAGACAATTTCAGCCCAGTAGTAAATAATAATATAACACAATTTAAACAAAAATAAAATAAATAATACAAAAATTCAAACATTTTAAAATACATGGATCAAATAAAAGTTCATAATTTAACTTAAAAATTCTTAATTTTTCTAACTAACAATCAACAAGTCAAACAAATAATGTAATGAATATCATGTAAACTAAAATCAACAATATTGTCTTATCATCCTGACTATTTATAAGACATTCATGGAGATAAAAATAACTGTCTACCTAGACCTTTCCAGTCGTTTGATACAGGGGCGGCCTCCAAGCTAGATCAGAGATACTAACGGTCCAATGGGAGCAAGAAGCACCCAACTCTTCGAGGAAGGTTTTCAATCATGATATCTCGTTGCAAGCTTCAACCAAATGATGTTTACTGGCTGGCAGTGCATGTCCTAAAGAAAAAGGGACGGTGGCAAGATTCATAATACAAATAAGATGAAAAAAAGGTCATCGCCAGAAAACTGTCAGCTTTGATCGTTCTTATTCATTATAAGATTCAATATCTTGAGATAAGATGAATGCCTAATCCAGACTAGAAACATAGCTTGATGAACGGATATGAAAATCAAAATTTGAAATAGTTTGAGAACGTCTTCAATCTAGTAAACAGATAATTAACTGTTACCACTAAAGAAAAACAACTAATTCATGTGTGCATTGGATAAATTAAAAATCCCCTTTTATACAGAATCTTCAATTGTTCTTTCATCTTTCTTTTTTCCTATATATTTCACAAAACTAAAAGGAAAATTGAGAGATTGAAACCTGAAATAGCGACACATTCTTGAGTTCCAATTGAGACCCTCATTGTTCTCTATGAATTGTTTGTGCTTTTCAAGCTTTAGGCCAGAGATCTTCTAAAACGGCTAAATAATCATCACACGTGATATACATGGAGATTGTCACAGGGTTAAAATCCGTCAAGGCATAGGCTGATGAAAAGCATTGCTGGACAGTAGCTACGGGGTGGCAGCCCGCATGACAGTAGCGAAAATCGGCAGAGTGTGTGTGCGGCAGCACACAACAACTAGCGAGGCAGTATGCTGACGAGAGTTGGGGCTTGGGCGAGGATTGTCCAAGACTTGACGAAACAGTGCTGGGATGACACAATGAGACAGTGGGGAATTCGGCAGCACTGGTGAAATCGGCAGCGTCGAGGAATTCAGCAGCGTCGATAAAATCGGCAGCAGGGGCTGACGATAAGTCTGGACAATAGGCAGTCCTAGACTTGACGTAAACACTACTGGCAGGAATGGCAACATGCATCGACAGTGGCATCGTGCATGGGTGTTGGCAGATTCGGCAGCAGTGTGCGTCAACAATTCGGCAGCGTCGATGAAATCGGCAGCAGGGGCTGACGATAACTTGGACAGCGGACGGTCCAAGGCATGCGGGGCAGTTACGCTGGCAGCATGTGTGCTGGCAGTGGGCAGTTGGCTTGTGAGAACATGTCAATGCAGTTGCGGCAGTTTTGGGAGCAGTTATCGATAGTTTGCGGCAGTTTCTTATGTGGGGAAGAAGTTGGCAGAACATGGGATAATGGGTGCTCCAGCTGTGCAGGAAGTTAGAGGCAGTTTATACTTGTAACTTCCATTATCTTGTAAATAGATAGGCTGTAAAATGTGTAGCATGCAAAAAACGAAAATGGGCATAGCACACAAGAAGGACTTTGTGTAATCCTTTAATTGAGTTAATGAAAAGGTTGGGACTTGTTCCTGTAAACTGCTATGTTTGGTATTCTGTTCATATTCCTTTGTGTTATTCCGCTTGCCTGTGACATTGAAAGAGTGTGGGGATCTTTTGGGTTTGAGGGACAAACTAGTCGTAGGCAAAACACAAGTGAATCGGTGAAGGAAAGGCTGAGTCTAGCGGGACTAGACTGCCACGCGAGGTCTGTTTTCGAGAGCGAAAAATTGACCCTGTGACAAGTGGTATCAGAGCGCGACTGCGTTCTTGGCAGGACAACGAGACAGTTCTGTGGGCAGATCGAAGGATTGGTTTGTCGAAACCATCGTTGGGATAATTTGCAAAATTGGTGGCTGGTCTTCATATGCCTAACAATATGGAGAGTGTTCGGGAAAGGTTACTCCGTCTAGAGAGATTGATGGGAGATATTCCTGACAACGAGGATCGTTCAGTTCAGGATCGACTTGAATTGGCTATGGATATCGCTGAAAAGGCTATTGCACAGTATGTTGAACTCGCGGCAGAATCAGGTCGCAAGTGGCAAGCTGTTGAGGAAGAGATTTCTGTTTTGAAGAAGGCAGTTGCAAACGCTGCTGTGGGCGTTGGATCTTCCAAGCCGAAAGTTCCAGAATCGAAAACCTTTGCTGGAGCGAGGAGTTCGAAGGATCTCGAGAACTTTTTGTGGGTTATGGAGCACTACTTCAGTGTGGCCAAGATTGGTGTGGACGGTCAAGTGGACATTGCGGTGATGTATCTATCGGGTGATACGAAGTTGTGGTGGCGAACAAGGACCAAAAAGGACTTGAACGCTGGTAGGCCAAAGGTGGAGACATGGGAGAGTCTGAAACGAGAGTTGAAGGAGCAGTTTCTGCCCAACAATACCTCCTGGATTGCGAGAGAGGACTTGAAAAAGTTGCGGCAAGACGGGTCGGTAAGGGATTATGTTAAGAAATTCAGCTCTTTAATTCTTGATGTTGATAACATGCCCGAGGAGGAAAGAATGTTCAACTTTCTGTCGGGACTTTAGTCGTGGGCACAGTTGGAGTTGAGGAGGCAGAAGATTTCAGACTTGTCTTCCGCCATTTCTGCTGCCGATGGATTGGCAGACTTTAGAGCAGAATCCAGCGAAGGGGCTGTTGGAGTTTCTGGGGTTTCGTCGAGGCCTAGAGATATGGGCGAGATGAAAAGGAAGAAGAGATTCGGTGGGGAAGAACCTCGACAGGCTGCTGGTGTGGGAAGATCAGATGTGAAGGCCAAGGGAAAAGGAACGAATCCGAATCTACGCTGCTTTATATGTGAGGGTAATCACTTTGCTAGGGAATGCCCGAAGCGGGAGAAACTCAACGCTATTGTTGTGGAAGATGGCGATGAGGACACGACATACACGAATCCCATGCGTGTGCTTAATGGCTGAGATGGGTTTCAGTCACGTTGGGACCAGCCTGGAGGAGGTAGGCAAGGGCTGGGCGAGTCTGCCTGTGATAGGGCAGATTTGGGGGCTGTTTTGTGCACTTCGGCAGTGGACAGTGGGGGTGATGGAAGCAAGGCAGTATGCTGTGGATGTCTTGGCTGGTGGACAAGCTAAGGGACAACGTGTTTGGGAGTCTGGATGTCTTGACGATGGGCTGATCAGGATGACAGATTCGGCAGCCGATACAGTGAGTTCGGTTGAGGAGCCAGAATCGTCGACGAGGATGGTTTGGTGCACTGCTTTGGTGGGGAGGCAGTGGGGGTATTTCTGTGCATCTTGACGATGGACGAATCAGGGTGACGAAAACAGATTGCTTGGCCGTTGTTGGAAAAACAGTGTTTTGATTTTCGGTGGACGAAACATGTGACAGGGGCTGAAACAGTGTGGTGTTGTTGCGTCAACGAAATTTTATGGGGCTGATGAAGTGTCTTGGGTATGACAGTAGCCTATGGAAAGGCTGAGTCTAACGGGACTAGACTGTCGCGCGAGGTCTGTTTTTCAAGAGCGAAAAATTGACCCCGTGACAAGTGTTGCCCGCAAAGTTGCAAGTATTTACATCTAAATTTCAGTTGGGCTTGCAATTTAGTTATGGGCTTATTTTCCCATGGCCCTGGGCAACGTAGCGCATGGCCTTAGTCTCTCCCGTCCCTGTTTTTCCCATTCGAAATAAACGGAAAGGAAAGGTAGTGCCTAGAAATTGAACGAAGGGAGTGTTTCACCTAACGTTTTGGAAGTATTTAAAAAAAAAATTAATTTAATTTATTTATTTTAAATTAATATTTTTTTAATATTTTCAGATTATTTTGATATACTAATGTTAAAAATAATTTTAAAAAAATAAAAAATATTTTATTTTAATATATTTTAAAATGAAAAACACTTTGAAAAACAATCGTTACCATTCTCTCAAACACACTCGTAATCATAGCTTATTCCCTTACGTGCATTTTAGAGTGTATTTGTTTTTCTAGTGGTATAGTGTTTGTAAATTTATTTATTTTTTATTATTTTGATATAATTATATAAAAAATAATTTTTTTAAAATAAAATAATTTTATTTTAATATATTTTCAAAAATAAAAAAACACTTTAATTCCACGTATTCAAACACTATCTTAAACAGAGCGTGCACCCCCGCTTCAAATAGCACTTGTATAAATAGCGCACGCGTTAGCGCGCACTTGCTAACACTTGACTCACTCACATCGACGCAAAATGGAAGACGATACGGGAGTGAAATCGAGCATTGTGATCGGCCTCATAGAGAAATTCACTATTTCGCATTGTGATCGGCCTCATAGGTATGGTGCGCTCTCCGTTTGTTTTTCACTTTTTCTGCAAAATTAGTGAACTTTTAGTAGCTACAACTGTAAAATTCACTATTTCGCATACATGCATTTATTTACACCAGAATCTGAACTAAGATAACAGTAGTAAAATTTGAAATTCTGATTCATTTCATGTCCTCTCCGATTTAATTAGCTCAAGAACTGATGGTTGAAATTTCAGTTCCTTAATGGCTTGTTGAATCTTACATGTGAAATTCCGTTCCTGATGTTTTTATAGATCCTTATATTTTTTTTAATTCATAAAAAAAACTATAAAAAAATAGCTTATTAATCTTGGGTCTAGTTCCTAACATTTGATAATTCTTGAGCTTCTAGAATTATAAATCCTCTCTTTTTTTAAATGTGATTAACTGAAAATTTCAAATCAATAAGATAAAAAGATTCATGATGTATATAAAATATAATCTTAGACGCTCGAACTGAATGTTTTAATTATAACAAATTAATTGTTTCTTTCAAATATTTGGCCATGTAAAGATCACTCAAAAGTTGCTGGTAATCTGATAAATGAAAATTGAAATGGAAAGATTTTAAAAAATCTGAATTTGGTTCATGCGCTAAATAAGTTGATATTGTGTGACTGGCAGGTTGGAATGGCTGGTTTTGATTTAAGGTCAGCCTCACTGCATCTTTCTCAGTATAGTGAAACTAGCAAGCAGCTCGTATCAGAATACAAAATCTTTGCTCCAATTTTATGATCCTGTGGTCGTCGTTGTTCCTCCTAATAAATATGCACCTGATGGTATGGTCGGAATTTCAGAGCTGGTAGATCAATTTTATGCTTCAGTCAAGAAAGTCAACCTCTTTAACAAGTTAGAAATTTTTCATGCTGCTTCCTTTATCTCTGTTCATGCACCGATTTCATGGTATTATGTGCTGAATTTTGTAGGTTCTAATGGCCTGTGGTTGCTTTGATGACACCAAGGTTGTAGCTGGGAAACATCTCATTCTTTAACTGGTGTTTTACTTCTGGGTACTGGTGCTTGAATATTTGATACACCGCCATTGTCATATGATGTTCCAGGGTGCTGTACTGGTTAAAAATCTAGCAGCCAAAGAGCCTTCAGCTCATGGTTTGGATGCTTACTACAAGCAATATTATCCCTGCTTGTCTGCTGCTGCAGCTACAATCAAGTGGTACTCTCAGAACTTTGGCTTGCCTCAAATTTGACTGGAAGAAAAGATTTCAATCTTAGATTTAGTTTGCATGCCACAATGCCATACTAGAGGTTAAATCTTAAGTAATTAGTCATTAACTACTCAAATCAGGTAAAAGTCTTCTCGATAGTTTGGTTAAATATCAAATAAGTGAGTGTTGTTATGTTGAAATTTTTATTTTTTAGAACCAAGTTTTTTTAAAAAGCTAAAGAAACTGTACTGTTTCATGAACTTTATCCATACAACTGTGTAGCGTCTCTTTGTAGGTAATGCCTTTTAACAGTTTAACTTGGTCCACAAGGAGGTAAATCCATTATTCTGCTCTAAAAGAAAGTTTCAACCGCAACATACACAGGACAGAAGCAGAGAAAGGAGTCATCGTCACCAACCACCCATTGTTGCTATCTCTCTCTCTCTCTCTCTCTCTCTCTCTCTGGGGACCTTTCTTTCTCTTGCGAAATGCATGTATCATTGTTCGTTAAGAATTTTTACATCAGTCCAACACGCTCATTTCTAAGAAATAGGTGCATTTACTTGATGATTTGAAATTATTGGCATCATGTTTATCTTGTTGTGACTATGGCCATACAGAAGCAATGAGAACCAGATCTCTTTAATTAAAACCATGTATACATTCTGTGAAAATATTGGCAGTCTCGAAAGATGTTTTAGAACCATGATGACAGAACCTTTACATCCACATAAATGGATGTTGGAAGATAAAGTATCCTCCTAGTTTTCTTGGTTCTGGCTAGGGTGTCGTACTTTCTCTCTGGATCTTGGGAAAGAGCCACAACCTTTTTCTTGGTACTGGCAAGGACATCATAGCCAAGGATTCATTTAACTTCTTAACAAGGTTCTTATTATAGCAAAGCTTTGAGACTAAAAACTATGCCTCAGAAATCACCTTGTCTCGAGTGCAATGAAATTTCTCGAAAGAGTCGAACAGAAACACACCATACATATACACAGCTTAAATATACAACACAGCTTGTAACTTCTAATGCACCAATTCAAATAGAAGAACACGTTCCAAGATTTCCAATATCCAAAATTTTAACCTCAATGACTACAATGTCCTCCAAAAAATCCAATACTTGACAACACAAAACAGCCACATCACTGGACTCAGCGGTATCGACGAAGGGAGAGGGTGTTGTTTCTCTTCCAGTTTGCCCGCCGAGAAGGTCGAGCTTTGTGGTGCAAGTGTCCCCTGCCACGTAGACCCCTGTATTTCTTCCCGGCAGAGGTAAGGCCACGGAGCTCCCTATGCTTGTGCACAGGGTTGCAGAGCCAGTTGATTCTTGGGTCATTCCGGATTGCATTGTGGGCAACATCAACCAAGATTACCTCAAAGTACTTATAAGTAGAGTCCTGCGTTGAAGAAAATGCATTACTAGTGCAAGTAAATGAATAACAGTAAGAAGGTACGATTCTTAGGTAGCCAGGCTACACGTGGCATAATGACCAGTGAAATGAGACAGATGCAAACTCAGACTTGGCTGACTAACCTCATTAATCCAGTATGAATTGAGAACCCTGAGGCCCCCCAATTTCCGGCCAGCACGCTCCTCTGCCACAGACCTCTTGCTACGTTGAAACTTGAGTTGAGTAACACCCTGGTTTGTGGGCTTACCATATACGATACCCTTGGGAACAGGCCTCTTCCTACCACCTCGCCTAACACGTACACGATAAACAACATATCCCTAAAAATAATCAATTTTCAGCATCCATGCAGATTTAAAAGCACTACACAATTTTGTGAAAAAACAAGGGCAGGAATAGCAACTTTACTAGCTTGGATCAACAATGGCATTACTGATCTCCATTTTTATAACTTCCAATGTTATAAAAATTCACCTAACTATCAAAATCACAAATTCCTAGTGGTCTATTAGAAGACAAACTGATTGTTTGGACATAAAAAGTAAAGTGAAAATCCAACTTACTAATTTCACATCCAAACAGTTTCTTCCCGGTTCAACTAGATGATAAAATTGAAGACATCAATAACAACAAATTCCAAAAAAGAACCACAAGAACAGTATCAGATCGAGAAAAAAACGAGTCCAACAAGGCGTGAGCCCATTTGGTCGGATGATCGATTATTTTGATATCACTGGTCTCAAGAAGCGTTCCATCAATGTATGTATGCACCCTCCTAGGGAAGAATGAATACGCATCAAGACGCTGCTTAGCCAGCAGGAATCACAAAATGCATGCATTAACTAGGCAATGGCAACATTTACATGATCACAGGCTGGTTATGTCCATTCATAGTGGCTCAGAACTACACACATCAGCCAAAACAAACTATGCCCTCCAGACTTAGTGCAATAGCCGTCAGATACAGAAAAGCCAGGAACTTATACGAGAACCAAAAAGTGGAACCAACAAAGAGAGAAACACTTAAAAATACTTCTCACTTCACACATTTCGGATGAAATGACTCTAAAAGTAATCCACAAAACAAAACATTAAAGCGCTTGAAACTCAATCAGTTAACAAAACACAACAAGAAAGACTACTTGTAGAGCTTACGTGTAACTGAAGCTCATAACCTAGCAAGCGAAAGCTGACAATTGAAATAGCAGTAAATGATGTAACTGAGAACTCAGAAACACATGACCCGTGCTAAAAATGGCAATCAAAGTGCTACCTGCTTGGCCTTATAGCCCAAGCGGCGAGCCTTGTCAGGGCGTGTGGGGTGCGTGACACGAACAATTGAAGGATGCTGGCGGTACTCCCAACACCTAACCCTTTGCAAAAACCTCATCACATCTGATTGTTTCTTCCTCCATAGCTCAGAAACGTACTTGTAAGCCCCTATTTTCATCAAACCCACCAAAAAAAAAACATTACACTCTTCACAGCATACTTAAAAATTCACTAGATTGAGAATTTAACAATAGCCTACTATTTATTTTCTTTGAAAATGAATTTACGAGAAACGCATGTAACACAGTTCGCATAAAATCCTTGTCAAAACCAAGTAGGAAACTACATAGACAAGAAAGAAAAACAAAATCTGGTCTATGGTAATACCTAAAGAAGTTAGCAGATCAGAATATAAGAAAAAAATGAGAGATTTGAGATATTAATAGGTGAAAAGAAAGAATGTTGGCTCAGATAGAGAGAGAGAGAGAGAGTACCCATTAATCAGAGCAGCAGCGGTGCCTGACTGGTGACTAGGGTTTTTAGTTTACAAGGCTTGGGTCAGTAAAGAAAACAAAACCCTGGTATCGAAGAATGGAGAAACGAAACCTTGGCCGTTCATTTATCTTATAGGAGCGTTACTTGTTTGGACCGAAGTCGTTCGTTTTGTTTTGGTTAGGTGCTTGGGCTACGAGAATATGGGCCTCCAAAGTTCCAATTTCCAAATACATACCCTTCGAAAATCTTGCTTTCATCCCCATTTCCCAAATAAAAGTTAGATGGACCTGTATGGCCGCGCTAATTTTTATTTTATTTTATTTGATTAATTTTATTTATGTTTTTAATTTTTTTTATATTTATTTTAATAAATAAATTTAACAAACACAACCGAATAAATATCTCATCTTTTAAGATTTAATATCTTGATCTATACTTGTCTCTTGATTTTTCAAGCTTTATTTTTAGGTATCGTTAATGTTTTTTTATTTATTTATCTGCACATATAATTCTCAATTAATTTGATTATATGTATACATAAATTTTTTTATATGAACTTAGATTTTATAAACTACAAAAATCCATTAAAAAAACCCGCATATATAATTTTTTTATATAAAAAATAAAAATATCTGACTTGCGGCGAAGCATGGACGATGACTAGTTTTCTCTAAATGTTGTCTTGCGGTTAATTAGGTGGAATCAGATGACCTTGTCATTTCTAGGTTGTGATTTTTGAAAACTTCATGGGTAAATTACTTGAGTTTTAGGGAAAAAGGATTAACAAAGCGAAGATTGAATTTGGATAGTTGACAATATGTATGTTTTTCAAGTCAAATAATGACGAAGACACTGAGAATGAGGAATAATGTTGGTTGCCCTCGTTAATCTTAAGGTTTGGATATATTCATAAATGTTCCCTTATTTTATCTTGGGATTAGATAAAGTAATAAAGAAAATAAACATAGAACTCGTATATTATTAGCTTGTCAACAATCCTAATGGTTTACTACCCAAATTGACTATATAATTTGTATTTGTGAATATATCACGCCCGGCATGAATAATTTTTGTTTAGGGATAAGCCGCATTCATGTGAATTAGTTTAGTTCCTGGTTTCTGTAGAATGCATATCATGCTTTATTGCAAGATAGATGT
>Ga0307517_10004595_pt1 | contig 21148 bp, 33 predicted proteins | sample 23_EM_MG_FD_194515 | JGI IMG/M metagenome (GOLD analysis project Ga0307517, IMG submission 194515) | Populus trichocarpa ectomycorrhiza microbial communities from riparian zone in the Pacific Northwest, United States - 23_EM | ecosystem: Host-associated > Plants > Roots > Unclassified | place...
TTTTTTTCACTCGTCGATTCCTTGTCCTCTTGTCATGTGTTGCATCTTCTCTGCCACTCTGCTATCGATGTTATGCCCGTAGGTTTATTCGTTTGTTTATAGTCTAACTTCATTATTCTCCCACCACCAATAACTTCTAAACGTCTCAGAAAGGATAGAATGTATAGTACAAGCACTCTTTTCTTACTTTCTCCTTCCTTCACCCTCTTGTCCCTCACGTTCACCCATCCGGCAGGCGTTTCGGCGTCTTGTATCCTTTTCCATTATCCCACTCGTCTATCGGATATGTAGAACCCACGCACCTGTCACGCTCGTTCACCATCTTCACTCTCTTTCACTCACAATCATGAATGCACATTCCTTTGTACTCTCACTTCCTGATCGTTCGTCGATCCCTTGTTGTCCATTCCACACCTTACGCCCCCCTGTTTCCAGTATCCGCCTTATCAGGCGAGGGTTAGACTCCTTCCGCTCTTCTCCTTTCTCTTTTTCCCTCTATCTCTCCGATCCCTGATCTGACGATTTCTTGGTGCTGCCACTCACAACACCTTTTCTTGGGTTCGATCTCCCTTGTTTTCTTGAAAAACAAAGATGCGGGATGTGCCGATACAAGGAGGGCAGATATCTAGACACACCTTTCCAAACACTCTGCTTGTGTGTTACTGTTGTCGAACAATGAATTTGGGCTTGAAAGTGTACTACAGCACTACATTCTCCGTGCTGGAGCACAAAAGCGCGTACGATGATGTGAACAATCTGGGAGAGATGACTGGGTGCCAACCACTGGCGTCGATCATTCGGCGGCGGCAGTGTGACCCACTCCGAATTCCACTAATGGCGATCTCGGGTTACCCCACCCTCCCACTTCGATTCCGTCTCGCGCGTTCACGACCACCTCGTTAGATTATCTATGAACGACCTTGGAATCATGTTGGACCGGAGAACGACGCTGTGTCTCGCGTGCTCTTCATCATTACCACCGAACGTGGACGATTCGGAGTTGTTCGTGACGAAATGCTGCCAACGACCAATCTGCCCTAGGTGCTTGGAGACGAACCCAAGGTTGGCGAGGTATAACCCTTGTTTGGTGTGTCTCGCTGGAGTGGGGGTCATCCGGGCCAGTTCATCCACCGGAAGCAGATCCGGAGGCAAGCACACCGGTGGTTCAGGGGTTCAGTCGGTGAGAGTTGAGAACCTGGACGGAGGGGTGAAGGATCAGGACTTGTTCGCTCTAGCGGACGATGATGATGACGACGACGACGACGACGACGATATGAGTATTGACGGCGAAGAGGGCGGACGTGTCTGGCGGAGTGCTGCGCCTCCACCCCCGGATGTTGTTACGCCTGTCTCGCCTCTACTAGAAACTCCACCGCCTCCAGTCACGAACCATATGGAGGAATCTCCCCTCACAAACGCCACACCCACACCCACGCCTCTCACACCCAGCGAGGACCAACAATCATCTCAACAAAATGTTCATGCGGTCTATCGGCTGCGCAGAGGTGATACCCTGATGGGCATCGCTTTACGGTTCCGATTGGACGTACGTTTCTTTCATGGATCACGTCCTTCTCCCTAATTCAGGCTAACCGATCACACGATCAGGCGATGGAGCTATGTCGGTTGAATGATCTCCCTACGACAACTCTGAGTACGACGCCCCACATCCTCCACACACGCACTACCATCCTTCTGTCCCCCACATCAAAGCCCCCTCCAGAAGACCCAGCACTGGAAGAAACGAGACGCGTCGAACGCGCAGGGAAGCGACTCCAAATGGTGACGAAAGAAATCGATTGGAGAGTGGCGAAAGCTTACGTCGCCATTGCGCAGGACTCGGATCCTTCTGAGGTGTCGGCGAAGGAGAAATTGAATATCTACGAAGGGGGCCTTCGGAAGATGCCCGTTTCAGAGTCTGGGGTGTCATCGCGAAACGGAGTACTGGAGAGTGATGCCATCGATCGGTACCTTGAGGATACAGAGTGGGAGGAGCAAGAACAGAGGGAAGGTCGAGGTCCGGTGATTCGGGGGTTCCCTTGGGGTTCGTTCGGACAGAAACCAGGACCAGGGGGCCAACAAGGATCGGCTGGATTCAAATGGCCCTGGAACGCTTGAAGTATCTGATTCTGCAGAGATTCTTCGATTCACAGTTTCCATAGGATTAGGATGATATTATTATCCATGCTCACATTACTTACAAAGTCCACGTCACGTACTCATCATTTCACCCGCCCAGGAAACTCATGGGTAAATCACAGGCTCTGGCTGCCGGTCTCGGCCTCCATGTGGACCATCGCCTCAGCTTTAGCGATACGCTCTCGAGCCTGCATGAAATAAGTCGGGTAAATCTCGTGGAATTTCCGTGAGGCACACCTCGTCCAATAAATCGTTGTCGACCGTTGGCAAGAATTCGCGGTAATCCTCTCTGTACCCGCTCGAGATCCCCTCAAAGGAATGCTGCTCGATTGGAACAACATTCCATCTGGTGGGCATGTTCTCAACGCAGAGGCACAAGTCCGCCGGGAGATTCGACCCTTGTTCTGCGTTGAACGTAGTACGTATTTCACGTTCTTCTATAGGGATTTCAGTGGGACCCGCCGGGAAGGGAGAACGACAGGAGTATATTTCAGAAGGCCGGAAGGCGGGGGAGAAAAAATGGGGAACGAACCTTCCGCCATCGCTGCAAGCTGATCAATCATGCCGCGTACGATATTTTCTGCGGCTTCCCTGTACTGCAAACGACGACCCATTTCAATGATGAGCTTGTTATACGATAGTTGGTATTCAGTGAACTGAGTCTGCAGTTCTTCTATCGTGATGAGCCGTTCGTGCAACGCGTGGAGGCTCTCGGAGAATTGATTCTGTGGTGAAAGAGATCAAATTTTGCCAATAGCAACGGGGATGCGAAATCGAGCGCGGGTTACGGCCGTAATGGGCGTTGTGGAAGGACAAAGGGGGTGAATGCGGCGCTACGCTCGATACGGACCTCTACAAGTTGTTGACGTTCGAGCATCTGGGACATCATGTCTCCCAATTCCTCCAAGTCATTCAAGATGGCTTTGTGAGTTGAAATGTGTTGCTGAGAGTCCGCTGCGGCACTAGTTAGCTGATCGCTGAGTAAAACGGGTAAGTATGATAGTAGGGTGAATTGCGGGTGACAAGCTTGCTCACTGGGAATCTTCAATAACTTTAAGACTGTCCTCAAGTTCCATGATGATGAATTGTAGTTCATTCGCGTCCCTATTCATCGCTTAAGTAGGATACAAGCTGTTAGTGCGGCAAGGACCACGATGCCTTGTCACCACATTTACCTTGGAGGTCCTCCTCACTGAATGCTTCTCCAGCCTCACTACCTTTCAAGGCGGCAGCCATTTGGTCATAATGGGCGGCGAGACTTTCAAGGTGGCGCGCCATGTCAATCGAAACGTCCATTTGGGACGACAATACCTTGTCAACCGGTGGCAACGGGCTGGGCTCAGGCAGGGAACCCCTGACAGCGGCATTCGTCATGCTTAACGTTTGAGAATATTCCGCTGTGGTTGCAATCACATCCTATACGCACAACAATGGGTCGTAGTAACCAGAAAAGGCCGGGATATCACCTACATCGAGAGCAGCCCTTTCGATCTCCACAGTTTCCAGAACCTCCTCTATTGCACGTTCGTCTATGAAATCACGAAGGGTCTTCCATCGACTCTTGTCGGAAGCTTTGTTGGTAAGTTGAGCCCTGAGAGTGGCGGCTGGACTACGGTCTGATGTGGAGATGATTGGATCCTCATCAGTCTCTGATTTGGGGCTACCAAAGATGGAAGAATCGTCCGGGGTAGAGTGAAAGTCGTTCGGTACGAGTTGAGAGCCCAGGGATTCGAGGGTTGCTTCGAGGGTATTAGTGCGTTCGGTGCGAAGGGTATCCCATTGCTATCATCGTTCGCGTAAAATACACATAGGGCGAGGCGTGCGAGGGGGACGAACTTTGGCCTGCTCATGCAACTGTGAGCGTTTCTGTTCAATACTCTTCGCAACTGCGGCGGCGAGCTGTGGGTTCGGATATAGTATCAATAACGTCAATTCAGAACCCACATCGACTTGCGCACCTTGAGTTGTTCCAACACAGCGTCAGACAGCCACTTCACCCTCGCGCCGAGAGCAAGAACATCTACGGCGTTCCGTGCAGACGTCGATGAAAGTTGGCTGGCGCGTAAACAGAGTTGTTCGCCATGCTGCAACGCTTTCTTAGACTGCAACACCAGGGAGACGAGGTGAGGGTTGTCGTTGTTGGGTCGCTGCGCAGACATCTAGCGAGACCTGTCCTAAGATAACGAGGATACTAGCGTCTGCGGCTGAAGCGGTGGTGGCACGGAATGGCGATCGGAGCGGTGCATGTTCTGGCGCCCAATTCTCAGCTACCCACGGCAAAATTCCCACGTAATCCTTGCGGCATCGGCAAATGTTATGGGGCGGGTGGACGACCAACGGTCACTGTCCAGACAGGGGAAGGGCTATAATTGTAGTTCCGTCGCCTCGCACGACGAATGGGAAGGGGGTGGGTCGCATTGAATGGGCGGCGGGGCACCTACGTGACCTCGATGCCGCTAGATGCCAAATCATAATCTTGATAATCACCCAAGTTGAAGGGACAGAAGACTGATTGGGCCAAGTCCCTGCATCATATAAGACTGGGGCTCGCTCAGGGTCGTCCACCAACCTATCCACCCTCCCAAACCACCTTAAAACTACTCTCCAAACAACTCCCATCAACATCATGTCGAAGACGGCCAAGATCGGTGACAATGTCGTCGGCAAAGTCGCGGTAGGTTTATGGTGATTGGCCCACGATGTGCGCGAGTCTCTCAACTTCAGCCATGTAGCTTGGTATCATGATGCTCACCTGGACCCCTAATCCCGTCCCTTACGACCAAGCGTTCGATGCAATCAAGGCCGCCATCGATGCTATGCCGGCTGGCGTGAAGCTCTTTATCAACAGTGGTACGTTCGCAGTTTATTTACCGACTTTTCAAATTCGTCACTCACCCGATTTTCAGGCGAGTTCTACGGCCAGGGTTTCTCAGCAACAAACTTGGACCTGCTCGCTGCGTTCTACGAGAAGCACCCTGGATATGCGGACAAGACCTTCTTGTCCGTCAAAGGGGGTTTAAACCTCACAACCATGGGGCCAGACTCGTCGTGGGTTTCACCCCTTAGCTTCTTCTGAGTTACAACTTAGTAGATTGGCAGCGAGGAAAACCTGAGGCGTAGTGTTGACAACATTAACCAACACCTCAGAGGAACCAAGAAGTTGGACCTGTTCGAGTCTGCTCGAGTCGACCCCAAGGTTCCGATCGAGGAATCGACCAGGACGCTCAACAAACTGATCGAGGAAGGAAAGTTCAAGTATATTGGAATGTCCGAGTCCAGCAGCGGAACCCTGCGAAAGGCCCATGCCGTGAGTGCGCAGGTGGACCAAGTTCTTCAATCGCTCATTCCCCGTGGATATAGGTCCACCCCATCGCCGCCGTGGAGATTGAACTCAGTCCCTGGGCATATGAGGATGAAGCTAAGGGGGGTGTGTTGGTTATCACGCGATTGCGCTTGGTGTGGCGCTGACATCACCCGCCCATAGTCATTGCCACTGCGGAGGAGCTCGGCATCGCAGTGGTTGGATACTCGCCACTCGGAAAAGGTTTTCTAACCGGACGGATCAAGTCCAGGGACGACCTCCCCGAGGGAGATATCCGCCTCCACTTCGATCGTTTCTCTGAAGAGGTCAGGAGCCCCCATTCGAGTCTGCATCCAGTCGACTAAACTCCCCACAGGGACTCAAGCACAATTTCAAGATCGTCGAAGGTCTCACCAAGATCGCTGAGCGTAAGGGGATCTCGGCCGCACAGCTGTCCCTTGCTTGGGTCGTGAGTCTCGGCGACAATGTCATCCCGACCCCTGGCTCTTCGTAAGTTGTTCGCGACAAACGATGATCGATTCCGTGTGCCTAACGGTTACCTCTAGTAATAAGAGTCGTGTTCTCGAGAACCTGGCGGCGGGATCGGTCACCCTCACCGGGGCGGAGTTCGATGAGATCAACCAGTTGGTCGAGGGTCACAACGTCCATGGGCTCCGATACAATCAGGCCATGCAGAGCCAGCTCTGGGGATAATCTATTGGATATCTCGCATGTATGTAAGTTGTTATATGTGGTTCTGTTTGCGGTCCACCCATGTACAATAAAGACAAGTGGCTGGTGTTCGTGAGTTGACGTTTTGCATATCCAAATGAAAGATCGGCGTTCCACTTTGTAAAGCTGCTTCCGACTTGCACTGGATTTTGAACCCGAGCAGCAGGAGTAGCAGTCGACAGCCAGGAAAACGAGGATTAGATTGGAGCATCGAGCGAAAAGGCCATAGCGCCGCGATTCCAGCCACCTAGAAAAACTGTGCGGTTTGGAGACAACCCGCGGTGGGGTCCTGACGGTTCCCTTAAAAGTCCATGGATCTTTATCCAGGCTCGTGTAGCTCCACGGACAGTCACCAAGTATTTGCGCAAGTGAATTCTGTGACGGGCACTTTCGCTCGCAATTTGTGTTTATAGGTAGCACAGAGCACAACGTCGAGCCTTTCGAAGGCGTGATGAGGCGGAAGTTGTCCGCGTACTGGCCCAAATGGGGCTCAACCTTGAACCAGCTGCAGGTGGACATCGCGCACCAGATCGCAAACCTTCTACTGATGAGAAAATCACAGGGCTCACTTGTCTTCATACTTGCCATCACCCTCGATGTGTCCGCGGAAATTATACAAATGATATACGAATCTACGGAGTTTCTACACAAAGTTTCCGGCAGTCACTCCATGTCCGATTACAAGCCGGGTAAGTACTGTTACCCTTTCAGGGCGGGTCTGTCCGTGTCCGAATATTTTCCCCCGACCTCCTCCCTGCAGGAGGGCGCACCACGGGCGGGGCGCCTGTCAGCGCTCGCTCGGAATGGAACATGTCTCAAACCATGCGTCTACCGCACCCATCACCCACGTTGACCCTGCGGCGACATGAGTTTTCGGAAGACTCTCTCGAGATTCAAGGAGAAGGTGAGGCACAAACCGCCGAAGATCGGAGACAAGCCAGAGAGAGGAGCCAACGTTGGTGGTGAGGAACTCCACCGCCCGGCCTCATCTTCGCAATCAGAACCTGGTATCGTAGTGGAGGGCGACTCCAGAGGAGGAGGCATCAAAGTCAGTGTAGGAAAGGACGACCCACGACCAGATGATTCTCAGTCTGTTTCGCGGTCAGTGGTGGGAACGGGACACAACCTGGGAGGGAGCAACGATAACGCCAACGGAGGAGAAACCGGCCAGAAGCATCTACATCCACATCCGCACACGGAGCTCGAAGGTGGACCTAGTCAAGAAATGGGGGATGTCAACGGAAGGAAAGCTGACCGAGTCGATCCCGCGGCCCCTCCCCGGTCAGACGTTGGGAAGGGGACAACCACTCCTTCCATCTCGCGGGGTGTGGGATCCGAGAGTACGTGAACCACGCCGTTTCAGTCACTGCCTCTGACGGATGGTGCAGCCAAACCAGCGGTTCCCGATCCCGCCCATGTCGACGCAACCACATCCAAGGACAGATCGGACTGGAAACATACCGCATCTTCCACAGCCAAATTATTCCTCCGCACGACCGAAAGAGCTTCGGACGCCTTCCCTCCTCTCAAATCTGTTGCTGCAGGACTTTGTGCTATCCTTGACAATTGTGAGGTATGGTCCACCTTCGTTCGCTTGATCCCTGATGCTAACAGTTTCCTAGAGAACAAAGGTCAATAAACAAAAGATACAATCATTGGGATACCGGGTCCAAGTTCTTGCCGAATCGCTCTGTGCACCTGCTTCTGAAGGTGATTTCAGGGAGAAAGCGAGGAGAAAGGAACTGGAATGGTAAGTCCACCCTCCCCAAGATTGGAAGCTAAGACCAACGCATGGGGATCACTAGGAGATTAGAAGATGTCCGCCAAGCTCTGGAGCCCATGACAACTCAAAAAGATATCGCGCAATTCTTGAATAACATCGAGAACGCGCAGAAGCTTAACGATCTGGTGGATAATATTCGCGAGGCTGTAATGGACTATCAGGTTCGCATACTCGGAGGACCTACTCTCATCGCATCTAACATTGTGCCTCAGACTTCCTTACAACTGGATATCTACGATAACACCCGTCGGTTGATCGTGAGTTTGTCACCCGAAGAATCTGCCAGTCCCCAGGCGGTCCAGAACCATCTCTCGATGTCTTCTACCTTCTACATTCCCCCGCCTGGTCTCCGTTTCCGCCTCATCGGATATGTCAGCCAATGCGCGATTTTCTCGCGCAACACTATGGAGCCCTATGTCTGGCACTACAGTGTGTCTCACGGCGAGTACTCCGACCAATGGTTTACCCTCCTCCACGGCACTGGCAGTCGCTCAGGGCGATATGCGATCAAGGGCCGGGCCAGCGGCAAGGTCCTCTTTTCTCGCAACAGAAGCCCGCCCGTGGGACACATCGAGGGTGATGGCAAGTATGAAGACAAGTGAGCCCCGTGATTTTCTCATCGGTGAAAGGTTTGTGATCTGATGAGCGATGTCCACCTGCAGCTGGTTCAAGATTGAGCCCCATTCGGGCCAGTACGCGGACAACTTCCGCCTCATCACGCCCTCGGAAGGCTTGACGCTGTTCTCTCGCTCGTCCATGGACCCCACGTTTTCAAACTACACCGACAAGGACTTCTACACAGACCAGCTGTTCAGCTTCCTGTGGGAGGACATGAAGGTCGACAAGGTCGAGTACAAGCTCGACGCCGGCAAGATCATCTCTCCGACGCCGATCACGCTCGCGGAGCACGTGCTCACGAACAACTTGGATAGCGAACAGGAGATGAGCTTCAGCATTAACGAGAGTGTCACGAACTCGAGCACGTTCGAATACAGCACCGGCTTCACGGTCACCATCGGCACGGAGTTCAGCGGTGCTTAGAATCTTGCCATCGTCTGGCATCCGGCACAGTTTGTTGATCTTTACCTCTCGCAGTCGGCGTCCCATTTGTCGCTGGAAGCAAGCTGTCGGTCGAGGCCTCGAACAGCAATACCTGGACCTGGGGCAAGACAACCGAGTACAGCACCCAATACACCGCCACCTTCCCTGTCAAGGCGGGCCCGCACAAGTCTGTCCGGGCGTCGTCGGTGGTCGACCAGGGCATGTTGGATGTGCCTTACACCATGTACATGAGCTCGAAGAGCACCGGGGTGAAGGTTCAGACGACGGGGACCTGGCACGGTGCATTGTCCTGGGACCTTCGTCACACCATCACGGCCCTCAACTAGTCTACCTGGGTCCGAATCATAACGCGGTAGAACGGGAGGTGTTGACGCCACAAACCATCCAAGGCAAATTTTCTCCTCCGCCTTTCTTGTAATTTGTAAAGACTCCCCGAGTTGTATCTACCGCTCTCGGGCCGGCTTGTACTTAAACGAATGAACTCTTTTGTGCTCTGTGCTACCTATAAAAACAAATTGCGAGCAAAAGTACCCGTCACCAAATTCACTTCTGGTATGGTAGCAGTTCCTGACCGACGGGCGATCGAAAATCCCGCCGAGCCTTGGCTCGTTGAAAAGTGCTGGATTGATGGTGGAAGCGCTGGAGTGACTGCGTGACGACTGGACTCTGCTGAAACCAAAAGCTTGATAACTCGGGATGACCACGTTAGCACCAATCATCTGCGATAACGGTACTGGTTACTCGAAGATTGGGTAAGTGTTTCTGCTGGAAGCTACCGAAAAGTTGCTGAAAATTGGCTTCAGTTATGCTGGGAATTCAGACCCCTCCTTGTGAGACGCACCAACGCCTTGACCCGACCCATCACTCACTCGAACCAGCGTATTCCCAACGGCGATAGCGACCAGAGGTCCTGCCACTCAACCCTCACGAGGTGGACCTTCAGTTCCGTCAAAGCCGGGACATCTTGCGTCAAAACGCGGAGTTGAAGATCTCGATTTCTTCATCGGCGACGAGGCCATCGCCAACGCAAAAACTCCAGGATATGGCGTTAACTATCCCATCAGACATGGGCAGATCGACAACTGGGATTATATGGAGAGGTACTGGGAACAGACGATCTTTAAGTATCTGAGGGCGGAGCCGGAAGATCACTACTTCTTGCTGGTACGTACCGAAAGTTACTGCGTACTGCGAAACAACTGACCTCCACCACTCTGCCTTAGACCGAACCTCCTCTCAACGCACCCGAGAACAGAGAACAAACTGCCGAGATATTTTTTGAATCGTTCAACATCAAGGGTCTCTACATCGCCGTCCAAGCGGTGCTCGCCCTCGCTGCCTCCTGGTCCTCCAACAAGGTTACGGACCGTACACTCACCGGAACCGTTATTGACTCTGGTGATGGTGTCACCCATGTTATCCCTTGCGCTGAGGGGTACGTTATCGGTAGTGCGATCAAGCATATTCCCATCGCCGGCAGGGATATCACCCAGTTCGTGCTTAATCTGATGAGAGAACGAGGGGAGATGGCGTCCGTCCCTCCCGAGGATCAGCTGAAGATTGCAGGAAAGGTGAAGGAGTCGCATAGCTACGTTTGCCAGGACATCGTGAAGGAATACAGGAAGTACGATGCGGAGCCCGACAAGTACTTTGTCAAACATGATGGAGAGAACACCGTCACGGGCAGGGTTCGTTGCATCCAAACTGCTGATTTTTGTTTAGGATCCTGACCCGCTACACATGCAGTCATACAGCGTCGACGTCGGGTACGAGCGCTTTCTTGCACCCGAAATCTTCTTCAACCCCGAAATCTACTCTTCCGATTTCCTGACCCCCCTCCCGGAGATCGTTGATGGAGTTATTCAACAATCGCCTATTGATGTTAGGAGGGGTTTGTACAAGGTCGGTTCATCTCACCGTACATACCTTTTTGACCGATATTGATTGAATTTACCAAAGAACATCGTCCTTTCGGGTGGTTCGACAATGTTCCAACATTTCGGTCAACGGCTTAAGCGCGACCTGAAGCAGTTGGTTGACCGAAGGCTCGACGCCAGTGTAACCGCCAGTGGTAGTCTACAAAGGGTTCGTTTTTTTCCCACACGTCTGACCGCAAAGGCTAAACCTCCGATTGAAGTCTTCCGGTGTCGAGGTCGACGTGATCAGCCACAAACGCCAGCGATATGCCGTATGGTTCGGAGGATCCCTCATGGCCTCCCTGGTACGTCTGTATCTCAATCACCCAGGCGACCGCATCTTGACCTCCTGATATTTCAATTACCCAGCCCGAGTTTTACAGCTTCTGTCACACGAAGGCGCAGTACGACGAGATCGGACCCAGCATCTGCAGACGGTATCAAATTTTCGGAAGTGCGACCTAGGTCGTCTGAGATAGGGCAATCAGTTGTACATATCACACCCCCTCGTAATGAATCATCTGCAGCCCAACAAACGCCAACAGCCCTTCGAAATCGACCGCAAGAGAGTGAGTTTTGGCAACGCGGACATTTTGGAAGAACGACGAACACTGGCATAGCTTAAGCTGTATAACAATTACGAATGCCTGTGATCCCCCGAGAGCCTTCTTAACACCTATGTGCCGCTCTCCCATCCGTGCTAATGCTCTTGAAGGACTTTCGGTTAATTCAGTAAGATTGCTGAGCCGCCGCAACTTCACATAAGGGAGCCGCTTTCGAGAGCATTGGGTGTAGAACGGCCTCTCGCATAAGCGAGGGATGTCGATGAGGCCCATTCCGCAAATGGGGTTAGGATTTCCAAATACAGCGATGACCAAAAATATCTAAACACCTATTGTTAAAGGTAAGTACAATTACGGTACAGCACGCAGTACGGTACGAGCGAGTTCGTGCAGAGAATTGAAGCTACAGAAAGGTCGTTACAGCAAAAGTTCATCAATCACATTATCATGTTGGTATCTGACGGTCGCCTAGACCCCCAGTAGCGTCGTTTGAGGTTTGAGGCTGTGGAGAGCATCCTCTTCATCTTCATGGGCCTTTGGGAGATGCGTTAGAAGGTGACCGAGAAGAAATTGGAGAATGAAAAAAGGGCTCACATAGGCCTGCGTTGGTTGAGAATGACAACGCCAGGGTCAGCACCGGTGGTGCTAGTGGGTATAGGACTCCCCGTGGAACTTGAAAGGCTGGGGATTCCGGTGGAGGTGCTGGTGAATGTGACAGCAGGGGGAGAAGAAACCAAGAAGCTGGAGCCGGAGGGTGAGGGAGTCGGATCGACACAGCCTGGTGTCGGTGAGGTGGAAGGAAGGGTGGGGGGAGAGACGGAGGATGAGGGTGGCAAGGCCGGCACGCCAGTGTTGCTAGGGGAGTTCTTGGGTGTAGGAACGACAGTTTGGTTGGGGCTAGGAGCAGGGATAGAGTCGTAAGAATCTTCAAAGATGTCATCCTGGGCGCCGTCTCGGAAATTATAGAGGTCATTGTAAACGGGTGGGGAACCGGCACCCTCGTTCATCTGATCGCAACACTTAGAACCGGACTCGGTTTCGTAGGACGTGGGGAGGACTCACGTTATTTCTTTCCTGCTGGAGCCAGTAGAAGGGGGTCTTGGCACCATAGGTGCAGTTACCGGGAGTAGGGTTCATGACGCCATTGGGCGGATCGGCACCGCATCTGCGAGGGACCTTTGACTTGGCCAAGGGAACGGTCGAGGTAGATCCGGTGACGTTGCACTTGAATCCATTCATATAGTCTAACAGACCGATGGATGAGGGACGCTGTATCGCCGGAAAAAAACCCCCGTTGGGAAAGGACTCACTCTCCTCGCCACCGCCATTTGGGGAGTGGATCCAGAACCACGCGCAATGACACCCTTCTGGAGGGCACAGTGGCATGTTGGCGGGGACTTGGAAATCGGTGAACCTGGTCCATACACAGGTGTGGTTCACGCTGAAAACCGTAAAGTCCTCGGGTTGGATGGTCGTGACATCGGACTTGTAGGCAATGGCGAGAGCGCATCCTGTCACGTCGTCGGGGCCCTGGATCAAAGTCAGATAAATGTTTATTTTTTTGTGGAAACCAGGCAGCGGAACTGACAGTAGCTGGGACAAAGATAAGTCATGGACAAAACTCGCACGTATCAACAACGGACTCACTGTGGATGGCGGTCGGGGGGGAGTTTGGACAGGGATTGTCTCCTTGCCTGATATCGCCGCCCTCAGAAGAATTGAAGTAGGAAGTGGCACCCTTGTGGCAGGCGAGCTCTGTGGTAGCGGGTTTACCAGCGGGGAGCTCGAAGAAATCGCCCTGGTTTGGCGGATGGCCGAGATGGCCGTGGAACCACCATTGGTCAAAAGTCAGATTGAAGAGGGGAGCGACCGGTCGATTGTCGTAAGGGAACGTTTCTCCGGTCACGTTGAACCCGTAAATGCTAGGATGGAAAAATGCTGCGGTAAATTAATAATCAGGTTACCAAGAGAGAGGAGACAGACTCACCGGCATGGGCGTGCACGTGCGCAGCAGTGAGGGCAAGGAAAGAAAAGAGAGTGAAAGCGAACATGTTTGAGGCAAGACCAGCCGGAGACGCTTCTAGCGGCCGGGGAACGGAGAGAGGTGGAGTGGAGAGAGAGAGACGCACCCGGACACCTTTCCTTTTTATCTCTCGCATTGACCGGTGAAAAGGTCAATGCGCTCATTGTTTCTCGAGGCGTGGCTTGACAAAAAAGGAAAGTCTCAATCAAATCTCCTCCAAGTCGGATTGCAAACAATGGGCATCCATCGTTCCCAACAGATCCGACTCGCAGCCATTCAGGGAGGGGGGGGGGGAGAGTCCGGAACGGGAAACAAAAACCAGCGGATCAAAGAATGATCGGGCTCACTCACCGTGACTTTCCGTTTCGCATCATCACCTCTCCGCCTCGTGGAGATAAACCAAACCCCATGTCTGCTAAAGCACGGCTATCCGCGTACCTGGGGAGGTCAGCCCAGGTTTTCCGTACCAATGTCGGAAAGAGTATGTCTTCAGGCTCGAGCTTGCATGCGAATACAAACACCTGATCGCACACAAGTGGTCCGCATGGAAGGAGCCAACGAACCCAACCGAAAACCCGTCACTTTATTCACCTTCAACTCCCATGAAGACCTCTCCCAGTTGGCCAAAGGCTGCGACGCTGACATCGGTGGAACCTCGACCGTCAATCTCACCCTCGAACAATCATCCGACACAGAGAAACCTTTTGTCAAGCTTTGGGGTGACATGCGACTTGCTGTACACCCGCAACTCCAAGGTATCGTTCGTGGAGGGTACGCGGGATTTAGGAACAAGGTGGAGGGGTTCAAATACTCGTCGACTCACCGGCGGACTTCTGAATCTTCGGTTTAGCCTCGCCCGACGTTATTTGGCGACATCATGGATGATGTCTCCCACCATAAATACCTCGCTTTGAGGGTTCGTAGCGGCGGACACCCTCGCACGAGAAACTCCTACTTTGTAAACATTCAAACCGATAGTCCCATCAGCACAGACCTATGGCAACACCGTCTCTTCTTCCGAACAGGCGAGGGACAATGGGAAGATGTCTTTGTAAGCCATCCCCATACCCCACCGCAGACGAAATGGCTGACCGCTTCCGCCCTCTACTAGATCCCCTTTGACGATTTCGTATTGACAAATACAGGCGAGATATCCGAAGAGCAATTCGACATGTACAAAGAACGCATCCGATCGGTCGGTATCTCTCACCTTGGCGGAAACAGTGGGGTCGAGGGTGCCTACGAACTTGGAATTGATTCTATACGTGCAGTGAATGAAGAAGATACCGTGATCCTAGGTGAACCTCACTTTTCTCGTCATCGCCTACGACTGACCACCCAGCAGAAAAGGATCCTTCAAAGGGTACTAGGTGGCAACGAAACCCCCTCTGATCATAATACATTCAATCCTTGCAAAGCCCCACCATCCACCACTCACAACACCCCGTGATTAACCTCTTTCGCGAGTGTGAAATATTCTAATTTGTGACTAGTCTAGCCAGGGAAAAGTGAATACACCGGTCGCTTAGTTTACTGCGCGTGCCATTATAACGAGCGTGTGTACTTAGATGGACTATAATTCGGTGAGATCGGAATGCTCAAACGGTATGAGGAAGGGGGTGTGACTCCTGTTCGGGGAAGTCCGAGTACGTGAGAGAGGAAACAAGCCAAAAACAAACAAAGGAAGGGAGGGAAGATGGAGGGAAACAGCTAAAGAGCGTCGCGGACAGCGAAAGAGAAACCTGAGGGGAACTCAAAAGTGACAGGCATAGGTGGGGGGTAAGGATATGCAAAATGCAAGGATTGATTAGGATCTAACGTGGAGGGAGGGGGAGTGGGACATATAGGGGCATACAACATGACGACCGAAAGTGTTAGAGAACAACGCATCCACCGCTGCAGCATCCGACGGATTGCTGTTCGTCCGAGTGTTCCACTGGAGCAGGTCCGACTCGCGGTCCACCAGCCGGCCGGATGTCCTTCTGTTCCTATTCAAACGAATGGATCACATGTCAGCTTACCACCCCTCCTCTCGCTCAAATTGGGGGGACACAAACTTTATTGTATTTCCTGATCTCACGAACGACCGAGTAGAAAGCTTCATCAACGTTGATGGGCTGTTTGGCGGATGTCTCCATGAAGATGCACCCGAGGTGTTTTGCCAGGTCACGACCCTCTGTGTAACATCATCGATCAGCCTGTCCATATCTCATGTAAAGCGGAACACCGTGGGGAGGGGCGAAGGGACACGGGGTATATCCCGATCCGGCGAAGAGAGGAGGGTGTGCGAGTGTGCAACGTCAATACTCACCGTTCATACCGACCTGACGCTCGTACTCGAGATCACATTTATTTCCGACGAGCACCATCGGGAAGTTATCCTTGTCCTTGACTCGAAGGATTTGCTGATGGAATTGGTTGATTTCCTCGAACGACTCCCGGGCGGTTATCGAGTAAGCGAGAATAAATCCTTCTCCGGTGCGCATGTACTGTTCGCGCATGGCCCTTCATGAATGAACGGTCAGCATAGACAATGAAGCGGGAGGAGGGGAGAAGGTGAGAGCAGTGAAGCGAAAAAGATTGAATTGGTTATGTGTTGACGTTACTCTGAGCCGAAGTACTCACCCATATTCTTCCTGACCGGCCGTATCTAAAACGTCAATCAAAGCGACCTCATCATCGATGACCGCCTGTTTTCTGTACGCGTCTATGCCATACAAAGCCGGACAAAAAGGGTCAGAGGACCGAACAGGGAGAGAGTGGGAAATGATTGGGGAGGGGAGGGGAAACCCACCTTCGATGGTCGGGTCATATTCTTCGACAAAATGGTTCTGGATAAACCTAACCGTCAGAGCGGACTTGCCCACTCCTGTTTACGCAGAAGGAATCCCAGAGAGAGGGACACACACACACACAACCCGTCAGAACTTCATCCACGAAAACACGTATCGGGGGAAGAGGAGAGAGAGATGACACCACTGACCACCGCCGCCGACGAGAACGAGCTTGTATTCGCGTAAGAACTGGTTCTGTGACAGGAGAGGCAGAGACGAAAAAAAGCGATGGAATTAACGACTGGGGAGATAGGAGACTGTCGTGGGATGTAACTCGACGCTTACAGTGGACATGGCGACGGAGAATGGCGGCGGGAGAGTCGTAAGGGGGATCTTCTCGGCTCTAGTTGTTTTCTTATATACGAACCGCATTCTCGCCCCATCCCCCTCGCCATCATTCCAAGTCATCCTTTGTCCTCAAGGGCCCATTTTTTGTGCGTCTTCCTAAATTCCATGGATTCAAATTACATCTAATATTCTTTTCAAATACCCAGCCGAACGAAGAGGACGGAAAATAAAAATGTAGCTCGCATAGAGATGTGGTTAAAGCGGGTGGTGACGGACGGATGGACAGCAGGAGAACGGGGAACAGGTTCAAGAAGACCAGTCATGAAAGACTTGTTACAGAAAAAAAGCGACTTTCCTACAAATTTACGACGTGGCCCTATACTAAAGAATGACACAACCGCCACAGCAACCCCTGGAGTGGCCATCCGAATCACGCGGTTGGCTGTACGACCCCGGAGAGACTGGCCCCGTGCTGGGCATGACTGGCCGTCCGGTCTGTTGTTCCTGAAAGCGGAAAGAGAGAGAGAAAAGAGTGCATGAATTTCAAAATACCCCAGAGTGGAAACAACGAAGATGAACCTTGTTGTATTTGCGAATTTCGCGAACGAGATTACTGAAAGCCTCGTCCACGTTGATGCGTTGCTTAGCAGATGTCTCGATGAATCTGCACCCCAAGTGTTTGGCGAGGTCGCGACCCTCTGTGATCATAACGGTCAACAAAACACCGTAACGTCATCGGCCGTTATAGCAGAAGGGACGGGAGAAGATTGTATGTTGGCGAGGGTCCGTACCATTCATCCCGACTTGACGCTCGTACTCCAGGTCGCACTTATTGGCGATTAGGATAACTGGAAAACTATCCTTGTCCTTGACTCGCAGGATCTGTTGGTGGAAGGTGCTAATTTCTTCAAAAGAGTTCCTCGAGGTGATGGAGTATACGAGCAAGAATCCCTCGCCCGTGCGCATGTATTGTTCCCTCATGGCCCTGCAAGCCAAGCGACCACGGATCAGCATCCGTTCCAAGGGCGGAAGCGGGAGCGTCATATGTTCGAAATTATCTGCTCACCCGTACTCTTCCTGGCCAGCGGTATCAAGAACATCAAGAAGGGCGACTTCATCATCAATTACACATTGCTTTCGGTACGAGTCTTTTTCCAGGCGGGACGTCATTGAGATCCAGTCGCCCACAAAAAATCCCAAGAAGCGTAGGCGCACCTTCGATGGTAGGATCGTATTCGTCCACGAAGTGGCTCTGGATGAACTGAATCGTCAAAGCGGACTTGCCGACACCTGTTCTCGCACACGCGATAGGTTAGACGACCTGCATCTCCTCCCATCCCCTTGAGTTCGGACTGACCACCACCACCGACAACGACGAGCTTATACTCTCGCAAGAACTGGGCCTAAGGATTATCCGGTCAGCTGAGGAGCACATAATTCGAACCAGCCGTATGGCGGGGTCTTGGGACGCACCCTTGACATGTTTACACTTGAACGAACGGCAAACAAGACACTTCTAACGCACAGAGAAAGCTGGGGAGGGGTTGGGAGGAAAGAGGGAAGGAGAGGACGGAAACTTTTGATTTTGTGTTATTACGGTCGAAGGGGGCCAAGGATAATTCCCCGAACAAATAAACGTCAACAACGACATTGACCCAACCGACGTTACGGCAGATCCCGTCAACATCCTCCGGATTGGCGGGATTAAAGAGTACATGGTAAACGACTACCCTAATAAGGTCTTCAACGTGCGACGTATCGAGGTGACCATGGTTTCACTGCACGTCTAATACACCCAACGGACGCAATCCAAGTAAACCTACGATGAGACCGACAAAGGCATCATGCATCACCGTTTACTGAAGAACCTCGCTATTCCTTCCCCTTCAGTCGTGCCGCCTTTGTGCTTTCTTTTCTTTTTGGGGTGAATCGCCGGTTTTGGATTCAGTGGCTCCGCCCGCTCGTCGTCTGAAGGCATCCTCGATAGATCCTGCGCAAAGTGGAAATCTTGATGCTCGGCCTTCAAACTCCTGAGGGTGTCCCGCCTGATGTCCTCATCCAGTTCAGAGGCGGCCATCAGCTTTTGCGGTAACGCTATTTGCTTTTTGCACCGATCACAGACGAAATAGTCAATATCCGGACTAGGCGCCGATGCCCCGTGCGGGAGCATTGGAATGGTCTCATCAACCTCCTCGTCGTCGCTGTTCACTTTGCGTTTCCTCTTGCTCGGGCTGCTTGGTGTTTTCGACAAGAAGCCTTCGATACCCTGCTGATTCACCTCCCCCGCCTCGACACCATGGAAGGAGAGGCAGACGTGCGTGATCTTCATGGACAACGGTTTCGAGCTGTTTAACGGTCCCACGAGCTCCTTCCAGAGTTTCTCTCCCGCGGCAGCAACGGCATCTATCGTCACGTTCCGCACGAACGGGAATGGTGCCTGCTTCCGCTGCCACACGCTCCAACCTTATCCAAGGAAGGCCGATCTTCAACCGTTGAAATGTGATATAATAGATGCGGTCGCACTCACCTTGGCGAGTGCTCAGAGCAATCGTTCGAGGCCATAGATTCGGCGATACCTCTCGAGCATCATTCAATCTAAGCGTCAGCTCTGCAGCCATAACCCGAATCCAGTGCGGTCCCTCGCATGGCGTCGCCACCGGTGAGGCTAAATTCTTTGATGCAGCCATGCTTTTCGTATTCGGCGGTTTTTCCTTCACTGAATGCCGCAATCGTGAGCGCTGCACGACCATGTGGACAAGCGGACAGTCCCGCACCTTCTGAACGATCAATCCCCCTGATGTATCGATCAGTTCTGATGTTGATCAAACGAAGCACAGAGATCTCGTCATCCGTGTGGGGCTCAACTCACCGAATGATTTCCCAAATCCAGATGGAGTCCTCTCCGAACGTTCTCTGAAATTCATCTAGATAAACGCTGCCGGTAAGCCGGCCAGCAATAGGCACAGAACCTGTCACCACACCCACCTAGGCTGACGCCGCTGGTATTTCGAGACCCCGTCAGCAACGCGAGGCTTTGCAACGGTCAATGGACAAAGCTCACTGCAGATCGCCGACTGTGGACGCTTCATACTCTTTCGCGACTGCGTTCCCAAGCTTACCTCCAAGGAACCGAATCTACAAAGCTAATCAGCACTTGGGCTCCATCACATCCCGCAGTTCCCTGGATACCTTTTGGAATGGTAATGGCCGGAGGTAGTGCGGGATCGCAACGTTTCTCAGGACGCTCTGTCTACTGATGTCAGATGGCCGTTCTATTGAAAAGGTTCACCTGAGGGTAATGAACAAACCTGACTGTTGGGTTTCCGGTAAGATGCGGTCAACTGAGATGTGTTTGGGTCAACTTGACACAGATCTGTGAGCCTGGAATCATACCTTGGCAAGAAATTTATTCCTTGCAATACCCTAGTATTAATCGCATGTGGGAACCGATACAAGGGGATTGTGGGCAAGGAAGCACATACGGCAGAAGTTGAATACCCGAGCTTTGTGCGAACTTGATCTCTTGCTCCCTGCATCATTTCTGCTGCAATGGATAACGCGATATCGTGCCAGGTGATTGGGGGTTCTTCAAGCTCTGGATCGCCCTGAGTTGAGGCACCAGGTTTCCCAAGGTTGTCGGTGACGTCATCTTTGGGATCGATAGGTATAGGGTTGGTACCCGCGTTCCAGATAATTGGGGTGGATGGTGGTGGCAACGGGGTATCGGTACCGCTCGTGGGCACTTGAGCAAGGCGAGGGAATCTTCTGAGGAGCTCTTCGCGTACAGGCCGTGTGAAATCGATGAAGCATTCATCGATAGAAGCCTTCTCTGTAAAACGAATTATCAGAAAGTCGCCAAAGAGGCATGACGGAACGGGCCACTGACCAAGCTCAACGCCGGCCGGTAGGGATTCCTTGAACATATTGTGAACTTTACTACTCTCTCTGCGGTAAAGATCGAGGGAGACCTAAACCGGTGCGTCAGCGTCGGTGTATGAGTTCCATGGATGCACCAACCTTGTGAGTCTTCGTATCAGGATTTTCCCAATACCCAGGTTCTGCATCTCCTTCCTTGTATGTTGCGACGTGCACTACCATGAGGTCCGGACATCTCTTCTGCGCGTCTTTGACCTTGTCCATTCTCGTGATCCCGAACTTGCGCGAGGGGTAATTGACAGCAATGATCGAATCCCACTGCGAAACGACGAGCGGTTGTTCTGGATCCACTCCGAGCCTAACCATCTCACACCCCGCATAAAATGCATCGCTATCGCAGAGGGCGATGACGCGCAGGGGATCCTTCACGCCGAGGGCATGGGATTGGAGATGGCGGTAGGTGATGGTGGGATTGAGATCCAGAAACTCAGAGTCCGGGTCTGATGACGTAGCCCTCTCTTTGCCCTTCCACATGAGGGGGGGAGCAAAAGCGCGCTTTGCGGGTCAGAGGGGGACGCGGCAAGGTGTCAACATCAGACCACGTGACTAACCCCAGGACCTTTGCCGTGAC
>Ga0307517_10004596_pt1 | contig 21141 bp, 14 predicted proteins | sample 23_EM_MG_FD_194515 | JGI IMG/M metagenome (GOLD analysis project Ga0307517, IMG submission 194515) | Populus trichocarpa ectomycorrhiza microbial communities from riparian zone in the Pacific Northwest, United States - 23_EM | ecosystem: Host-associated > Plants > Roots > Unclassified | place...
CCAACTCAAATTTAAATTATTTTTATTCAAAAAAAAAAAAAAAACAAAAGCTACGTTTTTTTTCCATAAAAAATAAAATCAAATTAACAACAAAAGGCTGTGTTTTTATCAAAAACAAAAATGTTGTGTTAATATCAATCAAAAATTTGTTTGATTTGACCTCAAGAAAGGTTTCCTTTTGCACTTCAACAAAAAAAATTGTTGGGATATATCCATATTCACTCAAGTAGGATGAGAAAATATATATACCTGAAGATCGTTGTTGGAGAGATTAAGCTTGCAAATAGCGGCTAAATTGAGTGAAGGGTTAGGTATAGTCTCCAAAGACATACCACTCAAATCAACTTCTTCTTCCTCAATTGCCTTCCTTCTCTCTCCCATAACCTTCCTTCTATCTACCCTATTCATCATTTGCTGCTGCTGTATCTGTTCATACATCATCTTTACAACACTGAATCACACAACAAATACATGAGAATGATTCGAAGATAAGATATTTGATGGAGTACTGGTGGTTATATCATAGAACAAAGAAACAAGAACAAGAAAGAGAAGGGGAAAGGGAAGGGGAAGGGCATGCAATAGTGTTTTTTGGGGGTCTTTTGATGAGCAAATTCAAGACCCGAGAGCAATTAATATATCATAACAAAGGACGTACGGAGGAGGATGGTGAGGAAGGTAAAAAAAGGGACTGATGTCTTCGGAAGTACAAGGCCGTATTGCTAGGGTTTGCGTGGCCATCTTTACCATTTTGATAAAGTCAACCCTTTTTTTGACATTTATTTTCTTTCTTTTATTTTTTCAATAACGTTTTTTTATTTTTTTATGTTGAGGGCCACATACTACCCACCAATCCCGTTCCCTTTCTTGTCATTATATCCCTCTTGACTTTAAACCCTATTTGGTTTTCCCATTAATGGGAAAAAGAGGATAAATTCAAATGAGTCCCTCAACTATGATGAGACTTTCAATTACATCCCCGAACTGCGGCTTAACTAGGCATGCTCTCCTAAATGAATCCACTTTATCAATACTAATGCTACACCGCTATTAGTTTCAACAGAGAAATATCTTTGGAAATATTTTCTTGTCTCGTATAGACATCAAAGATAAATTATGACACACTTAATTTAAAATATGTTATTCCCATCATCACTTGTAATTTATAAAATCACAGACACAATTTTATCATATCCAGAGTACGTATATGGGAAACTTTTAGGCATTACTTAATTCCATATTTGGGGGATGTAAATGAAAGTCGTATCATTATTCGGGTACTTATTTAAGAATATCACTTTGAAAAAATTAATGAAGAAACCGACTAAGAACATTAAAAAGAAGAAGAGGAATTGATCAAGAAGTATAAGAGATGTTTATAGGTAGAGTAATACTTCGATTGTTTTAGAAAAATGAACCAAACAAAGGAAAATTGAAACTTTCTATTTAAATACAATATTATTTCTCCATTCAAACAACTGGAAAACTAACTAGTTCTTAAAGTTTCAAATTTTCACTGGGTTTAGACAACATATTTGATTTTTGTGATTAGAAATTGATATTATCACTAATACTATAAGGAATTAATTAATTAATCATGATGTAGATGTAAATATGATTAATTATGTGGAGGGAACCGCACAGTTTTCTTAGGCTCTTGATGGCACATGGCGATGGGTGATCAGCATATAAACAATCCTTATCTTCCCTTCCCTTCCAACAACCAAATTAAATCCAATTTTTTATTTTTTTTAAATTTCAAGTTGGATTATGATACTGCAAGATTGATAAGAGAAGTAGCTTATACAAAGATCCATGGTTGTAGTAGTTTTATATGGAGGATCGTGGGGGTTTAAAGAATATTTGGTTGATTTCGATGGCGCCTGCTATAACAGGCGGCCAAGCTAATTAAGGTGAGGTGAGACTTCTTGTAGTTTAAGTAAGATGCTTTTATTCAATTAAAAGAAGAAGATGCTTTTATTATTTAACTCCTAAAAGAAGAAGAAAACGATGATAATGATGATCGATGATGCTTTTTTTTTTATTATTATTATTATTTATATATGGTGTTAAGCTTTAATCAATCATAGATTAATGCTTCATAATGTTTTGCTAGTTGAGAATGATTTTTTTTTTTTGTTAATTAAGATATAAAGTCCTCTCCGTTGACCATCTCATGAATATATACATTCACAGAAATAACAACCTTTACATGTTGGTCCAAGGTTCGATTAGTATTAATTAATAGTTAAAGAAGAGAGAATTAATTAACCTCCTTAATCACTCACTAAACCTAAATCTAAACCTATCTCTTAGGGTGAAGAACTTCGTCAATTTACAATTGAACATAAATATCCATAGTTGGTTGTTGACCTTTGTCTGTCTTAATTTATGGCTGTGGATCTTTAAAGGGTTGTTTGTTATTGTTATGAATTTTTTTTTAAAAAAAAAATTTGAAAACAAGATTTGAATTTCCTTTTCATTTTCTAATAAAAATATTGAAAATTGAAAACTCTTGAAAGAAAAAAATTAATTTTAAAAATTAATTTAGAACTCGGGTTGTGATTAGATCGATATCATATTGTCGAAATATTAATTTAGATGCAGTAAGATTAGATTTAGGATAAATTAGGGTCATGTTGAGACCTGCCATGCATGGAGCATCTCGAGAGTCAAACCATAAAAGAAGAAAGAAAGATAGTGCGTGTGAGCATATTTATGGGAAGAGAAGAAACAAGTTCAGAAGGCACGGAAGAGCAATTGTGAAGATCAAGGATTAGGATAAAACACCTAAGAAAGGATATTGTCATTCTATGATCGATTAGAAACAGAATTCTATTCTTCTTTCTTTTCTTTATTCACAGCAATAATTTGTTTATGGAAGAAGAAGAAGAAGAAGAAATGAAGTCTATCCATAAGATCATGATCTTAAATGAAAATTTATGTCAAATCATATCTTCTCCTTCAATCTAACTTCAGCTAAATGAACGTACTGGAAAGGTACATTTGCAGAATATATATATATAAAATTCTTTGTTTTTTTTTTAATTAGAAGGCTCAGGATTTCTTAAGCTACTATAATTCATTGAATCCAAGCCTATTAATATTATATAAACACATGACGAGACTAAGCTTACGAATATATCCGGAATAAGAAATTATAGTTGCTGAGAAACACTAACAATTTCCGTACGAAGACAAGGAACGCGGTTCGGTTGTTTGATTATTTTATGCACAGATCGAGAGAGGGATGCAACTCTTGACAACGACGTGGATATCATCAGCTGGCTGATCATCTTCCTCCTCCCATGTCGGTCAAAAATCTCCCCAGAAATTATGACAGCTACCAACGGAAAGAGCTTTAGTGCCAGTTTGAATCTGGTGATTGGTCGAAGGGTAATTGTCATTGCAATTTTCAAAGCAGGAGAAGAAATTAAGGACTCCCTATTGGAATCTTATTTGTGCCATTACAATGAAAACCGTACCAAAGTCTGTGCACTCGATTTGATTGAAATAATATAGTTTTAATTTTATTTTTTTAAGTCAGTACAGTATTTTTTTGGAATGTTTTTGTTTTTTAACGAGTCAATTATGTCATGTGTTATCGTTCATTTTTGATTGGATCAACTATCGAATATTTTTTTAAAAACCCATACAAGGTAGATCCTAGATTAACCCAAATTTAAGTTTAATAATTGTGATTTATACTGCTACGACAACCAGAGGGAAAGGATATAGAAAAAAAATGAAAATGAAAATAGGAATAAAACTAGAAAAGCATAATAATAAACAATAAAGAATTAAAAATAAAGAGAATTAAAATTAACCAATAAAATATATATTTTTATATATAAAAAAAGTTAATACAACTTGGTTTAGCAAGCAAGTATTTCCAACACACAACAACTAAATAACCTAGGATTGTTGGGCTCTCTTCCAAACATAATTGTTTTATAACACACAACAAAACAAAATTATCATCAAGGATCGTCAAGTTTTTTTTTAGCCATGATTGTTCTGCAGTACGCAGCAAAGTAAAATAATCACCAAGAATTGTTGGGCTCTGATAACAACAAAACTAGACGAAAGCATTAGATAAAAGGTTTGTTATAAGTCAAAACCCTAAAAAACAAAGAGCACTGTAAATATGGGGAGTCAATCAAAATATTCAATTTGTATTCATCCATGTCTCCACTAGCCAATATTAGAGAATTATATAAATCATATCTTGGGATTTCACCTAACAACTTAAACTTTTGAGTGAGATAATTATTTGACATGATATCAGAGCTTTGTTGACTAAGTAGTCACGAGTTCAAATTTCACCACTCTCATTTTATTTGATAAAAAATTAAGCACAAGGTAATATGAGTCAAAGGGCTTTCACTTGAGGGTGTGATAGAAAAATTATATGAATCATATTTTAGGGTCTTATTTAACAGCGTAAGCTTTTGATGAGATGATTCTTTAATAGCGAAAAAGCTATCACAACATTTTATATAGAAAAAACTAGAAAACTCTAATAATACTAAATAGAACAAATAAACTAAGAAGAATGTTCCTTTCAAATAGAAAAATATCATAAAAGAATAGAAAAATATAAAATAAACAAAAAAAATATCAATTTTCCTATATATAAAAAAAACTCCCATCAACAAGTATATATATCCCTTTGACAACAACAGAGTGCTGATTCTTTTCTTATGTCAATTCTTTTAGTAACTAGAGCATCTTTTGGGTCTCCAAGGCGTGGATCGTGGATGGACACGAATTTGTTACTTCCACTAGGATTGGATCCGGAAATGCCAAGTGATATTTGACTCCATTGAAGCTCATCTCAAGACACGAATTTGTGTTGTCATTTATCAGTATGTTTAAACACGAAGAATCCTCTCCTTTTTCTTTTCTATTTCTAAATTAAAGCCAAAACACAAACCAAAAGGATCATATATTGTGTCCTTACCAATTTTCTCGGGGGTCGAAGGAACTCCACCGCGTCAAATATAACTTCATGACTATGCTGATATTTTATTGATGTTATCGCTTTTTTGTGGATTTTCTTAATGTTTTTTTTATTTTATTTTTTTAATATATTTTTACATTGACTTTTCTGTCACTTATTTTTTTTCAAGATAAAAATAAAATTACAATCGAATCCTTTGAAATCAAATGATAAATGATGCACAACAACTTGTGAATTTCAAAAGAGAGACGAAACACTCTTCAAGTCTCTTTCATCCCTTACTCTCAACTAAACTAATGCTTCGCATCTAAATGGAAACCCCAACTTTCACTCATTTCATGTTTATTTCTAGCTTTGTGTTCTGACTTTTGGCCTTTTTGTGGTTTGTGGTGTGTTTTTATGGCAGTGGGTGGCTGGCTGGCTGGCGTTGGGTTTTATCTATGATGGGGTTGTTGGGTTATTTGTAGGTCCAGACCTGTCGTGATTTGAGGGAAAGGGTTGTGGTGATAGAATATTGATCGACCGTAGGGGCTTCGTTAATCTTCGTTAATCAGTGTGAAAAGGGGCCCCGTGGAGGATATGTGCTATGCGTGGAAACTGGCTGGTGAAAGATGATGGTTTGAAAAGGGGTGGGTTTAAATAGTTTATATCAATTGGTTACAGAAAATTGAACAAAAATAAGAGAATAAGAAAGCTAGGGGGGAGAAGGAGAGCAGCCGAAGAAGAGAAGATTTGGAAAAAAGGAGAAAAGATTAGAAGAGGAGGAGGCGGAGGAGAGAAAGAAGAGTAACTTTTCTTATTTCATCATCAATAATCCAAAACCATATTTTAGAAAATTAACAAAACAAAGAAACCCTAATCAAAACCAGCAAATAGAATTATGGCGCACTACATAAAATATTGGGCTATCCCCTATTTTACTACAGCCAAACATGGGGTATAAACTGTGTTTCAGGTCCAAGTGTCCTCACCGCATTCGATTACAAACATTTCATACATGGAAACACAATCTATATGAAAAAATATTTACCAAGCAAAAATAAAGGCACCGGTTTTTCTCCTAAACAACCCTCGCTAATAAGAACTGAAGCCTGAAGCGATCAGTGCAAAAAAAAAAAAAAAAAAAAAAAAAAACCCACCGGTGATAGATTTTATTCACAAGCATGTCGCCATCTGTGTAGATCTGTATCATCCTACGAAGCAAAAATGGAGAGAGAGTGCTGACAGAGCTAGTAAATTTACATTAGGCAGGTCGGTGTTAGTGCTGTGAATTGTTAGTGACCTCTACTGATGATGACCTGAAAGACATTAATTGAGAAATATCAGACCCGGTATGTCAAATTAAATTGATGCCCACTTGAAGAAGGAAAGATGAACAGACAAATATCGAAAGACTCTTACTTGGAAGACTTGGAAGACTTGGAAGACTTGGCACGTCGATTACACATATTTGTAAAGAACTTGTGCAAAGGAGTTTGTGGAACAGGTATCAGTTTAGCGAGAGCAGCAAGCGGCCAGCTGATTGGACAGAAAAAAATAATTAAAAAAAAAAAAACTATGAGTTCAGGCATGCAAACATGAGCTAAATGGTTTGAGAATAACACACATAGGATGTTTTCTGGAAAGGATATCTCGTGTTTGCTTCTTACACCATATTCATAAATGACATTTGAAGAAAATCACTTCACTTACCCGATAAAACCAATAATAATTGAAATCAGCCACTGTTTCCAATTGAGCTTGACGGTAGAAGTAAACTTTCCAACGAACTCAACTATGATTACCTATAAAAACACACGCGAGAAAAAAATAATAATATTAATGTTCATGGACAGCACAAAAAAGGCCCAAAACCTAGGGCATTGAAGAATTTAAGAGGGGCTAATATAACTGCTCTTACCTGAAGTACAAGTGTTATTCCAATTATAGCAATGAATAGGTGGTTTTTTGAAATCCCTTTGAAAATATTGATTTCATCTGGTTTCCGGGCATTAAATTCGTTGAAGATCTACATTTCAAAAAATTAGTCCCTTATCATGCCTTGTAGTTAGGAACTCTCAACAACCAAATAATACAACAATGCTATAATGGAATTTAACTGGAATCATTTTAATTGTTTGTTCCTTCAGTTTATTAAGAGCAGTTAAAAGACTTACCTGACAGAGCACAAATGCATTGAATATCAAGGTATTCTTCACTTCGATCGCACGCTGAGGGGTCTCATGCTCCAAACCTAGTATACTCTCTCCTCGAAAATTAAGGACAAGGAGCACGGTCACTTGATATGCTGCCTAAAATTTTAGAAACCACAATCAACAGTTACCATTATTGTATGTTATGTGACTGGAAAAAAAAAAAAAACAAACTAAGCAGAAAATTTATAGCAATTTGAAGTGTTAATATTGACAAGATAGATAGAATAAAACCAAACACTAAAACGTACCTGTACCAGCAGGTTCCTCCACATGATATTTGTTATTAGTGGTTCCCTGAAAATGTGTATACACAATGAGGTAAATCATAGAAAATGCAAAACCATGTCCCAGTTATTTTGATAACAGAGAAACAAAAGGAACATAATGAGACACCAAGTAAATTAAAGACCAGAACTGAGACATTTTACCTGGGAAATATCTTTATAGAATAAAGGCACCACCATTTTTACAGAAGAAACATATACTATTACTCACACAAGTTATCTAATAATAACAAAACGCAAACAAATGGCTGAGTTTTAGGCTGAGGTAGGAAGGTTTGAAATTTTAGTAAGGGGAAGCCATCAATCAGGTTCAAGAATCGAACTAAAACAGAGCCATCTACTTCTCTAAAGTCCAGATGAGACACTAGTTGTAACATACATACATCCAATATCCCAGGCATAAAATGCTTGGACAAATCAACATGGCGTCTCCAATTCTAAAACTTTCCAGATAAAATTTTCAACTCATTGTATTACAAAGAAAGGAGGACACTGTTCTAAGCATAGAACAGGTCGAGTTCAGTTTTAAAATTTTCAACATTTTATACACCGACAAGGTGCCAACCAACGTAGCATTTCTTACCGGCGACCAACTGGAGATCTATTCATCAGGTGATCTGTTGGAGGCTCAGTAGCCAGTGCCAGTGCTCCAAGAGTATCCATGATAAGATTAACCCAAAGGAGCTGTATTAATAGATAGAAACATTAGCATGAATACAGACTAACTGAAACAGTTAACCTTTTTTAGTTGTGTGATACTAGGAGTGAAAATACCTGCACTGCATTCAATGGGACTTCACCAGAAGACATTGCAGACACAACATTTATAATGAGAGCTGCAACATTAACTGTAAGCTGAAACTGAATAAATTTCTGGATATTTGCATATACAGATCTACCCCAACGGACAACCTGCATTAAGGAGACATTTAAAATAATTGAAACTTGCACTTTCAAAAAGAATGAAATAATAATAGCACAACTTTGGCCCTAAAATGCTTATCAACTTGGGCGTTCAATAATATTTAGTTAGTCTATGGTCGTAGTGAGTAGCAACAAAAGGCCTAAGACCTTGATCTACTGCTACAAGTCAAGAAGATAATTTTGAAGAATCTGATGTCCTGCAATAGCATAAAAAAGCGAGGATTCTAATTCAAACTAAATTAGCTGAAAACAGTGTCAACCTTCACGACTGAAGCAAAATTGTCGTCCAAAATTATGATATCTGAGCTCTCTTTAGCAACTTCTGTGCCTTGAATACCCATTGAGAGACCAATGTCTGCCTGAACTCAAAAAATGAATAATAGCAATGTAGCAAGTCAGAGTACCTTGTGAAAAGAGATAACTGATTATAAAAATATTAAGAACCATTAATACAGAAACATAACAAAACTAGGGCTCTGCACTATTCTCTTAAGCAAAGATCTCAACCCAAACCAATTCAAATTTGTTTTGTTAGAAAACTAAGCATTGAAATTATTAACCAAAACCACTGTTTTGTGAAAAAAAAATTAGCACTTGAAATCATCGACCAGATAATGAAAGGTGGCTGCACATATTAGGGAAAGGAACCAGTTAGGAGAAATGCCTCAGATATAGGACCCTTACTTCCAGATACATTTTGAATTCTAAACTTCCACCAAACTTCCTCCAAATGAACTGTGTGGCACTCTTTCTTTGAATGCATGGAACAATTGTAACAGCATTAAAAAAAAAATCAAACCTCATGCAATGCAGGAGCATCATTTGTTCCATCTCCAGTTACAGCAACAACATGTCCCCTCCTTTTCAATGCTTGCACAAGCAAAAGCTTGTCATTCGGAGAAGACCTCCCCATCACCTAAAAGATTTTGAATAGCACATGTTTTTAAGAAATTTGGCTCTTTTAAGTATTAGACAATTTGCAAATATACAAAAACAGAAAAAACTGATAACAAATGGAGACAATTAATTCTTACTGAGATCTTCTCTGCGATGTCTTCTCTTTCTGAATCTGAATATTCACGAAACACTCTTCCTTCAATAACATTAGGCTCCACAGCATCTTCTTCTGAGCTCAGTATCCCACATTCCAAAGCAATTGCTTTAGCAGTTTGAGGATTGTCACCAGTTACCATGCGAACCTATGTACAAAAGTTCCTTGTTATTAATTCAATGCCTGGCATAATCAAATAAGCATGTATTAATGAAGAAGGGTCTAAGATTCAACACTCCTATTTGTGGAATGGCATCAACTTGATACAAAAATAAAATTGTAACACTAGACTTCATGTAATTGTAACTCAATCATAACCATATAATGTTCTATTTTGTTTAATTGATGCATACAATTACAGAATCTTGATGGCTAAAAACGTCTGCAAGCAACACAATAATTAGAAAAAGTTCAGATGACTTCCCAACAAGACCCAGTAACAGGAAACAGGGAAATAGAAAGTAATCTGCACTTCACTTAAACTTCTTGACCACCAATTTATGTTTGCAGGTCAATAGAGGTCTCATGTTGTTTATCAGGACCAATTTCATGCTCTCAAAAGGTAAATTTATAAAGACTGCGTGTGTGAGAGAGAGAGAGAGCTCAGCAGGAAAAGAATTTCCCACACTTTCAGAATCACCTCCCAGCAAAACTATAGTTAAAGTTTATGAACAAAATCAGCTGTCCTTGGCTGCTTTTAAATATTTTAAGTGTGGAAGAAATAAAAGCAGGATCTATCTTAGGAACCAAAACCTGTTTCAATGCATTTCCCCCTTAATTTGAGAAAACTCTCCAATATAGAATTATATTTGACCCAATAGCAACAATCTTCCAAATTGCAAGCATAAAAGAATGAACAGCATTAACATTCAAAACTAAAACCTAGATAACAATTATATTCAACTCAATCAAACTATTTTTATATTTAAGGAAAAAACAAAGCAAAGTAGAAAGAGAAATAAAACTAGCTGAGCATCAAATATCACTATAACTTGACTCTCTAGGAGATGGGAGAGACCAAGACATAGGAGCATTGCGATCAATATAGAGCAAGATATCAAAAGCTTAGTAATTTCAAAGGAAACGAGCACACAAAAATTAGAAAATAAATAAATAATGACCTAAAATATGTGGTTCAGAAATTCTAAAGGAAAAATAAATCTGTTATGTATATCCCAAATTGTTTTTCCAAAATAATCGTTCATACCAGAATTGATACAAGTTCAAAGTTATCAGATACCAGCATTCAGCATGCTGAGGAATGAATCCAACAGAGCTTTTATAATACAAAAAAGGTTGGCGAGCAAAAAAGAAATTGCAGCGTCATACAACAAATAACTGATAGCATATCAATCACACAGACGGGTTAAAACATGACAAGCAAAAATACCTTAACACCAGCATTTTGGCACAGTCGAACAGCATCTCTCACACCTGGACGACATGGGTCCTGCATAATTTTATATACAAGGTAGCATGCAAATATAAATCATAACAGTCTGAAATAAAATTTAATTATATGCGAAAATGTAAATGTTCAGCAGCTGAGTGAAACAAAATTGTGTAAATATAAATGTTAAGAGCCAAGTGAAGCAAAACTAGATTACATAAATCAACAAAGTTAATGAGTAAATTAGTTGCATCTCACAAGGCCATTAGTAGAACAGTTTCTTGGTGTGATAAATAAGGATGTCATCGTAAACAAGTGGGATAAATGATAATCTCAACCATACGGCAACATGTACCTTTATGCCAATAATTGCAAGCAAAACAAGATCATCTTGAGGAATCACCCATTGAGCTAGTTGTTGTTCATCAGCTGGAACTTTGTCCATGTCATATGTTCTATACGCAATGGAAACACAACGCAAACTACTGCAAGCCATATCTTCAATAGCTTTCTTAAAAAACGACACCTGAAATCAATCACCAGTTTCACCAAAAAGAATCCTATTATAATATGAATGATGCCATCAACAATAGCAGGTGCCTCTTAAAATGATGAAACAAACATTATTGCTTTTCAGTTCTCCAAATAAAGAGAAAAGTCTGATGTGAGAGAGAACAGAAAACAACATTTCCACTCAAAGAACTGTGACTAACCTCCTTTTACCACACACAATACATGGACAAACTTAATCAGAGAAAGCAACCATTTAAACCAACCTTGTCTTGATCCAATGGCACTGTGTTACCACTTGCATCAACATATTTTGTACATGAGGCTAAGACTATTTCGGCAGCCCCCTTCCAATGTATATGCACTTGAGAGTTGGGCTGTAAAAATTAAACAATTTTGAATCACATCTAAGAGCAGAATACAATATTGGTTCAAATTCACAATTTTCAATTAGTTTCCTAATTATATATGGACTACATTTCTGGCCTGTATAAAAAATATTGTAGGCCATGATATCTAGAGTTTATGAATTGCATAGAAAATAAATTTTACTGTGCTATTTTTATTGCCCACCAAAACTTTAGCAAAAGAAAGAATTCTGAGTATTGCTAGTCAACGATGTTCAAATGAGTCGAATTACTTCATACACACAAGCAAGGTTCTATAGGTCTCAGTTGTTTTAGCAGATTGGTGCAATGGATGAATCATAAAGGTAACGGTTCAATTGGTATTTAACATAAATGAGTTGAGTTACAAAAAACAATAACAACACACTCTTGGGCTTTTCACAATCTTAGAAATGAAGGATAGTATGTACTTGATACTCTTTTAAAGAGAAAGAGAAGCACCAAACAAAAATCAACTTTTCCCAAAGCACAGTCCCATACTGGACTGTCAATTTGCTTTCACTAAGGTTACTATAATATAACAAATTAACAATGTAGTTATATTACCAGCTGTAGTGCCACCCCGCCTTTTTTCTTCTCAGAGTTGAATGGGAATACATGAATGACATTCGATTCAGATCGGACAGCATCAAAATTCATCCCCAGCTACCAACAAGGAATACCCATGATCTGATTTAGAATTCAAAATTTCACCTTATAGCAAACAAGAGCAAGTTAAAAAACAGACCTTGATTGCCCATCCCATAATGGCCTTTTCTGTTGGCGATCCAGAAATCTCTAGATCTCCACCTCCCTGCCAAAGAGCAGTGACAGCAAATCATATGATGCCCTGGATACTTGATCAGCTGCTCAATTACATTTTTCATATTTAAGAAAAAAAAGCATGAGAAATCCCTTGAACTTACCTCAGGAACAAAAACACTGCCGGTTGTGTTTTGTGCAATACCTTCAATAAGTAAAGAAGACAAAATAGGAGGCAATTGTGATTTACTTTCAGGAAGATCCATTTTTTTCCCTCCAGAAAAAGCTTCCACAACGGTCATCTGTGAATCAAAGAGGTCTTTGAAATTAACGCGAGAAGAAAGACACTGACCCTATTACTCACTCCCCCATCCAAGTCAAGGAAAAGCTATGAGAACAATCTTTTCCTCAAGATTCACCTGATTCAAGGTCAAAGTTCCAGTCTTATCACTGCAAATAGTGGTGGCAGAGCCCATGGTTTCACAAGCAGAAAGCCGGCGCACCTGCGATTCAATTTCTATTTAAGCCACAGAGTGTCAAGGTCATCAAAACCACCAACAATAATATAGAACATCACATACCAAAGCCTTATCTCTCATCATTTTTCTCATCGAGTATGCAAGACTGTCATAGAAGAAAAAAAAAACAACGAGAAAGCGAGTCTATTTTAAGCATAAGATATTCAATCATGAAACCAGTATATGAAAGTCAGAGGTAACATCACCTGCTATATAAAAGGAAAGATGGGAATTAATCTGCTACAAAAGGTAATAATAAAATGCATGGGTTTTGTTTTTTTTTTAACAGCACAAAATGCATGGGTTAATGAAAGATAGTAGTAATTTGAACTTGTGATGACAGCTGATGAAAGAAAATAATGGATGATGTTTGGATAAACAATGTTGCCCAAGATACTGGACTAATTTTACAAGAAGGTAAACTCACGTTAAAGTAACTGCTAAGGGAAGCCCTTCAGGCACTGCAACTACAACAATGGTGACCTACAAGGATTATAAAGTTAGTTAATCAGAGGCATATGGAGATTAAGGAGAATGCTTGAAGAAAGGAGCACATACCGCGACAGTCAGAATTTTAACGGCTCCATCTACTGCTTTACTAACTTTTGTTTTACCCGCTACGAACTCAGGACTTCCATCAAAGTTTTTTGTATGTCCAGTGAAATATCTGTTGGATCAAATTTGCAAATTCAACATACAGACATAAAGAGAGGTGAAGAGGGCAGAAAAAGATATCGCAGTTACCTGACCAAGAGGACTACCAAGACAAGCAAAGCTACTGTCAGCCCCACAATACCAATGAAAGTTGCGACCCCATTCAAGCGCACCTGTAAGCAGTCACTAACAGTAAATATGATGCTTATAATATAAAGGTTATTACAAACCAATATTGAGAAAACCAACCTGCAAAGGTGTTTCTTCACCATTGTCTTCTGATATACTAGCCATGAGCAACCCCCATTCAGTATTAATTCCAACACCTGTTACCTGCAGACAATGGAAAAAACAAAAGACACGTAAGCTAGCAAGGTAAATAGAGGCCAATAAACCATCAACCCCTACCATGAAAGACACGTAAGCTAGCAAGGTAAATAAAGGCTACAATTAAAATATCATGTCCAAATGAATGTGAGAGGGATCCGAATACCCCATGCAGAGTAAAAGGGATAGGGTAAGGCTGGGTTGAAGACAAACCCTCGGTCCCTCAAGGACAAACAAAAAGATTGCTGCACGTACTACCAGCCTTTTTCCCTCTTTTTACTCTCTTATTTCCTTTCAAATACATAGAAACCAAAAACAATGTCGAGACCCTAACTGTATCCCTCCATTAGTTGCCTTCGATGAGCCAACAAGATGGATTTTTAAAAAGGTGAAAATTATTGTACTTAGCAGAGGGGAATAGAAAGAGAAGAAAAATGAGAACATTTAAATTTTACCAGCATAGTGCCACTACCATCTGCAACTTTGCAGCCAGACATTAGAAACGGTTCCCTGGAATTCTTTTGGACCTGAAAAAAAAGCAATCAAACTTGAATACAACGAGCGTAATAATGCAATATCAGCAAGTTGAAATATAAATCCAAGGCTTACAATCTTGCTTTCTCCAGTCATGCTTGATTCATCAATAGCAAGGGAGTGACCAGTAATTAAAATTCCATCAGCAGGAACCTGGAGAAATATGAAGGACGCCAATGAAGTAGGGTAAGAAAATGAAAATTACAAGAAAATGAAAATTACCAGAAAATGAAAATTACCTGATCACCAATGTTAAGGGGTATAACATCACCAGCAACAATATCATATATTGAAACTTCAACTCTTCTACCTCCTCTGGTAACCTACACAGGAGCCTTTAAATTTAAATTTAAAGTACAAGACAAATAAATGCCCATAATTAAAAATAAAATAAAATAAAACTGCCATAGTAGAAAGGCACCTCCAAATGTATGTTTCTCTTCTCCTCGTTTAAATTTTGAAACTGAAGAGATTGTTTGTAGTCACTTATAGCTGAAGAAAGAAAGGAAGAGGAGGACATATAGAAAATGATTCTAGTAGGTGCTCAAAGTTCAAGCTAATATTAGTGACCACAGAAAAAAGCAAAACACTCATATCCATCTATGATATATAACATCATCTCCATCATGCTAGTCCTTGGAAGAAAATTTGGACTTTTAACAAAATGACCAGAGAGCATGACCAGATTGTCTAAGACATGACTCTAAGTATCTTATATGACCCACCAGTGATATTTGGCTAGCCCCCCAACAGGTCTCTCCTATCATACTAAATAACTCATTCAAACATTAAGAAATCCAATAAAGCAAGCAAATCACAGTTGAAGGCTTTTCTTTGATCTTCCCAACTAGATGAACAAAGACAAACAGGATAAATGACAAATACCAAAAAAGCTGGTAGGTCAGACAAGTATTCTGCCACTTCTGAAAAATTATAGCACTTTATAGCAGTTCAAGCATTATTATAGTCAAATAATAACACAGCATTCGCAAAAACCTATATATATTGGCATACTTAAATGGATCAACGTGAACTGGCAAATGATGACACAGCATTTGCAAAAATTATAGCACTTTATAGCAGTTCAAGATTTCAGGCATTATTATAATCAAATAATAACGCATAGCATTCATATATATATTGGCATAGTTAGATGGATCGATGTGAATGGATTCAATATATCAAAGCCAAAACAGTCAATGGTTCTCCATTTTTTGTTCACTTCTGCATTAATGGTAGTTCTGTTAATTAAGCAATATTGTTGTTGCTTAGAATCTCTTCTATTTCCAATATTTGCAGCAAGTAACAGTTTTGTGATTGTTATTGGGAAGTTTTTTGTAAATTCAACACACACCCACACATCCAGCAACAGAAATCGATACAAAGAAATGCAGGTAAACACAGCACAAATATGTAACAAGGCACCAGGCGTCATCCTACAAGACCAACCACAGTGTTTCATCTATAGGAATTTTAACACAAGAAACCAAATAGATTTGACAAACTTAACATTGTAACTGAATCACATAAGTATTATCCTGAGAAGATTAAAACAAAAAACTCTACTAAGCAATGGGGGATCCACTAATTTGCTACTCTATACAAAACTTAATTTTTCCCAATTCAAATACATAAAGCGCTATAAATGCATCTCCATACCTGTCACAACAATGACAAGAATAACTGCAAAAGCAATGCTGGCCCCTTCATACCATCCTTCCTTAACACCCTGCAAAAGAAAGTGCAAGACCCTCTGAATAAGTAAACAACAATTTATTGATCAGATAAAGGTCAAGGAACCGTTACAAAAACATATAGCACGCAAGTTGACATGGAGACCACATTCAAGAAACTAGATGAACTTATTGGCAATTTTCTAGTGTTTTAATGCACCAATGCCATCTTTTTTTCATTATTTTTTGTGTGTCTGTGTGTTTACATCCCTATGTTTATATGTGTGGACTGCAATCGTATGATTCTTTTTCTTAATCAACCATCAATCTTGTTTCCCAAAAGCAAACCAGATTATTGCCGTGTATATAATGTAAGCACAAGGGAAACCAAAATTTATTTGCCTCCAAGAAGCGAGGATCAGGTTATCGAAAGTTAAATGAATCGATTCATTGAAAGCTCTGGATGAAGCATTCTTCTGGTTTATATGGTCAAATAATGGTGGCACAATCAGTTATGCCCTGCAGAAACTCACCTCTGTCTTCATACCCAGCACCAAAGAGGCCACTGCAGCTACCATCAATATGATCAAAGTAAGATCTTGCCAAGCTTCCCAAAGGAACATCTACAGAAAGCACCATACTAAATTCAATCAAGGGTGTACAGTACTCCACTTCTTCTTTTTTGGTCAAAGAAGTAGAGAAAGAAGGGGAAAAAAAGAAGGAAAAGTAAGCAATGATACTAAGTACAAATCTGCAAAAGAAGTTACCCAAAAACTCCTTCCTTTTTTCTGAGGATATGTATTTGATCCAAATGCATTCTTCCGTTTCAATAAATCAGCATCATCTTCATGAATTCCCTTCTCTATATCAGTTTTCAATGCATCTGCAACCCCTTTTACCTGGTGTAGATATAAAATAAGAAAATGAATCTAAGATACGAATAGTAAAATGATACAGAGAACAAAGAGAGTGGTAGACTTACCCCACCGAGTGCCTCCAAAGCATTATGATCATGATCCCTCGTGATTACAGAAATTTGCCCCACGCTAATTCCAAAATCACCAGTGGGGGGTGGATGTGGTTCTGTGTCTCCTGCCATCCCCAAATTTCGTTTAGTTCACATACTAACAGCACAGTATAACATTTTCAAACCATACTTCTTGTGACGAGAATGCAATTAAAAACCTGTGGTGCACTGAACATCTCGGAGAAATCATAAATTACCCGTTCAACAAACACACCAAAAAAATTAACAGGAAATCTTATTATAAACAGTATCCAATATAAACTTCAAAAATTCCACCGTGCATCAGACCAAAGTAACCATCTGTCAAAATGAGAACCATGAAATAAAAATAAACAAATACGACCAAGAAAAAGAATGCCAACGATTTTCCAGCAAGACACAATGCCCTTCGCAGCAAATAACATCAAGCAAACAAAAAGAAAGAAACATAAGTGGGGGGAGATGAAATCAACAAAGAAATGAATAAAAGACCAGATAACACATCCAAAATTCTGAACAAACAAATGATTATTTCACGCTAAATACAGCAAACGAACAAGAAAGCGACAAATATAATAATCATTTCATAACACATGATAATGAGCACAAATATTCAAACAATTATCATAATTATCGCCTAATCAAACCATATCATGCTGTGGTAACAAAACCACACCACATTAAGCACGGTAAAGGAACGGGAAAGTACCATTTACTCTATTATTCCCAGCTTCCTTGAAAAGATGTGCAGCCTAATACAATGCCAAAAAAAATAAAAATTAACAAAACATAACCCCCTGCAAATCAAAACATTATAAAAAAATATAATTATTATCATTATTAATTAAATCTAAAGCATTATTTACCCAAATCACTTGCGCATGTGCTCTTATCTTGCTTAATATTCTCCTCTTCTCCTCTTCCTTCTTCAAGTCCAGAGTATATCGGAATCTTCTAGAAGCATTAAGCACGAGCGCAGCTTTCTACGAAATCCACACGCATTTACATTAGAAACATAAAATAAAAACTAATTACCTTACCTTATAAATCGCAAAAACAAACACAGAGAGACTCGAGAACGTACCCGCCATCTGCGGAGGCTGTCGATGGGAGCGTTTTTGGTGCTGACGATATCAAAAGGACCAGACGAAGAGTTGGCATCACGGCCGACGTCAGTAGAACGATTTTCACCAGCTTCCAAATCATCTTGCTGGCGTATACACGGCGAGCCTTTAAACAAACTTGTCATTCTCTTATTTCTGTCGTCGGGGAGATGGCACCACCGTCAGAAAAATCATCTCATTTTCAGTTACTTTTTCCATCATTAAAATCATTTAAAAAAAACAGTTACTCTTTTCAAAAAAATCTACACCCTCAACAATAACTTCTGCCTGCTTGCTTAAAAATGAGATTTAAAAAATAAATTAAAAAAAAAAAAAACTGTTCGAAGTGATAAAACAGTAGGCTAGGCCAACTGTAGTAGAGTGTATTTATAAATGTATTTTACTGTTGCATGATACGGAAGGATGATGAGAACAGCAGGCTGGGAGAGGTTTCCCGGCATTTTTTTTACCGTGGTTAAAAGTAAATGTCGAGAGGGTTAATGTTTTTTTTTTTATGAGAAGCTGTTTTACCGGATTTTAACAAGGTAAAAATTAGGGGTGGTTGGGTAAGAAAGTGGTTAGAATGCTAATTTATCTAGCCCTTGTATTTTCGATTAATTGTTGAATTTGTCCTTTTGTTTTTGGAAATCATAAATTAGTATCTTGACTACGGTATGTAGTCCTTGTATTTTCGATTAATTGTTGAATTTGTCCTTCTGTTTTTAGAAATCATAAATTAGTATCTTGACTACGGTTAGAATGCTAATTTAAAAAAATTGATTTTATTTTAATTTTTTTATAGTATGTGAAGGAAAAACTGAAAAGAAATGGAGGGTATTTAGGGAAAAATAATTGAATTGTAAAGGAAAACTAACGAAAGCATTCAGTTAAAAACATATCTAAAGTTGAAGTACTGGAGTGAAATTAATTATAAAGTACAGGTACTATTACGCTTACCCGATCAAGTGAAGTGGTTGGCAGTGCTGCTGCTGCTCCCAAGAAAAAGCTAATTAATCCTATAAAATGAAATCTATAGTTAATTTACATAATCAAAACGAAAATAGAATGCTGCCGCAGCAGCAAAATAAACAGTGTGACGATTCACTTCACATCAAAAGGCACTTTCAACGGTGATAATAATAATAATAAAAAAAAAAAGCTCAATAACTGTAATTATATTAGCAAAGAAAAATAACAATCATCTATCTAGTTCGAGGTCAGTGTTTGAAGATATTAACGGAGATTGGAACGTGGTTGTCTTCGTATTTTTTAAAAAATTTATTTTATTTATTTTTATTAAAAATTAATTTTTATATATATTTTAAATTGTTTTAACGTAATAATTTCAAAAATAATTTTTAAAAAATAAAAAAATACTATTTTAATAAATTTCAACATAAAAAATATTTTAAAAAACAACTACAACTATATTTCTATATTTCTAAACCTGCTTGAAATGATTTTAAAATTAAAAAAAAATAAATTGAGGGGGGCAGCGAACAGATAAGGATCCAAAATAAATATCAAATCCAGCCGACAGCATTGATGCTGCGTAATGGAGGCACGAGGCAAAGATATGAGGGGATTGGCAAGATAAGCACTCAGGACACGGAAAGCAATTTTCTGTGGATGCCACGTGGCCACCTTACTACAAATAGACAATCAAACAAACACCTTGCTGGCAGGAGACTCCCACGTCCCGCGAAGGCAGGCCACCTTTTACTATTATTAAGGTTTTTTTAAGTTCTTCATCATTTACTAGACACGTGTAAAGAATTATCTTAAGAAAATCATGAAAAGTTAAATTTGCTGTCCGTTTGGTTTCAATATTAGCCGTTCAAAGTTCAAAATCAGCATAATCTATTTAAAGTCTAGTCAATCAAAAAAAAAATGTTACCTGGCCAGATATTTTCTTTAAGATGAGATAAATTATACATCATGTTATACGGCTTAATTAATATTATTTTCACTTCCTATTCATGATGAATTAATTGTGTTTATTATACTAAAATTTAATCGAAATAGCACCAGCAGTCCGTAAAACACTTAATCAATTGGTTAAAGTTGTCTTAAATCCATTTTCTGCAGGCGTAATTCTTCATTAATTTTCTAGAACCAAAAAAAAAACAGAAGCATAAAGCTTTAAGAAACCTTCCCTATAACATATTCTCTATGATCATAAAATCTTTCATTCATAGCAAGAAGAAGAAGCATGGGACCCCCAGAAGAGAACAAGATCATGTTTTCATTTCAAGTTTCATTTCAGAATAAAATGTAAAATTGAACAGAACACACAGACACCATACTGTAATCCCAAGCCTCCCTTAGAGTTGATGTCATGAGTTAGTCTCCATACATATGGCAATCTAAGAGAATTGTTGTAATAAAGAAAGTGCAGAGCAAAAATGTGGAAGAAGTCACAAACCAGCTGCTGGAGTAATCTCAGAAATTCTTTGACAGGCTTCTAGGAAACAGAGAGAACAATCAATGGTGACCTCTGCATCAGCAAGAAAGAGTTTTCGTTAGTTGCTTTCCCCTGTCTCTCCTTTGATATCAATAGCTAGCACTCCTCCACACATTATATACTAGATAATTTCGAGCTATGCCGCGGCTCTGAATATAAAATTCTTATATGTAAAGAAAAATATCTAGGTATAGTAGGTATAGTTAATGTGTTATTATAAAGTACGAAAAATTTGGCCAATTACAACACTGATACAAAGGATAATCAACGAAGTAAATTTTTTATACTAAAAAAGAAAGGGAGAAATAGGAAGAAGATGCAAAACCAAAGCAATGAAGTAAACGCTTCAAGCTGTATCATATACTCAAGCGACTTTACCCCTCTTTACCCCATCAAA
>Ga0307517_10004597_pt1 | contig 21141 bp, 18 predicted proteins | sample 23_EM_MG_FD_194515 | JGI IMG/M metagenome (GOLD analysis project Ga0307517, IMG submission 194515) | Populus trichocarpa ectomycorrhiza microbial communities from riparian zone in the Pacific Northwest, United States - 23_EM | ecosystem: Host-associated > Plants > Roots > Unclassified | place...
TGCCGCCCGGCGTACCGCGCGCCGTGCCGCCTCGTCCCTGCGCTCGCCGACCGACTCCGCGGGCAGCCCGCCCGGAGCGACGTCCCAGGGCTCGGTGTGACCGCCGTCGCGTACGTCGACCTCGCCGACCCCCGCGCCCGACAACAGCGCGGCCAGCGCCGCGCCCACCCGGCCCGCGCCCCGCACCTGTACGCGCAGCTCGCGACGCGCCGCCAGACGGCCCATCGACTCGCCCGGCTCGCCGGTGATCAGGGAGAGCGACGCGAGGTCCGGGCGCAGCCGGTCGAGGACGTCCTTCTTCGCCCGGAGGGCATCGGCCGCGGGCCCACCGCCCTTCGCGTCGTCGAGCAGTCCCGCGTGCGTCAGCCCCTTCACCAGCTGGTCGACATGGCCCTCGGGCAGATCCATCCGGTGCCCCTCCTCACGCAGGAGGGGCAGTCCGCGCGTGCCGTTGAGCAGGTCCAGGAAACTGCCCGTCGCCTTGTCCATCGGGCCCAAAGTCATGGCGTGCGCCGGTGTCATCCCGAACTGCACGGTGTGGAGATCACGCCAGCCGCGCCGCAGCGCGGGCTTCACCATCGGATGCATGACAGGCCCCCGTAGCCCTAGGAAGTACGTCCCGTGTGCCGGCGGAACTGGTCGGTGCTCCGTCGGTCATGCCAGCGTGCACGGTCCGGCCGTCGGGTGCCGAAAGTTATCCACAGGGTGTGGGGATTCGTCGTACGAATCAAACGCTTGGTGGGGTATCGACACCGAACCGTCCCAGGGGCGGGACTTCCCGCGTGTGCAGAGGGTAACGTCGTGGCGTGCCCGCCGACCCACTGCACAGCGCCGGAAAACCACAGCGCAGTACGACGAGCCAGCCGCCAAGCGGCTCGGGGGCGAGCGCGATCGAGGTCCGCAGGAGTGCGCGTCGGCGCAGAACGGTCTCCGCGTACCGCGAGGGCGATCGCACCGTCGTGCTCATCCCCGCCCGCATGTCCGAGGCGGAGGAGCAGCGCTGGGTCACCGTCATGCTCGACAAGCTGGCCGCCCAGGAAAGCAAACGCGTGCTGGGTGACGCCGAGCTGTCCGAGCGCGCCGAGCGACTGTCGGCGCAGTACTTCGACGGCCGCGCCCGGCCCACTTCCGTGCGCTGGGTGACCAACCAGAACACGCGCTGGGGCTCCTGCACACCCTCCGAGGGCAGCATCCGTCTCTCGCACCGGCTCCAGGGCATGCCCGAGTACGTCGTCGACTACGTGCTGTTGCATGAGCTGGCGCATCTCCTGGTGCCCGGACACGGGCCGCGGTTCTGGCGGCTCCTGGAGGCGTATCCGCGCACCGAGCGGGCCAAGGGCTACCTCGAAGGCGTGGTCGCGGCCGAGCGGCTGCCCCATCCGCCGGGCGCCCGCGACGAGTGAGGCCCTCTTGAGGGGGATTGTGTACCGGGTCTGTACCGACTTCCTCCGGTGTCAGTGATTGCCGTTAGCCTGGCGCGACTCACTTGCATCGGGATGGGGGACGGTCGTTACGCATGGCCAGGGAATTCCAACGCGGCCACAAGGCCAAGATCAGTGACCTCACCGCGGGCACGGATCTGTACGTAGGTGTGCAGATCACGGGCCCCGGACTGACGTTCGACATCAGCTGCTTCGGCCTCGACGCCGAGGAGCGGCTCTCGGACGACCGGTACTTCGTCTTCTTCAACCAGCCGAAGTCCCCCGAGGAGTCCATCCAGCTCCTGGGTGCCCAGGCGGGCGACTCGGAGTCCTTCCGGGTCACGCTCGACAAGATCCCGCCGCAGATCCACAAGCTCGCGTTCACGGCGACCCTCGACGGCGCCGGGCAGATGTCCCAGATCGCCCCCGGGTACGTCCGTATCGTCGCCGGCGGCGAGGAGGTGGCCCGCTATTCGTTCAACGGTTCGGAGTTCACCACCGAGCGGGCCGTGATGCTGGGCGACTTCTACCTGAAGGACGTCTGGCGGTTCGCCGCCGTCGGCCAGGGCTTCGACGGTGGCCTCGACGCGCTGCTGAAGAACTTCGGCGGCGAGGTCGCCGAGGAGGAGACGCCCGAGCCGCAGCAGGCCCAGCCCGCGCCGCCGCAGTCCGGTGCCGCCCCCGGCTTCGCCCCGCCCGCGTTCGGCGCCCCCGCGGCCCCGGCACCCGCCCCGGCCCCCCAGCCCGTCGCGCAGGGGTACGCACCCCCGCCGGCGCCCGCGCCCTCGGTGCATGCCGCGCCGACCATCATCGCGCCCATGACCCCGCCCGGGGTGGGCACGGTGCCGCCCCCGGGTCCCGCGCCCGCGCCCTACGGCCAGAGCCCGCCTCCGCCGCCCGGCTACGCGCAGCCCCAGGCTCCGCACGCGCCGGGCCCGCCGCCCGGTTACGGCCAGCCGACTCCGCCCCCCGGCTACGGTCAGCCGCCTGCGCCTCCTGGGTACGGCCAGCAGCCTCCCGCCCCTCCCGGATACGGGCAGGTCCCGGCCCAGGCGGCCGGCTACGGAGTGCCCCAGGGATCTCCCCAGGGCGCCGGTGTGTCGGCCGCGCTGGAGAAGTTCAAGGAGACGCCCACCGGGCAGCGCTGGACGCAGCAGAACAAGAAGCTCATCCGCGTCGACCTCGGCATCGGCGGCCAGCCCGTGCTCGCCCGCCAGGGCAGCATGGTGCTCTACCAGGGCAAGGTCGACTTCGGCTACAAGGGTGCCGGATTCGCCGGACGGCTCGTCGGCAACGCGACCGGCCAGGAGATGCAGCTGATGCGCTGCACGGGCCAGGGCCAGGTGTTCCTCGCCGAGAACTCCACGCATCTGCACCCCGTCGAGCTCCAGGGGGACGCGATCTGCGTCTCCGCCGAGAACGTCCTCGCCTTCGACGAGAGCCTCCAGTACGAGGTCCGGCGCATCGAGGGACACGGCATCCCCGGGGGCGCGCTGTTCACGATGCAGTTCCAGGGGACCGGCACCATCGTCGTGAAGACGCACGGCTCGCCCGTCGTGCTGCCGGTCACGCCGACCACGTTCGCCGACTGCAACGCGGTCGTCGCCTGGTCCGCGGCAGCCCAGGTGATCGTCTCCAGCCAGGTCCGGATGCGCCGCAACGCCTATCCGGGCGACACCGGGGAGAGCGTCAACCTGCAGTTCCGGGCCGCCCCCGGCAACTTCATCGTCGTCCAGCCGTACGAGGTCTGAGGGAGCCCGTCATGAACCAGCCGCTCGCGGGCTACGCCCCCGCACCCGTCACCGCCCGCATGGAGAACCACGGCAACAACATGCTGAAGGTCGCCATGCAGACCGGAAGTGACCTCTTCGCGCGCGTGGGCTCGATGATCGCCTACGAAGGCTTCATCCAGTACGAGCCCAACCCGCCGGCCGTGCGTCAGATCGCGCGCGACTGGATGACCGGCGAGGGCGCACCCCTGATGAAGTGCTCCGGGGACGGACTGCTCTACCTCGCCGACTACGGCGCCGACGTCGTCGTGATCAACCTCAACGGCGACGGCATCTCCGTCAACGCCACCAACCTGCTCGCCTTCGACTCCCACCTCACCTGGGGCGTGGAGCGGGTCAAGGGGCTCGCGAAGTTCGCCGGACAGGGCCTGTGGAACACCAAGATCACCGGTCAGGGCTGGGTCGCGCTGACCTCCCGCGGCAAGCCGATCGTCGTCGACTGCGGCGGCGGCGAGGACGAGACGTACGTCGACCCGGACGCGCTCGTCGCCTGGTCCCCGAACCTCAAGGTGAAGGGCAAGCGCAGCTTCAAGGCGCAGTCGCTGATCGGCCGCGGCAGCGGCGAGGCCTACCAAATGGCCTTCTCCGGGCAGGGCATCGTCGTCGTCCAGCCCAGCGAGGACAGCACCGACCGTCTCCGGTTCCGGGGCTGAGGGGGAACACGACACCATGCAGAGCCCGCTTTTCGCGTTCAACGACTCGCAGTCCCAGGACCGCTACAGCCTCCAGAACAAGCAGATGCTGCGCATCGTCCTGGAGGGCCACGACGACATCCTCGCCCGCAAGGGCACGATGGTCGCCTACCAGGGGCTCGTCGAGTTCGACGCCGAGTACCAGAACACCCAGCAGGCCTACGCGCGTGCGGCCACCGGCGAGGGCCTCAGTCTGATGCGCTGCCACGGGCAGGGCACGGTCTTCCTCGCCAACCTCGCCCAGCACATCCACGTAGTGGATGTGGAACAGGACGGCCTGACCGTCGACAGCAGCTACGTCCTCGCGATGGACTCCTCGCTGCACCACGAGGTCATCGCCGTGGACAGCCAGTACGGCATCTCCGGCTCCGGGAAGTACCAGCTCAACATCACCGGCCGCGGCAAGGTCGCCCTGATGACCTCGGGCGCGCCGCTGATGATGCAGGTCACGCCCGACAAGTACGTCAACTGTGACGCCGACGCGATCGTCGCCTGGTCCACCGGCCTGCGCGTCCAGATGCAGGCCCAGACGCACTCCTCGGGCGTGTGGCGGCGCCGCGGCAACACCGGCGAGGGCTGGGAGCTGAGCTTCATGGGCAGCGGCTACGCGCTCGTCCAGCCCAGCGAACTCCTGCCCCCGCAGAACGCCGCGATCGGCCAGGGACTCGCCGCCCAGTTCGGCATGGGCCAGCAGGGCGTGCACGCCCAGAACCAGGGCAACGCCTGGAGCTGACGGTCCGGAAAACCAACGTAAGGGGCGCCCGCCAGTGCAGGCGCCCCTTACACGTTCAGCACTTCGCGCGACCCGTTCACAGCCTGGCGCGTGTCGCCTCCAGCAACCGCAGCACCGACTCGTCCGCTACGGCCGCCACCTCGTCGTAGGCGAACCAGCGCAGGTCGAGGGACTCGTCGCTGATCTCCTGGACGGCGCCGGGGGGTGCCAGCACCGCGTACTGGACGTCGTAGTGGCAGTGGCACGGCGGGGGGATCGGGTGCCGGTCCAGGCGGACCGGGCCGCCCGGGAGCAGGGTGAGGCCGGTGATGCCGGACTCCTCCGTGGCCTCGCGCAGTGCCGCGGCCTCCAGGGAGGTGTCCTCCGGCTCGCAGTGGCCGCCCATCTGGAGCCACATCCGCAGCTTCTTGTGCAGGGTCAGCAGGACCCTGCCGTGCTCCGGGTCGATCACCAGGCCGCTCGCCGTGACATGCCCGGCGTGGCAGGACTTCCACATGCCGTCCGGGCGTGCGGCCAGGTGGTCCAGGTAGGCCTGGCGCAGGTCCGTCTGGTCCTCGTAGCTCTTCAGTACGAGGACCGCGTCGTCGTACAGGCTCACTCGGTGTCGTCGTCCTTGGAGTCCTCGTCCTTCGTCATGTTCGGCTTCTCCGTGGCGCCGTTCGCCGCTTCGCCGAGCATCTTGTCCAGCTCGGAGAAGTCCATCTGCTCGCGGTGCACGAAGCCGTCCGGGTCGTCCAGGTCGGAGGCCGTGGGCAGCATGTCGGGGTGGGCCCACAGGCCGTCCCGGCCGTCGACACCGCGCGCGTCAGTGAGCGAGGCCCACAGGCGGGAGGCGTCGCGCAGTCGGCGCGGGCGCAGTTCCAGGCCGATCAGCGTGGCGAACGTCTGCTCGGCGGGACCGCCCGTCGCGCGACGGCGCCGCAGGGTCTCGCGGAGCGCGTCGGCGGACGTCAGGCGTGGCTTCGCGGCCGCGTGGACCACCGCGTCCACCCAGCCCTCGACGAGCGCCAGAGCCGTCTCCAGACGGGCCAGGGCGGCCTTCTGCTCCGGGGTGTCCTCCGGCTGGAACATGCCCTGCTGGAGGGCGTCCTGCAGCTGCTCCGGGTTCTGCGGGTCGAACTGGCCGACCACGTCCTCCAGCTTGGCGGTGTCGACCTTGATCCCGCGCGCGTACCCGTCGACCGCGCCGTACAGGTGCGAGCGCAGCCACGGGACGTGCGCGAACAGGCGCTGGTGGGCCGCCTCGCGCAGGGCGAGGTAGAGCCGCACCTCCTCCTGCGGGACGCCCAGGTCCTTGCCGAACGCCTCGATGTTCAGCGGCAGCAGCGCGGCCTTGCCGACCGGGCCGATCGGCAGGCCGATGTCGGTCGAGCCGACGACCTCGCCCGCGAGCACGCCCACCGCCTGCCCGATCTGCGTGCCGAACATGGCGCCGCCCATCGAGCGCATCATGCCGATCAGCGGGCCCGCCATGGCCTGCATCTCCTCCGGCAGGACGTCACCCATGGCCGCGCCGACGCGCTCGGCGACCGGGTCCACGAGCTCCTTCCACGCGGGCAGGGTCGCCTCTACCCACTCCGCGCGGGACCAGGCCACGGCGGTGCCGGCGCCGGACGGCAGCGAGGTCGCGTCGTCCAGCCACAGGTCGGCCAGGCGGACGGCCTCCTCGACCGCGCTGCGGTCGGCGGGGCCGATGCTCGCGTCCTTGACGCCGTCCTGGGTGCCCTGGGAGACCGTCTGGCGGGCGATCTGCTTGGCCATGTCCCAGTTCACCGGGCCGCCCTCGTACGAGAGCATCTGGCCCAGCTGCTGGAACGCGGCGCCCAGGTCATTGGGGTTCAGCGAGCCGAACATGGCTGCGAGCGGATTGTCCGCGCCGGGGCCGCCAAAGCCGCCGGCACCGGGCAGGCCGCCAAAACCGAACGGGTTGGCCGGTCCCTGACCACCACCGCTCTCCTGGTCCTTCTTCTTGCCCTCGTCGCCGTCGTCCGGCTCCTCCGGCGGAAGGCCGAATCCGAATGGGGTGTCACTCACGGGATTCCTCGGCTGTTAAGGCCGCCGGTTCTCTCCGACGGCACGACTGCCCTTCAACACCACCCAGCGTAGACACCGCGGGCCGATCGGGCCTCAGTGCTTCGCCGAGACCTGGCCTGCGGCAGGATGGATGCCACCTGGTCCGGACGCGTCACGCGCGTCCGTACTGAAGACAACCGCTGGAGACGCCCGGTGAGTTCCCCAGATCCGCAGGTTCGCGCAGCGCGAAACCACTCAACCAGTCCCGCCGTCCGCGGGCCCGTCGTCGCGGTCACCGGCGCCGCGTCCGGGATCGGGGCGCTGCTGACCGAGCGGCTCGCCGCCTCCGAGGAGATCAAGCAGGTCATCGCCATCGACGAGCGGCGCGGCGAGTGCGCCGCGGCGCAGTGGCACATCCTCGACGTACGGGATCCGGCCATCGCGGAGAAGCTGCGCGGCGCGGACGTCGTCGTCCATCTGGCGCTCGATCTCGACCTGGAGACCGACCCGGCCGCCCGTTCGGCGTACAACGTGAGGGGGACGCAGACCGTGCTGACCGCCGCCGCGGCCGCCGGTGTCCACCGGGTCGTGCTGTGCACCTCGGCGATGGTCTACGGAGCGCTGCCCGACAACGAACTGCCGCTGTCGGAGGACGCCGAACTGCGCGCCACCGCGGAGGCCACCGGTGTCGGCGACCTCCTGGAGGTCGAGCGCCTCGCGCGGCGCGCGCCCCGGGCGCATCCCGGGCTCAACGTCACCGTCGTCCGCCCCGGAGTGCTCGTCGGAGGCACCGACACCGCGCTGACCAGGTACTTCGAGTCACCCCGGCTGCTGGTGGTGGCCGGGTCGCGGCCCGCCTGGCAGTTCTGCCATGTCGAGGACCTGTGCAGCGCCCTGGAGTACGCCGTCCTGGAGAAGGTCGAAGGGGAGCTGGCCGTCGGCTGTGACGGGTGGCTGGAGCAGGAGGAGGTCGAGGAGCTCAGCGGCATCCGCCGCATGGAGCTGCCGTCCGCGGTCGCGCTCGGCGCGGCGGCCCGGCTGCACCGGATCGGGCTCACCCCGTCCCCGGCCGGTGACCTGGCGTACACGATGTATCCCTGGGTGGTGAGCGGGAGCCGGCTGCACGACGCGGGCTGGCGGCCGCAGTGGACCAACGAGGAAGTGCTCGCCGAGCTGCTGGAGGAGGTCGCCGGGCGGCACACGGTCGTCGGACGCCGGCTCGGCCGCAAGGACGCGACGGCGGCGGGAGCCGCGGGCGCGACGGTCGCGCTGCTGGGCGCGGCGGCGGTCGTACGACGGGCGCGGAAGGCCCGACGGCGGATCTGAGCGGCGCGATCCGCAGAAAACGCGCGCTCCTGTAGGACGCTCCAAACAGGCACACGCGCGTGCCTGGTGAAAGTGCTATTCCGCGCTGTCGGCGGGGTGCGGCACGATGGAGGTATGGCACCCACGATCGACCATCCCGGTGAGCAGGCCGCGCAGGATCCCATCAAGCTGATCGGGATCCGGGAGACGCCGCTCTCCGTGGACGAGGTCTTCAAGGCCGTGGGGGATGACGCCGCCGGTGGGATGGTCCTCTTCGTAGGGACCGTGCGCAATCACGACGGTGGCGCCGACGTCGACGAACTCGGGTACTCGTGCCACCCCAGTGCCGAGGCGGAGATGCGGCGGATCGCCGAGAAGGTCGTCGCGGACTATCCGGTGCGGGCGCTGGCCGCCGTCCACCGGGTGGGGGATCTCGGCATCGGGGACCTCGCGGTCGTCGTCGGGGTGTCGTGTCCGCACCGGGGCGAGGCCTTCGAGGCGTGCCGGAAGCTGATCGACGACCTCAAGCACGAGGTGCCGATCTGGAAGCATCAGAAGTTCTCCGACGGCACAGATGACTGGGTCGGCGCGTAGCGCCGTCGTTGAGGGGTGGCGGTCGGGCGACGGGAGGGCGGGTCGGGGCCTGTTGATGCGTACTCACGTACTTCTCAGCCGCCCTCCGGTTGCGTAACCGCTCCCCGGGCACGAGCGTTGTCAATGGGGCTGGCTAATCTGCTGATCAGTCAGTTGAGGTCACTCATGTGGGGTTGGGAGGTCGGCATGGCGGCACTCGCCTGGTTGTTGATTCCGCTGGTGGCTGCGATAGGTGCCGGCCTGTGGGGCAGTTGGGCCAACCGGACCCGCAAGGTACGCAGCGACGGCCCGGAACTGGACGGCTACGCCCGCTTCCGTGAGGCCATGGAGAAGTCCCACTCCGGCACATGATCGGAAGGCGGCCCTGACGGTGCGCTGACAGAAGCGTCCCGTACTGTCGTGCCATGCCACGCCGCACCGCGACGATGCTCGCCTCCACCCTGATGCTGATCGCGCTCCTGTGCGCGGGAGTCCTCATCAACGTCCCGTACGCGGAGATGTCGCCGGGCCCGACGGTGAACACGCTCGGGGACCACGACGGCGAGCCGGTGCTGCAGATCACCGGGCGGAAGACCTACCCGACGACCGGTCACCTGAACATGACGACGGTCCGGGTCACCAGCGCCGACTACAACATGAACCTCATCGAGGCCGTGTACGGCTGGCTCGCCCACGACGACAAGATCGTCCCGCACGACACGCTGTACCCGGACGGCAAGACGGAGCAGCAGTCGACCCAGGAGAACGCCGAGGAGTTCAGCCAGTCCCAGGAGAGCGCCAAGGTCGCCGCCCTGGACCAGCTGGGCGTCCCGGTGAAGTCCTGGGTGATCGTCTCGACGGTCGTCAAGGGCACCCCGGCCGAGAACAAGCTGCACGCCGGTGACGTGATCAAGGCGGTCGACGGTACGACGGTGAAGCAGCCCGACGACGTCGCGAAGCTGGTCACCAAGCACAAGCCGGGCGAGAAGGTCGTGTTCACGATCGTGCCCGCCAAGGAGCAGGCCGCCGCCGTGAAGGCGAACAAGACGGCGACCGCGACGAAGAGCATCACGATCACCACCGCGACCTCCGACGACACCGGCACCAAGCGCGCCATCGTCGGTATCTCCGCCGGAACCGATCACACGTTCCCGTTCACCATCGACATCAAGCTCGCCGACGTCGGCGGCCCGAGCGCCGGCCTGATGTTCGCGCTCGGCATCTACGACAAGCTCACCCCGGGCGACCTCACCGGCGGCAAGTTCGTGGCCGGCACCGGCACGATCGACGACGACGGCAAGGTCGGCCCGATCGGCGGCATCTCGATGAAGACGGTCGGCGCGCGCAGCAAGGGCGCCCAGTACTTCCTGACGCCCGCCGACAACTGCGCCGAAGCCGCCAAGGACACCCCCAGTGGCCTCAGGCTCGTCAAGGTCAACACCATCAAGGACGCGATCAGCGACCTCAAGCTGATCAACAGCGGCAAGACCGACGACCTCCCGAAGTGCAGCACCAAGAGCTGAACAAGCCTCTTCCTAAAACAGGCCTCTTCTTAAGAAGACCTTGCCTACGACTCCGGGGGCGCCCTCACACAGAGGGCGCCCCCGGAGTCGTAGGCAAGGAACCGGAGTCGTAGCGGACGACGTCAGTCCTCGAAGGTCGCGGACAGGGCCTCGGCGAGGCCGGGGACCAGGGCGCCGCCCGTGAGGACCTCCGTGGGGGAGTCCTTCTCGCGCAGGCGCAGGGCCGAGTCGCGGGTGCCGTCGCGCAGGACCGCGACCGTCATGCGGACCTCCTGGCGGTCGGGGTGCTGGGCGACCCACTCGGTGAGCTTCTTCTCGCTGAGGCCGTCCGGGACGGAGGCCTCGGCGGACGGCGGCAGCATCAGGCGCTCGACCGTGAGCGCGCAGCCGGCCACCGCGTCGGGCCAGGCGATCGTGCCGAGGAACTCGTCCAGCGGCTTTCCAGCCGGGATTTCCTCCTGCTCGATCGGGGTGAGACCGACGGTCGCGGACTCTTCCTGAAGGCCGAGTTGGGCCGCGAGGCCGGGTTCCTGGGCCCGCAGCCGCGCGGTGTCTACCAGGGCGAAGAGGCGAGCGGGCTGGTCCCAGCCGAGCCCGGCGGCGTACTCGTCGATCTCGAGTACGGCCCGGGTGAGGGGGTTCGCTGCCATGGGAGTGTTGGACATGGTCACAATCCTGCCTCGTTCATGGCCGGAATCGGGAACCGAGTAAACGGTGAGTAAGTTGCATAGGTGTGGGCCCGCGATCACGCGGGGCTACGGAGGGTCCCCGAAACCGGGAACCTGACGCAACGACAGCGACCAACAGCGAACTTCGAGGTGCGCACCTTGGCTTTCCAGATGCCGGACCGCGGCGGAGGCCCGCAAGGGCCGCGGATCAGAGTGGGCCGCCCGTCCCGGCGCGTCCGGACTTTGCTCATGACACTGGGCGTCCTTGCCGTACTCGGCATGGCGTTCACGATGTTCGCGGGCTTCTGGACGGACTGGCTCTGGTACCGGTCGGTGCATTACTCGTCCGTGTTCACGACGACCCTGACGACGAAGATCGGCCTGTTCTTCGTCTTCGGCCTCCTGATGGCGGCCGCGGTCGGTGTGAACATCTGGCTGGCGCACCGCCTGCGCCCGCCACTCAGCGCCATGTCGATGGAGCAGCAGAGCCTCGACCGCTACCGCATGGGCATCGCGCCCTACAAGAAGTGGCTGCTTCTGGCGATCACCGCCCTGGTCGGGCTGATCGCGGGGGCGTCCGCGTCCAGTCAGTGGCGGGTCTGGCTGATGTGGGTCAACGGCGTGCCCTTCCACCAGAAGGACCCGCAGTTCCACCTCGACGTGTCCTTCTACGCGTTCGACCTGCCCTGGTACCGCTTCCTGCTCGGCTTCGGCTTCGCCGCCGCGATCCTCTCGCTGCTCGCCGCCGCGCTGACGCACTACCTGTACGGCGGCCTGCGCATCACCAGCCCGGGCGCGCGTGCCACGGCCGCGGCCACCGGACATCTGTCGGTACTGCTCGGCATCTTCGTCGCCCTCAAGGCGGTGGCCTACTGGCTCGACAGGTACGGACTCGCGGTCAAATCCAGCGACTTCAAGGCGACCGGTGACTGGACGGGCCTCAGGTACGTCGACGCGAACGCGTATCTGCCGGCCAAGACGATCCTGTTCTGCATCGCCGTCATCTGCGCGCTGCTGTTCTTCGCCACCCTGTGGCGGCGTACCTGGCAGTTGCCGGTCATCGGCTTCGGCCTGATGGTGCTCTCCGCGATCCTCATCGGTGGCCTGTACCCGGCGATCGTCCAGAAGTTCACGGTCCAGCCGAACGAGCAGGCCAAGGAAGCCCCGTACGTCCAGAAGAACCTGAAGGCGACGCGCGAGGCCTACGGCATCGACGACACCAAGGTCACGGAGTACTCGGGCACGAGCACCACCAAGGACAAGACCAAGCTGCGGTCCGACGTCGACTCCACGGCGAGCATCCGGATCGTGGACCCGAACGTCGTGTCGCCCACGTTCCAGCAGCTCCAGCAGATCAGGAACTACTACGCGTTCCCGACCAACCTGGATGTCGACCGCTACAGCGAGGACGGCAAGGACCAGGACACGGTCATCGGTCTGCGTGAGCTGAACCTCAACGGCATTCCGAAGAACAACTGGATCAACGACCACTTCCGCTACACGCACGGCTACGGCGTGGTCGCGGCCAAGGGCACCGCGGTCGACTCCGAGGGCCGCCCGGTCTTCACCGAGTCCGATCTGCCGTCCACGGGTGACCTCGGCAAGTACGAGCAGCAGATCTACTACGGCGAGAAGACCACCACGTACTCGATCGTCGGCGGTCCCCAGAAGGAGATCGACTACTCCGACGACAGCGGTGAGAAGACCACCAGCTACACCGGCAAGAGCGGGGTCAACCTCTCCAACCCGCTCAACCGGGCGGCGTACGCGGTGGCGTTCAACGAGCCGCAGATCCTCTACTCCGGTGCGATCGGCGAGGGTTCGCGGATCCTGTACAACCGCACGCCCAAGGACCGCGTCGAGGCAGTGGCGCCCTGGCTGACCATCGACGGCGACGCCTACCCGGCGGTCGTGGACGGCCGTATCCAGTGGATCGTCGACGCGTACACGACGAGCAACGGATACCCGTACGCCTCGCGTACGACCCTGGGTGACACCACGGCGGACTCGCTGACGGCGACCAACAACAACCGCACGGTGGTGGCCCAGCAGAACCAGGTCAACTACATCCGCAACTCGGTGAAGGCGACCGTCGACGCGTACACCGGTGCCGTCAAGCTCTACCAGTGGGACACCAAGGACCCGGTCCTGAAGACCTGGATGAAGGCGTTCCCGAACACGGTCGAGCCCAAGAAGGACATCTCGTCCTCGCTGATGGCCCATCTCCGGTACCCGCAGGACCTGTTCAAGGTCCAGCGCGAACTCCTCACCCGCTACCACGTGACGGACGCGCAGACGTTCCTCAGCGGCAGCGAGGTGTGGCAGGTCCCGAACGACCCGACGAACCAGTCCAACAGTGCGGTGCCGCCGTACTACTTGAGCATGAAGATGCCGGACCAGTCCGCGCAGGCCTTCTCGTTGACGACGACGTTCACACCGAACGGCAGAGACAACCTCAGCGCCTTCATGGCCGTCGACTCCGAGGCAGGCACCCCGGACTACGGCAAGATCAGAATCCTGAAGCTGCCGACCAGCACGACCGTCGGCGGGCCTAAACAGGTGCAGAGCGCCTTCAACTCCCAACAGGACATCGCCGAATCCATCAAGCTGCTCAAGGGCGGCGACTCCGACATCGAGTACGGCAACCTGCTGACGGTGCCGCTCGACGGGGGACTGCTCTACGTAGAGCCCGTCTACGTACGCGGTGGTGGACTCAAGTACCCGCTCTTGCGCAAGGTGTTGGTGGCCTACGGGAACAAGACCGCCTTCGAGGACACGCTGGACGAGGGGCTCAACAAGGTCTTCGGGGCGGAGAGCAGTACGACTACGCCACCGGACGAGAGCACCAGTCCACCGACATCCAGCAACCCGACGGTCCAGGCGGCGTTGAGCGACGCCCAGAAGGCGTTCGACGCCGGGCAGACGGCGCTCAAGAAGGGCGACTGGGAGGCGTACGGGCAGGCGCAGAAGGATCTTCAGGCCGCGCTGAAGCGGGCCGAGGAAGCGCAGGCCGCCGCAAGCAAGTCCAGCGGCAGTGGCAAGAGCAGCGCGAGTCCCAGCAGCAGTCCGAGCAGTGGTCCCAGTGCGTCGAGCAGTCCGAGCAGTTCGAGTGGTTAGCGCAGCTCAGACGGCAGTTGATCACTAGGTCAGAGGTCCGTCCCGCGCCGTGGTACGGTTGCAACACAACGGCGCGGGGTGGAGCAGCTCGGTAGCTCGCTGGGCTCATAACCCAGAGGTCGCAGGTTCAAATCCTGTCCCCGCTACTGATCGCGAAGGCCCGGATCCTCCAAGGATCCGGGCCTTCGCGCTGTGCGAACGCATGTGCCGACGAGGGTGACGGCCGTGCCGCCGGGGGGACTTGGTGAAACCGTGTTTGTGTTGTCTCTCTGTGGGCATGTCGACAAAACGCTGTAGAGACCTCACTGGCTGCGGTATACCAGGTGTACCCAGGTTGCAGGTGGTGCGACGATGGACGTTATGGGGGACAAGGCAACTCTGTTGGATACAGGGCGTTTTGTGCAGCCTTCCGACCGGGACGAGTCCGGTGACGGGGAGGTTGTCGACGAGGCACGTACACGGCTCGCCGCGCAGGCCGGCGACGTCGAGGCGACGAGTGTCCTCGGAGCGATGCTGCTGCGCCGCGGTGATCTCGACGGAGCCGAGCCCCTGCTGCGTGCCGCCACCGCCGAGGGCGACCGGGCCGCGGCCAACAACCTCGGCGTTCTCCTGCACCAGCGCGGATACACCGACGATGCCGCCGGCTGGTGGCGGATCGCGGCCGTAGCCGGTTCCGCCGCAGCCGCGCACGCGCTCGGCCGGTATCACCGCGAGCGCGGCGACGAGCCCGCCGCCGAGTACTGGCTGCGCCAGTCCGCCGAACAGGGCCACGCGCTGGGCGCGTACGCCCTCGCCGATCTGCTGGAGCACCGCGGGGACGCCCTGGCCGAGCAGTGGATGCGCTCCGCCGCCGAGCGCGGGCACCGCGAGGCCGCGTACCGGCTGGCGCGGGCGCTTGATCGCCGTACGCCGCACGAGGACGAGTACGAGTACGACGGTGGGGCTGACAACGGTGTCGCCTCGGCCTCCGGAACCTCTGATTCCGCCGGGGATCCCGGGAACGAGGCCGAGCAGTGGTACCGGCAGGCCGCCGCGCGTGGGCATCAGCGGGCCGCGCTGCAGCTCGGGGCGATCCTGGAGAAGCGGGGCGAGCTCAAGGAGGCCGGGCGCTGGTATCTGACGTCCGCCAAGGACGGGGAGGCGCGGGCCGCCTGCGCGCTCGGGTTCCTGCTGCGCGACGCCGGCGACACCGAGAGCGCCGCCGTGTGGTGGCTCCGTGCTGCCCAGGACGGTGACGGCAACGCGGCCAACGCGCTGGGCGCGCTGCACGCCGAGCGCGGCGAGACACAGACCGCCGAGCGGTGGTACCGGGCCGCGATGGACGCCGGTGATGTGAACGGCGCTTACAACCTTGGGCTGTTGTGTGCCGAGCAGGCGCGTACCGCGCAGGCCGAGCAGTGGTACCGGCGGGCGGCCTACGCCGGGCACCGCGAGGCGGCGAACGCGCTGGCCGTGCTGCTGCTCCAGGGCGGCGACGCGACCGGGGCCGAGCCGTGGTTCTCCAAGGCGGCCGAGGCCGGGAGCGTGGACGCGGCGTTCAACCTCGGGATTCTCTTCGCGGGGCGGGGTGAGGAGGGCGTCGCGCTGCCCTGGTACGAGCGGGCCGCTGCTGCCGGGCACACGGAGGCGGCGTTGCAGGTCGGGATCGCTCGGCTTCGGGACGGGGACGAGCGGGAGGCCGAGAGGCATCTGCGGTGTGCCGCGGGTGGGGGGAGTGCGGAGGCGGCTTATCGGTTGGCCTCGGTGCTCGATGCTCGGCGGCCGCCTGCGCCTGCGCATGAGCTGGGTGAGCAGGTGCATGAGAAGACCGAGTGTGAGGAGTGGTACGAGCGGGCGGCTTCTCAGGGGCATCGGCGGGCGCAGGTTCGGGTCGGGATGCTGGCCGCTGCGCGGGGCGATGTGGTCGAGGCGGCTCGGTGGTATCGGGAGGCTGCCGAGGCCGGGTCTCGTAACGGGGCTTTCAATCTTGGGCTGTTGCTGGCTCGGGAGGGGAGTGAGCCGGAGGCTGCGGTGTGGTGGGCTCGGGCCGCTGATGCGGGGCATGGGCGGGCTGCGTTGCGGTTGGCTCTGGTTTACGCGCGTCGAGGTGAGCTGGCAGAGGGGCAGCGGTGGGCTGATCGGGCGGTGACGCTTGGGCCTCGGGAGGTTTCTGAGCGGGCGGCTCGGTTGCGGGATGCGTTGCGGCAGGAGCTGACGGCGTAGTTTCGCCCCCGCCGCCCCTACCCGTCCCATCCCTGGGGGCTGCCGCCCCTTCCGCCCCGCCCGGGGGCTCCGCCCCCAGACCCCCCTTCCGCCTGGACGGCCTCGTCCTCAAACGCCGGACGGGCTGAGTGGTGGCGGCCTGTGCTGAAAGGTGGGGGCCGGGCGGGCTGAGTGGTGGCGGCCCGCGCTGAAAGGTGGAGGCCGGATGGGCTGGAGGTAGCCGGCTCGCGTTGGAACGTCTCCGCTGTGTGGCTCTGACCTGCGGTGTTAAACGATTTGCTTCTCTGCGTACGGCTGACGTAGTGTTGTGTTTACCGACGCGGGGTGGAGCAGCTCGGTAGCTCGCTGGGCTCATAACCCAGAGGTCGCAGGTTCAAATCCTGTCCCCGCTACTGAAGGCCGAGGGCCGGAATCCAGAAATGGGTTCCGGCCCTCGGTGTTTCTACGGCTGGTGGCCCACCGCCTCCTCGTACAGGGAGCGGTTCACCGTCCTGGATTCCGGCAGTGCGGCCCCCTTTGACACGCCCGCCGCCTTGTACGCGGCCTGCAACCGCGTCGTCGTGCCCGCGCGGATCTCCCAGTCCATGGTGAGGGACGGGGTTGATTTCAGGACCGCCTCGTCCGTCTTCAGGAGTTTCGCCAGGTAGGCGACGAAGGACGGGTCCTTCTTGTAGTCGTCGGCGAAGTACGTGTTCACCGTGCGGATGTAGGCGCGGAGGAGGGCCACGCCGGCGTCCACGTCGTCGTTCAGGAGGCTGGGGCCGTACAGCATGCCGCCCAGGGGCTCACCCTGTGGTTGGCCGCCCAGGAAGGCGTACTGGGGGTTGTCGTCGACCTTGCGCCAGACCGGGTCCAGGAGCCAGGCCGAGTCGACGCCGCCGTTCTGGAGGGCGGTGAGGACGTCGGCCGAGCCGAGTTGCTGGTACTGGATCTTGTCGAGGCCGCCGCCGTGGGTCGCGAGAGCCTTCTGCATGGGGTACGCGATCACCGAGCCCTTGCCGATCATCGTGCCCATCCTGCGGCCCGCCATCCGGACGTCGGCCGCCGCCTCGCCCTTCTTCAGCTTCACCCACAGGCCGCTCTTCGACTCGGGGTCGGGCGAGAAGTTCCCGGCGACCCACTTGATGTCGAAACCGCCCTTGACGCCGTTCATGACGGCCGCCTCCGGAGCCGCCCACATCGCGTCGATGTCCCCCTTCGCGAGGAGGGGGAGCGCGTCCGGGGTCGGGAGCACCTTGAGCGTGACGTCCAGGCCCTCCTTCTTGAACTCGCCCTTGGCGACGGCGACTTCGAGCGGGGCCACGTACTCCGCGCTCAGCGTTCCCGTCGCGATCGTCACCTTCCGCGTCTTGGGGAGGGGCTGCGGGGCGGGGGTGAGTGGCTTGCAGCGGGCCGGGGTTCGGGTGGGGGAGAGGTCCGCCGGGTCCGTCCAGGACGACGTGCCGCAGCCGGTCACGGGTTCGACCGTGCGGTTGCCGGCGGTCGCCGTGCCCGAACTCCCGGAGCCGTCCGCGTACTTCGACGAACAGCCCGCCGACGCCAGCACCGCCGCCACGACGACCGCCACACCGTACGCACGCCGTCTCACGACTGCCCCCGTCCTCGGTCCCGCGGTGCCCACGGGGTGAGCAACCGGCCTGCCACCCGCACCAGTTCGGAGAAGACGACGCCCAGGACCGCCACGCACACGATGCCCACGAACATCACGTCGTTCTCGAACAGGGCGCGGGAGTCGAAGATCAGGTGGCCCAGGCCGTTCGTCGCCGCGATCTGTTCCGAGGCGACGATGACCAGGACGGCCACGCCCGCCGCGATCCGCGCGCCCACCAGGACCGCGGGGAGCGAGGCGGGCAGGAGGACATGGCGGAACATCTGCCACGGGGTGGCGCCGAAGACCCGGCCCGCGTCGCGGTGGCCGGAGGGGATCGCGAGGACCGCCGACATCGTCGAGATCCACACGAAGAAGAAGACCGTGGCGGCCACCAGGGCTATCTGCGGGCCTTCGCCCAGGCCGAACATGTTCAGGAAGACGGGCAGCAGGGCCAGTTTCGGTACGACGTACAGGGCGTCCAGCAGTGGTTCCAGTGCCGCCCGGACCAGGGACAGCGAGCCCATCAGCAGGCCCAGGGCGTAGCCGGTTGCCGTGCCGATCGCGTAGCCGCCCAGGACGCGTTTCGTGGTGGCCCAGACGTCCGGCCACAGGTCGCCCGCGGCGGCTCGGGTCCAGCCGTCGGAGAAGATCGTGGACGGGGCCGGGTAGACGCGGGGGTCGATCCAGCCCTGGGTGGCGGCCAGTTGCCACCACAGGACCAGGGCGAGGGGTACGGCGACGGCGAGGGACAGTTCCAGTGCGCGTCGGCGCCGGTGGGTGCGTACGGGATGGAGTTCGTGCGGGCCGGGGCGGCGGATCAGGACCGATTCCTCGCGGCCGGGGGCGATGGTGGTCATGCGGGTACCGCCTCCTTGCGCAGCAGCTCCCACAACTCGCCCTTCAGGGCGGTGAATTCGGGGGTGTCGCGGATGTCGCCGGTGCGGGGGCGGGGGAACGGCGGACGGTGTTCGGCGATGATCCTGCCCGGGCGCGCGGACATCACCAGCACACGGTCACCGAGCACGAGCGCCTCCTCCAGGCTGTGTGTGATGAAGAGGGTGGTGGTGTGCAACGTCTGTGTCAGGTCGAGGAGTTCGTCCTGGAGGATCGTCCGGAGCTGGGCGTCCAGGGCGGCGAACGGCTCGTCCATCAGCAGGAGTTCGGGTTCTACGGCGAGTGCGCGGGCGATGGCGACGCGTTGCCGCATGCCGCCGGAGAGGGTCGCGGGGTAGGCGTGTGCGAAGTCGGCGAGGCCCATGCGGGTCAGCCACTCGTCGGCGCGGGCGTTGGCCGTGCGGCGCGGGACGCGCTGGATGTCCAGGCCGAAGCGGACGTTGGCGCGGACCGACTTCCAGTCGTAGATGCCGTAGTCCTGGAAGATCATGGCCGCCGGGCGGAGGCTCCGTGTGCGGATCTCCAGGGTGCCTGTGGTGGGGCGCAGCAGGCCCGCGGCGATGCGGAGGAGGGTGGATTTGCCGCAACCCGACGGGCCTACCAGGCAGACGAACTCGCCCGGGGCGACGCTGAGTTCGAGGGGGCCGAGCGCGTCCACCTGGTGCGGGGCACGGCCGAAGGTGCGGGTCAGCTGGGTGGCGTGGAGTTTTGGGTGCGGGTCTCCCACGAGTGCTCCTTGCGGAGGGCGGTACGTCTGTCGGTACGGGTGGGGGGTGCCGCACGACGATATGACGGACCGTCAGATTCGGGAAGCCCGTGCGCAGCACAAAGCCCCCCTGTGGGCAGCACAAAGCCCCGGCGTCCGTGTCGAACGGATGCCGGGGCCTGTGAAGGGACTTGCTACGCGCTCGCGCAGTTCGGGCAGAGCCCGCGGTACGTCACCTCGACGTCCGAGACCGTGAAGCCGAAGCGCTCCGAGTCGGGGAGGTCGGCGAGGGGGTTGCCGCCCGGGTGGACGTCGCGGATCTGGCCGCAGTTGGCGCAGACCAGGTGGTGGTGCGGGCTGTGCGCGTTCGGGTCGTAGCGCTTGGCTCGCTTGTCCGTGGAGACTTCCAGGACCTCGCCGAGCGAGACCAGCTCGCCCAGCGTGTTGTAGACCGTCGCCCGGGAGATCTCGGGCAACTTGGCCACGGCACGGGAGTGGACCTCGTCGGCGGTCAGGTGGACATGGTCGCCGTCGAGTACTTCGGCCACGACGCGCCGCTGTGCGGTCATCCGCCATCCGCGTCCGCGCAGCCGCTCCAGAAGGTCACTCATGCCTGCCAGCTTAACAGCAGGCTGACCAGTTCCCGAATAGGTGTGACTTTGGAGGGCTGCTGGACTTGGACTGAGTCCAACTGCGATTCCGCCCGGTTTCAGGCGGGAACCTGCTGTCGTGCCGGTGCCCAGCAGCGGATGATGTCGCGGACCGAGACGATGCCGGCCGGCTCGGAGCGGTCGAGGACGATGAGGTGGCGGAAGCCGCCGTGGGCCATCGCGCTCGCCGCGTCCTCCAGGGTCCAGGCCGGGGTGGCGAAGACGACGTCGGTGGTGGTGTGGGCGTGGGCGCGCTCGGTGTCCGGGTTCTGGCCCCGGCCCAGCGAGTTGAGGATGTCGCGTTCGGTGAGGATGCCGATGCCGCCGGCGTCCGGGTCGAGGACTACGGCCGCGCCGACATGGCGCGAGGACATGAGGGCGGCTGCCTGGCGGAGGGTGTGGGCGGGGCCGATGGTGAGGACCACCGTGCTCATGGCGTCGCGGACCAGCATGGATTGCGGCAAGGGGAGTGGGTGCGGGTGCGGCATGGGATGAGGTCACCTCCTGGGGAATCCGTGTCGCTTCGCGGACCTTGGGCCGTCGCTTGCCGGGCCGGGGTCCGTTAGTTACCGGATTCACAAGTTCACAAGTGGGGGCGCTCTCAGAGTCGCAGGTAAAGCACGGGTCAACAAGAGGGCGCGCGCGGCCGGTTGGGGGCGTGTGCGGGCGTCCGGTGCTGCTCAGTAGCGCATGTTGAGATAACCCAGGAACTCGTCGTGCAGGATGCCGTTCGACGCGGCCGCGTTGCCGCTGTGCGGGCCCGGGCGGCCGTCGAGGCCCGTGAAGGTGCCGCCTGCCTCGGTGACGATGATCGCGGTCGCCGCCATGTCCCAGAGGGAGAGCTCCGGTTCGGCGCAGATGTCGACCGAGCCCTCGGCGACCATCATGTACGGCCAGAAGTCGCCGTACGCGCGCGTGCGCCACACCTCGCGGGTCAGGTCCAGGAAGCCGCCCAGGCGGCCCTGGTCCTCCCAGCCGGTGAGCGAGGAGTACGCGAAGGAGGCGTCCGTCAGCTTCGAGACCTGGGAGACGCGCAGCCGGGACGCGGAGGACAGACTGCGGCCGGTGTAGGCGCCGTGGCCCTTCGCGGCCCACCAGCGGCGGCCCAGCGCGGGCGCGGAGACCAGGCCGACGACGGGCTGGTAGCCGCCCTCCGCCGCCTCCGTCAGGGAGATCAGCGTGGCCCACACCGGGACACCGCGTACGTAGTTCTTGGTGCCGTCGATCGGGTCGATCACCCAGCGGCGGGGGCCGGTGCCCTCG
>Ga0307517_10004599_pt1 | contig 21139 bp, 6 predicted proteins | sample 23_EM_MG_FD_194515 | JGI IMG/M metagenome (GOLD analysis project Ga0307517, IMG submission 194515) | Populus trichocarpa ectomycorrhiza microbial communities from riparian zone in the Pacific Northwest, United States - 23_EM | ecosystem: Host-associated > Plants > Roots > Unclassified | place...
TTATATATCTCTTAAACCCTAACTAACCTACTATTTATAGTGGAGGGAGAATAACCTAAATTGGACAGCTTGGAAAGCTATAGGCCCTATTATTAAAAAAACACATCTTCACCATCCAAGAGTGAAGACAAACAAATGACATCAAGTGAGGTTATACAAGGAGCATAAACATACTTTCACATGATACATAACAATAAAATCACCAAGGGTGAGAGTGTTGTGCAAGTTGTAAGCTTGTCTTGACCCGAAAGACATAACCAAACTCTAAACAACCCCAAAATTAGTGAAATTGACACCTCAATTGGGTCGAACGATGCCCATATCAGTGAAAATGATGAGAGGTGGTGGGACTTGGCTGAGAGGAAGGTTGTTTATGAGTGACTAGGGTTCATCTTTTATCTTTAAAGAAAAATACGAAGAGAACATCTGAGAATTTATACCAAGGGCTCAAAACGACAACGTTTGGTATGGTTAAAGTTTAGAATCGTCCTTAAATTTCAATGTTTTTTCATTATTAATCCTCTTAAACTTTTAATTGTACAGTCAGAGACAATTCAAACCAAACCAAAAAAATTATCTCAATTGGATCTTTAGCCGAAATTAAATAGGCCCCTCAATTTCTTTGTTTTTTTATTATGGTCTATGGATTTTTAAATATCTTCAATTGAAGCCAAGAATAGCTATAAAATCTAAAATTTCTTCAATTAAGCCCCTGTTAGAATTAATGAGACCTCTCGAGTCATGCCAATTTAGCATTTTGGCCCTTAATCCTTAATCGTTTCAATTTTAGCCAATTTCTCTTCAATTATAACCCTTAAAGTGCTTCTCAAATAATTTTAGAGATTTGTCTTGTCTAGTTTAAACTTGAGAAAGTTTGAAAAGCTTGTAAACATATATACTTTTATTTTCTTGGAAAATATTTTGAAGGTTGAGGTAAAAAAATTAGGTTATGTCATCCTTAGCTTCACTTGTCCATTTATAAGTTGTCTTGCAATTCTTGATCTTAGTGAACTCTATATTAGACAAAGCATAAAACAATGTGCTCATTGTCTTTACATATAATTTCTCTTTGGCCTATTAGTCTACTCACTAATAAGTTTATAGGTTTGATCATTATATGTTTGTTATGCTAAAAAAAATAATTATATGACTTATTAGTTATTTAAGATTTCGTCTGATAAATCGATTATCTTTAGAAATTATATCTGATAGGATTAGTTGATTTTCCATTCATATGTCTTTGGAGTTTTGTCAAGAATGGTCATGTAATTTACTAGAGATCTTTCATGTTCTAGATACAAGTACAAAGCTTTTTAAAATATTTTAGGGCTAATTTTTAAAGAGTTAAGTTAGACCCTAAAAAGCTTGAGTCACAGTAAATATAACACCAAAGAGTCATCTTCATGCAGAAGTCACATCAATGTGAAAGCAAACACCAACTTTACAAGAGTTGAATTAGGCCTTAAAAAGACATGATCAGTCGCAGTAAATATAAAAATAAAACGGATCTTGAAGTGAAAGGCATGATTCCAAGTTCCATGTAATTTCAAGAAATATCAGATAATAATGAGCTTCTATGAACATAAACTTGGCAAATAATGGTTTGATTTTGTTAGAACCAGGAGAAATGTAAACCCTTGAGCGAGCAAGGTCCTCTTCCTAATAAAACAAAATCACTGTGTTAAAGATTTGAAACTTTGATTATTGAAAACTTCTGCAGTTTACGTATTTTGTTTTCACCTAAAGATCCAGCTTGCAGGAGAGAGGAGAGAAGGGAGAAGGGAGAAGGCGATAAGAAGCACGTGCACATCACTATAAGAGGAAGGAAGCACATAAGAAGAGGCAGTTTCACTTGACGCATTCTTCCTCCTTTGGTCAAAGATGAAAAAAGAAACTGAGAGCAAATTACAAAGGCAGTGAAACATGAAAAACAAAACGTTAAAAATAAAAAAATAAAATAAAAAACCAACCACCTTCCTTTGCCTTGCTTTGCTCTCCTTTCTTTTCTTCTCTTTTTTTATTATTAATTAATAACATCAATGGATGGATGGATTCCACCATTAAAATTCCTCAAAACAATCACTCTCTCTATCTATTTTTTTTAGAGAGAGAAACATCAAAGAATAATACTTCCCCCCAAATCTTTTTCGTGTTTTATCATCATAAAAATAAATAAAACCATGGATAAATAGAAGATAGAGAAAGGTATAGAGTGTTTTACTTGAAAGAGAGAAAAAAAAAAACCCTTGAGATTTGAGCTTTTCAGTGAGAGAAACTGCTGCTTCTTTACACTGATCTGATCGGCAGCAGTTTTATCCGTGGGATAGAGAATTCAGCTGTTTAAGGTGAGACCCACAAACAAATAAAGTCTTTTTTTTTTTTTCCCTTTTTGAAATCTGTATTGGTTTGATTTGATGGGATAGTTGAATTTTGATTTTGGATAAAGATTGATGCTTTTGACTTCATTGCTTGGTTGGATCTGTATCCTTTCTGGGTTTTTCCTGCCTTTGCTTCTCGATTTATCGCATGTTAGATTTGATGTTTTGTTTGTCAAGTCCAATATGTTGTGACTTGTTAGGATTTGAAGTTGTTGTTATTAGTTAGTTGCAGTTTGTGTTAATCAACAACTTGTTTTTGACAAAAAAAATTCTTCTTTTTTATTTGCTTTAATTGATTGATGCAGCAGAAGGAAAACCAACCCAGTTTTTGTTTTTTAAAAAATGGTTTTTAGAGATGTTATCAAGGAACCAAAAGTGAAGGTGGAGAGGCCAGGCTGTGATTCATCGGTTATGGTTGGCTTGCAAAATTGTGTTATTTCGCAGCCTCCTGTCAACTTAGAGCAAGACTTGGGGTTTCTTGAGAAGAATTTGCATATACTGGATTGTGTTTTCTCAGGGAGAAATGATACCAATTCAGAAAATGTTGGAGTTGGTTTGTTTGAGAGGGAGAGTTTGAATGCTGATTATGAACCTATGGACACGGGAGAGAATCGCGATGGGCATGCATCGGAAGACAGTCTCTTGCCTGGTCTTTATGATGATGCTGCAATGTATATTTTGGCTTGGAGTTGCAGATCGGATTACCCCAATTTGGCTTTGCTAAATAAGAAATTCAAAGCATTGATTGAAAGTGGGTGTTTATATAAAGTGAGGCGGCAGCTTGGGGTCATTGAACACTGGATTTATTTAGCTTGTATTTTGATGCCTTGGGAAGCTTTTGATCCTGCAAGGGAGAGATGGATGCGGTTGCCGAGGATTCCTTGTGATGAATGCTTCACGTATGCAGATAAGGAGTCTCTTGCAGTAGGGACTCAGCTACTTGTTTTCGGGCGTGAGTTGTTAGGGTTTGCTGTTTGGATATATAGCTTGCTTACCCATGACTGGTCCAGATGCCCTCCAATGAACTTACCCCGTTGTTTGTTTGGTTCAAGCAGCCTTGGCGAAATTGCTATTGTTGCTGGAGGAAGTGACAAAAATGGATGCATTATGAGATCTGCTGAGCTTTATAACTCTGAAGTCGGCACTTGGGTAACATTGCCAGATATGAACTTGCCCCGTAAGCTGTGTTCAGGCTTTTTTATGGATGGAAAATTCTATGTCATTGGGGGCATGTCAAGCCAAACGGATTGTTTAAGTTGTGGTGAAGAGTATAACCTTGAGACAAGTACATGGAGGAGGATAGAGAACATGTACCCTCTTCCCAGTGCAGGCCATCCTGCAATGCGTTCTCCTCCACTGGTCGCTGTTGTAAATAATCAACTTTATTCTGCTGATCAAGCAACCAACGAGGTCAAGAGATACAACAAAACTAATAATTCTTGGAGTGTTGTGAAGAGGTTGCCAGTTAGGGCTGACTCTTCTAATGGCTGGGGATTAGCATTTAAAGCATGTGGTAGCAGCTTATTGGTAATTGGAGGGCACAGAGGTCCTCAAGGTGAAGTTATTGTTCTCCATACTTGGGATCCTCAGGACAGAAGCACGGGCAGATCAGAATGGAATGTTCTTGCTGTCAAGGAGCGAGCAGGTGCCTTTGTGGCAAACTGTGCTGTAATGGGATGTTAATGCTCTCTTTCATCCCTATCTTTGGTGCAAACCTTTGACTTACAGACAAAACCAAATGTTAAATTGATTGCGAAGGTGACTTGTTTTGTCATTATCATTTTTATCGAGAATTTTACAATGTTAACCTGTACTTTATTTCTATTTTGATGCTTATTGATTTCATGGCACATGAAAGATGGTTTGTTATCCCGATGTGATTCCCACTGAAGCAGGATCTTGAGAGGAAGAACTTGAAGGCACAGCCCTTACCTTCAGTATTTTTATATGAAGTGGCTGCTCTCAAGACGTAAACCTGGACACATGTGATACCATGTGATTGTAAGCCCATAATTATCTATTTGTAGCGTTCTGTATTTGAGTTGTAAAAGGTAATCAGATGATCATAATTGACCACACGTTGGAAAATCTTTATGATTTGGTCTGGATCTGCTCATTTCTTCTTTTTTCTTTTTCTTTTTTTTTTTTCTTTTTTAGGAGGTGCTCTGATTTTATTTATCCTCACGGATTTTTTTTTTTTTTTTTTTTGTGGTTTCGTTGTTGAATAGTATTTTTTTTAATCCATTCATAATGTAGGAGTTATCTTTATGGCTGTTTCATGCCTTGCTTTTGTGGTTATGCTCCTTCTCTTCCCGGCATTAAATTTAATTTCTTGAAACTCATGTTTGTTCCATTCTGTGGATAGCAATGGCTTGAAACTTGGTAGGAGAGGGTATATTTTTCTGATGCGGAATTTTATTAAAAAAAAGCTCTGTTGAGAACAGGATCAGCACTGTGAGTGTAGAAAAACTAACAAGTCTGTTTGAATCCTGAAAAGAAGCTTGTGTTTAGAGTATTTCTCTTGCATGTCAATGATAGCACATGAAAACCTCATAGTACTATAGTAGTCTAACTTGCCGTACCAGAGTATAACTGGATGTCCAGAGAGTTAGGGAACAGTAAAATCTGGGAAAACCTCTTTAGAATCCAAATACCTTCTTTTCTTGCCGGCTAGAGGTTTAAGGCTTGGCTTGCAAATGATGTGGTGATTGGCTCTGGACATTATGTTTTCTGGTCTGAATTCCAGGTGAAACAGAGTCAGCATCTGGTTTCTTGATTGTTTGCTCAGAGGATAGAGAAGTGGAAGGTGTGGCGCCATGGGAACATGGGCATGGTATAACTGCTCTAAGAAATATACTCTGGACATTTTGGATGGAAGTCAGTTTATTCTTACTGGAGGGAATGAAGAGAATGGTGGCTATTGGAGGCCTTTGAGGAAAACTTTGCCGTATAAGTTTTGGCAGATCAGTGAGCTGGAGAATGCACAAGTTTTGCTGGGTCTGATTTCATCGAAGAAGCTTGTAAAGTTTCCCAAGTGGTTGATGGAGCTCTGGCATTGACAAATGTGCTGAGTGAATGTGGTTAGACATTAGGTGAAGATAAACTTCGGATTAAATTGAGGCATTTGAGAATTCTGGAAGCCATGTCTCCACTCGAATTGTGTTCTTGGTAGCTTTTCGTATAGATAAAGAAAGTGTAATTGATAGCTTGTCATGTCATCTGTTTTGAATTTGTTTTCTAATATTACCCTTTCTTTTAAAAAAAGAAAAAAAGAAAAAAAATGTAATGTTCTTTTAGTGGTATCTTGAGATTAAAAAGAAATCTTCTTTCCTAACAAAACCAAACTGACAATGACAAAAATGCAATGACGATGGTAGAATTGCTTGTAATGAGATATTACACACTCAGCATGACTTGTAAGAAAGATGACAAATTTGATATAAATAAGGTCCTTTACTTTTTCCATGTTCATTAAAATAAATAAATAAAATTGAGGGTCTAAATATAATAATAATAATAATATTATGACAGGGTTATTTGAGATTTTCTACTTTTATCTTGTTTTTTTTTATTTGAGCAAACTTTGGAGTATCTAATAGGAGAGATTGGTTGAATCTTTAAAAAATAAAAATTAAGGGAGTTGTAAATAGGGGTATAATAATAATAATAATAAAGAATAAATTTTCTGTGTGCCGTCTAATCTTTAGTTTGTGACTCTTTCAACTCACCACCACAGAGGGGGCAGGGCATGGTCCTTTCTGCAGGACAGCGATGCCATACAATGGCTGCTCGTCTGAGAGTGTTTTAAGAAATTATAGTGTTTCAAGATAATTACTCTGCTTTTGGGAGGAAAAAAAGGGTCTTCCCTTCACCGCTGTACTTGCCTCAAAGATCTTTCAATTGCCGCCTCGAGGTCTTAACATTCCATTTGCAGGACGGCCGTCACTGACTGAGAGGAGAATCGCTTTCTTTTTTCTTCCCCACTGGAATGAAAAGAAAACAGCCTATTTTGAGGGGAGGGTCTACTCTGCACTGCTTCCTAGCAGAAGGTGCATGGTACGTCCCTTCAGAAGAAGATAATGATTGGGGTGGGGTGCCTCTGCGTAAATTGCACTCCCTCCCACCTCTGATGGGACGGGACAGTTTCGATGCTCTTTTGCTTTTTCATTAATGTTTTTGCTTTTTCAAAGTAGGTATCGGATGCCATCACAGTAGAAGCTCATTTATTTATTTGCTTTTTAGCAGCAAATGTCAATCGGTTCTTGCTAGCATGACCTGTCTGAGTGTGATCGATCCAGCCATTTCTTACGAGTCATCCAGTGGCAACCGGCGAGCCTCAACATCGGCGGCGGTCACCGCTCCCAGGTCTAATTTTCAATCAAGGAACAATCAAATAAATAAATCAGACTTTTCATAAACACCATCATTGACTACAAAGCTGAAAAGTCACGGCTCAGGATTGGCAGTGACCCAGATCGTTGAGCCACAAGGTGTCATTTTCATTCATGGAATAATATAATAATCAGACACAAACATTCATAAAGTTGACCACGACGTTAATTTCCCATTACACATGTATCATATGCACACAACAAATGGCATACCAAAATCCTACGGTGGTACAGAGCTGCTGCTGTTGACCTTGGAAACAAAATCTGTCTCGAGCGCCTTAAAATCGTTTTTAACCTGCAATAAGCTGTCAACAATTAATTACTCTCCCTGGATAGGAAAACATTATAAATGTCTTTAACGAGGCAAGTAGCTGTGACCCCAGCAAGGGTGGTCAAACATCTCAAAAGATCTGGACATTAAAGTAATCTAAGCATTTATCTTCGAGGTGTCAGAATGAAATGCACAACTTGAACATTTTGCAGTCATCCCAAAAATAATAATTAGAGAGAGAGAGAGAGAGAGAGCATTGCACACTACTAATTACGAAGAAACCAAAATAGGTGTGAATAATAGAGCTACCGTCACTCCAATGGTGATTGTCCTATTGCCCTTTTCTTTTGATGCGTGCATGCGCACATTTTCTATTTCTAATTAGACAAGTTGTGGTACACAGCTAATGCAGAATCCAAGGAACATCCTTGGCTGGGGTGATCTACACGCCTCCACCTCCTTTTTCAGTCACAATTTATGCCCTTTAGCATTAAGTGGAATCTGCCAGAGTAACCCGCTACCCATAGAATATCTACTAGCCGGTATCATCTTGACATGCCAAAATACACATGTATTCTTGCATGCTAGCCACTATTCCATCAATTTGCTTTGATAATATCATTGAAGATAGAAGAACATCAGAAACTTTTAGAGCCCCTTCATGCAAAACTGCTGAAATCTAGACGTCAAGATCATCCCACCAAGGACTCTTCGTTTCTGACACTGTAACTTTTCTGTCAGAAACTGGTATCCTCCAAAAACAATTAAAGAACAGTTTTGGCTGGTCTTGCATTTGTGATATTGAATAACCAATGGCATGACTGAATGACCCATTGATGATGATAAAATTGGCAACAGTAAAATACTTTCACATAGCAATTGTGTATGAATTCAGTTTGACTCGTTTCACCACTAATCTATCCAAGTTCATTCACTAATTCAAGCACAACTCACATGACCAAATGATTGAAATGAATTGCAAAACAGAACTCAACTCTGTTCCTCAAATTTGTTTTAGCTTATTTCAATTTTGTTATCCTCGGGAATATATGAGACATGGAATGCTAGCGTGCTCATGATAAAAAGCTGGAGCGTATCCTAATCTTGCAGTCAGCTAGCAGCAATATGTTATTCATAAACAACTTTTTATTAGAACAGTATAACCAAAGGTGGACCAGTTTACTTTAAACTGATGAAAAGGAAATCCAGTGAGTGGGAGTCTGAAGAAGCGGGTACCTAGTTTGGGATTGTAGTCATCATCTTACGAGTATGCTTCCTGCATGACAGACATATAGTAGCAAAATACATGGTCTGCGTATGGAGTACTCGGCATGATAACTCTAATATAATGATGAGGTTACTGTATATGCAAGAAACACAGGAGGGTTCCAACTTCCAACCACCGTAAGTGTTTTTCAGGCGATGCTAACTAAGGGCTGGTGCTGGGGAAGGAAGACAGACAACTCTCTTCCTTTAAACACACGATGGCAGAAAACAATTTGATTTGTCTCGTGCATTTTGCCATTTTTCAACTTTTTTCTCATAGCAAGCATAGAACACAAACCCAGCGGCACCAAAAATGGATTGTGTATTGATTATGACACTACTTGAAAATCTCTAGCTTCCTAAATGTCTACCGTCAAATTTGAAGTTTCTTAAAATCTGGTCATCCAACAGTACACATTTGGGATGAGACGTATAATGCAGGATAAAAGAATGATTCATTTAGCATATACTTACGCAATGTATGTGTCAATCAATTGGGTGTTTGTCAGCCTGGCGAGACGTGTAATGTGCAGAAAGCAAAAGAAGAGAAAGGAAAGCACTTGCTACAAAGATCGCATCAAACCACCGGTGATAGAAGTCAAACTGAATTTCTCCACCCAAGACAGCTGTTATGGTTATCCTACCAATAGACACCAGTTCAAACAAAATCAATAATGCTTTGAAAGCAGCCGACTCAAGCAAAAAATAACTAACAAGTAGCACAAACTAATCTGTATTCGTGTAATCTTTCACTTTGCATTTGCATAGTTGCTTTAATTTAAGAAAAGATCAGGAGGGGGAGATTTTCAGAAACTAAAAGGTTTCAATAATCTGATTCCAAGCAAGATCATAGAATGTGTGTGGTTACATGCAGAGCATAAATAGTTCACAGTACAAAAATTGTTGTAAACTGAAAACAGGCAAATCTATGAGCCATCAAGAATAACTTGGGGGTTTCAAGATTACATATTTTGGCAATGCAAGACTATTTCAGCAACCACATTAAAGACTATTTGAGATGCACTAAGGACATTTCAGAATTTAGGAAATTGGGTCCTCAGCTTGACATCCAAAAGATGTTCAGCAGTTTCTTTCACAGATATACAAAAGAAGGGGAAAATGCTAAAGGCAAGCTAGCTGCTAAAGAACTGATCATGCACTGCATAAATTCTTCTAATTGCTGGGAAATTGTGTCACAGCTGCAATTTTGACAACTTTCCCTCACTGAGAAAGTTATTGTTTCATTATGACAAAATAGGGAATGAGAAAGTTTTCTGGTTTTACTGCAAGGGTGTCCACTTGAAAGCTAAAATTAATAGCATGTTTAAATCAATCACAGAGACAATCACAAATAGATCGTTAACAAAATCTAATATGCAGAATCAGTTATTTGACCTTTCATCAACAATTACCATACCTGTACTCAGTTGCTAAGCTTTTTCTTATCAAAAGTATAGAAGAGACAAAGTACATTCCCATAATTTCAGACAGAAAAAGTACAACATTGCTTGAAGATCCACTCCCAACTCTGGAAACGGCAAAGAAGAACTGCATATAGCCAAACAATATATGTTAATTACTACGATAAGCTACTTCTTACTTGCCATCTATAAAACCATCAGCTTCAATAGATTATTACTAAAAGTTAGTTGAGAACAACTTAGGCATGCATCTGTAGCAGTCAAGTCAAAAAAACTCCACTACTTTAGGCTTGTGCATTGATTTGATCTGGTGAGGACAACAAGTCTAGTTGCTAATCATTATCGTTACAGACTCTCATAGAGTTTGGAGAGTATCTTGTAATATGAATTCAGCATTCACCTGGACTAATTAAAGCCATTCATAGCTTAAGTAATCCATAAGGTGTGGACTCAAATTTGTCCCTCTTTCGGAGGTTCTTTGTTGTCCATTATTTATTCACTTATCCGATAATAAAACAAAGGAAAGAAAAAAAAAATACAGAGCCTTGTAGATTTCTCTCTTCAAAGAGTTCATGTCCTATTAAAATCTGTCATGATTAGCAAATAAGGCAAGATAAGTCTCCAATACACAAATTAACAAAACAGGAAATGGAAATCCAAATTACCTTCATGAGATTAGTTAAAAATCCTCGAACTGATATGACGACCAAGATGCCAATGAATAGTAGGGAAATGTACTGTACACCATAAAAATATGAAAGACAACAGCTTCAGCCGTGCAATACTTATTACAATTCTTTTCACAGAAATATCTTTCAGAAGAAACTCTAAAGACTGCATGCAAAAATACACTCTTAACTTTAGTTGATGGTCAAGCAATATTTGCATCACGTGAATATAGCTTTCTAAAATAATCTAAAGCATCCACCATGAGCGAACAGTTTATTATGTAGAAGGCAAGAATCATCTTTGAATTTTGTAAGAATGCATAATCAGGAAACAATCAAACCAATTCTCATCATTTTAAAACCAAGAAATTTACTTTAAATTACTATCTGGTATTGCCACACTTTCTCAACATCATGTAAGGTTCACTTATCATTCTCACTTCAGTTAGCTCCAGCAAAAGGACATGATTTAAACTGCCTAAAATCCTACCATAAAACTCAGACCTTTTTGGCAATGCATCACTGACCCAACTGTTGATAGATTAACTTTGTGGCCCTGTCTTGCTGGAATTTTACTTATGTCACTTTATTTATTAAGTTAGTGATCCTACAAAACATAACAAAATACAATTACAACCTTTAATCATTACAAAAGGTTGCAGGTCACAAACAACACATGCTGGGAGCTTGAACAGTGAAAAGTAACATGCAAGTGATAACATATTTACTATTACAAGCAACATTTATAACCAACCTGCGATAATAATGCAGCATTAATTCCTATGTCAAAGAACTGCAAAAATAAGCTAATAGTCCTTGTCACAGGATCAACTGAGCCAGCCTGTAAAAAGAGTATATTGTATAAGCATTGGGTAAAAAAGTTGGTGTGAAATGATTTAGGATTTGAAATCATACATTGAATTACAAAGTTGAACATGTCAACAAAAGGAATCATTTAGAGGCAGGAATTTACCTCCTTGAATATAACACTTTGCAAAGACTGCACCAAGCAAATAGAGTAATCAGTCACCTTACTTTATTCATGCATTGAATTGAAATTAGAAAAGGAAAAGCATATTAATGAACAGCTAAAAAAGTTCTTTACATTGCCAAGGCAAAAATTATAACATCACATTCAACAGAATTTTGGAATTGAAAACAGTAAAATAAATTATAAAGAAAATTATTGTGTTCACTAAAATGGCAGGTTGTAATTTAATGACAGATCAATTGTTTTCTTTGGTTATAGGAGGTAAACCTTAGTTTTTTCACATTAAGTGACAGACTTCCACTAATCTCTCATTCATACTACAGAAAACATAACAATTCATCTCACATGAGAAAAGTTAGAACATCAAGAAAAGCGACTCCCTAAATCTGATACCACTTGACCAGAATCTGAATTTAATGACATTACTGCAGGATTTTGATTAGTTGCTAATCCATAAATTTAGTAAATCATTATGGGCTTGGCGCTTCAAACCCATTACTGGAACTCATTCAACTCACACAGTCGAAGAGCAATTCAAATTCAGATCTTCAAAAAGCACTTCTTGAACATTGTGTCCATAAAATAAAAATTTTGGGTGGCTAATATCCTTTCATTAAATGGGTACAAGATTTGATGAATAATTCAGAACAGCAACTAAGAATTTCATAAAAATAAAAATTTGATGGATTCAAAAGTCCATAAAAATGACAACTCAAACTAATCACAACCAAAGGAAGAATTGAGATTTTTTGTTTAAAAAAAAAAAAAATTCATAGATTTGAGGTATGGCTATTGGTTGATGCTTGGGTTCTGAAATTGGAAGTGGAAGCAAAATTGGCAATAAAGAAGACTCGTTGTGTCAATAATACCAGCAGTTTGCAATGAGCAAAAATGTCATCTGAATTTTGTTGTCAAATATGAAATTCAGTTTTATACACTGCACACAGGCATTTTTCTCAAGGAAGACAAATCTTAAATGTCTTGAGTACTTGTTAAATGTCCAAAGATAAATCTTACAAGTATTGGAAACTTGTTTATGGGTTAAAAAAGAAAAAGAAACCCTAATTGGTGCCACACTTTTGGGTTTAGTTCAAGCACTAAGGGGTGAGGAGGGATTTGCTAAGGTCCTAGGGAAAATCTTACCGATCAAAATTTATCTACTCTTCTCACAAATCTATCCTTTCTAGGAAATCAACCCATTAAAAAATCAAACCCAGGAATAAAAACACTTATCTGAAACAATTTTAATGGACCTTAAGGTAACATTTGTCTTCAACCCCCCAGCACACGCACATAGCCCTAAAAAACATGAGTATTAATGAGCAGCGAGGGTTTTTTTTACTATTCATTTCAATTTTATTCCGAGGGAGAAACACAATAGAAACTGAATATCACATGAGATAAATATTATTGCCACACCGGCATGCATAAATCAGTGCACACACAAAAGGCATCCAGAAGATCCTCATTCTTCCATCAAAGAATGTTTTAACCATACCTTAATCATCTTGTACACACAATAAACAGAACATGCATAGCCAAGTAAATTCTGCATGTGACCCCTCCAAGTTCGAGAAAAAGCAGCTGCCTCCTGCAAAGTAAAGGAAGTACAGATAAAAAAAATTGGTTGTTCACAAAGAGGGAAAAAAAAACCATTATAGAGAAATCCATAGATTACAGAAAACACGTTCATTGTTGTTGTTGTTAAAATGGAGATAATTAACACATCCACCTAGTCATATAAGTACCCCATTATCAAGACACACATATAAAACCCTCTCTTCAAGTGACCAAACTCCTTTCTCTGAACCTGACTACTATTTTCCCTATCTCCAAATTCACAACAAAATAAATCAAAGACTCAGAAAACCCTAATTTCAGCTGTGAAATGGCATATTTTCATCACTTCTAAAGTTTGGCAAGTCTAATAAGTCTTAATCAAGATATCTAAAAGTCACAGTTTGACCTGCTAGACATCAGAGTGTCATTTAATGTACTCTCAAGAAGGGTCATGACCTGAAACTCCATCTAATAACTCTCCCACTTATTTAATAACAAAATATCTCATCCATGAGCTAGAAAGAAATTGAGAATGATCTAGATTTGCTAGAGCCAAAGAGAATATACTAGAAATGAACCTTAGCTTGGCGAAGCTCATATATTTCCAAAAATAGCTGCTTTGAAAGCTCTTCTAAGGCTTCAACCTCTGCTTCCATGGTTTTGATATCTGAAAAGGGGGGAAAAGCACTCTGTAACTATGAATCATAAGAAGCTCGGGGACAAACTAAAAGTTAAATGATTATATCGTGGATGATAAAACAAAACCCATTACAATACTAAAAAATCTAAGGCCCTTTTTAACTGGAAGGAAAAAAAAGGGAGTAGAGATGAAAAAATGTGAATGGACACAGAAACAGGGAGATGGAATGGGGATTAATGAGAATAGTTAATGAAAGGCCATCATTGTGTTTGATATATAACTGGGATTGCAGTGGCGTTGGCAGTATGGTGAGATAGGGGGTTGGTGGTGGTGGTCATGCTGGTTGTCAGATTTTGAAAGGGGGTTTTTTAGATTGGAAGTGGTGATGGCAGCTGTATGCTGGTGCTGGTGCTGGTGCTGGTGCTGGTGCGACAGTAGATGTGCTCAAGTTAATATTGTTGTTTAGACTGGAAGTGGTGATGGCAGCTGTATGGTGGTGCTGGTGCTGGTGCTGGTGCGACAGTAGATGTGCTCAAGTTAATATTGTTGTATTTAAAACCACATCCCATGGTTACAGATAAAAAAACGCCAAACTCTCGTTCTCATTCTTTGATTTTTATTCTGAGCTTCATTTTGATATATTTCCCCTTCCTAGGCTCCAACTCCAAGATATAACTAGAGCTTAAGAGTATGACTACAACAATGACAAAACCATGTTCCAAAGCTATGTTGGGGAGAAAAAAATGTGTACACAACTATACACAAGCAGAAAAGGTATGAAGATTTTTAAGACAAGAATTACTCAGTAACTTCAGCCACCTTGCTGATCAAAATCTTCATCACCAATTCACTAAAATTACATTTACTTACAATTGTAACAACTTGTACACGATATCTAGATAATAACTGGAACTAACTAAACAATTAAAAGAAACATCATGAGATTACAAATAGCTACAAATTTAATAACCACTGAAAGTAAATACAAACAAAGTAGCAAGCAAAAAAAAACTCTTAGCCTGTGGAAAAACCACATCTTTTCATTTCGATATTTACTTGAGAATAACTTATCAAACAATATTACCTTGCTCCTTTTGATCATCTTGCACGGATCGTACAACTGTGCCAACTATCCGTTTGAAGAAAGATCTAGCATTTAACTTCTGCAATGTACAACCACAAGTGAGAATGTCTATGTACTAGGATTTCTAACGATTGATAGTGATAAAAACCATGTGTAAAGTATAAGGTCTAAAATATTTAACAAAGGGGGAAAATATTTGTCACATAAAACATGATGGCAGGCGTGTCCCCATAAATATATATACACATGTTTATTCATGTGCAAGAGTGAGTGCATGCACTTGCAAACTTGCCAACACATGTGGGCAAATAGGATGGTGAGCCAAATGATGTCATAAAAAAGTGAGACAATCAGCAAACTCAGTTTTGCATCTAGTTTGGGCCTAAACCAAATACCTTATTTGTCACCTGGTCATTAATACCAAGCAGAATTCCTACAAGTGCTTTTTCCCAAAGTCAGAACTTCAGGGAAAAGAGGTTGCAGCAGAATTTACACTTTTTCCTCAAACCTGGAGGAATATAAATGTCTAGACCAGCCTCATTATGTCTAGTCTAGAAATGAGCTTTTTTGTCTAAGGAGATACATAATTTAGGTAATTGATAAGTGGTAAGATAACGGGATGAAGCAAAATTAGTTCAAGTTATCTCTTAAATGTTCCCTAAAACATATATTCTATCCACTAGAACTCCTTTAGGGTATTAAAAGAATTTCCTAGTATGTGGATTGATACTGACTTATGATTCTAAGATTTAACAACTTGAGGAAGGGAGCACAAATTTTTTAAGGTCATTTAAACATTGCTATACATTTTTCTCAACAACCACCAAGTGGAGTGGCAACTATCCAATTCTGCCCCTAGCATTACATAATTGTTTGATATACATGTCAAATTAGATTTTTCTCTTTTTTATTCATGTATTATAATGTCTTTTTATACACAGTCAAATAGCTATGCTCTCCCTAATAACATATTTGTTTCTGAAGTACATAGATTAACATTCTGCCCATGTTTCTAGTTTTATCTCTTTTAAATGTGTTTTATCCAGCCTAACTTTAGAACTGTATGTAGAAAGTAAATTTTCAACACAATTATTTGTGCAATAGGTGTTGGTTGCTCCAGTTTAAACCTCTCCCAATGAGATAACTTTTTCCATGTTTTCTCTACAGATTTAGAACGTGTTTGGGAACGCAGCTGACTGCACGTTTCCAAAATTTTGATTTTTTTTGCTTTAAATTAATTAATTTTTGTATGTTTTTTGATCATTTTGATATGTTGATACCAAAAATGAATTTTAAAAAAATAAAAAAACATTATTTAGATGCATTTTCAAGTGAAGCATTTTGAAAAGCAACTACTACCACAATAACAAACACGCTCTTACTTCAATAATAAAAAGCTGACAATAAAATTTGTATATTTCAAGCACAATGTCTCCCTAGGCAATAGATGCTTTGATAACTTTAAGACATTGAGCAAGAGTGGAGTGTAAATTGGAAATTGAATTTGATTAAAAAAAAGACAATGAAAATCAAATCTCATCCAAGCATATTGATTTTTTAAAGACCTGATATCCAACATTTGCTGGAAACAGAAACACTGCCATGAAAATGCACAAGAAAGAAAGTAAGAAGAAAAATAGCAAGATAAGAAACCTCCTCCGATCCCTGGATTCGTTCCATCTCCATTTGAGAAAGGACAATCCTCTTTTTCTTCGCAACACAAGTCTCAATGGATTGCATTAATTGTCTTTCCAAGGCTTTGATCTCTGAATCCCCAATTTCTCTACCATGTTCAACATATCAAGTCATTAGAACAAAAAACCAGCAATTACATAATTGAATAAACAACAGACACAGTGAAAGAATCTGAATGATTTTAGCACCATAAATCTATTCCAGAATATAGCCAAGTGAAGCATCAAAACTACATGGCAATGCTTGTAGGCAAAGCCATGAAATATCATTGGTGCAGAGAAAGCAAACAACTTGGTTATAAAAACCCTTTACATGTCACAATAATATGCTGTGAATATCTAATTTCTAGTTTGGTACAAAGAAAGCAAATAAATTGGTTAAAAAACTTTTTATATGTCACACAATAATAAGTAGTGAATATCTAAAATATATCATCTGTACATAATGCAGCAAACTCAAGTGTAATTTTGACACTTCTGAAATATTAGCATGCATGGAAGAGCAAATCCGTATCGAGTGCAGTAGATACTTTGCTCAATTCCAGCACCACTTGTGATTTACCAGAGTGTAATGAATTCCCACCTACCCACTCTTACCAATAATGAACCTTAAATTTGACGATGCATAAAAAAACTAAGGCATGATCCCATCCACAGGAAGTGAGGAAGCTTTAAAATAGTACTGCAGATAACCCACTGAACCTATTCTCTAATGCAAAATTTACACAAAGACACGTCCTCTTTTGCCATTTCTGGTATTCATCCACATTTCTTGTCCAGATGAGATTATATGTTGACAATGTTTCTTCAATGTTCAATCCACTCTTTGGTCTGTCTCTCACCCCACAGTATATCTGACTATGCTGATTCATGAATCATGCGACATCCTATCGGTGAAGGGTTCGGTTATTCTTGCATAAGGAAAAAATAGGTGAACGCTATGTGCCTTTCACTGATTAATTTGCAAATCATAAACATGTTCACTTGCTTTGTCAACACAGATGACTCTATATTGATATTAAAAGACGTGTTGTAAAATAATCTGGCACCTTAACATTCTCTAACAAAGCTACATATTACATTTATACTTCCACCACTATTGCCTATCCAAAGATAGTTGCAATGTCATATAAAAATGTTGGCTATAGAAGAATGGAGGTGCTACTGGGCAGAAGAATTTGAGCCAAAGCAAACTCTTTCTACAAGAATTAAAAGACGTGTTGTAAAATAACTCTTTTTCCAGTTAATCAGCAAATTGGTTAGAAAAATGTACATAGGATGCACCTGGTTTAAGATAAAAAGTAGTGCCAACACACAGCCACACAAATGGTATAAAATCTTGTAGAAAGAAACATTGGCCAGTATTCTTTTATTTGATTACCTAATGAAGAGAGATAAATAACTGTAGGGTAAATTCACAGCTCCAAAACCAGACAAAACAGCCATAACAGTGACACCAATAACCCCAATTCTGCTGACTAGCTGAGGCATTGTGAAGAAACCTGGAAATAAAATTATGAAGCATAAAAGCAGCATAAAATGTAGGTAAGCTTCTGAACCACCACATCAATAAGTGAATTCTTAGAGTAACAACAAGGTAAAGGTGACAGAAGTAACAAAGACAAAGGGAAATAAGCAGCAACTCGGGGAAAAGTAGATTCACTCCCATCTTTGGAGTAATCAGAGAATAGAAATTATGTAGCCAAAAGAGAACTTGCATTCTCATTTGGGCTAAACAAGAACCTTTATCAGGCGAAGGCATGGGGAAGTGAACGCCCATGCGCCAAAAAGCATAGAGAAAGGCAAACAAGAATATGATGGCTCCGAGTGCAGCCCTTTCCCTCCTCACGCCTGAATATATATATCATGTATATATCAAAACAAATTCATCAATGCGATGGCACAAAGAAAAAAAAAACACACATACACACACACGCATACATACATACATACCGTTGTTGCGAAGCATCAAGTAGCAGTGATAATACGGCAACATGAAGACAAGTAACAATATTAAACAAAACAGATCCACCTTCCAATTTATCCATCTTGCCCTTCATTTTACCCCAAAAAACAAAACCCAATTATTAATTTTTGTAAATAGAAACAATAAAGAAAAGAAGATTAGTTAGAGTTACAGACTGTTTGGAGAGGAGAGGGATGATTTCGAAGAGGACAAGTTGAAGGAGATTGCAAGAGAAAGCAAAAACAACACTGAAAATGATCTGAACCAATGCTCTTTTCTCTTCGTATTCTTTGTAGAGTCTTCTGTTTAAGAACCAAAGACCTGCCCATCCTAATAGACACAGTGATCCTACCACCACTATTCCTTCAAATATGGCCCCCAATCCCCAACCCATTTCGGATCTACTCTTCTTCTGCTACAGCTACAACTACTACTATATTGACAAATCTACACTGCCCATCATTTTCTCTCTCAATCTTGCTTTTGCTTTACCCGACTTTGTTTCTGTTTTCATGGAAAATCGAGCGAAACGTTTCTTTCTTCCACTGTTTCTGTTCCTCTCTCTGCTTCCCTCTCTCTCTCTCAACCCCGAAGTACCAAGGACTAAGCTATAACTTCGTCACTGTAGTTTAATAATTATTAAAATAAAACTAATAATTAATAAGTCCTATTTGTTTAAAAAACTATATGTATTTATTCTCTATATTTTCTTAATTCATTTATAATTTGCTATTTTATCTTTCCATTTTTCTTTTAAAAATAATAAAATAAATAAAATAAAAGTTGGTAGATAAAGAGATTGATTAAAAATATTATTTTGAAAAAATACATTATATTAAAAATGCTAACAAGATGAAGAGTACTATTTTAAAATCTAAAGCGCTAAGTTTCCAGTAACTCAAGTAATCTAGAGCCTAAATCAAACTAAATTTCAATAAAATCCAAACTAATTTAGTAAATTGGCTTGGAACTCGGGTGATTCAAAGTTTAAATCATATTGAGTTTTAATAAATAAAAAAATTTGACCTGAACAACCTAGTTAAAAACTTGAATTGACTCGCAATCTGTTAGTCTAAAAAAAATAAATAAAAAACTAGGTAAATAAATATTTATTTTATATATATATATATATATATATATTTTTAAAATAATATATTTTTTATTTTTTTATAAAATCTGACCCCGTGACTATAGACTGGGATTAGTTTTAAAAACTAAAGTCAAGAGACTATTTGAATATTTCTAATACTATCATGATTAATTGGCCTGCAAGTCGAAACTAATAAAAGAGGATGGATTTGCTTAGACAAAAATCAAATAAATCAACTCAAGACTTAGACTCCGTTTATTTATAGAAAAATTGTTTCTTTTTAAAAAATGAATTTCGGAAAAAGTAAATTCCTGAAAAGTAAATTATTTTTCGATGTTTAGTAGTGTTATGGAAAATAAACTGGAAAACACTTTCCAGTGTTTGGTTATGTTATGGAAAATGCACTGGAAAATAATTTATTAATGAATTAATTTTTTTTTCAAGTTTATCTAATATATATATAATATTTAATATAAATATTTTATCACTTACAATAAAAGAATGAAATCTAAAAAGTATAATAATGAATTTTTTTTTTATTATATCCTATATTCATACAAAGCTTATTTTATAAAATATAACTATATATGTCATATCATATTATAGAGAAATAACCTTGTGAAATATTTCTTAAGTAAAACCTATTAATATATTTTTTGTGGTTTTAAAAGCTTAAAATAAGTTTTTTTTTTATATGAAGAAAGCCAAATTAATTTATGGTAAGAGTTATATATCTGGGTTTTTTTTTTTGTATGAAGAATTTTTAAAAGATAAATAGATACAAAAATATTTTGATGGGTTTTTTGGATAAATATTAATTTTTTTATACGGGTAAAGACAATTATCCCTTTAATATCCATTTAATATATATCAAATAAGCATCAAGAAATAAATATAAATATCTAACATCAAACATAGTCATGTATAAATATTAAGTTTTGATGTCATATACATATATATTAGTTCAAATTACAAACATAAATATGCTAGACCGAATTAAACAAGTAAACATACTTGTCAAATAACAAACATAGTCTGAACCCAAATTTTGAACATAGTCAAACCATCTTAATAAGCAGGCCGGTAGTAGTGTTGGTTCATAAAATTATGAACCCAAATTTTCCTCAAATTAGCATTTTTTGCCATAAATGTTTTTGCCAACATTTGATTTTGAACCAAGTGATTAAATGCATCCCCGAGAGTGATCTCATCAAAACCTTCAATTTTCTTCACTTCTGTATACAGCGCATTAACATCAAGTTGATTTTTGTTGAGGCTTTAAATTGCAAATGCTATATCTCCAATTTGTTAAGACCATAACATTCAATTTCTCGATGATAAAACCGTTTTGAAAATTATACAATTCATAAGTTCACAACGATCAATAGACATTGCACAATGAAATCCATATAATTACCGGCATAGTCCCACAAATTTATCTATATGTAACAAATATAATCAAACACTAATCATAAATTAATCAAAGCAAAATAAAACACAAATTTATGTTTATTGGGTTCTGTTATAATTCCCCTTACATTTTTCTCGGTCTTGGTTTCTCTTCTGTTATAAACTTCCTCTCGGTCGGTTTCCATTCCCCCATTACATTCCCCATTCCCCTGTTCCCATCCCATTCCCCCGTTCCCATTCTGTTCCCATCCCATTCCCTCATTCCCCACCCATTCCCCTCTCCCTCTCGGTTTGTATAATTCTCCAATT
>Ga0307517_10004600_pt1 | contig 21137 bp, 17 predicted proteins | sample 23_EM_MG_FD_194515 | JGI IMG/M metagenome (GOLD analysis project Ga0307517, IMG submission 194515) | Populus trichocarpa ectomycorrhiza microbial communities from riparian zone in the Pacific Northwest, United States - 23_EM | ecosystem: Host-associated > Plants > Roots > Unclassified | place...
CCAATAACGTAAAACTAGTCGAATTGTGATTTTTCGTCAAATTTTCGAATTTCTCTAAAAATTCTGAAATTTTAACCCAAGCTAAGGTATCATATTAGAAGGCTTCACGCAAAATTTCAGAATTTTTTGATAACCCAATCAAGAGTTACGAAGTTTTTTGTTTTACATAAAACTAGTCAATTTATGATTTTTCGTCAAATTTTTGAATTTCTCTAAAAATTCTGAAATTTTAACCCAAGCTAAGGTATCATATTAGAAGGCTCCACGCAAAATTTCAGAATTTTTAGATAACCCAATCAAGAGTTACGAATTGTTTTGTTTTACATAAAACTAGTCAATTTATGATTTTTCGCCCGGAGGTTTTACAAGGTCATTCTTTGATACTCCCTATAAATGAATATATCCATTACAGTCCCAATTCAAGCCGAAGTGAAAAGAAAAATTCTTCGTAAGATAACCCTGACTAGGATCACACCCCACGTTGAGGGCAAGTATTAGAAAATGATAAGGATGTGGTCGGAAAACTAAAAAAAGGTAGAATATCTATGAACGGAATCCACAAAATCTTGATTGAGGTCGTAAGCCAAAAAAAGGGCCTTTACTAAATGGCAAATCTTGAAAAAACACACGAGTATATAAAAAACAAGCAAAGGCTTCTCCTACAGCTTTAATGAATAAAGAAAAGGAAAATCATTGAGGGATTTGCAAATGAAAGAAACATGTCTGGGTTTTCAATCAAAGGCTTGAAAAAAAAAAAGGGCATTGGGTAAAGAGATTCTGGGAAAGAAAGGTTGATTAGGTGTTCGATTAAATAGAGTGAAAACAAAAACCTAGAAAAATCCCTTATCTCGATTCCTAAAAGCAAAGGACTTTGATAGCATATCATATGCTGGAAGAGTAATGAAAGAGGATGAAAAAGCATAAAGGATTAAAAGTGATTGTAGAACCATGAAAACCCTTAAACACCATTTAAGCCTATGAATTCCTTTTCTTTGATAGCCATGAAACTCAACCTTTATTATGTACTTTAAAAAGTCTATTCTAATCAAGTAAGCAAGAAAGACTAATAAATATGCTCTCAAAACGTAAAGAACCATTCACAAGAGTCATGATTTGTTAAGAAAATTCAAACACAAGACTTCAAATAAGTATTTAATCCTTTTTAACCTAATGCAAAATGGGTCATTTCTTAAACCAATCACCATGATGAAATACCTTTCTTCAAAGACTAATATAAATTATGAGAGTTGCATGAACATTGCTATTTGATTTGACTTTGAAAATTCTCAAGCTTTTAAAAAGACAAAGTAAATCTTGAGAAATCTATGTTAGGAAAAACACCCTAAAATAAAACTCAAACGTGTGTCACGAGTATTTGAGAAAAGCACATGAAAAACAATATTATCATAAGGCTAGGAGTTCTAATGCATTTTTAATTAGGATAGTATTTGTCATGGCCTAAATACTCAAAAAGGGGGGAAAGCTACAAAGGCAGCTCAACGCTCAAGATTTAAAAATAACTCACATGGACTTATTTGGGTAAACTAGAAGATGAGCCAACAAAAGTGACCCCCTTAAAAATTACAACTCTCAACAATCAAAAGAAAAGATTGAGAAGAGATGAAAGGGTTTATATTTTAAAAAGCATGCATTGCATATGGTTTAACCTCAACTTTGAAGAAGTGTTTGTATAGGATTCGTTAATCAAGAGGAAAGGTGATGAAATATGTGTGGGTGAACAAAAGTCAACAAATGGCAAAGAAATCTCATCAATATGGTGTGGATAACTAAAGCCATAAGAAAAGGCACTTGTTTTAAGAGTTTACCCTTGGAGGATATTTTGTTTTGAATTTTGTTTTATGATAGTTTTGAAGGATTTTAATGAAAATCCCGGTTTGAATTTCAAAATAGGCAGATTGCCCATGAAAATAGACTAATTTTCAAGAAAGCATGGACGTTTGCTGAAGTTCTTTTTGGAATTTAAAAAGGTAGGTCGCCCGTTAAATATACCACCTTTTGAATTTTAAAATGGGCAGGTCATTTGTAAAAATAGACTAATTTCAGGGAAGTATGGATGTTTGTCGAATTTCTTTTTAGAATTTGAAATGGGTAGATCGGTTGTGAAACTAAACCAGTTTTTTGAATTTTAAAATGGACAGGTAGCCTATGAAAGTAGATCAATTTCAGGGAAGTATGGAGATTTGCTGAAGCTCTTTTTGGAATTTAAAAAGGGTAGGTCCCTATGAAAATAGACCAATTTTCAAGGAAGCGAGGACGTTTACTGAAATTCTTTTTGGAATTTAAAAAGGACAAGGCGCCAATGAAAATATACCACCTTTTGAATTTTAAAATAGGCAGGTTGCTTATGAAAATAGACCAATTTCAGGGAAGCATGGACGTTTGCTGAAGTTCGTTTTGGAATTTGAAAAGGCTAGGTCGCTCGTGAAAATAAACTAGTTTTTTTAATTTTAAAATGGACAGGTCACCCATGAAAATAGATCAATTTTAGGAAAGTATGGACATTTGTTGAAGTTCGTTTTGGAATTTAAATGGAGCAGGTCACCCATGAAAATAAACCACCTTTTAAATTTCAAAATGGACAGGTTGTTTGTGAGAATATACTAATTTCAAGGAAGTATAGACGTTTGCTGAAGTTCTTTTTGGAATTTGAAAAGGGTAGGTCATCTGAAAAAATAGATCAATATTTGAATTTAAAAATGGATGGGTCGTCCATGAAATAGACCAATTTTACGGAATCATGGATGGTTGTTGAAATTCTTTTTAGACTTTGAAAATGATAGGTTGCTAGTGAAAATAAACCAGCTTTTTAATTTCAAAATGGGCAAGTCGCTCGTGAAAATAGACCAATTTTAGGGAAGCATGGATGCTTGTTGAAGTTCTTTTTGGAATTTAAAAAGGGTAGGTCGCCCATGAAAATAGACTTCAAGGAAGTATGGACACTTGCTGAAATTCTTTTTGAATTTTAAAAGGGGCAAGTTGCCCGTGAAAGTAGACTAGTTTTTTTTTAATTTTAAAAGCAATGTCTTTGGATGGGTGGATCACCTAGCAAATTGGACAAACACTTTTTCTTTACAAGCTCACTATGCAAAACCTTGATGAGATTTTGCTTTCTAAGCATTATAAAGAGGGGGCATCTATAGTTACTTATTTTTTATCCCACAAAAAATAAAAATAAAACAGAAAAAGAGAAAAATAAAAAAATAAATTCAAAAATTCAAGAGGATACACATGAAGAAAGCCTAAAATCGCCTAAGGTGGTGGTGAAAGACCAAAATGATAAGTGAAAACGTTGAAAGACCAGAATGTACAAGATTGAAAAAATTGATGACTCAATTCTGATTGACAAAAGACCCATTTGAAAAAAATATTTTTATTTGGGGTAAATAAATACAAATTTAGGTGAGTAAGAACTCGATAAGGATTTTGGAAGGTTTATTAATTTTACTGAATTAATTGTAAGGAAAATTAGTTTTTTAGAATCAATTTGGGTGTTAATTAGAAAAAATTAAAGTTTGGGGACCGAAACTGAACTTTAAAAAGTTTAATTGGTTAAATCAGGGGTATAATTATGAAAAAAAATTAAAGTTTGATAACCGATTAAGGTGAAATTGAAAAAGGCATAAGACTTCAAAGGCTGAAATTGACCAAATCAGGGTCCAAATTGAAAAAAAATTAAAAGTTTGATGGTTAATTAAGGGTCCAAATGCACAAATCAGTAACCAAGGACCAAGATGAAAATGACACTAAACTTTGGAGCTGATAATTGAGTTTAGCAAATGTGAAATTGCATGAAATTAAGAGTGATGGAGGCAATTATGGGTCCAATTAAAAGCAATTGGAATATGTCATATCTCAAATTAAAAACCCTAATTTCTAGGGGTTGACATCTTTCAATAGCTCATTGTGGAGTTCTAGATCTCCAAATGGCACGAGGTTTTTTGCAAATAGAAGAAGAACATCCTCTATATAACCCTATTTCTATGAAATTAGACGTTTACATCCCAATTCTTTCATAAAAGTTTGCAACATCTTGTCCTTGATAAGCCATTACTATATTTTCAGATTATGGGCTAATTGAGTTGGCACCTTTAAGTGAATGAATATGGAGCTACAAACCTCCAAATGGAGCAAGGATAGATCTAAAAGAAAGGAAGGTGTGCATCTCCTCTACCAAGTTCAGGTGGGCTCCGATGAAATTTACATCGGAGTTTCTCTAGTGAAGCCTCAAAGTGGGCAACTCAGTAAGCCTTGACTAAGATACCCATTTGTGTAAAACCACCTAACCTTTTCATATGTTAACACTTAAGAACTATCTTAGGGTTTTTATCAAGGGCTATAAATCTTTCATCCAAGATTAGAAGGTGAGAAATGCATGTCTTTTTCTCCAAGAAAGAGAAAACCACCTAGGCAAAATCACCATCCCCAAAAACCATTAAAGGGCAAGTTCCAGCTGTTACCATTTGTCCAGAGCTCTCTCATTTTAATCAAAGGACTGAGCTTTGATCAATCTTTGAGGGAATCCTTTAAAAAACCTAGAAAAACCCTATAAATACCCCTAGAAATCAAAGAAAACAATAAGGCAAGAAAAGAGAGAAGAACATGAGGATATACTCTGTAAAAATACCTTAGTGTGAAGGTTCAAAGACCTAATATAGAAGGTCCAGTAAGCTTTGGATATAATAGAAAGTGAAAGGAAAAGAAGGAAGGAAAAGATAAGGAAAGTAGCAGCCTATAGCCAGCAAGTTTGAAGAAGGTATAACCATGTGAAAACTCAAGGGTAGAGTCCATGTGGCCTGCCCATTCATGCTTCCTCAATGTTTATGCTTTTGTTTGTGGGTTAAAGATTTTGGAAGCATATTGATCAATATGATGTTTTTAGTGCAAGTTCATGGTTCATACAAATATTTTTGGCATATAGATGTTAAAAATGTCAAGTTTTGAATTCAAATAGCATGAATATGTTTGTTGTTTAGCTTTGGTAGTTTTGAACTTTGAAACTTCATACATGTTATTAATGATTTGATGTTATTTGTTAATTCTTTGGATTCAGTTATGCGGCAACTTCTGGATCACATAAGGTATCTCTATTTGATCTTGGAATAAGGTTAATTTAGTCTGAGACACCCCAAATAGATGGTGTTACAAAAGAAGTGTGAGAAATGATTAACATCAATGAAGCAACTTATACTTGTGGTAAACGATAACTATATTTTTGATCATATTCACACCTAATTGCATGTTGCACTTTACAAAATGTGGACTATATACAATTTGTTGATGATTTCCACTCCAACTTGTCATATAAAAATGCATACAATCCTCATTTTTAACCATTATCTGATACGTTGTTGTGGCATGCATAGTCGTTATGGTCTGCATATATTAGTTCAGATGTATATGGATTTCCAACTAGATGGAGAACAGATAAGGGTCAAAGTAAATTCACTCATGTATATAATGAAACGGATGCTAGGGAGGAGCACTCACTAAATAATTATGGTATATGCGATCAAAAGGGTCATAATAGGAAAACTTGTGAAACTAGACAACATATGTTAATTATTTGCATTTGTTCCATATTATGATAAACTTCAATTATTATTATTTTAATTTAACTTTATGGATGTTTAATTTTATTGCAAAGGCTAATATTGTTTTTGATACAGTACCTCGAAGGAGACGTGGTTTGGACTAAAAGGGGTTTTACTACTCCTAGAAGTGCAGATAAACAAGACCACCTTGTTATTAAGGCAGGTTTTGATGATATGATGGTTCTATATATGTAGGACCAACATCATTTTGGTGATATTTGGAATGGGGAGGTCAAATCTCTATATTAATAACATTTTTAAATAAGTATTTTAATTAAATAAGTTTTAACTACTTTAATTATTTAAATAATTAAATTGCTTTATTTTTAGGATGGTGATCTTGTAACACCTCAACAGCATAAATTGATGGAGTTGCATAAACGTGTCCGCCCATTTGTTATCAAGGTTGGTTTTTATGAGATTAGTTAGTTGCATGACATATATCTTGACCACACATTGATTGAGTGATAGAGGCACAAGACACACACATTTCATCTATGTATTGGTGAGATAATACCCATAATGTAAGATATAACCATGTTGACTGGCCTTCCGATAGATTGAGCCCCTATGAGAAGATGTGGAGGGTCGGTTAACAAAGATACTTTATGTGATTATATATTAGGATGGTGCCTCCAGCTAGTACTTATAAGGGTTATTACATCAAATTGGCATGGTTGGACATAAATTTTAAGGCCCTCTTAACAATGCGATAGAGGATCAGTGGTTATGTATGCTAGAAATGCAGTACCACTATTCTTTCTAATAGTACTTGAGGATTTCTAGGTCATTCCTAATTATAGCTAGGAGGTCACGCTTACATATCGTTACCGGCAACTATGTAAATCATTTCTAAAAAAGAGAAGATAAATTTTTAGGTGTCTACTATTTCTCGAAGTATAATTATTTTAAATTCTTTGATTGTTAGAATTAATGACATTTAAATACTAACCTAAAATTGCCAATGTTAATTGATACAGCTTTGGTCATGAGAGCTTATTCACATCGAATGTCTAGGGAGTTGGGATAATAATATGTTTGACATTGTCACTTGGAGGCCACTATCCAATGGCTTTAGTTAAAAATAAAATAAAATTGATTCTAATCAACATGTTATTTATGTAAATTGAATGAAAACAAATGTATTTTATGTCTTGTCATGTCAGATGGTGTGGGGCTAGACATTTCATTATAAATCTCACTCATGTCCATGAGTTATACTAAGATGAATTGGACACACAACAACCATATTAGGTATGGGTTACAAATATATTGTTTTTTTTTATTTGAACATCAATTATTTAGTTTCGACTTTCTATCTAATATAAGTCTTTCATATGTTCTGATAGGTTATATGAAAGTCATATATATAGAGGACTTGATACTTTCAGCTTCACCTATATGTCATGAGGGATCTGATCTAGGGCTAGTATAGGTCTCATTGCACTACAACTTTATTAAGATGCATTGCCCATATCGAGTAATGCAATAGTTTGGACTATCTCAACATATACCAAATTATATTCATACCGGTGATGAGATGTATAGTATTAGTCGTCCGGGTAAATGCAATGAGAATTGGTTGATTATTCATGCATTTTACCTAAATCTTTGACATGCTAAGAGAGATCGTATTTTTAAGGAGCGACAACCAACAATTGATGTAAATACCTACATAAGATGGTATCTGACCATTATATGTCATTTTATTACACTACCTAGTCGCGTTTCCTGAGATATCCACGCAATCCAACGCATTATGCATCCCGATATCCAAGACATAATTGATTGGTATGCAATATTGTTTTACATATAACATTTATTAAATATTGTTGATGTTATTTTAGATGATGAGTGCTAATTAGTTTTTAATGTATGTATGCATATAAATTCATTACTTAGTACGAGAGGATCAGAAAGTAGCAACGACTATCCATGAAGGCATCGATGAGATAGGATGTATTATGACCAACATTACCACTTAATTTGTGTCGTGATGGACTTCAAGAGATTAGGGAGGCTGAGTGTCTTGAAGTAGCATTGGTGGAAGATAATATTGCTTATCGTGGAAGTGTTAGGGATGGTGGTCCCTCCACGAGCATCCCAAGCCAATCTACGAGCTGGGGTGATATCAGTGTTAACACTTAGTTGGACTAGTTAGGATGGTGGTGTGAGCTTGTCCATGAGCGTCCCAGATTTTTCCATAAGCTGAGGTGATATTGGTTCTCCTCACCTCTACTTGAATGCTATAGACTTGTCCTCGAGTTAAACGAGTTGGGGTGGTGCTTCAAATCCATCCATGAATGCTCCAAACCCTTCCACGAGCTAGGTCGATTATTAGATATAGTTACATATTATTATATGTTATAAGAACTATGAATAGATGCATAATTAGGTTAATCTTGATAAAATGTTATGTCATGTTAATCATCGGTCTAATTTTGTTAATTATGATTAAAGATGTTATGCGTTGTTTATGTGAATTGTGTTTTGGGGCTAAAAAACTAGTTATTTGAATTGTGTGAATCATGATTTTTTTAGGCAAGGAGTTAATGAATAAAGAAATTGTATTTGGTTGTGTGTCTTCATTGAGTCGTAGATGTTATCTTTGACTAGTGTGTCATATATTTTATATATGACTCATGTGTAGTGGTTGGTATTTGCGACACGCGATTCGCAAATATTGAATGAAACATGCAAGTTGCAGATGTTATCTGTGACTCAGTTAAGTGTGCTAGATCCCTAAATATTTTTTCACCTGTGTTATTTTACCAAAAAAAAATTGTTGTGCTAAGTTCCCAAAAAAACTCAAGCTCAGTAGTGTGTGTTTGATATCAAGGTGTAATTTGATTTTTAAAAGTGTTTTTCTCTTGAAAATGCATTAAAATAACTTTTTTTAGATTTTTTTTGTTTTTTGATATGCTCAAAATAATCGAAAAGCATAAAAAAGTATTAATTTGATACTTTTTCAAGTGAAACACACTTTTAAAAAACACTTAAATGACTAGTCAATAAAAAACTTGATGTAAGATAGGTTTGCTTTCAAACAGGGTTAAGAATTGACATGTTCAAACCCGATTAACTTTATGGGTTAACCCGCGACCCAGTCACTCCCAAATAAGACCTACTTGAGTCAACTTTAGGAATTTTTTTTATCTAAAATAATGGAGTTTCATTTTAAAAAAACTTGAAATGATATTCTTTTAAGATAAATCTGGGTTGATCTGCCAACCCGTAAGTTGATCCAACCAATATCTAACCCGGTCTTGATAAATATGGTATTTTTTTATTAAGGCAATTTGTATATAAATAATGATTAAATCCTTATTTTATATGTTTTTTTTCTTTAAAAAAATCTCTCAAGTTCGTCAAGTATGAAAAAAATTATGGTGATCAATAAATAACTAGTGATTTACTAGTAGAATCATGATCTACTAAAAATGATAATAATATCTTTATTTATGATTTTTCTCTTTTAATTGTATTTTTTTATTTTTCTAAAGTGAATTCATGAAAATAACTAATAAGATATCATTTGAATACTATAAAATTCCTCGATACAATACATATAAAATAATTTAATAATTCTAAAATTCTAAATTTGAATATTAAAAAATAAATAAAGTAGCATATATCCTTAACCCGAAATTCGCATTTTCCTTAACTCGATGTATTCTTTAATCACAAATATTTTCCAATTTTTGACATGATTCTTTCTCACCCGTCTGATCATGCACTCAGGAAAACAAACGTGACCCACAAAAGGTTCCTTGTCTCCTGCCTGTTAGCTAGTAGATTGTAACCGTCATTTTCTATAAAAACCAGATCTACTCTAATAACAAAGCCATATTTATCAGTGCATTTATTTCCTCTTTCTGCTTGAGAATTGGACAGACAAAAACATGTGTGGAGGTGCCATTATTTCCGATTTTGTTACTGTTAAGCGTGGCCGGAGATTGACAGTTGAGGATCTCTGGTCTGAACTTGACCCCTTCTCTGAATTTCTTAGATTTGATTATCACTCTAATGATAATAATGGTAGTAAAAAAGACCCATCAAATCTCTTGTTCCCTCAGAAGCCAAGCTACACCATCCAAGTCCAGCAAGGTAATGATACTTTTTTTGTTTTTTCATTTTTCTGGGTCTTCCCAAAATATATTTAATCTTGGATATATATATATATATATATATATAAACATGGGCTAGGTAGGTTTATCTTGGATTCTTGGCTTGTATCTCTCTGGTTTTTTATTTCTTTAAGGCAAAAATTTTACTTCTTTTTTCTGTGATTTTATATATAGTGATAACAGAGAAAGTTGAGAAGCCAAGCCATGCCACAGAGAAAGAAAATGGTAACAAGAAGGCTCAAAGAACCAGAAAGAGTGTGTATAGAGGAATAAGGCAAAGGACATGGGGCAAATGGGCAGCTGAAATAAGAGACCCACACAAAGGTGCTAGAGTTTGGCTTGGCACATACAACACCGCTGAGGAAGCCGCCAAAGCATATGATGAAGCCGCTAAACGCATCCGTGGTGATAAAGCCAAGCTCAACTTCCCTTCTCAGACACCGCCAACTCCGGAGGCGCCACCACCTGCCAAGAAGCGTTGCATCGTGGCTCCTGAAACAGCTTATGTGGCTAGTCCTTTCACACCACCGCTGCAAGAGCCATATTCTGGGTATCAAAATGAAGATTATGAGCTGGAAGAGCAAATCTTGAAGTTGGAGTCGTTTCTTGGGCTGGAACCTGACCAGATGGCTGCTCGTCTGAGGGAAAACGGCGGTGATAATCGTGACTCTGGGGACCTTTGGATGCTTGATGATCTTGTGACACATCATCAGTATCGACGTCAGATTAATTATTAGTAAAATAATTAACTACTAATGCTACTGATGCATGCATCTCTTCTGCTTAATGTACTGCTTTTGGCTTTTACAAAAAGACTCTGTTTTATTAATGTTTAATTAGGGTTTGGTGCCTCATTGTCGTACATACCTTGTGCAATGGAGTATGAGAATAATACTTTTGTAGCTGCACTCATTTGCATCACCTTTTTTTTTTTCTCTAGGTTTGTTTGAAATAAAAACCTTGGATTTGTGCCATCTACTTATATATATGGAGTACTTGTTTAACAGTTTTTTTTTATGTCTCATTCAGTTAAGAAGATTTTGAATTTCAAAATTGAACATTAAAAATTAATAACTTAATGAAATTTTACATTATTTCATACTACTAATTAAACCGAAATAGTAAGACATAAATAATGATAATAAAAAATAACTGAAACTAAAAAACAAGAAAGTGTATTGCAAATAAAAATAGCTTATAATTATGAAGTTGTTTCTGATTTGAGTACTATAACCGACCAAAGAAACTTCTTGATAGGAAAACATATATGTTTTTTATTCTTTTTGGATTTTTTAGGTATGAAAATTATTGCTTATTAATTACAAACCTGCAATTACAAGCCTATTGGTTACAGGTCTACTGGTTACAACCAACTTTATAAATAGGTTTTGAAAACCTTTTTTAACTTGATTGAATTGCAAAGCAGTTGTTGTTGTTGTTATCCTACTTTCTATCTTGTTTTCTCTTTTAAATAAGAAATTTAAAGGTGATCGCTACTTTAATCTATGTCATTTTTTATTTTAAAAATCATGTAATATATAGACTCTTTTTGTTATTTTCAAATTACCTATGTTGATCCTTTCCTTATTTAAAGGTACTAGGTTGTTGTTTTAATTTACAAACTCTTGTTTTGGTTTTTGGAGCAATTAAGGTGGAAAGTTGTTATCCAAACCTTGCTACCAGACAATTTGATCTTTTTCAAGTTCCTTATATTATATTTCTTCATAATTTCATCAACTTTTCTTTTCATAGTAAGGGTGATCTAAAACTTTTGTTGTAATTGAGATCTTGTAAAAGTATACTCTACCTGGTACCACAGTTACCACAGTTAGTTTTCAACTTTGGAGAATTTTTGAAAACAAAGGTATGTTGGAAACTGCTATTATTGTGTAGGCATTTTTCACTCCTCATGAAAAAAGCTACTTAAACATCTGATAATAAGTAAAGAAAGGCTACTAATGTTGAATCTTCTTATGTTACATCTTCTTCCCCAAAGTTGCTTGCTTAGATTTCTAAAAGGACGAGGAGATCATGAACTAGAAGTACTATGGAACTCCTTTCAGCTCAGACTTCATCAAAGTCAAAACAATCTCCAATTAATTCTCTTAGCAAAGAAAAAAAACAAATCAATTGCTCCTTCTTCTAAGTTATGTCTCTCCTCATTCAAGTTTGAATCTGACAAAACCTCTCATTATATTGTTAACAAAGCTCAAACAATGCCTCTTTCTTTTGTTCTTTATTCGATTTTAAAATCTACTACTGTGAAGCTTATTTTAGAATCCTTTTTAGAATCAACCTATAATACAACTTCTGAACATTCCAATCATGATTCTAGAAATGTTGATGCTGACAAAGATTTCTTTGGAGATATTAGAAATTATACTTATCCAAAATATTATGGCTGAAGTGAACAAAGTAAGTCTAGTTTATATATATATATATATTTTACTCCTATATAACTTGAATCTTTTTTATTCTAGTTCATCATGTTTCAAACTAAACAATTATTTAAAAAACAAAAAAATTGTTGGTTTACTATATATATTTTATATATAGGAGTAAAACTTACTACTCAATCTTTCTTTAAAATGATCAAATCTCTAGGCCTTAAATTTCATAATCTAGCTCAAATATCTTTATTGTTGAAGATCATATCTCTAAAACTTATCAAACATCATCTTCTATCAATTTTAAAAATATTAAAACTCATTTGATTTGCCTTCAATAAATATTTTCTATCTCTCATGATTCTTTAGATATAAATGAAATAAACCAAACTCTTTTTGCAATCACTTTTTCTAGAGATGTTGCTTATTCTAATATTAAGCAAATTGAAGTTAAAATTATAACTCTAGAATCTGAGTTTATTTCTACTATTCAGTTGATCAACACTCATATTTCTACCCTCACTTATATTTTTAATGTTCTCAAAAATCTTTTCTTATAATTTTGAACTCTCTTTGTTTGATGTTAGGACTTGTACTGTGTTTTAATTTTCAAGTAATATTGAATGTTGAAGGAGCTAATTCTAAAGTTCTGGATATTTTAGTTTAAATATTTCTTTACTTCCTAAATTGATGGTGTATTTTTTTAAGTACTTTCCAGTGATTGATTTTGTATGGACTTCCCGTCAAAGCTTTCTAATAAATAAGCATTCCCAAACTAGACTTGGTTGATTTTAAATGGTCATGGGACATGTCGGAGACCATTTACCTAATTGTCTATCTTTAAATCTAGGAAGAGATATTACCTTTTAGACTAGGTCCCTTTGTGAAAATTTTGTTTTCCTCACTCTTTTATTATATGCTTTTTGAACTTGTTGCTTTTACATTTGCAATTTATTCAAGACATTAATTCTAGTTTCATCTAAATCACTTAATTCTTACATCATTGTTTCCCTGACATTGAATTCCATTTAATTGATTTTGGTATGCAACTCTTAAATATTTTACATGGTAACATTGCATCATGACCAAATGTTGATGCATATGGTATCGTCCTAGTTGCACCTCTCGATGGACCATCGTACGTCTCGAAGACTATATGGACAAAATATATCCAACACGTGTCGTCTGAGCATTTCATGCAACGGTAACAATCCGGTGTAGAGAACTGAAATAAGTGTGTTCATGGTTCCATTACCATGCACACTGGTGGTTCCATTCTGTTCATTTTGCATGCGAAGCAAATTATCAATTTTTTTATTACATCTATTTTTTAATTTGTTGTTTTTTTTTATAAATATGTTTAACTAACAACAATATTTTTCTTGTAGGTTGCGTTTATTAGATGCAAATCAAGCCCGGTGAAGCTTTTTGTGGAAACGCACGTGCAAAATGATTACAGTCAAAAGGGGGTGTAGCAACTCCTGAATAACTGAGCTTAGTATTTTGTAGTATGTTGGTTTTCAACCGTTTTTTTCTTAAGTTAATTTTTTTTTAATTTGCCTACATTTGTTTTTATGATACATATAACATGTGATTGAAGGAGAGATACAAGGATGATTCTTTGACCCATCCAGATTTCAATCCGAATTTGTGGTTAGATGTAGGATCATTTAATGGACCAAATAGAAATAAGATGTATGGTTTCTCTAACACTACGGTTGAGGACTTGCAGATGAACCGTAGTGTTTCAACCATTAAATGCTCGCAATCAATTTTGAGCACTCAAACTCCAAAGTTCAAGGTGATTTTAGACCAACGAGTTCAAGCTCGAACAATCCATCTCACTATTGATTATGCACAACTCGGTGCTGAGACGGTTGAACTTCGTCGTTTGGTAATGGAGATGAAACCACATATGAGTGGTACATGTTCCCCCCATTATTGGCCCCACGGTCCCGGCGAAGACCCGCCTCCTCCTCCTTTTCCGGCATCTCTTTTCTAGATTAATTATATTTGAACTTATAAATGTTTAAACTTGTAATAAATATTTGATTTTTATATTAACTTAATTTATTTTAATTATTTTCTACTTATGTTTAATAGATTTTAAAAAATATTTTTTTTTTAATTATTACTGATGGTGTTACCAATGGATAAAGTCCGTCAGTATATTTCAGAGAGTTAAAAATTACTGCAAATGTCACTACCATTGTTTAATCACCGATGGAATTGCATATGGTTTTTTGTCGATTAAATGTCAAATTCACCAAAAAAAATACCGACAAACAAAAAAAATCACCAATGAAATTACATACGGTTTTTTTGTCGATGGAGTTGAGAATAATAGAATGTGTTAGGTTGTGCCTTAGTCAACCTTCATATTTATATATATGCGGCAGAACACGGCAGTAACTATAGGGATTACAACATTGGAATAATCCTATATTAATTTCCTATTCTGATATAAAGAAGCTATACATTCTATAATATGCCCCCTTAAGCTGAGGGTGGGGGATCAACCCAAAGCTTAAACCGAAAAGCAGTAAAGGATGCTATAGGAAGCGGTTTAGTGAAGACATCGGCAAGTTGATCCCGAGAGGGAACAAAACGAATCTGAATCTCTTTCTTGGCAATGCGGTCATGGACAAAGTGATAATCCACTTCAACATGCTTAGTACGAGCATGGAAGATAGGATTGGCTGAGAGATAGGGAGCACCAAGATTATCACACCAAATGATAGGAGCAGAAATTGAAGGAACATGCAGATCTATTAACAAGTATTGAAGTCAAATGACCTCAGCGGTACCATCAACAAGAGCTTTATACTCAGCCTCAGTAGAGGAGCGAGCACATGTGCGTTGCTTGCCGGATTTCCAAGAAATCAGCGTCTGACCAAAAAAGACAAGATAGCCACCCGTAGACTTGTGATCATCAATACTACCAGCCCAATTTGCATCTGTAAAGCCATGTAGAGCAAAAGAGGAGCCTCGAGTGATATGAAAACCATAAGATGTCGTACCTTTAAGATAGCATAGAATATGTTTAATAGCGGTCCAATGAGAATCTGTAGGAGCATGCATAAACTGACAGACTCTGTTAACAGCAAAGCATATATCTGGACGGGTGAAGGTAAGATATTGAAGAGCACCCACTATTTGACAAAATCATGTAGGATCAGAGAATGAGTGATCCAGTAATAAAGTGACTTTCGAAGGGGAGACTGGAGTATCAACGGGTTTGCAGGAAGTCATACCAGCGCGGGTAAGGATGTCAAGAATATATTTATGTTGACGCAGCATTAAACCCATATTGGTAGACTGAATTTCAATACCCAGAAAGTAGTGAATAACACCTAAGTCACGAAGCTTGAACTCAGAGCTAAGTAACTGTATTAGATGATGAAGCATAGCAGAGTTGCTAACCGTAAGCAGAATATCATCAACATACACCAGGAGATAAAAGATATTAGTACCATCAGATAAAATAAACAGGGAGGTGTCAACCTTAGAAGTGCGGAAGCTGATGGAGAGCAAAAAATCACTTAGACGAGTGTACCATGCTCTCGGTGCCTGTTTCAAACCATACAATGATTTCTGCAATCTACACATATGAGATGGAAGAGAAGAGTCAACAAAACCTGGAGGTTGTTTCATGTAGACCTCTTCAGTAAGAACACCATTGAGGAAGGCATTATGAATATCAAGCTGATGAATCTTTCAATTTCACGAAACCGCGATAGAGAAAACCAATCGGACAGTGGCCTGCTTAATAACTGGACTGAAGGTTTCAGAATAATCAATACCTTCATGTTGGGTAAAACCTCTAGCAACAAGGCGCGCTTTATAGCGCTCAATACTACCATCAACATGATGTTTGATCCGATATACCCATCTACTGCCAACAACGTTCATCGAAGAATGAAATGGAACCAAAGACCAAGTGCGATTTGAGCACAAAGTAGCGATCTCATCACACAGCATTATGCCAAACTGCATACCGGTCAGCATCAGAGAATGCAAAAGGCTCAGAAGAGGGAGAATGCAGTACCCATGTGGAGACAGAGGTGGCGGTAGCAGAAGCAACCAGATTTGCTGTCTTCAGCTGCCGCGGTCTGAGAGTCATAGGATGTTTGCTGCATGCTGTTGGAGACGCAGGGGAAGATGGTGGCAGTGAGGAGACCTGTGGCAACTGATAAGAGGATAAATCAACCATAAGTTGCAGACCAGCTGGAGAGGATGATGAAGAGGCAACCGCAAGCACAGGACTGTCAACAGAGGAGGGGCTGTAAGCAAAGACCGAATCTGCAGGAATGCTGGCCAGGGAGGGCGAAGTAGAAGATGGACTAGATAATGCCCCAAGATCATGAGGAGATGAGACCAATTGACGAACGGAACCTGCATCATAAGGGTTAGATAAACAAGTATGGGATGATGGCCAAGGGATGGGTGGAGGCTGTGGTCGGGTGGCTGTTTGGAGTGGCAGAGCTGAGTGTTGTTGGCTGTTTGGGTGGCTGGTGGAAGTGGGTGGTGGAGCAGATTTGGGAGGGTGACAGTAACGGGTGGGGTGGGGGTTATGGTCGAGACCTTTGCAATCTGTTCAGAATTATCAAATGGAAACACATGTTCATGGAAACGGACATGACGGGAAATATAAATACGGTGAGATGCAATGTCAAAACATCAATAACTAAGATGTGAGGAACTATATCCAAAGAACACACATGGAGAGGAACGAAAATCCAATTTATGATTATTATATGGATGCAGAAAAGGAAAACAAAGACACCCAAAAGTACGCAGAAAATGATAATCAGGAGACCGGAGAAATAAACAATCAAACGGAGAGCGATGGGCAAGAACAGGAGTAGGCAGGCGATTTATAAGATAAACAGAGGTTTCAAAAGCAAAATTCCAAAATCGAAAAGGTGCTTTACATTGCCCTAAAAGAGTAAGACCTGTTTCCACAATATGCCTATGACGATGCTCTACTGTGCCATTTTGTTCATGAGTGTGAGGACAAATCAGATGATGATGAATACCAATAGTCTGAAAAAATATGGATAATTTTCGGTATTCACCGCCCCAATCAGTTGGAACAAATTTTATTTTTAATGAAAATTGACGTTCAACGAGAGTCTGAAATTGATGAAAAACAGAGTAAACATCAGACTTGGCAACGAGAGGATAATACCATACATATTTAGTATAAGCATCAACAAAGATAACAAAATAACGATATCCATCTGAAGAAAAAAGAGGAGCAGGGCCCCATACATCACTAAAAATTAATTCAAGCGGAGCAGAAGTTTTGTGACCCGTAGGTCCTAAAGACAAACGCGATTATTTTTCTAAAGGACAACTTTGACATTGAAAATTAAGACGTTTGTTGTTACAAATGATCTTATTTTTCGAGATTAACAATTGAAAAATATGTGAAGTAGGATGACCTAGTCGACGATGCAATAAATCGACAGAGGCAGAAGTGTAGGGAGACCAATAGGCTTGAGGAACTGATGTGATGGAAGACTTGGTCAGGGCATAGAGACCATCTTTACTCTGACCTGAGAGAAGGACTTCATGGGTGTTGAGATCCTTGACATAAAACACACGAGGGTGAAATTCAAAATAAACATTATTATCAAGACAAAATTTCTGAACAGAGAGCAGAGGTTTCGTGATTGCAGGAACATGAAGAACATTAGATAAGGTGAAAGAACAATGTGGTGTATATATTTTTGTATGACCGAGATGAGATATAGGGAGGCCCTTACCATCACCAACATGCAAATTATCATTACCAAGATACAATTCTGAAGCAGTCAAGGTGGCAAGATCAGGTGTGACGTGTTGATTGGCACCGATATCTAGAAACCAATCAACAGAATCGGTTGAGGAGAGATTGCGCTACACCAGATTGGTAGTAGGCTGTTGGCCATAACCTCGCTGCTGGAATTGAGGACAGTGGGGAGCTGTATGGCTGAAATTCTAACACAGTTGGCAGCGTGGATTATGCCCCCTATTGCGCTGCCAAGAGCCCTGCCATAAGCCCTGCCGACTGTCACTGAAGGAGGAGTTTTGGAAGCTGCGGTGATCAGGTCTAAGGCCAGTAAACCGGTTGCCTCTGTTGCTGGACTGGTTGGGACGCCAGCCACCGTTGAAGCGGCCCCTACTGCGGCCAAAATTGCCAAAGGTCTGGTGCTGCACAACAAGGGCAGATGATGGAGTGATGGGTGTAGGCAGCAGAGGAGCATGTATGGCAGCTGAAGATTTATGAAGAAATTCATGCGCGAGGAGATGACTGTGAAGATCTGCATATGATAAAGGTTCGGCCTTGGTAATAAGACTTGAAACTAAGTCTTTAAACTCTCCCTAAAGACCACGAAACACATATAAATTGAAATCTTCAAGCGAAACTGGCCGACCAGCAGCGGCCAATTCATCAAATAAGGCCATAGTTTTTTGCATAAATTGAGTTATTGATTCATCACCCTGTCGAAGATCCTGGAGAGAGCCATGAAGTTGCATAATACGAGAGTTGGAGGTGGAAGCGAGAGCTCGCTCAAGAGTGTGCCAAGCTGAAAAAGAGCTTTGACAGCCAACAACAAGATGCAAAACTTCCATAGATAGGGAGGAAAGAAGAGCATTCAGAATGAGTTGGTCCTGTTGTTTCCAGCGAAGAAAGAGCGGATTTACCTGAAGAGAGATACCATCTCCGGCAAGAACATGTGAAGATGGACATGTGTTGGAGCCATCAACAAAACCAAAAACTCATTGGCCTAGGAGATACGGTAGCATCTGCATACGCCAATATAAATAATTGGTGTTTGTTAATTTGAGGGAGATGACTTGATGAATGTGAGAGAGGGAGATAATGCTTGCAGCAGCAGAGACAGCAGCTGCATCAGACATAGGCTGCAAGAGGAGGCGTTCACCAGCCATGGCAGAGGAGAAACCAGGCGGTGAGGCAGCAGAGGAGAGCAGATGAGGCGTTGCAGGAGAAGAAGGCTGCACTGCCGGAGAAGAAGGCTGCAATGCCGAAGAAGAAGGCTGGACTGCTGGTGCTGCAGAGGAAGAAGATGTATGTGGCGGCTGTTCCATTGAATAAGGGAGGCTGTGAGAAAAGTAGGTTAATTATTTTTAGGGTTTTGCGGCTCTAATACCAAGTTGAGAATAATAGAATGTGTTAGGTTGTGCCTTAGCCAACCTTCCTATTTATATATATGCAGCAAAACATGGTAGTAACTGTAGGGATTACAACATTGGAATAATCATATATTAATTTACTATTCTGATATATACAAGCTATACATTCTATAATAGGTGGAATTACCAACGAACTGAAACAGGTAAAAAAAATTTCTAGTGCTTTTTCCATCAATAATTTTATTACCGATGAACTCATTGACAATAGTTTTTCCGACGAAGTATTTTTTTATGTGAGCCCATCGGTAAAATTCATGTTGGCAGACTGGAAGTATAAATACAAACAGAGTATTTTGTCTATAAATTTAAAAATTATAGCGGTGTTGTTCAACAAAAAAGAATCCCAACTATGTTTTCTAGAAAACATTAGTTCCAATAACAATTTTTTTTAAGTTCTGCTCTTTTTTAAAAAAAAATCACCTATGTTATTTAAAAAAAAATCACCTGTATGTTAGTTTGTAAGAAAACACCCAAAGCCCGGCGTAATCATGAGAAGGATTAGTTATTCTATATAAATTTTGGCTCTTCAAATTAGCATGATTAAGTTTGAAAAGTCATCAATAATATTGCAACAATAAGAAGAAAAAGAATATTTATTTGTAGTAAAATGTGATTTCATTTGTGATAATAAAAAGAAACAAAAACACAATTTAATTGAATTTTTTATATATATAATTATGTTAATGATATAGAATTTTGTTTTACTTACATATAAATATTCAATTGACTGGATTTTCCAACTCAATATTGCTGAGTTATAAGTCCGGAAGTAGTGTAGAATTTCTCTTAAGAAAGTTAAAAACTCGAGTCCCTTAATTAGCACTAGCTCAAGTCAAACTCAATTATGTCTCTTTCCTCTGGCCAAGTGATCTCTTTGGTTTTCTTTCTTGGGATGAATTCTAATTATCTGTAAAGGCTTGGTGTATTCTAGTTCAAGAATGGACAATGACTACAGCAAAATAATTCTGTTCCTTTCTTGACAAAAAGAAAAGTCTTCGCAAGAGGCTAATTTTGTATGTATAAATTTCGAGACAATGAAGTCTCTGACAACAATCTCCCAGTACATGCATGCACAAGTTAATTTCCCTCATAGGTAAGAAATATATTTTAGACCTGATTGCAGTTAGGTTAAAACTTAAAGGTAAAAAGTTGAATTCCAGTATGGATAATGTTCTATTTAATCTAAAACCATAACTTGGAATAAATAAATAATTTTAATTTTTAAAAAAGTATAATAAGTGTAAATTATAGTATTTAGGTTTAAATCGAGTTCAGGGTATGAATACCCAATGAATATCTAAAATTAATTAGGATTGGATATTAAAAATCTATACTCGATTGAATTCATGTCAAGTTTGAATAGGGTTTTTTGGATTTTAGTTCAGTAATACAAAATCTAATCTATGGGTATCAATAGTCACCCCTATTTATCACCGACAGCAGTGATTTTTGCTTTGATTTCACTTTACATAGTATTTGAGAGCCAAAATCATGAACGAAAGAAAGAGGGAGGAAAGAGAACGTAAAATTAATGAATGGATTTTCATTATTTTTTTAGACGGAGGAGAAAAATGATGAGGGGAAGGAAAGCAAGGAAAAGACAAATTGTTTTTAATAAAGATATATATAAAATTATTTGCTGTACCCTAATTTTGAAATAACGATGACTTTTATAAGTATAAAATACTACTTTATCTCGAAAATGGTAAGATTGAGATTGGTAGGTTAGAAGAGATAAAATCACTCTCGAATTCCCCTCTCCTACTTTTCGTAAAGAAGATGATAAAATTATTAAAAAAAAAACCCCT
>Ga0307517_10004601_pt1 | contig 21136 bp, 26 predicted proteins | sample 23_EM_MG_FD_194515 | JGI IMG/M metagenome (GOLD analysis project Ga0307517, IMG submission 194515) | Populus trichocarpa ectomycorrhiza microbial communities from riparian zone in the Pacific Northwest, United States - 23_EM | ecosystem: Host-associated > Plants > Roots > Unclassified | place...
GAATGAGGGGAAAGGTGTATAATGGTCGAAACAGGTACACGGGCATAAATAAGATAAGGAAAGAAATTTTGAACAAATGTCGAGACTCGAGACCAGGAAGAAGGAAGCAGCCCCATATCTGACCACCGGAGATATTCGATGCATCTAATCGCCTGAGAAGATGGACGCAATGGTTACCCTATCAGCCACCTAGACATGGATTAGAAAAATCACTCACGATCTTGAACCGCTCGGCGGGCTGCAGCAGCTGGTGCAGCCGGAGCGGCAGGAGCGGCCGGAGCAGGGGCTTTAGGGATCGCACTTGCCAGCACATTTCCCGCGCCTGGGACGGAAAAAAAGAGATCAACACTTGAAATTGAAGTAGTAAAACGTTCAGAGGACACGACAACTCACTGCCCATTGAATCTGTCGAAGAAATAAAGATCAATAAGCAGACGGGAGGATCGACCAAGAAAAGGTCCCGTACCAGTGATACCAATTGATGGAACTGCGATATTGGGAAGCTGACGACGCTCCTTCCCAGAGATATGACCCTTCCCGCCTGACTCGGGTCGCGCAACCGTACCACCGGCGACGAAGGTGGGACCGACGAACAAAGCGAGAGCGATGAGAGTGGGGATGATAATCTTCATGGCTGTTCGAGTAGATGATTGGTCGATGAGGTGCGTTGAGTTTGTATGGCGTGTGGGCGGTGGTAGGAACTCTGAGGTAGATGGAGACGACTGAAGGGGTTTATATATGTATCGATTTTGGTGGCTGACCGTGATCGTGGCCAGGCGAACATGAAAGCGGCTGACCATAATAATTGTGCTTTGAGCGGCTTCCGATCCCGCCAGGACATTTTCAAATTCTCCTGAGCCTCGCTGGATAATGTCTGTTGCGGGATCCCCTATTTAGCGAGCTTTCATCGTCGCGAGTTGTACTATGGGTGAAGAGCGACCGCATAATTATTTCAATCCTTATATATATATGCACATTACTATTCTTTGGTCACTCTCCGCCGGGTATCACTCTCGTCCTCGTTCCTCCCGTTTCCAGTTTATTTTCCCTCGAATCCTTGTGGCGGGATTTACCTGCGCCACGGAGTAAATATCTGAGCAATATCCAAAGAGAAACCGAAAAACTACCTTTTACAAATCCAGTTTGCATTTCGTTTGACAGCACCTCCAGCGACTTCCTTTTAGTTTCGGGTATCAGAAGGGTCGACAACAGCCCTGTGAACATGAAGAGTCCAAATACCCCGAGACTGAGGGAAGATATTATTATTTACCCATATAGCTGAAACACCTGAACCAATATAACTCACGCAATTTGGATTGAACGATAGTTCTCGCCCTTTGACTCACTCACGCTGAACACGATCTGCCCGATAATCGCACCAAATTTCCCAGTCGCCGCTGATATCGCATGCGCTGTTGAGCGATATCGTGTGGGGAATAGTTCGCCTGGGATAACAAATGTCGTCGTGTTGGGGCCAAAGTTTTGGAAGAAATTTGCAAAGCAATATAAGGCAAAGAATGCTTTTAAGCCACTTCGAGTCCCGACGAGGACGTTGTACGCTGCAGCTTTAGCAGCAATAAGGTCAGAAAAGAAGGCATAGAGAATCTCGTTCGTAGAGAACTCACCCATTATGACGAAGATGATTGTAAGCATCGCGAATCCCATGTATTGGATGGGTTTTCTCCCAACCCGATCTATGGAAAGAACTGCGAAAAGGTATCCAGGCAGGGAGACGGAGACAAGGATGAGGTTCCCAATCGATACCCTCTTTAAGTTGTCAACCATCTCTTGGAGCACATCCTCAAGGGAACCAGGGTCGCGATCCAAAAGACTTAGGGTTGAACCTCCACCAAATCCAATGGCCTGTAGAATCTTTGCCGAGTTGAAGCCAAGACCGTAGAATGCGACCTATTACTAAATTTTAGCCGTTAGGGGCGCCAAAGGAACGTCTGAACCTACGTCCAATGCAAACCACGAGTATGATGTGCCGAATAATACTAACCAATTCTCGCGTCGCTTGAAATAGTCCCAAAAGTTTGGCAGGGCATTATGATGGATATCAATGTCCTCGGTCGCATCCTCACCCACAACGACGTCCTCGCTGACCCGGAGGCACATCTGGATGTCCCGTGAGGCTCGCTCAATGTTCTGCTTGATATCCATTGTAAACCTGGGCGTTTCGGGGATAGTGAAACGAAAGTAGAGTGCGAAGGCCCCCGGAACAGCACCCAGCCCAAGGAGGAGTCGCCACATGAAGTCGATGGATTCGAGATTATTAAGCGACGTCTCCGCTAGGACAGCTTTTTCATGGCCGCGAATTATAGCACACGCAAAAGATGCGGCAACTGAATAGAACTGCGGTAAAATGAAACAAAAAACAAGTGGAGATGAAATGCAACGCACGGAATGATCCCAGCCCTTGCGCGGCGAAAACACTACTCATCATTCGACCCCGAATATCAACGGCTGCAAATTCAGAGCAGATAATGGCGCTGACGGGGTAGTCTCCTCCAATTCCAATTCCAAGCTACGAACGCTTAGAAGTCACCAGCGGCGTAATTCGTTAAACACTCACGACCGTGCGCCATATGGCCAACATGACCACGATGTTAATCGTCGGAGAACTTCCAGATAGAACGGCCTGACCAAAGGTCGCAACGATAATGATAATAAGTTCGAAACCATCTGATTTTTGAAAAATATAAAATAAGCGGTCAAATCTGTCGAGTTTCTTGGGACTCACACATCCTCCGTCGCCCATAAACATCTGCTAACCGGCCGAATATGAGTTGGCCAACGAAGGTTCCCACTGGGGTGGCCACTTTGAGACAGAGATCTTGCTTAGTGGTCAACGCCAGCGGTGGAGTAGCTGCATGAAGTGAACCCAATCAACGAGGGAAGGGATTGAGATACGCAAAGTACGGACCGCCACTCCCGTATACGTAACCTATCATGACCGATGCTATGTTGATGGCAAATATATTATAGCTAACGGGTTCGATGAGAATATGTTTGGCACACGAGCAACTGGTGAACATACGCATCCGTGAAGAATCCGATGCCAGCAATAAGGCTGACTTTGATATGGAACCACCTATTGGACAAGGGAATGCATAACCCTTGCAAAAGATCGTTTCTAAACACTTACTCGAGCTTCGCACTATCCGCTGCGGCCAAAGTCGCCATACGCCGCTCGTCCAGGTAGTTGGCTTGCACCTGCCTGTTACCAGCACCACTTTCTCTAGCTGGGAAAGCAGGAGCCCAGTGAGAATCGCCGAGTTGGGAGCCCTCACTCTCGATGATGCTCGGCATCCTGGACCAGGACACTGTCGTGCGGTTGGCTTGCAGACAAGACAGCCCCTGATGTTGAAAAGGGTTCCAGAATTCTCACGCATTTAAGTAATATGTGCCAATCCACGAACATCCGAGGACCGTCTATCAGATTGGTTCTCAAATCACTCATGACGATGTTGAGTCGGAAAGCCTTTCGTGAACGGTCCTATCATCAACCCGATCCACCTTGAGAAAGAACTCTCACCTCATCTAATCTAATCTGATAAGATTTGAAATTAAGTATCCTGCTTTCTTGCACATCGCGATTGAGAAGATAACGCCTTTAAGAACCTCTGCCTAACGGTAGCGGGAATAACGAGGCTTGGATCGAACGGCGAGGAAGTTGCCTCGACGTGGTCAAGGGCAGAAATAGTGTAATTAGCGTAAATTAAATTGTAGGATACATACATCACGGTTGAGCTGGGATAGGCTTGACCTTAATTTTGAGGGGTATTTGTTTGGGAAGCGCAAATGGTTCTTCGCCGAGCCTCTTCGCAGCCTTGTTGATCTTCTGCAATGACCACGACACCCACTTCTTCTTCTTCCTCTCCTCCAAATCCCTAGCTTGCGAAAGCTTGGCACGCTTCATCATCTGCTGGATATGAGGTCGCAATGAATGCGCAACATCAAGAGCCTCCGGCGTCCCGTGCTTGTAGCATGCAGCAGCAACCATGGATGCAGTGGGCAGGTCTTCGGAGATGGGTGGGAGGTCGTATGCAGTAAACAGTCGCGTCGCAACGAGGAGTTGTTCTAAGGGATGAAGGGCGTAAAGCGAGTGGATAAGCCACTGTCCGGCCTCAAGGTTGAGATGCGCGTTATATTTAGCAAAGTTTCCGAACAGCTCAAGTGCGAGTTGAGGGCATTGAAGCTCTTGACAGCGGCCTGTGGAAGTCCAGGCATTGGTATTATCAATAAAGTATCGGTGAAAGGGACTTACGCGTAAAGTCGACAGCAAAACCAGGGTGCAGGTCTCCCCTCGCCTCTCGGAACCTTGGGATTAACTCCATGATCTTCCGCACGTGTTCTTCTGACCTCGCAAAATCGAGAAGGGTGAAGAACGCCCGTTTTCGAACAAGGGGGTGTGCGACAGAAGGTTTTCGACCAATACGTGGCTCCAGGTACTTGACAGTGGCCTCGAAGCGCTCTGAAAGCTTCTCCGGGCTCAACTTCCTCTGCTCCGCAACGGAAATTTTCTTAACTGTCGGTGTTGCGGGTGTCAAAGGCTTTGAAGCCACTTTTTTCACCGCCACCCTAGCTTTTGCGGCTAGAGTGGATTCATCCTTGATGAGGTCTTGCTCCGAATATGCATCGTCGTCAAAGAGGTCTTCGATGACAGCTTTACTTTGCTTCTTGCTCACTATGTTCCTTGTTAGCGCGGCGAAACCGTGAAGGTAATAAAAATGGGCTCGCCAACGGCAGTAGAATGAATTTTTCGTTGTGAAATGGCAGAGCGACTGCCAGAAGCCTGCCTCAGCGCAGCCCCGAATTGTCTGACAACGAAAGTCGCCATATGGTCCTTGTTCAGATATATTGTTGCCTCTGTGGCAAACTTTGTTTACCAAAGGCGTGCAGGATAAATAGTCCTGATCACTTCTTCTTTGTCTTTATCGGCTCGCTTTTACTCTGCCTTTTCGCCATTTCTTTCAACTAATTTTTGTTTGTGTAAAATTTCGATCTCAACATCTCTGCAAATATATATGCTCCGTTGCGAATTATTGCCACTCAATGTCAAGAAGGAACAAGGGGGACAACCAAGTTTGCCGGTCCAATTCCCGAGTCCACTGATTTGGGTTTCAACTTTCGCATCTTTCCGCCGCCCCATATATTCTTGGTTCCAACATCCACCGTCTATCCAAAGCTGAGTGATCATCCCTCGTCTCAAAACTGCCCTAGTCTGTTGGATGCCCACATTCTCTCCCGAAGAGAACTTTGATATCTCTGAATTTGATGAACAAAAATGTACGTTTAGTTGCTCGTGGATGACATCTTTGAATCACGGCCATCACTCGCAGTGGTTCTAGTCCAAAGCTGCCTGATGTCGTAGTTGTCGTGCTTGATGGCACTACTAGTACTCACCGGCTGATATCTATTATCCACCGACAAGGAATCAACGACTTAGGCGAAGACCAAAACCATCATTACGTTTGTCCCTTTACGATGTGTTTTTCTCCAGGCGTAAACCTTCTGCTATCTGGAGTCGGGTGGCCACCTTGACAGGTGCCAAATAGATTGGACAATTGGGTCCATCATCATAAACGTCGGCCGCATGCTAATCTCTGCGCGATGTTGCTCCAATCTTACATAGCCTCTTTGGACTGTGGGCTGCCACAGTGATACTGTGGCGTATCTGAAGGTCTAATCGGTCTATGATAGATAGATAACTCTCCATGACGATCTGTTAGGTATGGTGCGGAGGGGTGCCGGTCCGACTTGGCAGACTCACCCACTGGCGGTATGTGGATTTGTGTCCCTGCATGGACGGCAGCGTAGGGTTGAATTCAAACACAGAAGTTGGGATATTCTGGTCAACCAGGATTCTGAATGTACAGTACTCCGGACCCCGCACGATTCGAGGATGGTGTATAACTGATATTCCCCGTACTTGACGACAGGGTCAGTTCTTTCTCGTTCCGAGGCACGGACAACAGAAAAATATCCGTCTCACGTGAATCTGATACGCGTTCTCCTGGCGTCTGGTATGCTCATTCCCACATTTGGTCTGGGGTTACTGGTGCCTCACTACTCACAGGAAAGGGTCTTCCGACCCATTGGGAGACAATCTGAGAGTGGAATACGGTACTACTTCCGAGCGGTTCCTCTCCTGCGCGATATCGATACATGGTGCTTGAACGCATTCGCGGGCTTCAGTTGAGTCCCCTGTAATCACAGCTCTGTCCATTGTGTAAGAGGACCGAAGTTTTCATTTCTCTTCATGAAAAATGGAGTCTGCATAGCCGCATCCTTCATGATATCCATCATAGGGGATACGGGGCCGATCGTGGAGCACATTTCGGCGGTGCCAAATGCGAATTTTAAAGATAAGATATCATTACTGTTGACATCATCCACGGTCTTGGCGTTTGGCGTTGTAACATTTGGCCAAGCGGGAGACATACTGTACATGTGGAATATGGGAAAGTTCTTATCTTCTGAAGCATGATGTGCATCTCAGGAACGCGATTACACTCGCCTACCAACCCGATGTCATTCAAGCACTCCACCCCTTTTGGATCCAAAAGCAGTTCGGAATCGCAAAGGCTTGTATGCATTGACTCGCAACTTTGTGAGGAGGAGGGGTAGCGAACTTTCTCATTCTGAAGAATAGGATTTGCTCCAAGCCAAGGGGTAGATACATTTTATTGTATCTCTACTCTCTGCCAAGCTCTCTGCATCCGCCCCCAAAGTCCGGTTGCCAAGCCAAACTTCCTCATGCCCAAAATAGGTAGTTATTACCGCTACAGAGCTTTTCTTTATAACAGCACACTTTCGAAAACTGGCTACTAGCTCCAAACTAGCTCGATATAGGAAGCATCTTCTACCATCAAGTTGCGAGAAGAACATTGGACTCGAGATCTATGAAAATTTCATGTCCCCCTGTGGAGAAAGATAGCTCAGATAACAAACTCTTATCGCGTGATGATTGGACGATAATGCAGGATAATGCGTTACCGACGGCTTAGTAATATTCTGCAAAACTTCTACCGAAACCCTTTAGGCCCTGGATCTAGTTTCGAATCTTCCAAGGAAGAGATATATAGGCAGGCGCTTTTAAAACTTCCCACCTTGGTTCATAAATCATTGCTGGGCGTGCGTCTTATTCGCCTCCCATACCTGAACCGCCATGGTGAACGTCACATATGATGCCTGTGAGTAAAATTTTGCCTACGATACGAGCACTCTTCTCACCTCCTCCCGCCCAGCTGGCAGCTTGATTGCCTACACTCCCGATGGCACTGCAATTGTCTACAACCTCGGCGACATCGCCTGGATTGCTGCCTCCATGGCTCTCGTCTGGATTATGATTCCAGGTGTTGGTCTCTTTTACTCTGGTCTTCTCCGACGGAAGAATGCCCTGTCTATGATTTGGACCTCTCTCGCCTCCATTGCCGTTGTTTCGTTTCAAGTGTGTTCACTTCGCTATTATGTCAATGACCTTCTCACTGACACCCTTGGAAAGTGGTTTTTCTGGGGGTATTCACTGGCCTTCAGTGAGACAGGGAACGCCTTCATTGGCGATCTTAGTGAGTCCGATTTTGGTCCGCGCCATGTGCCAAAAATTGCTTATCACATGCTGGATACTAGAATATTTTGGTCTCAAGGGTGTCCTCGATCAACCTTCCATTGGCAGCAGCCGCATTCCCGCTCTCCTTTTCTGTATCTACCAGCTGATGTTCGCGGCAATCACGTATGCTTTATTTCTTCTTTCAAAACTCACGCCCTGATCTCCGTTTGTTCTTGCAGCGCTGCTCTCGCTGTGGGTGCTATCGCCGAACGTGGTCGCCTCGGTCCGATACTCGTTTTTATTTTCATCTGGAGCACAATAGTCTACGACCCTATCGCCAATTGGACCTGGAACACCAACGGATGGTCATTCAAACTCGGCGGTCTTGATTTCGCTGGAGGAACACCTGTCCACATCAGCTCTGGAACCGCCGCCCTCGCTATTTCTATTTTCCTCGGAAAGCGTCGTGGATACGGAACTGAACGCCTCGCTTACAAGCCCCACAACACAACCTACGTTATCCTTGGTACCGTCTTCCTGTGGTTCGGTTGGTTTGGTTTCAATGGAGGCTCAGCCCTCTCTGCCAACCTTCGCGCTGTCCAGGCTTGCATCGTCACCAACCTCGCTGCCTCTGTCGGCGGCCTGACCTGGATGCTTTGGGATTACCGCATTGAAAAGAAGTGGTCTGCTGTTGGTTTTTGCTCCGGAGCTGTCTCTGGTCTCGTTGCAATCACCCCCGCCTCTGGTTTTGTTGGTGCTCGTAAGTCTCACCAATGAATTTGCAAGAAAGATTCATTCTAACCATTCATCTGGCAGCCGCTGCGGTTGCCTTCGGATTTCTTGGTGGAACTGCTTGCAATTTCGCCACCCAGTTAAAATTCCTCCTTGGTTATGATGATGCCCTCGATGTACGCGCTTTTTTCCCCCTAAGCTTTCTTGTTGTTCACTCGGGTTTAGATCTTCGCTACGCACGCTATTGGCGGTATCGTTGGAAACCTCCTCACCGGCCTCTTCGCGCAGGCCAGCGTCGCTGGATTCGACGGGGTCACCGTCATTTCCGGTGGTTGGTTGGACAAGCATTACATCCAGCTTGCCCATCAACTCGCTGATTCCGTCGCGGGATTCTCCTACTCTTTCGTCGTGACGGTAAGTACCTCCAACTGCCCTTTTTTCCGATCAATGCCTCATCTATTCCATTTAGACTATCATCCTCTGGGTCATGCACTTCATTCCCGGTCTCTCACTCCGCACTACAGAGGAGGCGGAGATCCTCGGTGTCGATGACGCCGATATGGGCGAGTTTGCGTACGACTACGTCGGCATTGAGCAGGAAATCGGCCACACTCTCGACACTGGCCCCACAGCGACTGGTGGGGGCCGCGAGCCCGATCATGGCAAGGTGTCAAACGGCAGCATCGAAGAGAAATCATCAACGGCGCCCCCGGTCGAAACATAACTATATGAAAGAACCCAAGGATCTCCCGGAATCAAAAACTCATTTTCTTCCCTCCAGGCTCCCTCACTCACTCTCGGAATCACTAAGGACTCTTGACTAAATCGGCTACATTTGCTTGTTGGTGATAAGGATTTCAATAGCCCGCAACGTTGTGCCGCTCTTCGGCATCTTTGCCTCGGCTTTCTTCCAACATCTACATATATAGTCGGTGCTCGGAAGCTGTCTGTCGCTCTCGTTTTTGCGCGACGTTCCGTCCTCGTTTTATTTGTATTGTAACTCACCCATATATTTACGCACAATAATAACCTTCATTCCGATCCTATTCTCGCCTTCACTTCCAATTCTCATGGACGCCGTTACACCCACTTTCCATCTTCTGGACCATGTGCACATGTCTTTGATTCTATTGAGGCGTTCCAAAATTTTGCGGCTGCGTGGAGGTCGCCAATCCTACCGTCTCATTGTGAGCGAAACTTCAGTTTTTTGTACGTACATAATGATGAACTAGCGTCGAGTTTGGCGGCAGTCTTGATTGAATCTTGCGTTAACAGAACAATAACACTATGTATCGATTCCCCACACATTGTATTTAAATAGTTGTTTTCTTCACGGGTAACACGGTCGGTTCCAGTTCTTCTCAATCACCAGATGAAATAACCTACAGTTTGCTATTCCAAGATGTGCAGAACCAAGTCGCGATGCCCCCCGCCAAAAATCACATTCTAGAGCAAACCTCCTTCATCCCACTGGTATGATGCGAATTCAGCGCACTGCCTCCGCTTCTGTTCAACTGAAAGACTGAAAGCCCTTTTCTCCGAGGCTTTCAAGCCTTTGTGCCCAGAACAGATACTGCCGGAGTTGGGTTTCCACCAAGCCCAGGCTGCCCATGATGATTTTCCCAAGATTTTCCTCAACTATCTTCATTGTTCGTCAAGTGCTTTATTTAAAAGGCATCATCCGGGCGAGTTAGTACGTGATGTGCATTCTTTCAAGTTGATATTTGAGCTCAACGCCCTCCACAGGCCTCACGATAACCGCAGTTGGCCGGTCTCTCGCCGAAACCTTGTTCAAATTGGCACCACTCGGCCTGTGCCGGTGCTCCAACAAGGCATTCCGTTGATCGCGTGGCTGGATCAAGCCCAAACCTCATCTCCATAATAATTCCAATTATTCGAGTCGTAAGCGTACCGCGTTGGAGCTTAAAGAAAACTGTCTGACTCTGGACTCCGCCACTTTTTTTTCTTGATGGTCCCTTGCCCTCCTTTTACCATCCCCACGCTCGTTTAACCTCCCACTTACCAGTGTCCACCAACGTGAGATGAAGTCCTTCGCTTCCGCCTATATACAAGGTCTCGGCGACATTCAGGTCACTCGTTATGCCCAATGTTCGTATTCTCGTTTACTTTCTATCGGATCCAACTCAGCACCCAATTAGTGACGTCCAGTTGCATCATTATATTCGACCACTGTACGCTCTTAACGAGTCATCGTGTTGGAGTTTGCTTACAACTTGAGTCGCCAGTGTTAACGCTCGATGAAGAGGTGAGTACGTTTGCCCACCATCCGTCGCGATACTCACCGCGGCTCTCTAAGGTGGATTTGATTTGGGTATGGTAAATCTTTACTAGTGCGGGCGTCGGACTCAGTTCCTACCCAGAAAAGTGCCTGGTCATTGGGAAAAGTACTATTTTTATTGGTGAGCGCTAGAACTCCACGTAACTCACAAGTAAATTTTATTAATCACCATCTATCAGAATCGTTATTATCCCTTGGCCGCTTCCATGTCAGTTTCCTACTTTCTATCTTGGAGAATCGCTCATGTCCAAATTCCAGTTTCAACAATTACGGTGATTGCCTTCCAGCACAGTGGAATTGAAGCGGATATTGATCACTGATCTACACTCCAGCGCTCTTTGCCCACGCGCTCACTGATACAGTGAGTTACGTTATTTTTTCATTCGTACCTTCTTGTACTGACTACGAACTCGGCTCTACCCAGTTGTAAGTGCCTATCCCGACATCTTTCCGACATCTTTCATTCCTGTTGACATACTTATCTGATTTTCTATAGTTGTGAGCAGACTTCGACTCGGATGAAATGGTCACCATTTTCGTCTAAAATTCGTCCCAATAGGTCTTCGCTATTTTCGTTGGCAAGGATGGACAGGTCTGATTGGTTGCCTGCTCGCAGAAGGTATGATGGCAACGCATTTTTGAGTGTACGTTCGTCTCATGACATTCATCAGGAATTCTCCAAATTCGCCTATACGCTCTCTACTCTTTAGATAAGAAAATTCTTGCCCTGATGTTGACGTTCTTCGTGCTTTGTTCGGCATCATCGGCATATGTGATGGGTACGGTTTTGTCTTCCATTACTGGTAAGGCCTCGCTGTATGCCTAGTAACCATACGACTGGATCTGATTTCTCATTTTGATGTGTAGCATCTGCCTTTCCCATACCAGGAGGAAATTTCTGCGTTCCGCAAGGTGTTTCTACTCATTTTTACGCCTTCTGGATTCCCATGCTTTCATTCGAAACTCTCTTATGTACCTTGGCAGTAGTTCGAGCTGTCCAGATGTACCAACCCAGTCGCTCTCTCTTCCACAGTGGACGACAACTTGTCGTTGTTCTTGTCCGTGATTCTTTAATGTATTTCTTGGTGTTAGTCTCAAGCCCCTCCCCCTTTCCTTATCCTCGGACTCACTCCTATTGGACAGAATCTTTGCCACATATCTTACCTGCTTGCTCGTGTGGACTCTGGCACGCGTAAGTGCCCCCACTCGATTCTCAAAGCACGATTCTGATCTATCCATACTGTCGCTCGCAGGTGAGCCTTCTTGGGGTGCCCATCGGATTTTCAGTGGCCATGTCATGTGTCCTCGCCAACCGGGTGGTCCTCAACGTTCGCGAAATCAGCCGGGACATAAACCTATCCAGACAGCCAGTCGTACTACTATCACAGAAAGGCGGGGCCGAATACGATGTCCCATACCATGTGAACATCTCCAGTCCAGGAAGATTGACAGAATTTGAGATGGAACAATTGAGGAGCATGCGTGCGAAGAGCCATCGGAGTGAGGTCATCGAGTTGTACAATGAATCTGAGCCGCGTTTTAGGGTTCTCTAGCGGTTTATGTTGTCGTATCCAGTACTTCCCTCCTTACTGTATTATTATTCACGGTCCGCCCCTTCGTATTCGCACTTTATGATAATGCAGGTAGTTGCCCAGCTCTTGCCGCTTCTTCATTTTCGCATTCTTTCATGCACATAAAATTTCCTGCTCCTATAAATTTCGCAACCGAATGGGGCTGAACATTTCCTCAAATACGGTGGACTTAACCTCAACGTCTCCCGCCGCGTGCATTCTCAAGGCTGCTTACTTGTCACCGATCTTTGCGCACCTCCCTCTTTCCTCTACCGCTTGTCTGCCGCATCTCACATTTCTTGACGCCAATACTCTTCCATAATTCAGACCAGCAAGCGGAAACATAGAAAAGAAATCACGCAAGGAACGGATTTGATTTTGCCACTTATCTAAACAGGGATAGAAGAGGTTCGTCTTGGTTCGTCAACGCGTTGAGCTGCATACTTTTGACATACTTAAGTATTTTCATATTATATGTCGATGTTCTCCATTCCGAATTCCCAGGCGTTGTTGAAGAATTGCATAAATGATAAGGATATGCCCTGGAAGTTACATCACTATCGGTGTCTGGCTCTCGCGGCACAGATACTTGCCATATTCTAGATAACCTAAGCCGTCGATAAAGACGACGCTTGAGAAAAAAGTGGCGGATGCATGTCATTTAATATATATATTTACGTAACGTTTGATGTAGCCAATATAAGTGGGGCATAATGTTGCCCGTCAACTCTCCGTAAGAACCCTTGCTGATGTTGGATGACGGTGGAATGCAGGCGTGATGGGTTTTGGGTGACATGAGCCCTTGGCCACGAGCGGAGGGAATGAGGGGGCAGGTGATGATCGATGAGTGCCGACTCGGAGCACTGAGCAACTAGCAAGTGCAGTTTTCAAGACGGTCGGTTCCGCAGATCTCGTACTCTCAATTCTAGACCGAGACGGGATCGGTTAAGATGTCGAGGTGTAAAGGTGAAATCACAATCGACTCACGACTCCTTGGACACTGCGAATGAGATTATCGTAACCTCGATCATGTACATTCTTAATCGCCTTCTGAGCATTCACCTTAGGTCCTTGTCACGAACGCGACTCAAAGCCTTTCCCAATACCAGTCTCCCTGTCTCTTCCCGATATACCCTCGCGACCCTACCAAACACACCGAATAGCTCGTTAAGACCGTTCTTTTGAGTCTCTTCCGAAATGTTTGTAATACGCAGTGCCAGGAGGTGAAAAGGATTCACAGCTCCGCGCATTGACTTCCTCCATCCCGAGAACCAGCAGCACCACGCATCGAAGGAAGGACCGCTGTGGCGGCAGGCGCAGATGTGTCAGGTCGTGTTCCAAGATTCTCGTCTGGTCCAACCCCGGTATTCGAGACAAAAATGGGAAATAATCATTAAAGTAACGTAAAACGTACCGGTGTTTTCGAGGCCACCAAGGGTATCTTTTTAAGGACATTCGGCAGAGAAATGGTCGCCGTTGCAAAGGCGACACACAGCTTTCCCGGCACCAGCGTCTTGACCCGGCTCTTTATCGTCTTCTCTGATGCTTATTTGCCTCTGATTGCTACACTTGACATAAGACAAGTCAGGCAGAATGAGTTACAACAGCCACACCTTATTTCCACTCGTCAGCTTCACTGTAGCATTCTCTCCGACGGTCGTTATAGCATTGTTGGGTCCTGGCTTGTTTCGCTCCTCTGGCCGAACCTTACCCACTTTCGTCTCTCTGCGATAGCGATGTCCACAACGGATTTCTGCAGGGTTCGTTTGATTCGACAAGTGATCTAAAATCTGAGGTCATTAACATATATGACCACGGGCAATTACCTACCTTCAGTGTCATCTACCATATGCCAGGACGGCTAGGATGGCGGATGGTGACGCAGCAGGCCAGTTTTTCGTGGACAGCGCCAAGAGCAGTGAACAAGGGTGGGGTGGCCTTCGAAGAAAGGATTTGGTGAGTCAAACCTGTCCTTTGCCCATTCATAGCTGATACTTACCACATGTCTCCACTGCCCATCCCACAGCCCATCCTCCGAGTCACTGGTGCAACCAAATCGAGGAGAGTTGAAGACGCGACAAATAATCCCAAACATCGACGACCATCAACTCACCTCTGGAGCCACCAGTACGTATCGGCACGGAGGGCGGGGAGGCATGCCACGAATGTCTACGACGAGGGCGTGAAACGGTGGCGGATATGGGAAACGCAGTGAGTCCAGAATTATCAGCCCGATCGACTGGATGGGTACTTACCATTCTCCACGTTCATCTCGTTAGGCCTATCCAGGCCCCCCATTTGCCTTTCGGCGGTTGAATCAAGCAAGCTCAAACAAAGGTACGTTAGTAGGGGATTTCCCAACGTTCGACAAGCAACAATGGACTTACCTACACCGGTTCCCGAGCACGACGCGTGGGGAGCTTTGGAAAGTGCTAGTAACGGTGAACAAGAGGGCAGTTTCAAACGAACGAAAGGGCTGATAGAAAGAACGAGAGGGACGAACGAATGAGGACGGGGTATCGAAGGAGAGAGTAGAAGCTAAAGATGAAGATATTAGTTGCGTGTTCAAGGAATAAATGTTGGAGTACGTACCATGAACTTCCGAACAGCTTGTCGTCCTGCCCCATATTGTCAGTGAAAAGCACCCAAAAGTCATCCTTAGTGGTTAGCAAAAAAAAAAAACACAATGTACCTGATCTTCGAGACGTCTCCTCACTCTCCAGCACTTAGACAATCGTGCATCCCGCAGATTAAAATCCCGATAAATGGGACTTGGAAAATGACTGGAACTTGAAAACAGAGGTATTAGATGCTGGTAATATTTTGAACATGTAAAGAGAATAGCTTACCGTAGTGCCGAAGATATGCATAGAGTAGTTGTCGATCAGATGGCAAAAAGATAACAGGCGGCGTATTCGCTACCCACCCTGGAGCCGAGTCAAACGGTATAAAACTGAGTCGGGAATGGTATAGATGGTGAGGATGGTAGACAACTACAGTGAATGGTAATGGGCAAGGAATATAATAATGTGAGAGGGAATCGACATTGATGCATGATGAGGGGAGACAACCATGGAGGGCAACATGGAACATAACTGAATTGTAATCAAGGTGCTTCGTCGAATAGCGACGTCATTTGGTTCTGGAACTACTAAGAGAAAGTATTCAAAAAAAAAAAAAAGATTTTATTCATATACACTGTCCCTCACAGGCTGGGGCTCAGCATTCAGCGCTGAGATACAGAGAACAAAAAAATCGGAGCGGAGCTGCTTGCTCTGCTCGTTGTCCATCCCACACCGCCTCATTTGTCCCATTACCCACCTAGTTAGAGGCATTGTATGCTGCGACTCGCGTCGCTGGGCTAGACGACGTGGCCTTCTCTACGCCAGCCCAACGCTCGGATCGTTGTGTTGTCGACATCGGCATTCCATGCGTCGGTTGGGTGGTTGTTCTCGTCTCGGCATTCCCAACCCCCCGCTGGACAGTGGCGCTGGCTCCGCGGGGCTTCCTATGTCGTGTTGTCGCTCCATACGCCGCAATGGGCTTTCCAAGGGCGGGACCTCCCACGTCGTTGCATCCTGTGGTGCAGGGCTTGGGTTCCATACATCCTGATATGGCGTGCGTGGCCGTGGTGGGGATTTCCTGGTCCGTGTGGTTGTTCGTTACGCTGGCATTAGGGATAGAAGAGGTCAGAGGTGGGAAGGAAGAAGGGGGTCATGAGTATTGCCCCCTCGTGTTTCTCCCTCCCCAATTCCTTCGTCGAGCACGAATGGAGTGGTCCCTTTGGAAAAGGGTGGGTGTGGTGCTTCTGCGCTTACTGGGACGTCGGTGGTTAGGCCCACATCCCTCAAGAGAGGGGAGGGGCGTCTGGTACGGTCTTTGCGCGTGATTGTTGAGTTTGGGCAGGCGAGAGTGAAGGTGATGGTAACCGGGTCCACCGGATGTCGGATTCAAACTCCGCTGCCACCCAAATCTGCTCTTTTGACATTTAATGTCTCGAATGACTCTTGCGGGTGTTCCTCACCCCAGGATGTCACTTTCAAAAGGGGCTTTGGGTATCGCGAACGCATGGTTTGTGGAATCCGTCATACTGCACGATGAGAAAAATACTTAGAACCGATTTAGGACCGATGGCTTTAGAGTCTGAACATTTCCTCAAATACGGTGAAATCAACCCCACTATCTGGGACCAGTCCCCAGCCTCGCGCAAGTGCTGTCGAAGGTCTTATCGATGTTCTCCATTTCCCAGGGCTTATTTTGCATAAGGACATGCCCTAGAAGTTACATCACTATCGGTGTCTTCACCCGCGCGGCACAGATACTTGCCATATTCCAGAATCAAGACATCCCAGGCCGTCGATAAAAAAGATGCTTTCGTCGAGCCTTCCGCGAAGAAGGCATTCCAAAGTCATCTTCGACGCGGTCATCCTTTACCATTCAAATGCATCTACTCAAGGGCCGCGGAAGACTTCTCACCCATTGTATCGCTAACTCTGCCGTCTTGTTTCACAGCTAACTGCTAATCGAGAGACCCACTTCAGGTTTCCAGCGCTCATGTCCTTTACAAATAAATCTAAGCTAAATCAGGTAATTCATTTAAAGATGTGCATTGTCGGGAACTTCAGGCCGATCGCCAACGTTGGACTACAGCTGATTTGGCTTAGAATTATTTGTACATGCTCCAAGGCTAAACAAAGAGCATGAGTGCCGTAAACTCAAAGTGGGTCGATCGATTAACAAGTAGCTGCAATGGAGGCGTGCTGTTCGCTTATGTGATGCTTTATTCTCGACTGTCAGCGCCATTGAATTGTGGAGGGGGTCGAGGACGTAAAATAATTTCTAGATGACTCAACTTTGACAGCGGCCAGCCAGTGGTTACGGTAATTCTTGAGACCTCCCGGATCCAGTTGCTGATGTCCCATGACACTCACATGGATAACACGTATATGTACAAGACGGGATCTTGAACCCCCCTTGGGATTCACCGCTGCATCAGCACACATCCAGCATATTCAAGTGTCATACGCAGCGTACCGAACCTAACGATGCTCAAATCAGACTACTTTGCGATTCTCGCTACCCTTGTTCTCACCGCGTTCATTCGCGTCAGGATCAGAAGACGCTCTACCCTCCCACTCCCACCTGGACCCAAGAAATTACCGCTTCTCGGGAATTTGTTCGACCTCCCCACGAGTTACGAATGGATGGCGTACGCTAGACTCTGCAAGGAATATAGTACGCACCGAGGACCTTGAATTGTTCATCTAGTTGCTAATCTACCATTCCCAAAGATTCCGACATAATCCATCTCGGCGCTCTAGGACTCGACTTCATCATCTTGAATTCTTTCGACGATGCGGTTGAACTTTTGGAGAAGAGATCATCCAATTATTCCGACCGGTCAGTTGATTTGTGATTTTCAGCACGTTTCATATTGATAGTGGATCTAGCCCCCAGTTTACGATGTTAAATGAACTGTACGTGCTATATCGTACGCACTCCCTCAAGTTATGTCCTTCTAATATCACTTCATCGCTCAGGGCGGGTTGGAAATGGGTCATGTCGCTCCTGCCCTATGGAGAGGCGTGGAGGGAGCGTCGACGAATGTTCGCACAGTACTTCCATCCAACAAACACTGAGGTGTACAAGGCTACCCAAGTCGAATTTCTCTACAAGATGTTACCGCGATTGCTGAAGGACCCAGATAATTTTTTGTCCATTACACGACAGTACGTTTCCAAACTTGCTATTAACTTAAACTTAAAAGAGGGCTACCACCAGTGCGATTGGAGGGATAGCCATATCACTTACGTATGGTCTCGATATCAAGGAGACCGATGACCCACATCTCAAGCGAGCGCAGAAAGCGATGAAGAGTGTTGACGATGTGACAGGCTCAGGGACATATCTTGTCGATATATTCCCCACCCTGCGACACGTTCCCAGTTGGGTTCCAGGAGCCACATTCCAGAAGGAAGCGAAAGTATACCGACAAATTCAGGACGAATTTCGCCAATTGCCCTATGAGGAGACAATTAGAAACATTGTTCGTCTTATTTACAAAATGTCGTCCAGGTGAGGGATCTGACTGACGGACGATAGGCCTCTGGAAGTGCTAGGCCCTCATTCGTGGTAGATGCCATCTCCAAGATCGACGAGAACAGGGACCTGAGGCACCAGCATGACGTCATCAGGGACACAGCAGGGATTGTCGTCATCGGTGAGTTATCTCTTCTTCGCTAGCGGGGAGTCGTACTCTGAATCTACTTTGTAGGTGCTTCAGACACAACACTTTCATCTATACAGACCATGTTTGTAGCAATGATGTCCTTCCCAGAGGCGCAGTCGAAAGCGCAGGAGGAGCTTGATCGTGTCCTTCAAGGACGATTACCCGAATACGACGACCTCAAGGATCTCCCATACACCGCTGCAGTTGTCAAAGAAATTCTTCGGTGAGAGCGGAGATTCGCTATACTCACGAATGCCGTTTATGACCCGTTAATCTAATCCTAGATGGAGAGTTGTGACTCCCTCTTGTAAGTAAGAGAAATTATCGGACAAAAATAAATAAATGACAATTGTCTTTTATGCAGCTTTGCCTCATTCAACCACGGAAGATGACGTTTACAAGGGTTACTTCATCCCGAAAGGAGCTATTATAGTCCCCAATGTCTGGTAAGAATACGAGGTTTTCCAGTTTGATATAATTGCTAGATTTGCCTTTTCGATACAGGGCGATGCTCAATAACGAAGCCGACTATCCCGATCCATCATCTTTCAAACCCGAACGGTATCTGAAGAACGGCCAGCTTGATCCCAACATCCGAGATCCTGCATTGATGGCATTCGGGTTTGGTCGAAGGTAAGTCGTTCTTGGGACAGAAGCCTGCTCGATCTCTTGACGTACTAAAATGATCGATCAGGATATGCCCGGGGAGCCACATAGCGGTCTCTCTACTCGGCCTCACAGTTGCGGGGGTGCTTTCGACTTTTAACATCTCTAAGGCGGTGGACCAGGACGGGTCGTTAATAGCGACAGAAGTGGAATATACCAGTTCTATGGTCAGGTGAGCTATATCAGGTTCTAATAAAGGAATTTAAGGTGCTTATTTCGATTAGTCATCCTGAATCTTTCAAGTGCACCATCAAGCCGCGGTCGAAGGCTGCGGAGGAACTCATCAGAGCTGCTGCTGACCCTTATTGAATGGGTTATTAATGCAGGTGGGCCTACGCCTGAGGAAGGATTTAGGGATTGTAAGATTCGAGGTGTCGTCATATACTGGCTTTGAAGATTTTTCTGTACTAGTATACTACTAGGATTATGGACATGTACTAACACGTTGGAATTGTACAAGGATTACAGAACGAAATATGGTGCACGTTGCAAACTGCTCATCTGCCGTCCGCCCGAGTGGATCGGTTAGGACGTCGAGCCTGAGGTGCAAGGGTGAAATTACAATCGCCTCACGACTCCATTGGACACTGAGAATGGTTACCGTAACACCATGTACCTTCTTAATCGCCTTCTGAGCATTCACCTTGTCACGAACGCGACTCAAGCCTTCGCCAGCACCACTCTGCCGGTCTCTTCCCATATATACCCTCGCGACCCTACCAAACACACCGAATAGCATTCTAAGATCGTTTTCTTGAGTCTCTTCTGAAATATTTGTAACACACAGCGCCGGGAGGTGAAAAGGATTCACAGCTCCGCGCATTGATTCTCCCGCATCTCGAGAACTGGCAGCACCACCCATCGAAGGAGGGACCGTTATGACGGCAGGCCCAGATGTCTTGGGCCCTGTTCCGAGATCCTTGTCTGGTCCAGCCCTGGTATTTGAAATAAAAATGAGAAGTAATCAATTAAAGTAACGTAAAACGTACCGGTGCTTTCGAGGCCACCAAGGGTATCTTTTTAAGGACATTTGGCGAGAAATGGTCGCCCTTGCAAAGACGACACACAGCTTCCCCTGCACCAGCGGCCCTGACCCGGCTTTTCATCGTCTCCTTTGATGCTTGTTCGGCCTCTGATTGCTACACTTGACATAAGACAAGTCAGGCAGAATGAATTACAACAGGCACACTTTAATTCCAGTAGTCAGCCTCACTGTAGTATGTATTTGTAGTATTCTCTCCGACGGTCGTTAGAGCCTTGTTGGGTCCTCGCTTGTTTCCCTCCTCCTGGCCGACCCTTGCCCACTTTTATTTCTCTGCTATAGCGATATTCAGAACGGATTTCTGCAGGGTTCGTTCGATTCGATAAGTGATCTAACATCTGTGGTCGTTTACATATATGGCCACGGTGATGAGCCCGGCTCGGCTCTACCCCCGGAATTTGCGATTTCGATGCATTCTGTTGCGATCCAGTAGCGACCGACTAGCGAAACACTAGCGATCCGTTTCCGAACGCCTCCGAGCAGTTGTGACTAAATGCGGCCAGTTGCGATCCGCCAGCGCCTAGTTGCGATCAAGTTGCGATCACGTGCAACCGACTTGCGACAAGTTGCGACGACTAGCGCCGCCTTGCGAACCACTAGCGACGAGTAGCGACCACCATTCGCAACCATTTCCAACCATTTGCACCTCGGAGCGTATTTCCGAAGCTCTCCATTCTTCGGATTTTTGTATGTTTCAAGTTTCTAATATATTAGTGTCTTTTTGCTTTCCCTTTTTGTATTTCTTATTGTTCTTGCTTACCCCTTTCGCATTTTTATTTTATGTACCTTGTTTTACATATATTCATGTACAGTAGACTATTCCTAAGCCAGTTCACAGACAGAATAGATCCCACTTCGTTTGGCTAGGTTAGGGTGTTTGTGGGCTGTGGCAGTGCTGTAGCAAGTGGCAGTGCTGTAGCAAGTGGCTGTGCTGTAGCAAGTGGCAGTGCTGTAGCAAGTGGCAGTGCTGTAGCAAGTGGCAGTGCTATAGCAAGTGGCTGTACCGTAGCGCTTCTTCATCAAGAAAAATGTTCCCACGCGT
>Ga0307517_10004602_pt1 | contig 21135 bp, 7 predicted proteins | sample 23_EM_MG_FD_194515 | JGI IMG/M metagenome (GOLD analysis project Ga0307517, IMG submission 194515) | Populus trichocarpa ectomycorrhiza microbial communities from riparian zone in the Pacific Northwest, United States - 23_EM | ecosystem: Host-associated > Plants > Roots > Unclassified | place...
GTAGGGGGTGCCGGGTGCGTTGTCTTCTTCTTTCATGAACGTGAGAGTCACGTGCTATTGATGAGAATTATTGTAAAGCGATACCAAAAAGATTCAATGAATTGCCTTTGCCTCTCTTTTTTTTTTCTTTTTTTTGGTGTGTGTGTGTGTGTTTAGAATAAGAAAATTGAGATTCTTAAAACCCCTTGTGGCTTTAGTCTAATGATCTTTGCATGGTTAGGTTAGGTTAGATGTTCTACGAACGTAGGTTGTCAGCTAGCGTATAATTATTAAAAGAATAGCGTATAAATTATGTTTCATATCTTATCTAATAATGTAAATTTTAAAATTTTAACTTTCTAGATTTTTTTTATTTCTTTTTTAATTTTACATGTTATTAGGGTATTGTTTATTAAACAGTGATAAATTTCAAATCTCACCATCTTTATTTTATTTAATAAAATTAAATATAAAATAGTGTGAGTCTGTACTGGTTTCAATTTCAAATAACTTTTACTTGAAAAGACATAATAAAAATAATATTATTTTTAAATGTTATCTAACAACTTAAATTTTTAAACTGAGATGGTTTGACAAACTTTATAAAAAATAAACTTCATAATTAAATACAATATATCTAGTTTGATATTAGAAATTGTTACTTGAATCTGATTTAACCGTATGAAATTATTGACCGGATGAATTAAAGTCTAACGTTTCATTAAATTTGTTTACATTATTTTGATGATTAACATGCTATTAATTATTTTATTTCATAACCATGATTGTGCTATAAAACTTGAAAAGAATCATATTTTAATATACAATATATTAAATTGATAGTCTAGATAAACTTGATTACATTTTACCAGTTGGTCATAATCTTAGATGTCGAACTAGACTTGTGATTATGATTTCTTTAAGAGAGAGTTTTGCCACCAAATGACACGTGTTTGTTAACTATTGTTTTTTAATCTAAAGAAAAGAAATATCTCGATATTAAATCTAAATTCCACCATTTTTAATAATATATTCTCCACTCCAACACAACGCATCGAGAAAAATAACAAATATCTTTGAATGTTAGGCGTAAAATCTAAATCTAAAAAATCAAGGAATTAGGCAAGCTTTACTAATCACTATCACCGAGACTAATCTCGTTAGCTTTCATGCCTCGAAACCAAGATCATCCTGCAAGAAGGCAATAGATTGATGCTGAAAAACCAACCAGAAATCAAGATGGTAGGTCCATTTCGGCCTACCTTCATAACTACTAGCATGCAGCCAAATGGACCTGGACACCACTCACAACGCAAAATATCTATAATTGTCGAGGCCCAGGCACCATTTTCCTAAATTCCTCCTTCTCCTTCACATTATAACGACACCGAACTATGCTACAAGTTAAAATAAATAATACACAACCCTGACTATTAAATTTATAGATTTGTTTTTTAAATATCAACCGTTGAAGTTTCACAAACCTTAAAACTACTAAAAGCTTACATGATCGTTAATTTCATGACTCGTAAGATTAGTCGATGTACGCACAAGTTGTTTTAGATACTCACATTAATAAAAAAAAATTAATACATGTTTCTTTTTATAAAATATATAGAAATTAATTGCAAAAACTATCCAAAAAATATACATATTTATTTCACATCCATATCTCTATCTCTATAACCAAATAATTTTTATTCTCTCTATATCGATCTTTCATGTTCTAAAACAGTAAATGTTATCGAAAAGAATTGACTGAGTCTCTCCTCCTGACTCTTGATGTTATCCTTCGGACCCTTCACCTGTCTTCCTCTTCTTCCCCACTCGGATCCTTGTGTCAAAATAATTGAAGAGAACATTATACAGTGCACGTGCTACTCACATGTTTCCTAGCGAGCTCTAATTTCTCCGAGCCTATCGTGATAAAATATGCTATAGATCCATAATAGTCGAAGCCCAGTCACATGGTCTTGATTTATGCTTTTTCGTGCTCAGAAATTAATTAGTAATATATTATTAATTATTTATTGGAACTCACTTAAAAAAATATAATTAAAAAAGATAAATTTTAAGTAAAAATATTTTAATCATCACAAAAACTTTCCTATCTTCATCATCCCGTATTCAAATTCAATTTTTTATTAATGCAACTAAACTAATCAAGGAGGAAATTTTTTGATTATTTTTAAAAAATATTTTGATCCTAATTCATATACGAACAGGAGGGAAAAAATCACATTATACTTGACCTAACCGTCCACAATTTAAATTCATTATAGTCAACATATTTTATACAAATTAAAATTAATCAAAATTAAATTAGAGAATGGGCCTTCCTCAAATGAGCTAGAACTAGAAAAGACTGGACAAGAAGGCCCATGACATTTAAACTCCTTAACAATTTTCCTTTCAAGAAAAAGAACAGAGAAGGGTCTAGGGAGAAAAAGCCCGGATGTCGAACGTCGTCGTTCCTGATGACAGTAGCGTTTTATCTTATTGTACACGTGGCAGCCAGCAGCAACTCCACAGAGAAACGAAATAAGCAGACCACACTGATTACACCGATAGAAGGAAAAGAAGTAGTTTCCCATTTGTAAATCAACCAGTCGTCATTCAAGAAGCAGGGAGTAGTTCGTTCGTTCAAGACTATAGGAGCTGAAATGAATTTGTGAAATATTTTTTTGAAGTGAAAGGCGTAAAAGATGAAGGGGCTGACTCTTCCAAAAACACCACTAACTTCAAGTAGCAGCAGCAGCGCAAAGCCTCCATTACTGCCTTTGGTTCCATGTTTTGCTGGGATTTCTAGAAAAGCCATTTCATATTCATGTAAGTTCTTTTGTTTTTTTCACTTTGATTTCCTTTTGTGTTAAAAAAAAATTATTCTTTGTCTAGAGGAAATGATAAAGCTACTTACTTGACTGGTATTTCATTTCCTTTTCATCTGTATGTTGAATTTCGGCTGCTTGCTGTGCTAAATGGTTAAGTTAGTATAGGTGGGAGACCGACCTCAGAGTGAAATTTGAGTTGAGCTTATCTGGGTTAAGAAACAAAAATTAGCTTAGATCGAGTCAAGTTTTTGTTAGGATGAGGTGGAGAATTTGAGCTTATTTTGAGGATACTGGTTTATTCTGTTGTTATTATTGTTGTTTGTTTTTTTCTTCTTGCTGGGATTAAAAGGTGGAATTATATATGGTGGAGCATAAAGGGTGTGGAGTTGCAATTGCCATCGATCATGATTTGACGGTTTTGTTCAAGTGAATGGATGAAAAAAAATGTAATGAGTCCAAATATAGTGAGGGGCATTTTTGTGTTGTCAGAATATGGTACTCGTTCTAGCACAACACCAGCAGTAATCGCTTTTACAATCAATGTTTGAAAATCATTCCTAGGATTCTAGTAGGATTTCTTCTTGGTTAAAGTTCAGATATACACCATGCACTATAAACCTTCAATTTCCATGGCTGATTGATTGGATGGTGGATGTCTTTTCAGGGATCATAGATGTGATTTCTTTTACTATTGTATGCTGTTTAGTTAGTTTAGACGAGTGTTCGTTGTATTCTAGCATTCCAGATAAAATAAATGGGTTTTGGGTGAATGGAAAACTAATAAATTTTAGATGCTAAAATGATGAAATAGAAAAAACGAACAACACTTAAACTATTGCGTGGCATGTCGTTTGTCTTTGGAGAGTAGTTACCATGCAGGGTAGCTGTACTGACCAGTTTGGGTATTGTTTAGGGATGGATTTTTAAATATATTGAACTAGGATATCTGCTGGAAATTCATTATGAGCCCAACAATTTAGTGGCTTAAATCTATTTACTCCCCTTTTCTTTCCATCTTCATTATGGAGACTAGAGAGGGCCTGAGCACAGAGGTATACTTAGTAACTTGGCCTGATGTGATCCTTAATTCTTTATTAAACCCTATTATAACATGAATGTGCTGCAATGTTTCGTCTCCTGTGCATGGTGTGCTATACAGTAAGACTCTCCAACTTCTGCAGTCGGGCTGAAATAAAATTCAGGTATAATTATGGAGGCTATTGAGTGTCATCCCTTTGGGTTCTAAAGTAGTTCATGGATAAACTTTCTTTGTTGATATTTGTACTACTAAAAAATGACATGCACCTAGCAATTAGATTTTTATATTTGTTGATGCTTAACGAAGAAAAAAAGAAAAGGGGAGTACATAGATTTAATAATAAGATGCCTCTAGTAAATATATTTATGTTCTATGTATTTACATCATGTCTATTGTCAGTGGTCGTGGTGTTCATTTAGTGGGTAACATGTTCTTTAATAGTAAGATGCAGAGAGATCTCAAAATTGAACAGAGGCGACACATTTAGAGCACAAGCATCCAATGTTACTATAGGATCTGGGGGCTATGAAGGTGAGGAGGAACAGGACAACAAGAAAAGTTTTGGCGGTGGTCCACCTGGTGACAACTTACCTGAAATGTAAGTGATATGAAATACTGATTGTTATAAAACAACAATGTGGTAAACATTTGTGTTGTTTAAGCCTTTATGATGCACTATAATTCCTCTCTTTGATGCATCAAGTTCTATGGCGCTGCAAGCTTCAAATAGTCATATATGGTGTGCGATTTCATATTTAGCAACATTTGTATGCATAATTGGAAGAAAAATCCTCGAGTGTTTTTATTACTTAGTTACTCTTTCAGAAAGTGGAGCTGGCAACCTTTTTCAGTTGAAGAAGTTATCTAAATCTTATTTAAGTAGCTTTTCTTTCTGTACTGTATGATTCCAACCCCTCTTTCCCCCTCGTTGGAAGCTAGAAGCAGCCTTTCACTGTCAGAATTATGAAAAAAAGATTTCTGCACCTCCTCTATTATCCTTTATGAAAATTACATGACGTGGACATCAATGAGGAAATATATCTTTTTGGGGATAGACTACTTCGCTGTTTTGAGTATTCATTTGATTTCAAACCCAAACTTGTTTTTGGTCCAATAACCCTCAACATTGAAAAGACTGTTTCTAAATTTGTTTATCATTGATGATCTTAAACATCTAATCAGTACACCTGAACTCTAAATTGCCAGAGGCCTAGGATGGACAACATTTAAGTCAGATGTCACTCATATTTGTTTTGTATTTGCAGTATAAAACCACCCAGCAAAATTCCTTATCCTCTATCTATAGCTATCGTGCTACTTGGATGTGCTTTGGTATTTTCACTTATTGCTTTTGTGAGAGGTGGACCTTCATCAATTTTAGCAGCAATCGCAAAGTCAGGATTAGCTGCTGCATTCACATTAATATTTGTTTCTGAAATCGGGGACAAGGTAACCAGTTTACAGTTATAACTTTTTTCTTGAATTTCCAACTACTTCTATGTCCTTGAAACTTTGTATGATATTGTTCTTTGATTTACTCAGTTCAGTTCTTATCTCCTTTATTGAAGTTCTGCATGCAATGCCTAGACGGCTTGACATTTTTCAATGTATCCATCTAACCTTTTGCTCTTAGCAGAAGTTTGTCAAAGAAGGTTCTTTCTTATTCAAATCTTTCCCTAAAGGAAAAGGTAAGGAGAAGAAATACAAGAGAAAAAAATGTAGAGAACATGGAGGGTATAACAACTTCCCTGGGAAATGAAAACATGAAGTATGACCTAAAGCATACAATCCAATTGCTCAAATTTCTTGTCAACTGAAGAAAATTAATTACATTATTTTTTTAATATACTGATGGCTTCAGTTGCTCACTTTTTCATGATTTTGCTGACCAAATAACAACCACTACTATCTCAAGACTTTTTCCTCTATTATCTGCTCTTCCAACATTTGAGGAAAACATCTTACTACTGTTTATAATTCATTTGAGAAGAAGTCAGCTATTTTGTGATTTTCACCCCAAAGTTAAAGTAACCAAACTTTTGGAGCCTCCCAGACTATAGATAGAGGAAATAATTTTTTATCATATCAGTTTTCCAAAATTAAGGGCAAAGGAAAGCCAACCGCAATTTGGTTGCAGCTGCAGGCAAACTTGAACAAATGATAAATAAAGCGTACATGCTGGATGCTTTTTGGCAGTCAGGGAGGCAGCCTGTGGCTGCTTTTAAAATTGTGTAACATATCTGTGCAACAATTACATTTGAATTCTCAAAAAAAAAAATAATAATAATAATAATTGAAACTGATTGCCCAAAAATAAAAGGGGATACTTCACCCTTTGTTGAAATAATTGATGTTTAACCTTGCACGTTTCCAAGCTTTCATGCCCTTTTGCATTTTCTGCATCCCAGCAGCCAGGCTTGGTAACTGTTATTCATGATGACCTCATTGGCTCCTGCTGGTGAAATAGATTTATTGGACTTGATCTTCTAGTCTCCTTGAGTAATGAGTACAACAGAAATATCCAGAGACTGACAGGAAGTGTGAATATGTTTGCTTGTAACTTGTTCTTTCTTTGCTCTCAGTGTTTTTTTTTTTTTATGGCTTCACACATAACAAATGAATGGTGGAAATCTTATTCTAAGGGAACCTTTTGTTTTTCAAATTTAATTGAGGGCATCATTCAAACATAAGCAGAATGGTGATCGGGAGGAGCACAAACTGATGAGAAAGATTCATGTAGCTAATGTGTGAAAAATAAAGGCAGTACAGCTTAGGGCTGAGTCCGATTGGGATATGTTTTACGCATTTGAGGATTTTGTTTCTTACATGTGAACCCATTTGCTTGCTGCAGTCAACTATTAGTTGCAAACAGAATGAAATTGTTGAAAGATCAATAGTCATCACTTAGTATGGTTACCACATTCTATCTTACTTGTACCTCCAAATTTCTGGAGCCTGAAATTAACTCTCTCTTGTATTGACAGACATTTTTTATTGCTGCACTCTTGGCCATGCAATATGAGAAAGGACTGGTATGTTTCTCACAAGCATTCACCCCATTCTTACTTCAGCATTGCTTACTGTTGAGTTATTAAACTTATTGATTATGTCATGTTCTTCAATGTTTGTTCTGATTCAATTTTCTTAAAGGAGGTCATAAATATGACAGTTTTATTCCCTAGGCGTGAATAAAAATCTGAAAACCCTGAGAAGTTGTCAACTTACTCCCAAAAAAAGAAGACAAATGAGATAGTAATAAGTGGCACTGATTGTCATTGCCATTCATTTCTAATCAGAAAATACTAGCGGTCACCCCTCCTTGAATTGCAGAAAGGTGACTCCAGAACTCATTTATTATAGATTTGACTTAGTATGTCACTGTTGTCACCAGAAAGCTTCTCATGGATGTGTTTTTGTGAGGCAGGGTGCAAAGGGACTGATTAAAAGCAATGAAATAGATCAATCCTAAACATATCTGAAACAATCACATTATAGTTTTTTTTTATTCAATCTAGTTATCTTTCAGTATCTTTTGGATTGGAGATCAGAATCTTCTTGTTTATCTGTTGCCTTAGTTTTGCTATGAATAAACATCATAATATTGAGTGTATTTGTATACAATTTCAACATGAAACGATGAATCTGAAGCACTTAGCAACCATCATTAAGTTAAGATTGGTGGTTGTTTATTGCAGAGTGTATTATAGTAGCTAGATATGATGATCTCATATCAATTAACGCTTACTTTTTTTACTAAATTTTTCTTTCAATGCCTTGAATCATTTACCAGGTTCTTCTGGGGTCAATGGGTGCTCTTTCACTTATGACAATCTTGTCAGTTGTAATTGGACGAATCTTTCATTCAGTACCTGCTCAGTTCCAAACAAGTAAGCTGTAGTCTTGGTAACTGTCAACTAACTGACTTGCTTGTGTTCTTTATTAATGACTTTAGTGAAATAGAAACATCTCTTATCTTGTTAGCTTGTGAACAGCCCTGCCAATTGGAGAATATGCAGCAGTAACACTTCTCATGTTCTTCGGGCTAAAATCAATAAAAGATGCATGGGATCTTCCAACAAATGATGTTAAGACTGGCGACGAAAGCAGTCCAGAACTTGATGAATACTCGGAAGCTGAGAAGCTTGTGAAGGTAATCTTGTAACCTGGAAGCCCGAGCTTTTGAGGAATATATTCAGTTCATTCTTTCCGAGTGAGTTGCAAAAGGAAAATGAATGTCGTATACTTGTCTGATGATTTTAGGAGACTTTGTTTTGTGTTGGAATTCGTTTCATTGGGTGTTTCCCAAAAATTCATGTCAGCAGATACTTTCTTAACGTCTACAGGTCTCAAAATTGCTCACAAATCCATTTGAGATCGTGTGGAAGTCATTCAGCCTTGTATTCTTTGCGGTAAGCATCCATACTTCCATCTTTTTTTTTTAGTTTAATGGTAAGAAATTTTTTCCCCATATGGTCTCACTTAAAGGGCCCTTGATAGGGGGGATTTTGACATGGTCCTCTGTGTGGTTTTTGCTTGAATTCTTGGCTCCCAAAGCTCCAGTATGTTCTCTTGTAGTTTTAAGCTCAAGACTTCACCTCTGCACCAAGCAATTGCACCTTGAAATTGTCATTAAAATTGTAGCATAAACAATTGGATACAGTTGCAGATTTTCATATTCGTGCACAGTTATTCCTTGTAATAGCTGGCAACTTCACTGCGAGACAGAATGTTAAAAGGTGTTGTTTTATGAACCAAAGTGTCCAATTTCACCATATCCTAATTGGTTCTAGGAATGGGGAGATCGCTCGATGCTTGCAACAATTGCTCTTGGAGCTGCGCAGGTGCAATTTCATGAACTGTTGATCATATGATGAGTCTCTTCACAATCGAGAATCAATCACAGTATTGCTTCTCCCCTTTGCCCTTTCTGCAGTCTCCATGGGGCGTGGCAACAGGAGCCATTGCTGGACACCTGGTTGCAACATCCATTGCGATTCTAGGAGGAGCCTTTCTTGCAAACTACATTTCAGAAAAGCTGGTAAGAGCCGCAACCATGCATTTATAGGTTATCATAAAATATTGCTACTGATATTCTGTATTCTACGCAATTCACTCTGCCTTCAAACCAGGTTGGCTACTTGGGTGGAGTGCTGTTTCTTGTTTTTGCTGTTGCCACTTTTTTTGGCTTCTTCTAATGAGTTCATTGGAATCAAGAGAAACAGTTTTCAGGCAGCCATACTGCCTGCGGATGTTGGACAGCATTAGTTTCTAGGGAAAAGATAGCTGACGAAAAGGAGCAAAATATGTGCCACGCAGCTCTATGACAGAGATTCATACCAAGACCCCAACTTAGGTCAAGTGTAATTCATGTTGTAATACTTGAGAATTCAGTTGAAACTTGGAAGGGCGAATCTGTGTATTTTTCACTGGATGCAGAATTAAATCCTCTCTCATGAGTAAGAAACTGACACTTTCGCTAGTATGCTCTATTTTGCTGGTTGGTCATCACAAGCTAGTCCCACGATTCAAAAGTATCCGTACGTACCTCGCTACTGTTCCTCTTAACATCTAACAACAAATGAAAAAAAAAAAAAAAAAAAAAACAAACGCCTCAATTCATAGCATGTAAAGGAGAAAAGGCCAGCAGATTATTGCAAAACTATGTTCAATGGATTCTGACTTTAGATGCGGCGTGGCTAGTTGTCATTTTTTTTGGATAAAAGATGATATAACTTCATCAAGATCTCTCATAGCCAGTAAGAAAATGGCTATACAGAGAGAAAGAAAGAAAAAGGTACTTCACAAACTAAATAGTAATAAACAAAACAATATCATAACAAAAACCAAACATTGAAATTAAAAAACAAACTAAAACCAAGCTTTTCTGAGTACTGTTTACTTTGTCAAATGATCTGCGACATAATTCTTCATCACCTTGTAAGCGTCATGATGTCATGATATTGTTGTTCTTGATCCATGTAATGATATTATATGAATTAGACTCCACAATCTAATTTCTATCAAGTGCATAGGAACAATCAATACTTACTTTTCTAATTGTCAAAATCTCAACCACATTTGATTTTTTTATACTTTGTAGAATAAGAGAAGACAAAGAAAATTTCCTTCATGATCTCTTAGAACCCTAACAATGCCAAAGGGATCTAGTTTACCATTTGAAGAACCATCCAAATTCCATTTTGCAAGTCAAATTACTTCAAATTCTGGTCGTGTTGATCCACATAAGAAGCTCATCAGGTACTGGTCTCAGCAAATCTATTCTAGTATAGAGAAAACTTTCACAACCACATTTTGCTTAAGTTACAACTTTATAGAAAATGGAATGATAGATATCATCCTAATAAAGAACTATCTCATTAAAAACCAAATTATTTCAAGCATTCTAGACAGAACAGACAATACCATAGAAGAACAACAACCACGCTTTAATTTCATTGCATATAACCCATTATCATTTCACGTCACTGTAGGAAGAGTGCATCTAAATTCTCTAGAAAAATCCATTGTTGACCTAAACATGGTGACCATAATTTCCACACCAATGACAATAAAGTAAAACATATATGTTTAGAGGTTCCATCCCCTTGGTTAAAATGTATCTTGGGAGAGCAAAAGAGGACCAGATATCTGATTAAAATGGTTTATCAATATCTGGCGAAAGAATTGTCTCTAGAATGGAAAAGCCTTTGGGATCTGACTTCCAAATCTTTCTATCCTTGACTTGTAGAAAATTAGAAATCTTAGATATATAGCATCTGCAATAATTCCCTTTCTTTAATTCCCTTTCCTTGACCATTTTCCAATCCCAAAGTCTCCTTCGCCATGTTAGCTTTAATTTTCATTTGATGCCATAATTAATTCCATGTTCTAGCTCAATATATATCTGATACAATAATATATATCATTATGATTCTCCTGAACAACGTAAAAACTATGATAATTGTTCTTAATGACTATATCTCCTCATCATTTTGAAGTCCCGGACGGATCTAGGGAGTTTTAGTATTTTTTCTAACAACCACTAAAATTGCATCTTACGAGGCAAATGAGCAAAATCTTAACGAAACAAGAAATCAGGAAACAATCAGATTGCACAATCGACATTCGTGTAAAGAAAAAATAAAGAATCAAAACCCTAATTTACAATTCGAACCCCTCGCACAAATCAAGAACCTAAATCTACAGTTTTCAAGAAGACATATATATATTGCATGAAAAACACGTACAAAGAGGGATACACACACAAATACATTAAAACCTAACAGGCCATCTTTGGTGTATAGATGGTTGGTACTGTGCCATAACAAGCAACTGAACGATCAAAACAGCCACAAACCACGGTGACACTCTCTCGAAGGACAAGTAGGGTTTGGTCATCATTTGCTTCCCAAACAAGCCTTTGAATGAAGATAAACATTGTATGATAAACAGCATGGTTATAGGCGTGGCAGGAAGCACCCACTGGAACGTCATCCGATATTCTGGACCTTCAGCCTCAAAGGAATGCATAGATGTCACAAGAAGAAAGATTATGGCAAAGAGAAAGAGAAGAGCTTTGTATGGAAGTGGGTCTAGAGAAAGCATCTCTAGGGCACAAGAGAGGTTGCTTCTTCTATTTCTGTATTGCATCGCTAGCTAGTTATACGATCAATCAATGACTTTTGCTCGATCTTTTTCTTGTCTTGAAGGGATCAACCAAACTAAGCACTGGGCTGGTTATCTTTTTATGACGTTGAGAGAGATTAAATATTTGCAAATGTGTCGGCAATTTACAGGGAAGTGAAGATTTGACATTTCTCTGTAAGTATATCGGAGTAAATATTTGTATGAAACCCTAGAATATCTCAGATTCCCTGAAGAATAACGGGTTTTAAATATCCGTGTCGTACGTCTTTACGCTGTTCTTGTTTCGAAAAATAACTGGGAGAAAGTGGGATTTTTTCCCTATAAATCTGGATGAAATAACCAAAATAAAGCTGTTAGAGAGATCAACAGTTTTGATTGAGAATAGGAAATCTTCTCTAATCTTCAGTTACACAATCAGAAGAGGAAATCTCTCTCTAACAAAAGCCAAGAGTTTAAATTAAATAATTTTCCCCTAAGAGAAGTGAAAAAATTAAGAAACAAAGAAAAAATAGGCTCGATTAATATTTGCAATTTAAATTCACGTAATTAATTTTAAACAAAAAAATATTTTCAAGTTTTTTGTTTTTTCCATGAATCTACAAGCCTCTATTTTCGGCCAAGATTTTTTATTTGTGGTACTCGATCTTAATTGGATTTCTCTTAGAGAATGATAATTCTGGTGTGTAAATTCATTTATTTTTTTATTTGTGTGTATATAGATTTTTATTTTTTAATTTAAAAGTTTATTTTTTTTTTAATTTTTTCTCTTTCTAATCAAGTGTTTCTATTAGATTTTATAAAATATATATTCATGCAGCCATTAAATTAACACGTTAGCATGTATATGCATAAATATTTCACTTTATTTCAAACTGAGTGTACATAGTTTTAATTTTTTTTTGCTTGAGCGTGTGTATTTATTTATTTATTTATTTGAGTGTCTGTACGTACTTTCAAAAACTTATCAATTAAGTGTTTTAAATATTAAAAGCTAAAAAGTATTCACTGCGCATAATTTAAAATAATTTATGTTTTGACACCCTTTGCTGTTATTTTAATTTAAATAAAATCTTAAAATACTTTGTTATTCCAACTTTTAATTTTAATTAATTTGGTCTGGTCTAAGATTGCACAGTTTATATATATTTGTTAAAAATCAACAGAGCTCAATAATAAAAATTTAAAAGTACAAACACTCAAAATAAAATAAAATAAAATAAACTACACACACTCAAATATTTAGCATTCAGAAGTTGCTTCTTATATTATAGTTGTAATTTATGTCTACGTGTCTTCATTGTATTGGATCTGTAAGGCTAAAGTATGGAAATAGTCATTTGAATTCTTTGACAGGTCAATATATGTTCGTTATTTTAATATTTTTTGATGGTCAATATATAAATGGGGGCAGACCAGGGCAGCCCGATGAGAAACGTAGGTAAAAATAATAGAAGGATTTGATTTTAAGTGAAATATAGCCGAGGGGGGTCAAATTGAGGATTAGAAGTTGAGGGATCCAATATCACATGACTTAAAATTCAAGGGGAGGTTGCACTTTTTTAGCCTGGGGCTGATTTGCACAACATATTATTCTTCGAACCACCCAATCTTTGGTACATCTGCAACAGCAGGCCACTGGTTACCTGAACCCGAACTCTTTCACCTGCAACTCCCTCCCTGTCTCCTCGGCCATCCAGGAAAAACCATAACCAGCAGAAGCAGCGACACCTCCAAAACAAATAACAATCCACCTAGAAATATACAGCCTTTTTTGACGTACAGAGAGAAAGAAGCATAAAAGAAATCCATGGAACCCAGCAACCTCAACAAAGAACAAGACCAGAACTCGTGGGCCCTTAATGCTTGGACCCTTCTCTCCAAACTCCGTGACCAATCTCCACTCATACAGTGCATCACCAATTTTGTTTCAATGGACCTTATGGCCAACACTCTCTTATCTGCTGGTGCATCACCGGCCATGATACACTCTATAGAAGAAATTCAAGACTTCACTCCCCATATCCACGCGCTTTGTATTAACGTGGGTACACTATCTCCTGCCTGGTTACCGGCCATGAGGGAAGCTGCTCTGGTAGCTGATAAAGCAGGGAAGCCTTGGATTCTTGACCCTGTTGCTGCCGGAGCTTCTCGTTTCCGGTTGAAGGCTTGTTTGGAGCTTGTTGGGTTGAAGCCCAGTGTTATTAGAGGAAATGGGTCCGAGATTATTGCTCTTTCTAAGGCTTCTTTAGGAGCCACTAAGGTATTGGATTTTTCCTTACAGGTGAATTTATAAAAGACCAATTCAATTCAGCACCATTGTGAAAATTGCAAAACTTGAATTGCCTTGCTTGAAATTGTTTTTTCTTGGATGAATACAACATGGGAGTCTTCAATTTTGTGTCAATTTCTTTTGCGTTTTATGTTAATTTCAACTTCATGATTGAGTTTCATTTTCAAGGGTGTAGATAGCTCTCATGAGTCGATGGATGCAATGGAAGCAGCAAAGTCCTTGGCTCAGTCAAGTGGGGCCATAGTTGCTGTCTCAGGCGCTGTTGATATCATTACAGATGGCCACCGAGTTGTTGGTGTTCATAATGGAGTCTCCATGATGCAAAAGATCACAGCAACAGGATGTGCTGTCACTGCCCTTATTGCTGCATTCGTTGCTGTCGATCCATTGCATGCTTTGGAAGCAACAGCTTCAGCATTGTCCATATTTGGCATTGCTGGGGAGATGGGAATGGACATGGCCAAAGGTCCTGCTTCATTGAGAATGCACTTGATCGATTCCCTGTATAATCTTGATCAAGCTGCTGTATCTTCTCGCTTAAAGGTTTCCAGTCTATGATGACACTGGAGGAGCTCTATAAAGATGGTATGTCAAACAATAAAACAATCTATTTGAGATTTTGAGCTGTATTAGTGCTCATAGATTAGTGATACAATAACTGGCCGACCTTTACAACTTTAACCGCAATAAATGTTTTGTATCAGGCAATGATCTGGTAACTGATTCACAGTTTTTTAGAAAAATGGGCTGCTGTCATCTTGTGTAGATTCCGAATTGCTGCCTGGGATGGTTTGTCTTCCTTCCCTCCCTCGTGGGAGAGGGATGCTAATTTTCTGTTTAAAACTTATACAGTGACGATCCTTGTCTGCTACAATTGTTCATAAAGAACTTATTAAATTCATGGAGAACATAAGCTGATTTGGTGCTTCTTAGTGTGAAATCTGGCATATTACCATTACTCTTTTCTAAGGCGTTCATTCAGTAAAGAAATTTCCCTTTTTCTTTTTGTCATCTCAAACACGAGCTTGGTGTTTCAGAAAAGCATGAATTTTGTAAACTTTTTCTTTGGATTTGTACCTCTAGTTTCCGGGTCGGACTCGGATGTCTCTGTTGAACACAGACTAAAGTGCGTCATTACTGGTGGTTTATGTTCTTGTTTACTTTCTCTTCCCTTTTTTGCAATTTGTTTGGCTTTTCTGGTGATATACGGATTTGAAGTAGGAAATCTTTTATATTCATAGGGAAAATCAATCAAGATCCTTTAATATTTTCATATTCAACATTTCAGTTGCATTGTCTGATACATCTGACAGTATGAGAGTCTATTAACCAAGAGAAACCACAAACCATGACCACATAAATTTTCACGCCAACAAACCAACATTTAATCCAATTAACTTGTATTCTTAGTATTTCAAATGGACAGAGATCCTCAGTAATGTTTCTGCACCATCCGTGACTGCTTGACCTGGTGGGATAAGTCCTCGTACTTCAGCAAACCCGATAGCATTCTTAAACTTGCCCGTTCCTCCAGTCACCGACAAACGTGACATTGCGCTACCAATCCTGTATATGCCATAAAAGTTTAGGCTATCACCAAATTCTCCCCCTTCAAACATGGCTGTAAATGCCATCATCTGTGTGCTCCCATCTGCAGAACTAGCCACATAAACTCCTTGAGCTTTTCCCAGTTGTTGTGACCCTAACTCAGGGCTGTTGGTCAAAGTGTCATCGATGACAGTGATCGTTCCAAAGCCTAGTCCCAATCCGTCTGGTCCAAGTTGGGTTTGGATCTGACCATTTGTGTTCTGACCATTAGGATTTCCTGCAAAAGTCGTACCAGCCAAGCCAGTACCTAGTGGAATGCCATTGAGACCATTAACAGTTGGAAGGGCACCATTGGCATTGGGGATGGCAACTGCACCTTTTGGAGGAACGAATCCTACTGGCCTTGCAAAGGGTACTTGGCCACTATATATGTTCCCTAGCAAACCAGTGATTGGCCTTGCTGTAGGGTTACTGCCCCCTAGAATGTCATGCATGTACAGCTCAAGAACAGGCTCTCCTCCAGCTGGTACTGGTTCGATGGCAGCCACATATATTGCTGTGTGTAGGGCAGCAATTAGCACTGCAATGAAAACATATGGAGATGATAGCTTCAACATCTTGTGATTTTTGTATATGAGATTCCTGGAAGTCTGTCAGATGTGGTAGATGGAGGACTCTTGAAGGAGTATGCAACTGGTTTGTAGTTCTTGATATTTAAATAGAAGGTTATGAAAAAACTGAGATAGTAGTTGTGAGGCTTCAGAGATGTTGAAGTAGTTGGAGTGTGTTAGTTGTGGCCTTATGGGAAGTGGAAGTCATTCTGTTTTAGGTATATCTTCATTTTCTTTAGAAATATAGCTAATACTCAGAAGTGGAGTCCGTACACAATAAGTTCTTCAACATTATGTATCACCAACAAAATCAACCGATCAAATTACACCCATTTGAAATCATTAGTCTTTTCCCCTCGACTGATTTAGTTATAGGTAGATAAAGGTGACAAGTAGGTGGTGTTTTGCGAGTTTGTCCCAACTCCTAACTCTCCCTTTCAAGGCTCTCATTTCAGGGAAACCATACTGGCTGGCCTTTTATGCTAGTTTGGACCGTGTTTTTGCCAAAGATGAAAAATTTTGCTGCCCTGTTCCCAGATAACATCATGATATTTTAGTGTTTGTTTATATTGTTTGCAACTCTTGGCATTCATTTCAAGTGCAACTGTATACTGTATAGTGCTCTTTGCGTTCTTTTCTGCATTGATCAAAATATTTTGGAAATTATGTAATTACCGAATCCTGTCACTAGGAAAGCTAAACAGTAAATTTGCTACCTGTCACGCTGAAAAATTCCATGCCCACGTTCGACTGTAAAATAGAATCTTCCCACACAATCTACGATCCGCATCCAAAACTCTATGAGCCTTTATCAGGTATTCTCTATCATGTCTGCATAAGATACAATCTTTGGAATTATGAGCTACTGCCTTTTTAGAGTTTTCTGTCATGCTTCATTGTTTACATTGTGGAGTTGGTGCAAATAGGTGATAATTGTTCAGTTGATCCCTCCTAAGATTAGATCTGGAGTGGGTGGTTGTTGAGAAATTTGCTCAAAACACGAGAGAAAAATATTATTATCTTGCAATTGTTATTAGCTAACAGCCTAACATTCCATTTCAGTGCTGTAATCTGTTTGTTTCAAAGCTCTTTTTCCTCCTGGGGCAATGTTGTAGAGTGATAAAAGGCTCAAGCCCATCAACAAACAGAAAGACATCGCTCACCAGCATGTACAATTTTAACAGGAACATGAAAATAAGAGTTGATGAACCTTAGAATATTTGAATGGCTTATCTCCAATTTTAACTGGCACGTTGGAAGGGAAGTTGATGAACCTTACAATTCTTGATCCAAATATAAAAATCTTATGGCATATGTTCTTTATTATTTGGATTGTGTTGTGAATATTTTTTTTAGCTTTTCTTTTCCTTCAAAATTCCTTTGGCATAAGTTCTTTATTAGTTGGATCTCACAAGAACATTTTTTTTTTCAGCTTTCTTTTTTCTTTAAAATTCTTCCGGCACAGGTTCCTCGTTAGCTGGATGTTACATGAATATTCTTTAAATACAAATGGCATTCAGGAAGTAGTTGAAAAGCACTGTTATATGGGGATCCACCGGAGATCACATAATCAGAACCTTTCCAGATTGTGATGTTCTCCGTTACCACTCCATCTCTATATGCTCTCCTGCTAACTGACTGCTCAATAATCTGTCATGTTACTTCGAGTATGTGGCACTAGCTGACAAAACCAAGACCTTTGGGGGCTTAGCTTGGATAGCGAGTGAGCATGCTCTTCCACTTTCAAATATTATCATCCAGAATTCGAATCTTAGAAATGGCTACAAAGAAATTTTTTTTTTTTTTTTTTTTTTTTGTGAAAGCATCAATTAGATGTCGGTCATAGGATAGGTTGCTTAAAACCCAATTTTTCAACGGAAGTGGAGCTTAATCTCAGTGTGCGTAATATGGCCAAGAATACCTTCACTGTTGGGGAAGAAGAAAAAGGTCATTTGTTAATATAATTAGAAGGTCAAATGTGAAATGGTCCAGGCAATTGACAATTTTAGCTGTCTCTACACAGTTCATCCTTAATCAACAAACATGAAGTCTCCAGATTTGACTTTTGAGATTTCTTGCAGATTTCCATGCATAAAATATTCAATGCCCGATTTGACTTTTGAGACCTTGAGTTCCCAAAGACACGCACGAGATGAGGGAATGCTTATTGCAGGAAAGGAAATCAGGGTTAACTAGATGCAAAAAATGGTACATGATCCATTGTTTTTGTGGTTTTTACGTGTTCTTTGGGTTTTGAGCTAAGGACGCCATGAATCTGCCTATAAATAAATGATGAGAGATAACGAGATAAACCTAAGTGCAAGGGAGATATGCTACAATTTCAACTGCTGAACGAGATCACGGCAAGGCTACATTAACAACTGTCTGTCTAACTGAATCTTCATGATCCATGACTTTGGTCTGTCTTACAGTTGGGGAAATCAACTTCCATACTGCACAAGACAGAGAAAAAAGAACCAAGAAAAACAGAGATTATTTGGGGGGGAAATTATGATTCAAGACCTCTAAAGTTATGGTTCCATTCATGTGGGAACTTTGAAAATTTTAGAGTAGGACTCGACCGAGGGAAAGATAAATTTCCATCACATAATCAATCTGAAGAAAAAACACCGGTGGATAGATTCACTTACAGTATATTGTTGCTGCAAACCACTCATTCACGATTTTCACCCATGTACTTGCCCAGCCAACATCAATGCTCCACCTTGAACGGTTAAAGTGATTTAGGTAAGAAATTCAGTTCATAAAAAATAATGTGATGACTGGAGGAGTTCAGAAATCTAGTTCCCTTACTTTCTTGCTGAGTTGTTCAGGTTCCAACTGATGAATAACATTCCGAAGTACATGGCCCCGAAAGCAAATACAAGGTGGAAAAACCCATAGTCATAAGGGATACCATCATCCTCTTGAACATTATCATTGCGGAACTGAAGAACATGTGAAGAGCAAACTATCAAAATGACAGACATCAGAAGTAATTGTCAACCCCTTGCAGTCATAGCGCAGCATTATTTCATGTTATATTTTTGCTCATGTACTGGTAAATTGCTAAGAAACTAACGAGGATAGGAATTGGTAAATGTTTTTTGATCCATCTCAACCAAATCAATTACTTTTACAGTGTGATTGGGGATTCACTGACTTGAAATGGAATTGAATGATCTAACTTTGCAGTGCTAACTTCAACAGAGGAAAGCAATTTACCTGAAATGATTGTGAATCAATTCCTGTGGAAAATGTGGCCATAACAATGGCACCAATTGCGAACAGGAAACTCTGGAAGAATACAAAATAACACAAACATAAGTGGATCGAAAAATGGAAACAAATAGCTAGGAGGACACAGGAGTTTGAGATGCTGATGCAACAAATCAAAGATATGTAGTACAACACCAACAAAGATAGTAGTGCAAGTTATACATGCATGGTGCGTTTATATCTCTTAAAGAATAGATAAAGAATCAGTTATGAGTTTTCAAAGAATGATAATTGTCATACTCCAATCTAATTTAATTCAGGCCGATGGTGCAATGTCTGCCCCGTTCTCCAATCTAATTTAATTCAGGCCGATGGTGCAATGTCTGCCCCGTTCTCCAATCTAATTTAATTCAGGCCGATGGTGCAATGTCTGCCCCGTTGTATTTTATGCATGCAAATGCAAATTTAAATGGTCTTGTTTACAGTTTGCACGTGAGCTTAGTCTTCTGATAGAATTGACTGCAAGAGAACTTTGATTTTGAGGGAGGAGGCTGTATCACTATGATTATAGTGATGCTGAAAATGCCCAGTCCAACATGAATAGTTTTTACCACTATGCTATGGAGCGAAGAGGCCAAGACCCTCCTTTTACATATCTACCTTTTTAGTGATACTAAATGGCAAGGAGGTTATATTTAGTTGCCATGCTTAACAAATGATGCCTCAGTGGTGTCCATGATTATCAAGTTAATAGTTGGAGTTGGAACTATTATTTGCAAGTCCACAAAAACAGAGCTGCAGAATCAAGCAACATCAAGTAAAAGCCAAAACATGATTTAGCACAACTGTTCTGGAAACACCAAACAAGAGATATTGAAGAGAAAGCAGAGATATTGTTTGGTCTTACAAGTATGGTGGTCCAGTCACTATTTCCATTTGCTTTTTGTTTGTTGCAATAGTCACTGGCGGGTTCACTGTAAAGCCATGAGGTAATTGCAGAAATTAGTGTCATGTTGCTGGAGAAAATCTTCAAGTTTTGAGTCAGTTAAAAGGGGCCATAACAATAGATGGGAAAATGTGACATCAATCCAAACGTCAGAATTTCGAGTGTGAAAAAAAAAGCAACTAATTAAGATTTTTGAAGGCAAGATGTTTTGAGATTTAAAGGTAAGAACTTCAATCCGTTCCTTTATGGAACAACATTGGTGCCAATACCCTACCTTCTTATGGCAGACCAACAGAGGAAGACAAGGTATGAAGCCATAATCCCAGAAGACAAAAGGCCTCTATTGACCTGTACAAAATGAACAAACAACAATCAGCATATTTTCATATGTAAAACCTGAGCAGAAGACAACTTCTTGACCAGATTCCTGGTACAACACCAAGTCAAATAAAAAGGGAAGCTTATGTATCACAAAAAAAATTGCAGATTAGTAATTCTATAGCTATGATAGAAAACATTCCAAAGCACACATATTATCATTGACAACCACTGAACTGATCCTCTTTCCAAATCTGAAGTATGTACTCCTTGATGTGAGTTCATTTGTAAAACTGAGGCTTGTTAAACAGATTAAACTAGCTGCCCCTCAATTATGTTTAACAAAGAATAAGAGTCACAGCTTCTGGTGTCAGAAATGCTGCAGGAATGGAACATTTTATCCCGCAATACCTGGGGGAACTTGTTTATGCTTGGCAATGCAGATTTCTAATATGCTTGCACCCATTAAATTTCTTAGCTTGGCCAATCCCAAGTAATGGGTAAAGGAGATATCAGATATTTTTTCTTTTTTTTTCCCTGATCGGACAAATTTGAACATCAATTGACTGTCCCTTTGACCATAACGAGGTTTTTGCACCTCAATCAGTTTTATCTCATATAACAGTTTGGAAAGTTTAAGATGTTGAGTAGTTTACACTGACACTCTTAATCAATGGGTGGACCTCGGTCAAACTTTATTCACACAA
>Ga0307517_10004603_pt1 | contig 21130 bp, 19 predicted proteins | sample 23_EM_MG_FD_194515 | JGI IMG/M metagenome (GOLD analysis project Ga0307517, IMG submission 194515) | Populus trichocarpa ectomycorrhiza microbial communities from riparian zone in the Pacific Northwest, United States - 23_EM | ecosystem: Host-associated > Plants > Roots > Unclassified | place...
TCCAGTCGACCAGTTCGCCCTCGTGGTTGGACTGCCGGAAGTCCACCGTGCCGCCGTGCCCGGCCGCCGCCTTGACGCACAGGGCCTCGACGTCGGCGAGCGTGTCGGAGCCGTAGATCTCCGGCTGGCGCTGGCCCAGGAGGTTCAGGTTGGGGCCGTTGAGGATCATGATCGGGGCGTTGGCCAGGGTGCGGGGCACGGTTCCTCCGGTCCGTTCGGACATCTCGTTCGAGGCGGGGCCGCCGGTCGACGGCCGCTGCTCGGACCCGGTCTATCACGACCTCTCCGCACCACCACGCGCCCCCGTAACCGTTGCTCACTGTGGGTAGTTGACGCGGCATGCACGATGTACACACCGTAAGAACACCTTCCATGCTGCGCCTCGCGGCCGCCTCCCTCGCCGGGACCGCGATCGAGTTCTACGACTTCTTCGTCTACGGCACGGCGGCGGCCCTGGTTCTCGGCCCCCTGTTCTTCCCGACGTTCTCGCCGGTGGCGGCGACGCTGGCCGCCTTCGGAACGTTCGGTGTGGGCTTCGTGGCGCGGCCGTTGGGCTCGATCCTGTTCGGGCACTTCGGGGACCGGCGCGGACGGCGACCGGTCCTCGTCGCCTCCCTGCTGCTGACCGGTGCCTCGACGGTCGCGGTCGGCTGTGTTCCGTCGTACGGCTCGATCGGGGTGGCCGCTCCCGTGCTCCTTCTGGTGCTGCGTTTCCTGCAGGGGCTTGGGCTCGGCGGGGAGTGGGGCGGGGCGGTGCTGCTGACCGCCGAGCACGCGCCGGCCGGGCGGCGCGGGCTGTGGTCGAGCTTTCCGCAGATCGGGCCCGCGGTGGGATTCCTGCTGGCCAACGGCGTGATGCTGGCGCTGTCGGCGGCCCTGACCGACGCGCAGTTCGCGCAGTGGGGCTGGCGCGTGCCGTTCTGGGTGGCCGGGGCACTGGCCCTCGGCGGACTGTGGCTGCGTTCGTCGCTCGTCGAGAGCCCCCGGTTCCTCGAAATCGACGACCACGCGCGTGTGCCGCTCGCCGAAGTCGCGCGCGAGCACTGGCGGTTGGTGCTGCTGACCGCCGGGGCACTGTCGGTGGGATACGCCATCTTCTACGCGGTGACGACGTGGTCCCTCGCCTACGGCACGGAGCGGCTCGGGGTCGGCCGTACCGAGATGCTGGCCTGCATCATGGCCGCCGTGGTGGTGAAGGGCTCGCTCACCCCGCTGGTGGCGCTGCTGAGCGACCGCTACGGGCGCCGTCCGCTGTGTCTGCTGGGGTGCACGGCCGCCGCGCTGTGGATGTTCCCGATGGTCGCGCTGCTCGCCACAGGTGCGCCGCTGCTGATGTTCCTCGGGTTCCTCGGGGCGCTGCTCGCGTTCGTGACGATGTTCGCCGTGCTCGGCGCGTATCTGCCGGAGCTGTACGAGCCTCGGGTGCGCTGCACGGGCGCCGCCGTCGGCTACAACCTCGGCGGGGTTCTCGGCGGCGCGCTCACCCCGATCGTGGCGACGGCGCTCGCCGAGCACAGCGGCCGTGTCCCCTGGGGCGTGGGCGCCTATCTGACGGGGGTCGCGCTGTTCAGCCTGGGCTGCTTCGCGCTACTGCCGGAGACTCGACCGGTGGAGGTGGAGGTGGCAGTGGTGGAGCCGGTCGCCAGGTGAGGGCTTGCGCGGCGGGTGACGTAAAGCAGCCGCGGACGTAGAGCGGCAGGGGACGTAAAGGCTTGCGCAAGCGTTTACGTGCCGTCCGGAACACCTCACGCTACGGAACGCCTCGCGCCACGGAACTGCGCGCGTTACGGATTGATCGCCAGCTCCAAGTACGCCGCGAACAGCACCAGATGGACTCCGCCCTGGAGCGGTGTCGCCCGTCCCGGCACCACCGTCAGCGAACTCACGACGAGCGTCAGGGCGAGCAGCACCATATGTGTGGAGCCGAGGCCGAGGACGAGAGGTCCGGAGAGCCAGATGGACGCGAGGGCGACGGCGGGAATCGTGAGGCCGATGCTGGCCATCGCGGAGCCGAGCGCGAGGTTGAGGCTGGTCTGCACCCGGTCGCGGCGGGCGGAACGCAGGGCGGCGATGGTCTCGGGGAGCAGCACGAGCAGCGCGATGATCACGCCGACGACGGCGTGGTGCAGCCCGGCGGCCTCGACGCCGGACTCGATGGTCGGCGAGACGCCCTTGGCCAGTCCGACCACGCCGATCAGGGCGAGGCCCAGCAGGCCCAGGCTGATCAGGGCGGTGCGGGCGGAGGGCGCGTCCGCGTGGTGGTCCTTGGTGATCGTCTCGCCCAGCCGGGAGACCGGCAGGAAGTAGTCGCGGTGCCGCACGGTCTGTGTGGCCACGAAGAGGCCGTACAGGGCGAGTGAGGAGAGCGCGGCGAAGGTGAGCTGGGCGCCGGAGAACTCCGGGCCCGGCTTGCTGGTGGTGAAGGTCGGCAGGACCAGGCTGAGCGTGGCCAGCGTCGCCACGGTGGCGAGGGCGGCGCCGGTGCCCTCGGGGTTGAAGACCGCCGTGCCGTGGCGCAGCGAGGCCACGATGAGGACGAGGCCGACGATGCCGTTGCAGGTGATCATGACGGCCGCGAAGACGGTGTCTCTGGCGAGGGTCGAGCTCTTGTCGCCGCCGTCGGCCATCAGGGTGACGATCAGGGCGACTTCGATGATCGTGACGGCGACGGCGAGGACGAGGGAGCCGAAGGGTTCTCCGACGCGGTGGGCGATCACCTCGGCGTGGTGCACCGCGGCCAGCACGGCGCCGGCGAGCACCAGGGTCACCAGGGCGACGACCACGGCAGGCAGATCCTTCCGCCCCCAGGTGAAGACCAGGAGGACGGCCGCGAGCACCGGTACGAGGGTCGTCCACCGGTTGGTGAGCGACCTGAGCCGAGTGATCATGACGCGATCCTCGCAGAGGCGTACAGGGCCCGCATTCCGGCGTTGCGAGGCCCTTCCCGCGCCCTGTGGACGCGGGTGCCGGGTATCCGACGAGGCACCGGGAGCGGCGGTCGGCGATTCATGGTGCGGTGCTCCCGGTGCTCGTGTTCCTGCGTCTTCCTGCGTCGGACGTGGGTCAGGCGTCGATGCTGTCCTTCGGGGCGCCTTCGGTCCCGGCCTCGGCCGCCTCGGCCGCCGCCTGCTTCTTGTTGGCCATCAGGCTGGTGATCGTGGTGACGATCAGGACCGCGCAGATCACGCCCAGCGAGACCGGGATGGAGATCTCCGGGACATGGACGCCGGATTCGTGCAGCGCGTGCAGCACCAGCTTGACGCCGATGAAGCCGAGGATGACCGACAGGCCGTAGCTGAGGTGGACGAGTTTCTTCAGCAGGCCGCCGATGAGGAAGTACAGCTGGCGCAGGCCCATCAGGGCGAAGGCGTTGGCAGTGAACACGATGTACGGGTCCTGGGTCAGGCCGAAGATCGCGGGGATGGAGTCGAGGGCGAAGAGCACATCCGTCGTACCGATGGCGAGCATCACGACCAGCATCGGGGTCATGACCCGCTTGCCGTTCTCCCGGATCCACAGCTTGGTGCCGTGGTAGCGGTCGGCCACGCCGAAGCGGCGCTCGGCTGCCTTGAGCAGCTTGTTCTCCTCGAACTCCTCTTCCTCCTCGTCGGCGCGGGCCTCCTGGATGAGCTTCCAGGCGGTCCAGATGAGGAAGGCGCCGAAGATGTAGAAGACCCACGCGAAGCTGGCGAGGATGGCCGCGCCGGCCGCGATGAAGATGGCCCGCAGGACCAGGGCTATGAGGACGCCGACGAGCAGCACCCGCTGTTGGTACTGCGAGGGCACGGCGAACTTCGCCATGATCAGGACGAAGACGAAGAGGTTGTCGACGCTCAGCGACTTCTCGGTGATGAAGCCGGCGAAGAACTCGCCGCCGGCCTGGCCGTCCCCGAAGACGAGCAGGCCGAGTCCGAAGAGTCCGGCGAGGGCGATCCAGACGATCGTCCAGATTCCGGCTTCCTTGATCGACACGTCATGCGGCTTGCGGCCGATGAAGAAATCGACCGCGATGAGGGCCGCCAGCCCCACGATGGTCAGGACCCACAGGGTCACGGAAACATCCACTACTGCTCCTCCGGCGGTATTAACGGCAAATGGTCAGCGTCGTCGCTACCGGAGGTCTCTTCCACCTTGGACGGGCGTCCAGGGCCGACGCCCCGGGATCTGGCCTGATCCGTATTGACGGGTACGCCGCAGCAGATAGGGAGTACTCCCCTCCGTACGGAAAAGCCTACCCCAACCACCAAGGAAAGGTAAAGCAATTGCCAAGGAAGAGATAAAAGACCAGGTGGGGATCCTTTACCTGTGCTTGGTGCGGGCCGTCGCGACCTCTGTCAGCACCTGCCGCAGCACGTGGCTGCCAGGCGGCACGCGCGAGGGCTCGTACGTCCAGGCGTGTCCGACCCACGGGTCGGCGAGGTGGTCGTCGGGCAGCGGGGTGAGTCGCATCAGCGAACGCCAGAGGGGGTCGAGCAACGGGCCGTAGCCCGCGGCGTCCTCGCGGTCCGCGACCATCATCAGGTGGACGCCGACGCTCGGGCCCTCGTCGGCGAGATAGCGCAGCTGGGTCACGGCCCGGTCGTCGAAGCCGTGCGGGAAGTCGTTGACGATCAGCAGCTGCTCGGCCGTGTCGAGGCCGGGCGGCAGCGAGTCGGCGGCGCCGCCGCGCACCGCCATCTGTACCAGGTCCACCCGCTGGGTGAGCCGGGTCAGGACGTCCGTCACCCCGGCGGCGCCCACGGCGGGCGGCGCCGCGAGCACACCCGTGTGCACCAGCGGGACCAGCGCCTGCGCCGCCGAGCCGGCCGGGTCGATGACGTGCACGGCGAACTCGCCCGCCGGATAGACGGCGAGCAGCCGGGCCGCGTGTGCCACGGCCGTGTCCAGCGCGAGGCGCCGCAGCTCGTGCGAGTCGGTGAACGAGCCGTCCAGGGACTCCGCGCCACCGCTGTCGATCCACAGGCCGCGCTCCAACGGCAGCCGGACCAGCATCGGGATACGCAGCTCGGGACTCTCCGGGAGGTGGAGATCGCCCAGGCGCAGAGCCATGGGGATCTCCATCGGGACGCGGTAACCGTGCCACACGGGGTTGTCCCAACCGGCGAACGCGGGCGGAAGCGCGGGTTCCACCACCTCGCACTCGGCGGTCAGCTGGTCGAGGTCCCGGTCGAGGGCCGCCCGTGCCTGGTCGACGAGTTGGGCATGCTTGGCCTGGGCCGCCTCGCGGGCCGCGTCACCCTGACCGCCGATCCGGCTGCGCGGATCGGACAGTGCCTGGTCGAGCTCCTTGCCCATGCGCGAGTCGGCGAAGTCGACCGCGCTGCGGTACGCGGCCATGGTGCGGGCCAGGTCCTCGAACATCCCCCACACCTGGTTGTACAGCCGCTCCTCCATCGACCACCCGGTCGCGTCCCCGGCGACTGGCCGCGCGGGCTGCCCGGGCGGAGCCGACGGCGCGGTCGGCGCGGGCTGCGGGGGCGCCCCGGTCTGCCGACGCGGGTGGCTGTAGTCGATCGGACCGGCGGCATGCTGGTCGCCGGCGGGCGGATTCACGGCCGCCGCGCCACTGTCGTATCCGGACTGCGGCGCTACGGCCCCCGAAGTGCCCTGCGCCCCGTACGGAGACGTCGGCTGCGGTGCTACGGCTCCGGAGGCGCCCTGTGTCGTGGATCCGCTCCCCTCGGGGCCGAGGGCCGGGGTGGCCGTCTGGCGGGTGCGGTCGGCGTCCGGGGTGCGTGGCGGGGGCGCGGCCACGGAGCGGGCGAGGCCGTGGGCCACCGCTTCGTTGATGCTGCCCGCGAGGTGGGTGGCCTGGGGCAGGCCCTGGTCGGTGAGGAGTTCGGCGAGGCCGCCCGCGTAGCCCTGGCCCACGGCGCGCACTTTCCAGGCGCCCTGCCTGCGGTACAACTCCAGGGCGACGACGGCGGATTCGGCGTCCAGGCCGGTGATCGTGTAGCTGGCGACCTCGGTGCCGTCGAGTCCGGTGACCGCGACGAAGGGCGCGGCCACGGCGCCGAAGCGGGCGGGGCCGTCGCCGCCGAGAGGGAGGGCGAGCAGGACGCTGACGCGGTGCACGGCTTCCGGCATGGCGTCCAGGTCCACCGCGAGGCGGTGGTCGGCGGCGGCCTGCTTGGAGACCTCCAGGCCGGGCAGGGTGGGTGTGCCCGGGTGGGCCACCCATGCGACGCCGTGGATCCTGCCGTGCTCGTCGCCGAGCGTGGCGGCGGCCACGACCGGTTTGCCGGCCGCGACCCGGATCTCCAGGCGCATCTGGGAGAGCGGGTGGTTCTGCCCTCGCACCAGCTCGGCTGCCATCGCTCGTCCCCCTGCTCAGCCGTGTCGTGTCGTGTGCGCCGGGCCGACCTACAGGTGCGGCAGGATCGCCGGCATCAGGTCCTGGAAGGTGCGGCCGTTGGTCGGTGTACCGAGGGCCGTCAGCGTCCAGCCCGAACCGGAGCGGTGCACCTTGGCCATGATCTGCGCCGTGTACTGGCCGCCGCCCGCCAGTGTGTAGCGGGCCAGCTCCTGGCCGTTGGTCTCGTCGACCAGGCGGCAGAACGCGTTCTGCACTTCCTGGAAGGTCTGGCCCGTGAAGGAGTTCACGGTGAAGACGATCTGGTCGATGTGGACCGGCACGCGCGCGAGGTCGACGAGGATCGCCTCGTCGTCCCCGCCCTGGCCGACACCGCCGACGAGGTTGTCACCGGTGTGGCGCACGGAGCCGTCGTCGCTCACCAGGTGGCGGAAGAACACCACGTCGACCGGCTGCTTGTCGGCGAACAGCACGGCGGACGCGTCGAGGTCGATCTCTCGGGTGCGCGAGCCGAACAGGCCACGCCGGGGAGCCGCCTGCCAGCCGAGGCCCATGCGCACCGCGGTCAGGCCGGTCCCGTCGTTCTTCTGCAGACTGATGGCCTGACCCTTGGTCATGTTGACCGTCACGGCTGTTCCCCTCTCGAACTGTCCCCTGTTGCCGCGGAATCCGCGGATATTCCAGAACCCTACGCAGCGCCACTGACAGTGCCGAACCCCGCATCGGACTTTGTGTCGGTCTTGCAACACAGAGCGGATACCCCGAGGTCCGGCGGGCCACCCGGGCGGTCAGGCCAGGCCGCCCTCCTTCATCTGCCGCAGTTCCTTCTTCATCTCGTGCACCTCGTCACGCAGCCGGGCCGCGACCTCGAACTGCAGGTCGGCGGCGGCGGCACGCATGCGTGCCGTCATCTCCTCGATCTGCTCCGCGAGTTCGGCCGCGGGACGGTCGGTCGGCACCCCGTCCTTGGCCTTGCCCTTGGCGGACTTGGCGCTCTTCGCGGCCTTGCCGCCGAGCGCGGGCACGGGGGTCTTGGCGCCCTTGCCGTCCTTGGCCTTGCGGTAGCCCGAGCCGAGCAGCTGCTCCGTGTCGACGTCCTCGCGGGCGATCTGCGCGACGATGTCGTTGATCTTCTTTCGGAGCGGCTGGGGGTCGATGCCGCGCTCCGTGTTGTACGCGACCTGCTTCTCCCTACGGCGGTTGGTCTCCTCGATGGCCTTCTCCATCGCCGGGGTGATCCGGTCGGCGTACATGTGGACCTGCCCGGAGACGTTGCGCGCCGCGCGGCCGATGGTCTGGATCAGGGAGGTGCCGGAGCGCAGGAAGCCCTCCTTGTCGGCGTCCAGGATGGCCACCAGGGAGACCTCGGGCAGGTCGAGGCCCTCGCGGAGGAGGTTGATGCCCACCAGGACGTCGAACTCGCCGGAGCGCAGCTCGCGCAGCAGCTCGATGCGGCGCAGGGTGTCGACGTCGCTGTGCAAGTAGCGGACCTGGATGCCGAGTTCGAGGAAGTAGTCGGTGAGGTCCTCGGCCATCTTCTTGGTGAGCGTGGTGACCAGGACCCGCTCGTCCTTCTCGGTGCGCTTGCGGATCTCGTGCACCAGGTCGTCGATCTGGCCCTCGGTGGGCTTGACGACGACCTCGGGGTCGATCAGGCCGGTGGGGCGGATGATCTGCTCGACGGCGCCGTCCGCGCGCGAGAGCTCGTACTTGCCGGGAGTCGCCGACAGGTAGACCGTCTGTCCGATGCGCTTCTGGAACTCCTCCCACTTCAGGGGGCGGTTGTCCAGCGCGGAGGGCAGTCGGAAGCCGTGGTCGACGAGGGTGCGCTTGCGGGAGGCGTCGCCCTCGTACATGGCGCCGATCTGCGGGACCGTGTTGTGCGACTCGTCGATGACGAGCAGGAAGTCTTCCGGGAAGTAGTCGATCAGGGTGTTCGGCGCGGAGCCGGGCTCGCGGCCGTCGAAGTGCATCGAGTAGTTCTCGACGCCGGAGCAGGAGCCGATCTGGCGGAGCATCTCCAGGTCGTACGTGGTCCGCATGCGCAGGCGCTGGGCCTCCAGGAGCTTGCCCTGCTTCTCCATCTCGGCCAGCCGCTCGCCGAGTTCCTTCTCGATGTCGTTGACGGCCCGCTCCATGCGCTCGGGGCCGGCGATGTAGTGCGAGGCCGGGAAGACGTAGAGGTGCTCGTCCTCGCTGATGATCTCGCCGGTGAGCGGGTGGAGGGTGGAGAGGGCCTCGATCTCGTCGCCGAACATCTCGATGCGGACGGCCAGTTCCTCGTAGACCGGGAAGATCTCGATGGTGTCGCCGCGGACGCGGAAGGTGCCGCGGCTGAAGGCCACGTCGTTGCGCGTGTACTGGATGTCCACGAAGCGGCGCAGCAGCTGGTCGCGGTCGACCTCGTCGCCGACCTTGAGGGGGACCATGCGGTCCACGTACTCCTGCGGAGTACCGAGGCCGTAGATGCAGGAGACCGAGGCGACCACGATGACGTCGCGGCGGGTGAGCAACGAGTTGGTCGCGGAGTGGCGCAGGCGCTCGACCTCCTCGTTGACCGAGGAGTCCTTCTCGATGTAGGTGTCCGACTGCGGGACGTAGGCCTCGGGCTGGTAGTAGTCGTAGTACGAGACGAAGTACTCGACGGCGTTGTTCGGCAGGAGCTCGCGGAACTCGTTGGCCAGCTGGGCGGCCAGGGTCTTGTTCGGCGCCATCACAAGGGTGGGGCGCTGGAGCTTCTCGATCATCCACGCGGTGGTGGCGGACTTGCCGGTGCCGGTCGCGCCCAGCAGGACGACGTCCTTCTCACCTGCCTCGACGCGTCGGGCCAGCTCGGCGATGGCCGCCGGCTGGTCGCCGCTGGGCTGGTAGGAACTGACGACCTCAAAGGGCGCCACCGTGCGTTCGATGTGGGAAACGGGCCGCATGGAACCAACCGTACGACCCGCCACTGACAACGGGGTCGGATCAGCGGTTCTGCGGGGTGCGGGAGCGGCGGTGTCCGAGGTCCCGGGGGGCGCGGACGGGGGCTCGCCGGGGGCGCGGGACGAGGGCGCCGGCCGGGACGCCGGGCTTGTGCTCGACGGGGGCCTGGGCGGGCTTCCCCATGACCATCATCGGGTCGAACATCACGACGACGCCGGCCAGGAGGAGGAAGGCGAGGGGGCCGATCATCATGGGGGCGAGCAGGGACGCGGCCGACACACCGTCGGTGGTCGCGTTCGTGCCGTGGACGTGGACGCTCAGGGCGGCCATGCCGGTGTAGTGCATGCCGGCGACGGCGAGCCCCATGACGAGGCTCGCGCCGACGCTCCACAGGAATCCGCGGACCTGTCCGGCCGCCCAGAGAGCAGTGATCGCGGCCACGACCGCTATGACGACGGACACGGACACGGTGAACGTGTTGTATTCGAGCTTTCCGTTGAGGCGCATGCCGGCCATGCCCAGGTAGTGCATCGAGGCGATGCCCAGGCCGGTGAGGGTGCCGCCGGTGAAGAGCGCCGTCCCCTTGGCTCCCTTGTAGCCGACGATGAAGATCCCGACGCCCACCATGACGATGGCGACGGCGAGGCTCGCGAAGGTCATCGGTTTGTCGTAGTGGACCGGTGTCTGGCGGACCGAGAAGCCCATCATCGCGATGAAGTGCATCGTCCATATGCCGGAACCGATCGCCGCCGATCCCAGGGCCAGCCATCCGGGGCGCCAGGACTGGGACACGAGCATCGATCTGGTGGTGCAGCGCAGGCCGAGGGCGCCACCGAGGCACGCCATGAGATAGGCCACCAGCGGTGTGACGAGTCCGTAGCTGAATCCGTCGACCGTGCCCTGCATGCGCAGTTGCCCTTCCGCCCTGTTCCGTTCCGGAATTCCTGAAACGCGCCCAGCCCCGGGACCGCGGGAACGGTCAGGGTCGACGCAGAGAGTATGACCCCCACCGGAATGGTCGAACGATTTTCCGGCAAAGAAACACGGCCCTGCCCCAGTTGTGCGGCACCGGTGAGCGGACTTGGGCAACACCATCCATTCTGTGTCCATCCTGTACCCCACGGGTAGTGACGTTCCGCTGTCATCCTTGAGCTGTATGTGATCGCTCGATGCGAGGAGTACGCATGCACCTGCGCGCAGTTGCCGCCTCGACCACCGCGCTCCTGGGGGCCGCCGCCCTTCTGCTCCCCTCCCCCGCCGCCAGGGCCGGCGACGCCGCCCAGTGGCCGACGGTCGTGGCCCACCGAGGTGCGTCCTCCTATGCGCCCGAAAACACCCTGGCCTCCATCGACAAGGCGGCCGGGCTCGGCTTCCGGTGGGTCGAGAACGATGTCCAGCGCACCAAGGACGGTGAGCTCGTCGTCATCCACGACGACAGCCTCAAGCGCACCACCGACGTCCAGAAGGTGTTCCCCCATCGAGCCCCTTGGAAGGTGAAGGACTTCACCGCCGCCGAGATCGCGCGCCTCGACGCGGGAAGCTGGTTCGGCCCCGCGTACACAGGCACGCGCGTGCCCACTCTCACGCAGTACATGCGTGAGGTGGAGCACAACCAGCAGAGCCTGCTCCTGGAGATCAAGAACCCGGAGCTGTACCCCGGCATCGAGCAGCAGACCCTCAAGCTCCTGGGCAACGAGGGGTGGCTGGACCCGGGGCACCTCGACGGCCGGCTGATCGTGCAGAGCTTCAGCGCGGAGAGCATCCGGATCGTGCACGACCTGAAGCCCGCCATCAGGACCGCCTTCCTCGGCACGCCCCCCGTGTCCGCCCTGCAGGAGTACGCCGCCTACACCGACCTGATCAACCCGTCGTACGGCTCGATCTCCCTCGGCTACGTCTCCGCCGTGCACGGGCACACGGGCCCGCACGGCCGTCCGATGGAGGTGTACGCCTGGACGGTCGACGACGCGCCCACGGCGTGGAAGGTCGCCGGGTACGGCGTGGACGGGCTCATCACCAACAAGCCGGACGTGGTGCGGTCCGCGCTGAACGGGTTCTGAGGCCGCTCGCGGGGCGTTGTCAGTGCCGGGTCGTACGGTGGGCGCATGGACAGCCAAGGGCAGAACGAGCAGCGGGTCGTGTGGACCGTCGTCGGCACCGACATCGGTCCGCTGCTGCTGGCCGCGACACAGGACGGCCTGGTCAATGTCGTGTTCCACGCCACGGACGCGGTGCGCGACAAGACCCTGGACCGACTGGCGACCCGACTGGGCACCGAGCCCGTCGAGGCGCCCGACTCCCCCTTGCTCGCCGAGGCGATACGTCAGTTCGAGGCCTATTTCGCCGGTGATCGGCGCGACTTCGAGCTGTCGCTCGACTGGTCCCTGATCTCCGGCTTCAACCGGCAGGTGCTGCGCGAGCTGGCGTCCGGTGTGCCGTACGGCTCGGTCGTCGGGTACGGCGATCTGGCCGGGCGCGTCGGTCAGCCGCGGGCGGCCCAGGCGGTGGGGGTGGCGATGGGGTCCAATCCGCTGCCGGTCGTCGTGCCGTGCCATCGGGTCGTCGAGAGCGACGGCGGCATCGGCGGGTTCGGGGGCGGCCTGGAGACGAAGAGGAAGCTGCTGGCGCTGGAGGGGGTGCTGCCCGAGCCGTTGTTCTGAGGGCTCGGGCGGACGGGGAGACAGGGGGATGGCTTTGCTGGTGACGACGGCTGTGCTGTTGAGGAACGGCTTCACTTACGCGTGCGGTCGCAGCGGCTTCACGCACGCGTGCGGTCACAGCGGTTTCACGTACGCGTGCGACCGCAGTGTCATCGGGTGCGCGCCGTGACCGCCGTCGAGGGGCGGGGCGCGGTGCCCGTCGCGGCCGACCAACTGCCTGCTCTGCGGCGCCGGGTGTCCGGTGTGCTGATCACGACGCAGATCCTGGGCGGGCTCGGCGTCGCCACCGGGATCGCGCTGGCCGCCGTCCTGGCCAAGCAGGTCAGTGGGACCGAGTCGCTGTCCGGGCTGGCGCCCACGGCGACCGTGACGGGGACTGCGGTGCTGTCGATGCCGTTCGCGGCGCTGATGACGGCGCGCGGGCGGCGTCCCGGGCTGGTCCTCGGGTATCTGGTCGGGGCGCTGGGAGCCGGTGTCGTGGTGCTCGCGGCGAGCATCGGGAGCTTTCCGCTGCTGCTGTGCGGCATGGCCGGGTTCGGGGCGGCCTCGTCGGCGAATCTGCAGTCCCGGTTCGCCGCCGCCGATCTGGCCGAGCCGGAGCAGCGGGCCCGGGCCATCTCCCATGTCGTGTGGGCGACGACGATAGGGGCGGTTCTCGGACCCAACATCGCCGCACCCGCGGGCCGTAGCGTCTCCGGACTCGGGATACCCGCGGCGGCCGGGCCCTTTCTCTGGGCGGGCGGGATCTTCCTGGTCGCCGCGGTCGTGGTCGGCGTACTGCTGCGGCCCGATCCGCTGTTGACGGCCCGGGCGCTCTCGCCGGTCGAGGACCGGTCGCCTGCCGCGCGGTCGCTGCGGGCCGGGTTCGCGGCGGTGGCTGCCTCGCCGCGGGCGCGGCTGGCGCTGGTGACGGTGGCCGTGGTGCACACGGCGATGGTGTCGGTGATGGCGATGACGCCGGTCGAATTGGGGCACCACGGGGCGAGCATCGATCTGGTCGGGCTGGTGATCAGCGGGCACATCGCGGGGATGTACGCGTTCTCACCGCTGATGGGGAGGTTGTCCGACCGGGTCGGGCGGCTGTCCGGGATAGGGCTCGCGGTGGGGCTGCTGGCCTGTGCCGCGTTCCTCGCCGGTACGGCGGGCGGGAGTCACGGGCGGATCGCGCTGGGGTTGTTCGTGCTGGGCCTGGGCTGGTCGGCGGGGCTCGTCTCCGGCTCGGCGCTGCTCACGGACTCGGTGCCGCAGCCCGCGCGTGCCGCCGCGCAGGGGCTGTCCGACCTCACCATGAACACCTCGGCGGGCATCGGCGGGGCGGTGGCCGGACTGGTGGTCGCGGAGGCGAGCTACGGCTGGCTGAATCTCACCGCCGCCTGCCTGCTGATACCCCTGGCCGCGCTGGCGCTGTTCACCCGCTCCCGGAAATGCCCGGTTTCCGATGCCTCGCGAAGGGTGGCCGGGAAGCCGAGCCGGTAGCAGACTCCGCCATGCGCACAGCCACTGGCATCCGGGGGATCGGAGCCGAAGGGACGGCGAACACGCATGAGTGGAAGCGGAAACAGGGCAGTCGCGTATCTCAAGCCGGGAGCGGTCGAGGTCAGGACCATCGACTACCCGACGCTTGAACTGCAGGACGGGCCGGGAGTCGCCCAGGCCAACGTCGGCCGCAAGGTCCGGCACGGGGTGATCCTGAAGGTGCTCGCCAGCAACATCTGTGGCAGCGACCAGCACATGGTGCGTGGTCGGACGACCGCGCCCGAAGGGCTGGTCCTCGGACACGAGATCACCGGAGAGGTCGTCGAACGGGGTCCGGACGTCGAGTTCATCGACGTGGGCGACATCGTCTCCGTACCGTTCAACATCGCCTGCGGGCGGTGCCGCAACTGCAAGGAACGCAAGACCGGCATCTGCCTGAACGTCAACCCGGCCCGCCCGGGGGCGGCTTACGGCTATGTCGACATGGGCGGCTGGGTCGGCGGCCAGGCCGAGTACGCCATGGTCCCGTACGCGGACTTCAACCTGCTGAAGTTCCCGGACCGGGACGAGGCACGCGAGAAGCTGCTCGATCTGACCATGCTGTCGGACATCTTCCCGACCGGTTTCCACGGCGCGGTCACCGCGGGCGCCGGAGTCGGGTCCACGGTGTACGTCGCCGGGGCGGGTCCGGTCGGACTGGCCGCGGCCGCGTCCGCGCAGCTGCTGGGCGCCGCGGTCGTCATCGTCGGCGACCTGAACGCCGAACGCCTGGGCCAGGCAAGGAGTTTCGGCTGCGAGACCGTCGACGTCTCACGCGGCGACATCGGGGAGCAGATCGCCGAGATCCTCGGCGAGCCCGAGGTGGACGCCGCGGTCGACGCGGTCGGCTTCGAGGCACGGGCGCACGGCCCGAACGCCCCGGAGGCGCCGGCGACCGTCCTCAACTCGCTGATGGGCGTCACGCGCGCGGGCGGTGCCCTGGGCATCCCCGGGCTGTATGTCACCGCTGACCCCGGTGGGGTCGACGAGGACGCGAAGAGCGGCACCCTGAAGGTGCGGCTCGGGCTCGGCTGGGCCAAGAGCCACGCGTTCACGACCGGTCAGTGCCCGGTGATGACGTACCACCGGAGTCTGATGATGGCGATCCTGCACGGGCGCGTGCACATCGCGAAGGCGGTCAACGCGACCCCGATCGCGCTGGAGGACGCACCGCGCGGCTACGCCGAGTTCGACCAGGGCGCCAGCCGCAAGTACGTGCTCGATCCGCACGGGACGCTGGCGGGCGTGAGCCCGGTCTGATCCGGCGGACAGGGGGCCACGCACGTGTGGCCCCCTTTTTCCACGTCGCCCGCTGGTGGTGTCTCCCACAGTCCGCGAGGGTTTGACCAGGCCCGGCACCCGCCAGGGATGAGGGAAGACCGAACGACAGGAGGCGCGTGGTGCTGGTGGTGTCCGAGGAAGTACGCGAGGCGATCGACGCGCGTCGACCCGTGGTGGCCCTGGAGTCGACGATCATCGCGCACGGGCTGCCGCGCCCGCGCAATCTGCAGGTGGCGCTGGAGCTGGAGGCGGCGGTACGGCAGGAGGGTGCCGTCCCCGCGACAATCGCGGTGCTGGACGGGCGGCCTCATGTCGGCCTGGACAAGGAGCAGTTGGAGCGGGTCGCCAACGAGGACGGGATCCGCAAGCTGGGCCATCGCGACCTGCCGCTCGCGGTGGCGGCGGGGGCCAGCGGGGCGACTACCGTGTCGGCGACGGCGCTGCTCGCGGCGCGGGCTGGCATCCGGGTGTTCGCGACCGGGGGGCTCGGCGGGGTGCACCGGGAGTGGACGGTGACCCAGGACGAGTCCGCCGACCTGGGGCTGCTGGCGTCCACCCGGATCACGGTGGTGTGCGCGGGCGTGAAGTCGATCCTGGACGTGCCGGCGACCCTGCAACGCCTGGAGACGCTCGGCGTGGCGGTCGCCGGGTACGGCACGGACCGCTTTCCCGGCTTCTACCTCTCCGACTCGGGCTACCCCGTGGAGTGGACGCTGGAGACCCCCGAGCAGGTCGCGGCCGTGATGCGGGCGCAGGACGCGCTCGACGCCCCGGAATCGACGCTGATCGTCGCCAATCCGGTGCCCGAGGAGGAGCAGTTGGATCCCGAGCTGCACGCGCGTGTGCTCGCCGACGCACTGCACGCGTGCGAGGCGGAGGGCGTCACCGGGCAGGCGGTCACCCCGTTCCTGCTCGGCTACCTGGTGGAGCACACCGACGGTGCCTCGCTGAGCGCCAACCTGGCGGCCGTGCGCGGCAACGTACGGCTGGCGGGGCGGATCGCGGCGGCCTGGGCCGAGGCGTGACACCGGAGCCGAACGGCGCGCTCCTGGTCGTCGGGGACGTCGTCACGGACGTCGTCGCCCGGCACCGGGGGCCGCTCGCCCCGGGCACCGACACCGCCGCCGCGATCCGCACCCTGCCGGGCGGCGCGGGCGCCAACGTGGCCTGCTGGGCGGCCCATTGGGGCTGTACGGACGTACGGCTGCTCGGTCGGGTGGGTGCGGACTCGGCGGCGTGGCACGAGCGGGAGTTGGTCGCCTCCGGGGTGCGGCCCCGGCTCGTGGTCGATCCGGAGGCTGCGACCGCGACGGTGATCTGTCTAGTCGACACGGGGGCTTCGGCCGAGCGGACGCTCGTCACCGACAGTGGAGCGGCTCTACGGCTCGGCCCCGAGGACTGGTCGGACTCGCTGCTGGACGGTGTCGTACGGCTGCATCTGTCGGGCTATCTGCTGTTCTCCGAGCCGGGCCGGGCGTTGGCGGCCACGGCGGTGGAGTCGGCACGCGCGCGTGGGGTGCCGGTGAGTTTGGATCCGGCCTCGGCGGGGTTCCTGGTGAAGCTGGGCGTGGACCGCTTCCTGGCGCTCGTCGAGGGCGTCGACGTGCTGCTGCCGAGCCGTGACGAGGCATGCCTGCTCACGGGGTTGCCCGATCCGGCGGACGCGGCGGCCAAGTTGAGCCGCCATGTCCCTCTCGTGATCACCAAGCAGGGCGCCGAGGGAGCTCTGGTGGCCTACTCCGGCACGGTCCACGCACGCGTACCGGCCGAGTCGGCTGTTCCCCTCGACACCACGGGCGCGGGGGACGCCTTCACGGGGGCGTTCCTCGCGTCGCTGCTGGCGGGCGCCGATCCGGAGGAGGCGGCGCGGGAGGGGTGCCGGGCGGGGGCGCGGGCGGTGGAACGGGTGGGAGGGCGACCGCCGGTGCGGGAGTGAGGGGGGCTCGCGTCGGGCCGCCGGTCAACTGTCGTGGGCGGAGGGGGAGTTGTACGGGGAGGGCGGCCGCCGGTGTCGGACGGCGACTCCCCTGCCCGGCAGCGGCCCCGCCGAAAAACCGCCACCACTCCCTCAACTCCCGCCCACGGCCTACGCCTTCCGCCCCCACGCCGAGATCATCGGAGCCGTCGCCAGGTCCATCGTGCCGGAGGCGACGTTGGCCAGGTGGCGGTCGATGTCCTCGTCCGTGGCCAGGCCCGCGGTGACGAGTTGGTCGCGGATCTGGCGGACCGTGGCGGATTCCAGAGCGGCGCAGGCCGGTGAGGTGACCGGGAAGTACGCGTCGGCCTCCACGCGGCGCAGGCCGGCCTCGCGGAGCAGGCGCGGGAGGCGGCGGCCGTAGGAGAGGTCGGCGCCGCGGTCGGCGAGGAGCTTGCGGAAGCCGTGGCGGAGGTGGTTCGCGAGTTGTTGCTCGGGGCCGTGTTCGTCGGGGCAGAGCAGGGGCTGGAGGGCGGGGTCGGCGTCCTCGATGAGGAGGCGTCCGCCGGAGCGCAGGGACTTGATCATCGAGTGCAACGCCCGTTCCCGGTCCGGGACATGGACGAGTACTAGTCGGGCGTGCACGAGGTCGAAGCCCTCCCCCGGCGGTTCCTCGGCGCCCACGTCATGGACGCGCACCTCGACCGGTGGGCGGCCGGCCGAGGCGACCTGGGAGGTGTCGATGTCGGTCGCCACGACCTTCCCCGTCGGCCCGACCTTCTTGGCCAGCCAGGACACCACCGAGGTGCCGCCGACGCCGACCTCCCAGACGCGCCAGCCGGGTCCGACGCCGAACCCCTCAAGGTGCCGGAACGTCGTGGGGTCGAAGAGCGTGGCGAAGGCGTCGAAGCGCTGTCCCGCCTCGGACTGCCGGTTGTCGAGGAGATACCCGTCGGATCGCGTCATGCCGCGATCATCCCAGTTGCTCCGGTTGTCGACAGGGGGCGACGCTCCGGTTGTCGGGAGGGGCGAGGCTCCGGCCCACCGCACCCCTGTCGCGGCCCTGCACCGGTTCGTCCACGGCTTCATCCACGGCTTCATCCACAGCCGGGAACAAAGCGGAGGATTCCGTTCCCACAGGCTTACCCGCGGCTCACGTCGGCCTGGCAAACTGGCACGCCAAGGCGCAGAAATGCGATGCGAGGGGATCCACGCAAGGAGTTCCGGATGTCCATGGCAGGGAATCTTCGGAAGGTCACGGGCCTGGGCAGGGTCGGCGGCCTCCGCAAGGTGGCACGGCTGGCCCGCCGGCACCCGCGGGTCGACCTGAGCCACCACGCCCGGTCACCGCTGGGCTCCTCGGTGGTGAAGTGCGTCACGTATCAGGACGGCACCCGCGTCCCGGTCGCCGGCGACCTGGTGGACACCGTCGAGCGGGTGCGCAAGAAGGAGGACGGCTTCGTCTGGCTCGGCCTGCACGAGCCGACGAACGAGGAGTTCGCGGGCATCGCCGAGCTCTTCGACCTGCACCCGCTGGCGGTCGAGGACGCGATCGAGGCCCATCAGCGCCCGAAGGTGGAGCGCTACGGCGAGACGCTGTTCGCGGTGTTCAAGACGGTCTGCTACGTCGAGCACGAGAAGCTGACCGCGACGAGCGAGGTCGTGGACACCGGCGAGATCATGGTGTTCGTCGGCGCCGAGTTCGTCATCACGGTGCGGCACGGGCGGCACGGCTCGTTGGGGCCGCTGCGCGAGGAGTTGGAGTCGAACCCGCGACAGCTCGCGAAGGGACCGGCCGCGGTGCTGCACGCGATCGCGGACCATGTGGTCGACGACTACCTGAGCGTCACGGACTCCGTGCAGGCGGACATCGACCAGGTGGAGACGGACGTGTTCGCGGAGAACGGCGCACGGGCGGACCCGGGCCGTATCTACCAACTGAAGCGTGAACTCCTGGAGTTGAAGCGGGCGGTCGTCCCCCTGAGCCGCCCGCTGGAGGAGCTCGCCACCCGGCCGATGCGGGTGATCGGACCGGAGATACAGGCCTACTTCCGGGACGTCTCCGACCATCTGCTGCGGGCGAAGGAGCAGATCGCGTCCTTCGACGAACTGCTCAACTCGATTCTGCAGGCGCATCTCGCCCAGGTGACGGTCGCGCAGAACGAGGACATGCGGAAGATCACGGCGTGGGCCGCGGTGATCGCCGTACCGACGATGGTGTGCGGTGTGTACGGCATGAACTTCGACCACATGCCGGAACTGCACTGGCGGTACGGCTATCCCCTGGTCATAGGCGTGATATTCGTGTCCTGTCTGGTGCTGTACCGGGGCTTCCGGCGCAACGGCTGGCTCTGAGCGTCAGCCGCTGAACCGGAACCGTCCGGTGGTTCGACGCATGTCGGCTCACCGCATGCCGCTCCGGGCGTAGACGCTCTCGACCCAGCCGGCGAGCTGTTCCTCCGTCAGATGCTGGGCGAGGTCGGCCTCGCTGATCATGCCCACGAGGCGTTTGTTCTCGATGACGGGAAGCCGGCGGATCTGGTGTCCCTGCATCTCCTGGAGCACCTCGCCGACATCGGCGCCGGCGTCTATCCAGCGGGGTGTGCCCTGGGCCATCTCGCCGGCGGTGATCTTGGCCGGGTCGTGGCCCATGGCCACACAGCCGACGACGATGTCCCGGTCGGTGAGGATGCCGCAGAGCCGTTCGTTCTCGTCGCTGATGGGCAGGGCTCCGACGCCCAGTTCGCGCATCAGCTGGGCGGCGCGGTCCAGGGTCTCGTGCGCGGGGATCCACTGGGCGCCCCGGTGCATGATGTCTCCGGCGGTGGTCATGAAGTACCTCCCGGTGCCGGACGGCCGGCGCGGCACAGAACGTTCCGCTAGTCCCGGCGCCCTACATTCTCGCCGCGCGACGGGGTGAACGCACCCGGACGGTCACGACTTCCGGTTGCCGGACTCGGTGGGGCCCGCGCCACCCCGGGTCCCGCGGGACTCACCGAGTCCGTGGCTCAGCCGTTCCACGCCGGATGGCGCGGATCGTCGGCGCGTACCAGGACGTCCGCCGTGCCGGCCGGGTCGGTCTCGTCCTCGTAGCGCTCGAAGGCGGGCAGGGTCCAGTGCTCGGTCTCGGGGGTACGGCGGCGCAGGGCGCCCGGTGAGAGGAGGACGTGGACGGTCAGGTCGAAGGGGAACCAGTGTCGAAGGAGGAGGGGGCCGTGCAGCAACAGGACGGCGCCGGGCGGGAGTTGGATGTAGGGGCTGCGGGTGGCACGGTCGGCGACCGGGTCCCACAGGTCGGGCAGGACGCGGCCGTCGCCGTCCGGTTCGAGCGGGCCGAAGACCTCGCGCCACAGGGCACGGGTGTCGAACCAGCCGTCGTAGTACGCCTCGACGTCCTGGCGCCCGTACTCCAGCCGCAGCGAGGCGGGCCGCAGGAACCCGTCGGTGCCGACGACGAGCGAGGGACGGCCGCGTATCCGCAACGCCTCCGAGACACGCTCGGCGAGGTCCCCCGGACGGGCCGCCGGGGCACCGTCGAGGGCGACGCGCGTCCAGGGACTGCCGTCGGCCGGCTTCAGGTCGAGCAGACGCTCGGCGAGATGGTCGCCGAGCCGGTCCCAGGTGATCGCTTCCAGTCGCACAGGGCCCATGATGCGCCAGGCGCCGGTCAGGACGCGTCGCGCCGGTGGTTCCTGCGGGCGGCGAGGAGGTGCGGGAGGTGGGTCTCGCTCCAGGCGCGGGCCGCGTCGAGCAGAGGGATGAGGCTGCGGCCGAGGGGAGTGAGCGCGTATTCGACGCGCGGCGGGTTCTCGTCGTACGGCCTTCTGGTCAGCAGGCCGTCGCGTTCCATGGCGCGCAGGGTTTCGCTGAGGACCTTGGGGGTGACGGCCCTGAGTGGTACGCGGAGTTCGGTGAACCGGCGCGGGCCGCCTTCGAGACAGCGGACGATCATGCCGGTCCACTTGTCGCCGACCCGGAAGGGCATCGCGGAGGAGGGACAGACAGGGTCGAACATGTCGGGGTCGAGCGGTTCCTGCCGTAGGGCGTTCCGTACGGCGTCCCCTACGGCGTCCGTCGCGTCGGTCATGCGTCGAGGCTAGCGCCGATACCGTTGAAGTAACCGGGCCCCGGGTGTCTAACGTCCAGGTCGGGCGGCGAACGACGCTGCCGGACAAGGGGGTTGGGCATGGGCGGGATCGTCGTCTTCGGCGCCGGGGGCCGGGCTGGGCGGGCGGTGACGGCAGAGGCGCTCGGGCGTGGGCACGAGGTGACGGCCGTGGTGCGGGATCCGACGCGGTACGCGGACCTCGCCGCGGAGGGCGTCTCGGTCGTACGGGGTGATGTGACCGAGATCGGGTCGGTGCGGGAGCTCGCGGGCGGGGCGGTCGGTGCCGTGCACGCGGTGTCGCCGTTCAGCGGGCCCGAGCAGGGTTTCGACTCGCTCGATCCCGGCTTCTTCGTCAAGGCGGCGGACGCGCTGCTGGAGGGGCTGGCCTCGGCAGGGGTACCGCGGCTCGTCGC
>Ga0307517_10004605_pt1 | contig 21118 bp, 11 predicted proteins | sample 23_EM_MG_FD_194515 | JGI IMG/M metagenome (GOLD analysis project Ga0307517, IMG submission 194515) | Populus trichocarpa ectomycorrhiza microbial communities from riparian zone in the Pacific Northwest, United States - 23_EM | ecosystem: Host-associated > Plants > Roots > Unclassified | place...
TTTTAAAGTGTTTTTTACTTATAAATATATCAAAATAATATTTTTTTTTATTTTTAAAAAAATTATTTTTAAAATTAGCGCATCAAAATAATCTAAAAATACTAAAAAAATATTAATTTGAAGTAAATAAAAAAATAAAAAAATTAAATTTTTTCAAAAGCACTTTTGAAACGCAAAAAAAAAAAAAAACAGGACAATAGATCGGGTTTAATAACATATGAAATTTGCAAAGATGTATTGTTTAGTTCTTGAAGTTTTATTCTTCAGTAAAATCTTATGGTGTTACTTCTAAAGATAGAATTACCATGAAGAAAATGGTTAGAATGTGTACAAATTCAGTGTAGAAACCAAAATAAGATAAGATTTCAAATCTCCAATAAACAGCTATGCACAAATATTTCCATGATGAAAAAATAAAGGTTATATTAGGATAAATAATACAAATGAGGATCCCAAGTTTATTTTTTATGGAGATTATTTTCTTAAAAATAATTTATCATAATCATTAAGTTACACAAAATATTTTTTTTAGATAAAATCAAGATATAAAAACAAAGAAAATGACTGAAGAAAAAGTATTAGATAAACTTATTATGCAAAGAGAAGGATTGACTAATAAATATTTTTTAAGAGTGTGGTAACAGTTGTTTTTTAAAGTGTTTTTCGTTTAGAAAAACATCAAAATAATAATATTATTTTTTAGTTTTTAAAATTTATTTTTGATATTATAATATTAAAATGATCTAAAAATACTAAAAATAATTAATTTGAAGTAAAAAATTTAAATTTTAATAAAAAACAAGTTAAAACTTACTCCCAAACGGTATCTAAGTTTTGATAGAAATTGTTTTTAAAAAAAGAATTTACCATAATTTCTAAGTTACATAAATATTTTATTTCAAGATACAAGAGGAGGATCGAAAAAGTGAGGTAAACTTAGTCTATGTGCATCAAATAAATATAATAAAAAATTATTTGAAATATTATATTATCAAGTAAAAAAATATTATATTTTATATTTTGGCCTAATAATCTTTATAATTATGAAAGAAAAAAACATGATCCAATGTAAGTAGTGATGAAAGAGACAAAAGAGAATCCTTGTTTGGAGGGAGCTTTCCATATGTTTCAACTTTCTTTTTCTTCTCATCTCATGTCCAAATTATGCCCAAAGAAAAGGTGAGAGAAGAGAGACAAGAGAGAAGACACGAAAGACTCTCAAAAGATTCAATTCAACTTTCAAGACGTCATTTGGGGCGCCAACTGAGAGAAATCCAAACCCTAGTGAGAGAAAGAGAGAGTTTTCATAGAGAAAAGAGAAGAAAGAGAGAGTCTTGAGGTTATCTCACCACCCCTTCACTGCATCATCATGTGTGTGTACAAGTAATTAGTCAAAGAAAAACTCTTGTCAGATCTACACTCCTCACTCCAACCTTCCAAAAACACACAAAAGTTTAAGAAAAAAGGTGTCTTTTTTCTGCATTTTCACCATTCTTTCATTGCTTGTAAAATGTTCCTCGCTCAAATGATTGATATGGAGGTGCATGATTGAAGAAATGGGAATGCGGGTCTAATTCAAAATTGATTGTTTTTTTGAAATTCTCAAGATTGGTTCTTTTTAATTTGATTGTGAGTGTGTGTTTGGTTGCTCGAATAATTTTGAAAAATAAAATGTCAGAAATGAGATTTTCTGATCCAAGCAGACTTCATTTAAAGAAGGAGCTTACTCAAATCAGGAAGGCAGCTAGAGTTTTGAGAGATCCAGGAACAAGTTCTTCATGGAAGTCACCTCTTAATTCAGCTAGATCTGCAGCGACTATGGCGGCGGCTGCGGCTTCTACTTCTGCTTCCGCTTGGAAGCATTTTGAGACTGAGAATGCAATCCAAAATGGTGGTGGTGGTGGTAGTCATAATAACAATAGCGCCCATTTGGATTCGCATTTCAAGAGTGGGAATAATCATGGGAAAGACAAAAGAGTGTTCCTTTACAATTGGAAGTCTCAGAAATCTTCCAGTGAGAAGAGTGCGTTGGCAAGGAATGATGCTGATGATGACTACGAGTCTTGTTCTATTCAAGGGAGCCTTGATGACAGCCTGAGTGATGCAAGAAATGCTGGGGATTCGAAGAGTGACACTTATTTGGGTGAGACAAGGTCTGCTGCAATGATTTTCAGGTGTAGAGATGCAAATCTCGTGTCACCATCTATGAGAAGAGCTATGGGGATCAAGAAAAAGAGTAAGAAAACTAATGCCCGTTTCGATGTTTTGTCTAGATATCAACAAAAAGAGATGAACTTGAGGAGATTACTCAAGGGCCATCCTTCAATGGGCTTGGGTTTAGGTTTAGGAAGGGATGATGTTGTAGAGCAATCTGATGATACTGAAGAATATAGTAATTCAGAGTACTTAAGAAAGATTTCTGGGGCATCCCCATTGCTGTTAAAACTTAAGCATAAGAATCGGTCACATTCTCCATCTAAATTATTGAGAACTACTCGAAAAGAGGACTCTTCTTATTCTCACAGCACACCTGCACTATCAGCTAGTTCTTATGATAAGTATCGTAAGCGCAATCCGAGCAATGTTGGATCTTGGGATGCCACCACAACCTCAGTGAATGATGGGGATGATGAGGATGATGATCATTTAGATTTACCTGGTCGCCAGGGATGTGGCATTCCTTGCTACTGGTCCAAACGGACGCCAAGATACAGAGGTGTATGTGGGAGTAGTTGTTGCTCACCTTCCCTTTCAGATACTTTAAGGAGAAAAGGAAGTAGCATGTTCTGTGGTAGTCAGCCACTGTATCATAGACGCCGACGTTCATGGTCAATTTCAAATAAGCGCAGAATTGGTTCAAGAACTGGACATGCATTGCTCCCATTGCTTACAAATAGTGGTGATGGCATAGGAGGGTCATCAATAGGAACTGGGCTTAGTGATGATGAGCTTTCTACAAACTATGGGGAACTTGATTTAGAGGCCTTGAGTAGATTGGATGGGAGGAGGTGGTCAAGTTGCAGGAGTCAGGATGGGTTGGAGATTGTGGCTTTAAATGGAGACGGAGAAGAGGAAGGCACGCCTGAAAATATTGGAAGCTTAAGCCAGAAATACAAGCCAGTTTTCTTCAGTGAATTGATTGGGCAAAACATTGTTGTTCAATCACTTACCAATGCTATTTCTAGGGGAAGGATAGCACCGGTTTATCTTTTCCAAGGTCCACGTGGTATTGGTAAAACATCAGCAGCTAGGATTTTTGCCTCTGCCTTAAACTGCACGTCTGCTGAAGAAATAAAACCATGTGGGTACTGTAGGGAATGCAGTGATTCCATTTCTGGGAAGACCAGGGATCTATGGGAAGTTGATGGCACTGACAAGAAGGGAATTGATAAAGTTAGATACCTTCTGAAGAAAATTTCGCATAGGCCCCCATTGGGCTCTTCACATTACAAGGTTTTTCTTATCGATGAGTGTCACTTGTTACCCTCTAAGATGTGGTTAGCATTTCTCAAGTTTCTTGAAGAACCACCACAGCGAGTTGTGTTCATATTTGTAACAACTGATCCTGATAATGTGCCCCGTACTGTACAATCACGATGTCAGAAGTACCTCTTCAACAAAATTAAAGATGGAGATATTGTGGCAAGACTGAGGAAAATTTCTAAAGAAGAGAATCTTGATGTTGAATTAGGTGCTCTGGATTTGATTTCTTTGAATGCAGATGGTTCACTTCGAGATGCTGAAACAATGTTAGACCAGTTGAGTTTGCTGGGGAAGAAGATAACAACGTCTCTTGTAAATGAATTGGTGAGTTCTGTCTACTGATGTGTCCTTTAACATTTTCAGCTTCAATCGGTTCCCTTAGATTATTTTCAAATCTTGTTGGGAGAAGCCTAATTGGTGAATCATTATTAAGTATCATATAACTAGGTGAACAATACTTGTGAATTTCTGTTTAATGTATACCTGAATTGTTTTTGAACTTGAATATGTACTTTTCAACCATTTCAGGTGGGGGTTGTTTCAGATGAGAAATTACTGGAACTTTTGGAACTAGCGATGTCTTCAGACACTGCAGAAACAGTAAAAAGGGCCAGGGATTTGATGGACTCTGGCGTTGATCCAATGGTTTTGATGTCTCAACTGGCTAGCCTCATTATGGACATTATTGCTGGGACATACAATGTTGTTGATGCCAAACATGGTGATTCACTCTTTGGTACACACAACTGTGAGTAGCGGTTCCTTGCTCTTATACTGTGACCTTACAGCTCTCCCTTCTGCAGATAAGAACTATGCATAGACTTATAAACTTTTTTGATTTTTATCTTCAGACAATAGATTGTATTGATCAGCAGCCAAACTGATTTCCTTGTGGTTGCAAAACAACCACAGTCCCCTTTACTGTATGTTCCTTTTCCTTCTTGGGAAAACCTCCCTGAGATAGACAAAAACTAGAGCAAATAGATGCTCAGGGCAGAATCAGTTAATTGCTTTTCAGATTAGGTTTAGCTCAACTTTAAAATGGTAATACTTGATTGTACCTGCTTTAATGGCCTTTTTTCTATGTTCCTAGTTCATTTATTTGGACGCTAGCCTCTAGATTCATCTTGTCTGACCTTGATGCTTAATTTTACAATTTATTATATAGTATGAAGATCATATATATTTACAAACATGTGTGTATTGGAATTCCAATTTTTCCTCAGAATGTTGTTAATCATTATGGATACTTCATTTGGTTTTTTAGTGACTGAAGCAGAACTGGAGAGACTAAAGCATGCTTTGAGGCTTCTTTCAGAGGCTGAGAAACAGCTAAGGATCTCAAGTGACCGCTCAACATGGTTCACAGCAACTCTTCTACAGCTTGGTTCTACACCTTCAATGGATCTCACTCAGTCAAGCAGCAGTAGGAGGCAGAGCTCCAGGACAACAGAGGAAGATCCTTCAAGTGCTTCAAAGGAATCCAAGGTTTACAAGACAAAGTCCAATGCTCAATATTTGACTCAGAGATCAAGTTCACCTCCATCCCTATACAGGGAAATAAATGGATGTTCCAGCCAACAAGGGGAATTTGGTTTTAATGCCAAGGCCCCTCGTAGTCGATTGGTGAATAGCCGTACTTCATCTACTTCATTGGATGATGAAATAACTGGAAATATGATATTTAGATACAAAAACTCAGAGAAGTTGGATGATATATGGGAGAAATGTATTGAAAAGTGTCACTCACAGACATTGAGGCAGCTGCTGCATGCTCACGGAAAGCTTCTATCTATATCTGAAGTGGATGGTAAGTCCAACACTTTTCTATTTCATTTCCAATATCATTTTCTGGTAGAACTGTAACTGAAAATCATGATAAAAGAAAGAACTACAACTTAAATACAAAAATTGTTTCCCTTGTTGATTTTACGTTCTGTTTGATCTAGTTGCATATAGATCTATATCTGATCAACCATACATCACTCCCAATGCGCTTCTAGTGATTCTTGAGGACTTGATATGTGGGATAGAGATTCTAGATCTGTTGCCTATATGATCAAAATTAGTTATTTTTCTTTTGCCGGATGGCTGATCTGGTGAATGATGCTTCTTAGGCAAGTTGTGTGCTATACAGTGAGGTAATGTGCTCAATTTGCAAAAACAAAGATATTTTTCTCCTCTGCTTGCTCTTAAGTTCTTCTATGAACCATAAGAGCATCTCAAATTCGCATGATTCTGGCAATCCTAATGAAAATGGTTGTTAAATCTAGATTTGAATCGTGAATTGGAAACCCATATTTGTGGTTGTGAATTGCAAGGTTCAGTAACAAATGAAAATAACATTATAAAAGCTATATAACAAGAAATATATTTCTGAAACAAAAGAGAAATGATAATTTACTTAACAAAATGTGCGCCAATTCATTTTCTTTAGTAGTTTTAAGTCACTTAATATCCCAAAGTCGCAAAATTCAACATATTTTTCATTGCTACCTGATCCTTCTAATGACTCAATAACTTGTAAATTATATAAAAGCTATCTTCAAACTAGTTAAACTACTTGATCTCCTAGTTTTAATAAAAAGTATTAATCTTCCCTGATATTGATATCACCATTGCCATTCTTGATGTCTTTGGCACTCATGCTTTCATTCACCCTTTTCGTTCTTTGTGAAATTTACTTCATAATTTTTTGTAAATGGAATCACAGAAGAATGATCGCATCAATTCCTAATCTACCTTTATTTCATTATTGCCTTCTCTGTTTCTGAGTAGCTCCCTGGTTACAACCGTCCTTGTGAGTATTCAATATATGTTGGCAGCAAAGTTTTTTGTGTTCTTGAATTACAAGATATCAGAAAAGATTTATCTATAGCTGCCTACCACTCCACAATTCCTGCTTCATAACCTGCTTGTTTGGATGGATTGGGTTGTTCTTCACTCATTTTGCTTATAATTTTCTTCCTTGTTATGCAAAATTGATATGATGCGACCAATGTTTATACCAGATTTTGAGTGGCAAGTGTTAAGTACCAGTTAAATAAAAACACAATGGATGAAGTGAAAAAGTTACTTAAGCTGTGCATGAGACAAAAGTTATTTAAATTGGCAGAATGGAATATTTTCTGCAATTGGGTGGATTGTTTTGATGTTTAAATTCCAATTCATCCTCGATAAATGAGTGATCTGTCTCTCTGCATGGATGTACATGTGGATGAATGTCTCTCTCTCTCTCTCTCTCTGCGCCTTCATATCTTATGTTTGATATGCTTCTGCTTGCAGGAGCCCTTGCTGTTTATGTTGCATTTGAGGACCAAGATATTAAAGCCAGAGCTGAAAGGTTTTTGAGCAGTATCACAAATTCAATTGAAATAGTCCTTAGACGCAATGTAGAGGTTAGAATTATTCTTATCACAGATGGTCTGGATTCTGTGATTTATGCGAATCAATCTGAGTTACAAGAAGGTCATAGGCAAGCAGACACTACGTTGGCAATTGAGCTGGGAAAGAAGGCTAATTGCTCTGATGCAGTAGCTGGTTATTCCAATTTGGACTTGCAAGAAGAGTTCCCAAAACTATCCAAAGGAAGCTTTAATGATGCCAACGCTGAAAACAATGGAGAAGGGAAGCGGGAAATGCCAATGCAGAGAATAGAATCCATTATCCGTGAACAGAGGTTAGAAACTGCCTGGTTACAGGCGGCAGAGAAGGGCACTCCAGGATCATTGAGTTGTTTGAAACCCGAGAAGAATCAGGTGTTGCCTCAAGACGACACCTATCAACAAAGTCAAATAGATTCCATAGGTTCAGTGGCACCGTCCTCCCAGACATGGGGAGATGAATTAAATCATGAACTCAAAGTATTGAAGATGCAGAATCGGAGGGTTCACCATAAGGACCAGATTGGTCATATGGTGGACCATTATCCAATATCACCAAGCTTATTACATGGAAGCAGCTATGTGGTCAATGGAAGCAAAGAAAGCCTGTGAGTCTTTTTCAGATCTCCTTTTGGTTTTCCATGACTTTAGATTGTTTTTACTAATTCTTTACGATCCTTTATCCTCAAAACCATATTTGCATGCATCTTTTAAAATTTTGTTAGGCAGTTAACCTATTTGCATTTATTTAGTTAAGCAGTTCTTGTTCTTTGTAGAGTTTTAACTGCATTTCAAAATCTAATCTGAGGAATATGCTAGTTGATATTTTTTTCATGGATAAAACTCACAATATTCATAGGCTCTGTATCAAAATAAAGTAAAATTTGAGGATAAAAGAAATTAGCAATATATATAGAATGGTGCTGCTCATCATAGATTACTTTTCAATGCTTGTCTTCCCTCAGAGTGTCATTATGCTTTAGACGTTCATGAATTCTTACATTCTTGAATGGGGTTTTTCTTATCCCATATCTCCCTACCAGTACTCTTCGTTGCCATATCATTAATTAAAAAAGTTATGAGGTATTTTTGCTCCATGTTTGGGTCAGTTTTGAATTGAAACTTCTATGGAAATAAGACATGAATTGTCAGGTTAATTGTGGTCGTAGTTCCCCTCCATTGGACCATCATTTTTTACTTGGCTAATTTGTTCATCGTATCCTTGACTGAATCATTTTAGCATATGATCTGCTTTTCGTGCTTAGTTTAGGTATTTTAATCAGTGTTTCATTAGTTATTTACCGAAAGGAAGAAGATATCTAATGATGATGCTTGGATAACATAATGCATCGTTTTGTCTAAAAATAAAGTAAGATGAGTTGATGGGGAGTCAAGAAACGTGTAGTTTAAAAGATCATTGAGAGTTGTGGAATAGGAGTTGGAAAGATACATCTTTTTGCTGGAGACAAGAAGTTTGAATCAATGGAGAGATTTTAGAGATTATTTTAAGATTACTATAACTTATAAAAGTTTGAACTTGTAAACGAGATTCATCTTAACCTACCCTAACTGGTTCAAATGGAGGCTTAGTGGGGGGTGTTTGTAGTGGTAATTAAATATTTTGTGAATTGCATTCTTTTCAAGTGACCAAAATGATCATTTTAAGACTTTCTTAAAGACAGCAGTGAGACAGTAGGTTTGTATCTCTATTGGACAAGTGATATTGCTGTTTGTCTTTCTTCCTCCATCATCAGTATGTTTATATGGTTTTCGATGGTCATCTTTTTTGCCCGAATTGTGGAATACAGTGTCATAGAGAAGGAAGTGGGAGTGAATCAAGCTAAGCTCTATCTTGTGATGCATCAAAATTAATGTGTTGCATAACTCTCAAACTCTTACCTTTTTCTTTAGGGGATACGAGTCAAGTTCGGCTGGTGGAGGTTGCAGTGGGCTTTTATGTTGGAACACCAGCAGATCTCATAGAGCAAAGGTACACCGATTTCAACCTGCTTTTTTATTTTATTTTTATGACAGCATAGCAGTCAAGTATTGTAGACATGCCCAATTGATCTACCACTTATTACCATTATCCTTTTGTTTAGTAAAAGGGTGCTTGCCCCTCATTGATCATGCCTTATTTCTGCACTTAAACAGGTGAAAGAGACTCCAGTTCAACCTCGAGGCAGAAGTGGGCGATTTTCATTGTTTGGTGAGTGTGCAAAGCAAAAGAAACCGGATAGCAGAATTACAAGATAACTGAGACATTTCAAATACAATCCCTGCTAGTAAAAGATGGTCTTTGGAACTTCACATTTTTCTGTATTTATTCATTCCGGGTCCAAGTCATTCTTGCGAATGCAACCACAGAAAATATCTAATGTAAAGGTTTTGCTCTTGACGTGGGGCATATGTTTAGCTCCATCTATTTTTCATTGCCCAACGGTGAATAAAGAAACTTGGGATGTTCTTCATGGTTTCTTGTTATTTGATGCAAATTATATTTCCCCTCCACTTTTCTTCTCGTTGTTTTAGTTGTCATGCAGTTATCCAAACTCACCATAGTGTGATTGATAGAAGGGTTTCATTTTCCCAGTAAGTGTTCAGGGCACAAAAGAGGAGAGGTAACACCCTTCAACAGCTACAGCAACCTGGCAACATTTCGTGCAACTCAGGCGACTGCTACCGTTGAAATCCTGGGAAGTCTTAAAGAGTTACTGATGAGTTTTACATGGTTGTGAATTGTGATCGACACCACGCATGTCCATGTTATACAAAATAGAAATCAACTATACTCGAAATAAAAGAGTCTAGAAAATTGGCTCACTGCAGCTCATGATACTGATTATTTGTGTTAAAAATGAGCCTAACTAAACACCATCTTTTGCTGGGTAAACCATGGTTTTATTAAGCCAAAATTTCTCAGATTGCCTCCACCAAAATTCAGGTGAAGCTGAAATTTGAAATTGAAATTTAAGTATATTATTTAGTCCTACGAGAAAAATACGAAAGGAAAACAAAGTTTACTCCGATAACTCAAGAGCTCGTGCTTAAAATTCTCTCTGCAAGCAACAAATCATCAGGGGTTGTGACCTGCAAGTCAAGGGGTTTTAGTGTGGGTTTGTAATTGAAACAAAACTACTCTTGTTCTGTAAGCATAAAAGAAAATTGACTAAAGTGCAGAGAAGAAACATATTTACAGTCTTTCATGCTAAGGTTCACAGAGTATATATTTTCAATACCTTGATGTTTGTGTATGATCCTTCAGTGATGTATACTGGATGCTTAAGGTGCTCAACAATAGATACATCATCGGTGACTTCAAGACCCTCTCTGCACAATTACTAATGTCAGAATCCAACTCCTATGTGGAATCGGTAGAGAAAATTGATAATCTTGAATAAAGATGGTTCTCAAGGGTAACATTTTCCACACAGAAGAATGCCTATTGCAAGCAGCACGAGTAAAGAGATTTGGAGCTTAATAAGCCTTGTGCAACTAGGGTCCAATGAAAACAAAAGCAATGAAGTGAGTGTGAATGAGAAGCCAGAAAAGCCTCGTCTCCAAGGAATCATGGTATAGCAAGTCCTATTCTTACAGAGCAGCTCTGGGGAAGAGGAAAGCTTCAGTTGGTCTTTTTCAGACGATTTCTTCCTCTAGAGAGAGACAAGAAAGTGGTTCAATTTCATTATACAGAATGCACACTCACTATTAATAGGAAACTTTCTTACTAGGTATTGGTCACCAAACCAGCATTAGGGTGAATTACATGGACCAAAATTTTCAATAATTACACCGGTCCTCTCTCTTGTTTCTGAAATTTCAGCAATAGAAAGACCTCAAATTTTCAGCATCCACAGAATTTATTGATGAGAAAATGACACAGCCAAGTTTAGTCAGTATAGCTTATCTTAATATTAATGGAAGGCCGATTCAAATTTCAGGAGGACCAATATACTCTCCAAAGCCATCCCCATTATAAATTCCTTGGAGAACCAGATCCCACTTGACTGGGCCCTCTGGCTATTAGCTATGAACAAAAACACAGAAACCACTTCTTGGAAATATGTTTCAACTAATCAACAGCTAACAAGTTTTTATTTGCCCCTCACAAAAACTCAAGCAGTCAGGTTTATAAAACCTCAAAACATGAACCATCATTAAAGGAAATTTTCCTTTCTGACCACACTATGTTGACAAAAATAACATTGGTGTCCAACTCAGATGCCTATCTGTTGTTGTCAGATAATAGGGTATGTAAAAGTTCATTCAAGTTCTGCTGATAGATCCTGGATCATAGAGGCAGCTTGATGTGAAATACTATTCCAAATTCGTTTATAGAGGCAGCTTGATGTGAAATACTATTCCAAATTCGTTTATGCAATATCAACATATTGAAGGATAAAAGAGCTCCAGGGTAGCATTTACTAGAGAAATCTATAGCAACTAATAATGCTTACCTATTCACCAGCTCAAAGCCTTTCTTAAGCAACTCGGGTTTCATCACCTGTACAATAAGATTTATATGCAGTTAGATAAATTAGCATTCAAGTACTATTTTTGAGGAAGTGAAAAAAAAAAAATTGATGATAGGTTATAAATCCTTTAAGCATTGAACCTGGGGGGTCTGCATTTCCCAAAGTGTTTTGCGGTCAAGAGTTCTCACTACGAAAGATTCACCATCTGCCTGCATAGAAATTAGTTAACAGATTATAAATTCTGTTAGATGTTAGGATTTATAATGCATGGATATCTAATTAATGGCATTTTAGTCAAGAGATCAAAGAAGCCAAGGAAAGTTATAAAAGCTATTATGAGGCAGTAAGGATAATAAGGCAACAATATTAAGTAATGAATTCTTTTCAAATAACCTCTTTTCCAGAGCAATGAAAAGAATTTACACAAATAACAGAGTCGATATATGCATGATCTTCTATTTAATCACTTTCACAAAGAAGTATGCTTGGACAGAATGAAAAATATTGAAGAAAATAAAACAAATAAATTCCTGTTTAGCTGTTCTTAGAAAGCTACATGAATGGCAGGAACAAAAAGCTCAAATGTCTCAGTATTTATTGAAGTCATCAAATAAGAATGTGCCCCAAACCAGTCATGCAAGAGTGAAAAAAAGAAAAGAAAAACCAGACAACAACTATTTACGACCAATCAGCATAATTTCACATGATGCCTATAATATTCTTAGCTATTCTCAACCATTTCACATCTCAAATATTTTTGTTCCTGTGCACACACACAGCATAAAAAAAAGGTTCAATGCACACACAAGTAACTTCCAAAGAATATTATGTACCTCCTTGATTGTAGCTTTAACAGGAACACCAAGTACAGCAGCTCCATTTATCCAACCATCTTTAAGGACCTAGGCACAAGCAATTACCGTTTACTTGGATAGTCATTATCTAGAATGAAGTAAAAAGTAGTAAAATCCACAGTTGATGCATTCACATGAGGAAGTATTTCGATCCAACCTTTTCCACATCTTCTGACAATACCAGAGGCCTTGCCGAGTCATGGATGCAGACAAGCTCGGAATTCAAATCAACTTCCTGTGTAGAAAGTGGTATGCTATGTTTAAAGATCAGACATTTCCAAACACTAACATGAATTATTGACTGATTGCAATCACAAATTTTACAGTGAGACACACCAAAGACAAGTAAATTGCTCTCATGCAGTGAAGCAACTACAAGGAAACTCACAAGTAGCTTAGATATGAAATGCATCATAATGAAGAAGGCTATCCTAAAAAAGACATGTTAAGGTATGTTAGAAGGGGAATCTTATTATGTTTTAAATGAACTATGAGATATGTTTTGCCAGGGTACTAGCAACACCACCCTCACCCTCTTCTAGAGAGATTAGCAGCTCTTGTAGAGCTTCCCCGTCTCTACTAGTTGTTTGTATTAGATGTTAGCACCCATGCTCTTTTGATCAGAATTATTTATGCATATTTCTGAAAGCACACCAAAAAACCCAAGAAAGTATTCAATATGCTTTAAAAACCATCCCGTAACAGTACACAACTGATAAAAAAATCAAGCATGGTATCGAAAAGACATGAACTTCTCAACCAAAACAGATTGAGGCAGCACCTGAAGCCCACTGTATACAGAATCTTGTCTCTCCTTTCCTGGCAGTGCAAATTTAAGGTCTACATTGATCTGTTCTTGAGAATCTGAGAAAACAATAAAAAACTAGTTTGAATCTCCTAATTTAAAAAAGTTTATCAACAACCCCATCAGAATCCATTTCCTGCAAAGGTAGGAAGACAGAGAGAGAGAGAGATCTGGAACCTTCAAAAATGTCCTTGTAGGATGGATCACAAACTACAATAATTTCTTTCACTTCATCCATTTCTGAGAAAGTGTACAAACTGCCAAAATATCATGCAGTCATTTTCAGTAGGCATATGTTGCTTACATGCCAAACCTAGACTTGGTGAGCTGAGCTATGAGACCTTTTAATCAAAAATAATAGAAATAAACCCGGTCAAATTCAGGATACTCAAACTAAATAACCATTCATGATAATTTCAAATGACCATAGGGTGATTTGCAATTGCATGATATGTTACAGTCTGTCTCGAATGTGTTGGGGAAGCAAACAAACCGTACCATTGCCTTCAATTATTTCCACACAGATGCGACCTTTGAATTTATACATCCAAACCTTTTAATTATAACATGCTAATATTTCTCGTTGTCACAAAACATAAGATACTAAGCTTCCAAGATTCTGGCAGCATGATTAAAAGCTTCTACAGTGGTAAGGGGAGAAAAAAAATAGTTGAAAAAAGTTGTTGTCATTTACCTATACAAAGCAATAGGTTGGCCAAGAAGTGGTAGATACTGCTTCGGCATGTTTGCCTAATTTCAAAAAGATAATAAAACCATCATCTGGAAGATAAAATAAACTATAGACAATGAACGAAATTAAAAGCAACTTGTAGATGTCAGAGAAAGAACTTATGAACTTAAATATGTAATAGCAGATACCCGAAAAAAAACACAAATGCAAACCTAAAATCAAACAAAACAATAGTGGCATAGTTAACTCAGAAACCCATGCATTCCAAAACCTGAAAACCAATCGGTCAGAAAAATCCCATCAAGAATTTCCAAGGTAGGTTTATGACTATCATTGTTGGAATTAGAGAATTCAATACAAAGCAGAGCAGAACGGGTTATTATGCAAGGTCATGCAAACAATTATGTACCCTGAAGTGTGTTTGGTCTCATTTATGTTTTAAATGTTAAGAAACTATCAAACTCAAGTGTATTTACACTTTATATCTCTTTTTTTCTTTATCCTCTTTTTTAATCAATATGCAAATTAATTATATGTTCAGTATCTCCTTGATTTCCACATAATGCATTATTATTGTTACCGTTTAAAGAAATGTTAATTGCTATATGGAAAAGTAACACAGTGATGACAGTAACACAGAAAGCCAGTTATGATGATTAGCCACATGAATCATAGAGCACTGGACATAGTGACTTGGATTGAGAGTAATGCAAAGCCAAGAGGCAGACCAATCAGAAACATCCAGCAGGTATGATGCATTTGGGGTATAACACACTAGGAAGGTTTGAGAATTGTTCAGTGTAGACATTAATTTATATCATGTTACTGAGCTAGGCGATAGATGTAAGACAGTATTGGCCTCCATACACATAATGGGAATTAACACCATCACCCACAGCTTAATGGATATGCTTAAATGGAGCTAGTAATTAACAACCCTCTTTCCTAATCAGATTGAACTGAACCGATCCATTACATACATGAAAGAAAAGGAAGGCTACTCGCAATCTCATAAGCAATCCAAGTAATTGGAAACTCCAACAACTGGGCTAAGATTACACCTAACAATTGCATTGTGGCGTATATCAAGCAAGAGAACAGAATAATTGCATGCTGGGATTAGGAGCGACGATGCCAGGCACATTCCATAACACAGGCAAAGAAAATGGTTAACAGCTTAAACCAATAAAAGACATGCCATAATTTGGAAACAAGAACGAATCAAAGGCAAATATAATAATAACAAAGAACATACACCCATTCTTTTTCCCTGCCCTCCAGCCAACAGAATAACAGAAACACTCTTCTCTTTAACAACTCCAGATATCTGAGACAAACAGACAACAACATAGAATATTAACAATTATTACCCTTTAGCATACATTAAGAAAGAGACCCAAGTGTCTGAAGACTATTTACATCATCAACTTGAGCAGAGCTCTTGGTAGTAAAAGGGAGGATTTTGGGCTTCTGGGTCAGCTTGAATTTATGTCCTGAAACCAAACTCCATCAAAACAAAATCAAGAGCATTAATTTATAAGCAAGAAAGAAGAAAGAAGGAAACTTTGGCTTGCCTGGAGATTGAAGGAGGAGATTGGAGTTGAAGTGAAGAGACGGGGAAGGAAGTGAGTGATTGCTAGTGGATATAAAGGATAGATTTTTAAGAGATTTGTAAGGAAAAGAGAGAGTAGTGAGGTTCATCTGAGAAAGAAGAAGATGGGGACTCATTTCTCTCCTTCCCTCTGGGTCTCTTTGGCCTGTTTGTTTGGTCAGGTGAAAATTTAACAACGAAAGAAATCACTTGTCTTCAACTGTGTTTTTTACTGACTACTGATTCTTTGGATGGAAACTACAAGGTTTTTAGCATATTCTGCTTCGTCGCCTTGTCAGTTGTCAACCTCAGTCCACGAGCATGTTTGGATATGTAATTAGCATATTCTATTCATTAAAATTATTTTTTAAAATATTTTTATTTAAATATATATTAAAATAATATATTTTTTTATTTTTTTAAATTATTTTATATACTAGCACATCAAAATAATCTAAAAATACTAAAAAAATATTAATTTAAAATAAAAAATAATTTTTTTTAAAAACACTTTTAAAATATAAAAACAAACAGACCGTACGCATATTAAAAAATAAATATACAAGTAGATAGGTTCAAGGTATGTTATGTTGTGTGGGAATATTCTTATTTTTGTTTTTAATATTTTTTAAAAATATTTTAATTTAAAAAATAATTAAATTAATTTTTTTAATATTTAATTTTTAATATATTTAATGTTAAAAATAAAAAGGAATCTAAAAAATCAATGATCACCTAGAAATTAGTCAGCAATTGAGATAATGAAAAAAAAAAGAAAAAAAGGTGTTATTAGGGTAATTTATTCACTTCCCTTGCTATGGCATCATGTACTAATCGCAAAACAATAGAAAAGGTTAATAAAAGAAAGAAAAGAACACTTGCAAGTTTCCCATTATCAATAGTTTCTTGAAGCATTATCTTGAAAAAATGTCGCTCTTGCAGGTTACATACTGTATAGGAAAAAAAATTCCTTTCTTACTTGGAGCCTCATGGACAAAACAAGCCAAGGTTAAGCGAGAGTGAATACAACCAAGCAAACTTTATCTGTGGCATCCATGAATCACAAGAGCTTCAGTGATAGAAAATGTGAACCAAGATCATCAACAACAACATGACAGCAAGTAGCTCAGCAACTTGAATATTAATGCCAAAGTGGATCAAAGATTTCATTTGCGTTGCAGATAATCAGCCAAGAGGTCCCAACCAGTAATGAACAATTGAATTTTGAGGAATTTAGCTTATAAAAGTAAACATGGTTGAGTGCTAAACTCCTGATGGATTAATTCCGAAGGTGGCCATTACCATCAATGATCCATTTAAGAGGACAGATTAGAGTAGAGGAAATTCTAACAACAATGACAACAAATCCGTATCCGACTATTCAGATCTCCTCTTGCATTAGTTTCTTAAGAGATGCCTGCTTGCATGTGTTCACAAACCTACCGTGCAGAACTAACTAGCTAATTTGAAGAATGGATATGTTGAGATGAATCTGAGAAACCAGCTAAGCAGAACAGTTTTTAGCAGAGAAATCCCCAACTTCCCTGCATTACATAAATCAAAAAGTCAATTTACTTAACTCTCTGAATTGTTTTGAAAGTCTGATATATAGAGGAAGTAGTAGCCTAAGAGCCTGGCATGCTTCTCTTTGAGATGAGCAATTATATTATCTATGGTACCTTACGATTCACTAAAGGTTCTGAAGTATGAATACACACGATGTAGTTTCGCAGGAAATGAGAAGACTTGAGAGGACAAAAGGAAGTTAAAATGGAAACCTTCAGCATTAATTACTAACCAAAACCCAGAATTGTGATTCCTGCTATGCTTCTTTTTTATCCTTTTTACTGCAAGTACCAAATATTTAACATGCAAAGCCTACTGGGACAGAATTACATAGAAAAAAGAGCTATCATTGATGAAGAGAATCCTCAAGAATTATCTTGAAAAATGAGGTGGTTTTTCCACAAACATCAAGGTCTTACCATCTCCCATTGTTAACCAGTTCAAATATTATTGCCCTTCTGCAACTCCCTTTTTCATGAAACTTTTATCTGTTTATGAACAGATAATACCGACCCCATATGGCTAGTGATATTTATAGAGCTGCTTTGCTCAACTTAATTCTGCTTTCAGCTAGTACAAGCAGCTTTTGTATTGGTAGTGTTAATGATTTAATCAACTTACCAAACAAAGTATTCAATTAACCCTCTGAATTTTCGGTATGGGGGAGGGAGTAGCAATCGTACCCTGGACCTGTGGTGTCTTGTGATTCTTAGCGCTGGTTAATATTCTATGGCAGTAGAGACAAATACAGAAAGAAAGGATAGAAACGTCTTTTGCTTGAAGTACGAAGACGGGAACATAAAGATAAATCTGTATCTTTTAGACAATTCCAGAGTGAATTTCTGTCTTCTTAAAATATAAAAGAATATGAAGATACGTCCCTCTATCCTAATTGTTTCCAAATCTTCTGTTATTGTCTTGGGACATAAAGACAGAGAGTTGGAATAGAGGGGATATATCTCTTTCCTTGGTATTTTAAAAGTATAGAAAATGATTTTAAAACTATTATAGAGACGGATTTATTTTATATCTATATGTCTCTGTTAACAAAGCCGTGTCTTTCTGTCTCTACTGTATTTGTTTCTTCTATCATGAGACACCAAACACAATCCTAAGATTCTAAAATTTGTACATATGGTGTAGTTTTCTGGACTGGAATATCTGAACAACCAAGTTCAAATTAATGCAGGAGGGCAACATCACCAACTTTAACCTGAAGTCTTCAAAAAAACCAAATGCATGGCAGATAATCAGTCAAGAAATCCCCACCCATAATGGACGTTAAACATGGTCGAGTTCTTACAATAGGGTTCAACAGAGCTGGGTCATTCAGCTAAAGAAAGCTGCACAGTGGTCCATTTAAGAGACAAAAGAGGCAAAAGAGGAATTCTTAAGAACATTTCTTCGTTCTTAATGCATCCATGTGACCATAACAAAATGCTTGCTAGAAAGAGATTCGTGGGGCAAGTTTAGCGACCACTTCTGGAAATTGAAACTTTCAGCATGCCATTCTTGACAATCTCAAAGGCACAAACATGTCCCACCTGCAGAGAATTTTCTCTTGCAAATCTTGCCCAGCCGGCAGATAATATAGCTTGTCTTTGAGACCAACGGATGATCAACTTCACAGGCCATGATCTATCTGCAACTTGAAGCATAACAATCTGACTTTTGTGCTTAAAGTACCTCTCAACGAAGCTCATCGGCACGGACTGCACAAGGTATATATGAATTTAAAGTACTTGTATACAATCTTGGCGCAAAGTAGGAGTGCTTCTCCTCTCTAGCATTACTAGAACGCTTATGGAGACTGTTCCAAAGATATACTATGATAGCATGATTCTTAAAAACATGCATGCTAGAATATGTTGACAAACCTACCACGAAGCATCTGTTGAGATAATATGACCGTAGAACAACTTTGAAGAATGGATGTGTTGAGATGAATTTGCTCTCAGTTTTGGAACCTCGAGTCACCAGCACAGAAGAACTATTTTTTAGCTCAGGTTTCCCAAACTTGTCTAAGTAAATTTTAACAGTCAAACGATGAACAAGAAGTCATTTCTCTTAACTAAATAGATGAGAAGTTATCAGCCCTTACCGGGTTCAACTTCAAATCTTGATTCAGAATGCTCAAATTCTCCAGGTTTATGTTCATCATCAGGGTTAGAAATTCCAGCTCCATCTCTGCTATTCCAATCAGATTGAGGTTTAGCTACCAGGCTTTTATTTGGTTCAACTTGATTGGCTCCTCCCATATCTTCTGATACAAAGCAGAAATCCAAAAGCAGAGTCAGATGAACGGAGCATTTCTTATCCAAAAAGAAAGTATATCACTCAATCTATACATCAAAGAAGAAGAGAGGGAGGAGGTTCTTTACTCACCTGATGACAGGAGACTCTCTACATCCTTCAGGCGGAAAAACACAACTTTCAATGACATTTCAGTAACATTAATCAGTTCAAAGACACAAAAGTCACCAACAGCCAGCTTATTGTCCTTGGCAAATGCCTTCCACCCATGACAGAATATGACTCCAGATTTTGTGCGATTGTAGTACTTAACCGGCCAGGTTCTACCATCTGTAACACAAAGGGTGACATTTCCTTTGTTTTTGGTGAAATACTTTCGAGCAAAGCTGCTTGGTACACTCTACAAAAGTTCAAAAATGTTGGACAGACATCAGAAAGATAATCTTAGTTTCAATCAAGAGAACAAAAGTTCAGTCATCTGTGTGCTTCTTCCTATCTGAAAAATACTGCATACGCAAGTTGGATCAAACAAAGTATAGTCCCTCAGGTTTTCAATTTAAACTTGAAAGATTACCAATTTATATCCAGTATGAACATATGATGGGCTCATGGCAACCTTGAAGAAGGGATTTTCAGATTTGAAAGCACTAGTTCTGCATAGAGCTTTAGCTTTTTCATAGCATGTCAGTGATCGCATATTTGCAAGAGCCCCAGCATGCGATAATCTTTGACCCCTAGCCATTAACATGCCTCGACCACCTCTGATGGAATCTTCCTCTGGAAATGAAGTAAAATTATGAGAAAAGCATATGACACCAGCTTGTTTTCCAATCGAAAAGACATTAAATAATATCATATTTCAATCTGCATACCATCAAGTCCCCTGACAGAACAACGCAACTTTGCCTTCGTCTTGGAACTCTCTAGTTTCATCCCCCTAGACCAAGTGCCTGTAGGCGGAACCTCCACCGAAGTGCTTAGCTTTGAACAGGTCCCAGTTTCATAAGTTGAATAGGTTCTCACCATCTTGTGAGGCCGAGGACATGGTAATGGTGATTTCTTTCTTGTTCTTCGCGATGGTGAAAAGTGATCCAGGATTTCAACCGAGTTATTTTCTTTCCCTCTATCCTTCGTGCACTCTTTGAGCAGTCCACGACCAGGCACCTCACTGCGGTTGTTCTTAAGTGGATAATCTATCTCTGTGGCACTATTGTCAAATATGAGGACATGGAAATCACAATTTCTTTCATATTCAAAAACAAGGAAGTGGCCGCAGGCTACAGAGTAATACTCTGCAAATTCCTTCCAACCCTTTTGCAGCCAAACTTTACCATCACACCTTTTCAACTCAATTTCCCAAGCCTCACCAAGGACCTTAAGGCGTGCCAGATTTGTGAGATCCATCCCATATCTCGTCACAAACTTTTGTGGAAGCATCTGAAACAAATACCAAAGAAGAAAAATGACAAATACACATACATCAATGTTGTGTAATTCTACCCTTCAATTGGATTCTTGGCTTGTTATCCTCCAGAGAGAGGAGTTGGAGAATGATCTTTAACCCACTACAGCATCATCAACCCAAACCCAATATTTTGATTCCTGACATGGTTTTTTTTAACAAGTACCAAATAGTACTCTACATGCAAAAGCTACTGGAAACAGAACAGAATCATGGAGAAAAAGAGAGCTAGTTAAGCTGATGATCTACCAAAAGCAGAATCAAGCATGTCAATGCCATAGACTTGTCATGAGGTGAATAGTCTTAAAGATGCATAATACATGGGGAAATAACAAATAAAATAAAATAAAAAATGGCTCACCAGCTTTCCTTCACGAAGAGAATCCTCGAGAATTACCTTGAAAAAATGGGGTGGTTTTGCCACAAACATCAAGGGTTTACCATCACCTTCACCCATTGTTAAGCAGTAAGCAGCTCAAGGGCTGTCGTCCTTGTGCTACTTCGTTACAGTGAGAGTTCTATCTATATATTTATACACAAATAGAACTAAACTGA
>Ga0307517_10004606_pt1 | contig 21113 bp, 16 predicted proteins | sample 23_EM_MG_FD_194515 | JGI IMG/M metagenome (GOLD analysis project Ga0307517, IMG submission 194515) | Populus trichocarpa ectomycorrhiza microbial communities from riparian zone in the Pacific Northwest, United States - 23_EM | ecosystem: Host-associated > Plants > Roots > Unclassified | place...
AACTGTAAATTTTAATCAGCTCAATATTAAAAAATAAAATTGAAAAAGATAATTTCAGAGAAAATCATCAAAAAACAAAAACAAAAAAAACCATGCGGAGAAACACTGTAGCAATCAACAATGTTTTTTTAAAAAATTACAAAACTAAATTCTCAATCAGCTCAATATTAAAAAAATAAAATAAACAAAAATAATTTTGAAAAATAAAAAAATAAAATAGAAAAACCATGTGGGAAAACACCGTAGTAATCCACAGTATTTTAAAAGAAAAAAATTACAAAGCGAAATTTTTAACCAGCTCAATATTAAAAAAGTAAAATCGACAAAGATAATTTTTTTAAAAAAATAAATGAAAAAAAGGGAAAGTTAGAAAAAAAAAAAAAATACACTGTGAATTACTGTTGTAATTCACAATGCATTGAGAGTGAATAAACAGTGAATCATCCACACTCTTTAGTTTATTATTTAATGTTATCTCAATAATAAATTTAAAAATATTTAATTAATTAATGCACACTTTTTTTATATATATGATGTCACTGAAAACTCTTTCTTGAACTTAAGAACTACAAAAGTTACTTTGCCTTTGAAGGCACTGCTCATTAGCTAGACAACCAAAATGGAGATGAGCAATATCATGGTGTTAGGAATATAAAATGCGGTTTGTGCTACTTACACTAAGGATAAATTGGCTACTAAGAAAATCAAAACACTATAGTTTATTACACATGTATGATAAGTTCATCGCTAGAATTAGAATGATGACTCGGCGAAGACGAGGAGGAAGAATCGAAGTGTCCTTCAAGTTTATTCGACTCCATGAGCATCGAAACAACCTCTCGCATTGTTGGTCTGTCCAGAGGAGACATGCTTGTGCAGACTAGAGCAATTTTCATGACAGTAATCATGTGAGGGATTGTATTCTGATCTTGCAGATTGATTCGATCATCAAGCATTCCAGGTGATAAGGAATGAACTTGAATGTAGTTTCTTACCCAGGACACAAGATCGCCGCCTTGATCTAGTGATTGCACAGGTGTTCTGCCGGTCAGCAGTTCTAGTAAGACTACTCCGTAGCTATAAATGTCGCATTTTTCGGTGACTTTCATGGTGTATGCATATTCTGTCATTGAGATCAAAATTATTCATCAACAATATCAAGGAAAAATTATTCGGAGGGCAAAAAAGTTCTTGTAGAGATCATAAATTTCCTGAAACTCATAAGTTCAATATCTGTAGGATCTCAAGCTTTTGATTTGTTGATAAATAAGGCAATCATGCATTAATTTAATGTTTTTTAAGATAAAATCAGTTTGAAAAACATTTTTAAAAACAGGTTGAAACGGATTATCAAGCAAAAGCTAAGTAACAGTTAGATTTATGTTGGAAAATGCAGAAGCATCATGAGTACAAAAACCTTGGATATCTTACCAGGGGCAATGTAGCCATAAGAACCGGCAACAGCAGACATTGATTTCCATTGTGGCATATCAATCACCTTTGCGAGCCCAAAGTCCCCGACATGAGCTTCAAACTTCTCATCAAGCAGAATGTTATTGGACTTAATGTCACGATGAAATATCCGAGGCTTGCAATCATGATGCAAATAAGCAAGACCTTGAGCAGCTCCAAGGGCAATCTTGAATCTTGTCCGCCAATCAAGACCGCATGATGATCCATGGAGCAATTCTCCCAAGCTTCCCCTTGCCAAGTATTCATAAAGAAGCAGGTTGGAGCCCTGGTGATTGCAGAAACCATACAGCTTCACAATATTCCGATGCCTGATATTTCCCAAAGTCAGAATCTCAGCACGGAAGCTATTATCAATATTGTTTCCCTCCCTGTTAGACGCCAGCCTCTTAACTGCAATGATACGACCACATCGCAAGACTGCCTTGTATACAGTTCCACAGGCTCCCCTCCCTAAAACGAAGCTATCATCGAAATTGTCAGTTGCCACAACTAAGTCCTGGAAAGTGAACCCATCCTTGGGGGAAAAGTAAATGTCTGAAACTGGAGAAGAGGATGGTTTATCTGGCAAAGAAGCAATTATGGCGACCGGACGTCTCATGAAGTATATAATCACTATAATTAAAATGAGAGAACTCCCACCAATGACTGCAGAAATAATAGCAATTATTTTTCCTATACGAACACTTGTCCCTTCAGTATCTGGGGGATGAGATGACAAATGTGGAAATTCATTACAATTTCCAAGAGTTCCACCACAAAGCCCTTTGTTCCCAAGAAAGCTGCTGATGCCTGTCTTTTGGAATAATGGCAGGGAAGGTAAAGGCCCTGTCAAATCATTGTTTGAGAAGTTGCATCCAAGTAAGCTAGATAATTTATCGAAGGCGTCTGGGATTTCACCACTCAGATGATTGTCGTTGAGAAGCAGGAATTCCAGCAATACAAGATTCCCAAGCTCTGCGGGGATTGCGCCGGTGAGATTGTTGTAACTAAGATTCAGGGCAATCTGCAAGCTTGAAATGCCACCCAACTCAGCCGGTATCTCACCAGAAAATGAGTTGCCTCCCATTTGTAAGTCAGTTAGGCGTGACAAATTTCCTACTTCCACAGGTATGTGCTCGGAAAGTTGATTCTCTGAAAGCTTGAGAATCTCCAGTTGGGAAAGGGCTCCTATCTCACTTGGTAAAGCACCCACAAAATTATTCCTGGTGAGATCAAGCCGTTGAAGCATCTTGCAGTTAAAAATCTCTGCCGGTATCACTCCGGTGAGAAAATTTGTTGAGACGTTAAAAAACACCAGCTGGGACAGTTTGCCAATCTCTTTTGGCAATTCACCAGTAAAATGGTTACCAGAGAGATGCAGCCTTTGCAGAACATGGCATTGACCAATCTCTGGAGGAATTGGCCCAGTGAACATGTTCTGATCCAATTCAAGACTAGAGAGGTTCGCCAACTTGCACAAATCAGATGGGAAACTTCCCACAAGGCCATTTTCTGCAAGATGAAGTTGAACCAGCGGCCTGCAATTTGTCACCCCTGTTGGGATATAACCCGTGAGATTGTTTGACCCCATGTTCAGCAAAATCAGGTTTTCATTTCTGCAAAGATGGCGCGGTATTCTTCCTGTTAAGTGGTTATTTGAAATGTCAACCACCCAAAGTTTGCCGTAGACTCCAAGTCCTCGAGGAATGACACCGCTCAATGAGTTATCGAAGAGCTGCAACATGATCAGCTGCTTCATATGCTGGAAACCCACAGGAATAGTACCAGTGAGATTATTGATTGATATGTCAAGCTTTGTCAGGTTTTCCAAAGTTGTGAGCTCATCTGGTATGACACCGGTAAGCATGTTCTCAAAAATATAAAGCAACGACAGCCCGGCTATGTTCTTCAGCTCAATCGGTATCTCTCCAGTCAACTCATTCTCCGAGAAGTCGATCTCTAATGCAGAAGACAGATTTCCAATCTCTCTTGGAATTGTCCCGTTCAAGTTATTTCTGTAGAGGTAAAACCTCTTCAGATATACAAGATTACCAAGCTCCTTGGGTATAGGCCCTACAAGTTTGTTGTCATAGAGAGCAAGGGTCTCCAAATAGGTGCAATTGCTCAGCTCCATTGGAATAGGCCCAGAAAGCTGATTAGACCGAAGGATCAAAGCCGTCAAGTTCTGGAGCATTCCAATTTCTTTTGGTATTTCACCACTTAACTGATTTTGTGCAAGACCAAGATACTCCAAACTCTCACATCCACCTATCTCCGAAGGTAAGCTTCCGGATATCAAATTCTGCCCTGCCCTAAAAGTCCTCAAATGCTTAAGGTTTCCAAGAGAAGCAGGCAATGATCCGGTGATGTTATTACTGTATGCAATCAATAGTGACAGAGAGGAAAGGTTTCCAATCTGATCAGGAAAAGGACCTGATATTCTATTGTTGGCTACATTCAAAGCCGTCAAACAAGAAAGCTTAGCTAATTCCACAGGGAGTTGGCTTTCAAAAAGGTTATTGTTCAGATAAAGAGACTCCAAACTCGAACAATTTCCGATTTCACTAGGTATATTTTGAGACAAAGCATTAAAAGAAAGATCAAGAAGTGTCAAATGAACCAATCCACCTATACTTGGTGATAAAGAGCCAGAAAGATTCATTGAACTCAAATCAAGACGCCAAACCACTGGATTGTAATCACTGGTGCAATTCACACCTTTCCACCCACAAGGAATGGAATCATTAGGATTCCAGTTGCTAAGATGGTTATAGGTGTCACCAATTCTACTCTTTATATCTAGGAGGTATTGCCCCTCAGCATTAAGCCCCATGGACTGATGAAACAAGAGGGAAACAACAAGAACAAATACAGGGAGCAGCCTATATGATATTCTCTCCATGCCTACCAAACAGAAATGAGTCGCATTCACATGAAGAAAAAATAGTGAGGACAAGACCAAAACATTAGCTCTGCCCAGATACAAGCTCCACAAGAGGAACAGAGTCAATGGAAAGCAATGACTCTAGAGCCACATACCTCTAAGGTCAATGGCCTGCAAGAAGAAGGAACCAAACCCAGAACACAGGGACTGGAAGAAGAGTTTTTGAACTTCGCAGAGAGTTTCCTACAAGGAAGATCTCCAGTTTTGCGCGTACAGAATAGAGAGCATAAAATAAATGGTCCCAGTGAAGTTTCTTCTTTCTTTTTGAAGTCTGAGTTGGAAGTCTTTGAAGTGCAATGAATTGTTTGGCAAATTGTCAACTTCTTTTTATTATCATGAATAATAGCAGAAAGTTCAGAATTTATTTAGTCTTCTATGCAATGATTAACAAAATATTTCCTACATGGTTTCAATAATACATCCGTCTGTTATGTATATGCGAGAGAGATGGCCGACAAGGCATGAGAGGATACTTTCTTCATCTCACTCCACCTGTACATTATTTTAGTGGTTCAAAAAGCTAAATTGAAAGTATATTGTCTTTCTTTCTTCCTTGTTTGCTTTCAAGCTTTTGGCCTTTATAGAAGTGTGATTTCATTGTTTTTTAAAGTATTTTTTTTATTTTTAAATATATTAAAATAATTTTTTTTTATTTTTTAAATTATTTTTAAAATCAACACATTAAAACAATCAAAAATATAAAAATATAATTTCTAATAAAAAAAATTATTTTTTAAAAAACACGAGTCAGTCACGTTTGCATGCCTCTTTTTTAGCTTAAAATAAACTTTTTGATGTACCTATGGATTATTCGCTAGTTGGTATTGGTTGGGATGGAAAAATAATCAATTCTATAGCACTGGAATTTTAGTTAGTTTCCGAGGATAGATTAAAAAAAATAAAATTGGTTTTAAAAATAATTTTAAATGGATTTTTATATTTGCAAAATAAAAAATACAAAGAATATATTTTTCTATTTTTTATTATTTTTTGTCTCTTCTGTCTTATTTTAAACTTTGAACATTCTTTTTACTTGTTTTCAGCTCTCTACCTACATTAGTTGTTTTCCTTCTATTACATTGACCTTAGATACCCAATAATCTCAAATCCATTGTCAATTTTCTACGAGCCACTACTTTTGTCTCCAAGTTCTTCATTTAGTAGGCATCTATGCAGATTTTCACTTCAACAGGCAACTCTCTAATTGGTGTTTCTTTACCTACCATTGAAAATAGTAATGGTTTCGTTTAGCCTATTCTGACTGCATGTTTGATATTGTAATAAATATAGATTTTTAAAAATATTTTTTATTTAAAAATATATTTTTATATATTTTATATTTTTGATATTAATACTTCAAAACCATTAAAAAATACTAAAGAAATCATCAATTTAATATTTTTTCAAGTAAAACACAGTTTTAAAATACACCCAAAACAAAAACTATCACACAATTTTTTTTTATTATTGTGGGTGTTCGGGCCAGCTTGCGCGTATCTCAACTAATCTCACGGGCCTGAAGTTAACGACCATGTAAGCCTTCAATGGTTTTGAGGAAATCCAAACTCATAATTATTAAAGAATAAACTCAAAACCTGATCAATTAAATTATTTTTTTAGGGTTAACTATCACCTCAACTTTAAATCATTCATGATAGCTCTATACGACATTCGCAACTATGATCCAAGAAAAAAAATCCCACAATTTTATATGTATATTGGATGGGTTTTCTTTTTATTTTTTTTATTATTAATGTTGATGTTCGAGTTATCTTGCGTGCATCTCGACTAATTCTACATGCTCTAAAATTAACAATTATATAAGCCTCCAGCGGCTCTAAAATGTATAAAAATCAAACTAATGATCTCTAAAAAGCAAACTCAAGACGTAAATTTTATTTCTCATGGTTTTTTTTTTTTTTTTTCTCTTTTCTTTCTTGATAACCATGTAGGATCTGCCATTGCTGATGTCTTCCCTGACATCATGAGTCGTGGTACTTGTGGCAATCCTAATAATTTTATGCTTTATGAATATTTCCTCCAAGCTTGGTCATGTCTGTGGTATTATAATTCTTGCAAGTTTTATATTAGGCCAACACAACACCGTTTCGAATTTCTTTATTCACAGGCCATAGCATGGCTAACCGTGTCCTCTCAAAGTGGTTCTAATAGTGAAGAGCCACCCACATTTTCTGACTTTAGAAATTAAGGGGGAAAGTCTAGGAATTCTTTTTTGTATGAAACTATATAAGAATAATTCTTTTTAAAACAAAATAAATAACACACCACACCATAAAAAAAAATATATATAGAGTAACAGTGTTATCATGCCTTTAGCATTCTCACATAATTATTTTACCATTTATATATATATTAAAAATAAGAAAATTTGGTAGTCTATAGTCATGCTGATCTGGCCTATTCCCTCGTCAAGGGTGCTGCTGGTACCTTATAAACACTTAAGAAAAGTCTTGTGCTAATACCCAAAAAGAAAGTTGACATTTTTTGCACTATTAAGGTTTATCAACGAAGAAGAATTGAGAAAAAAAAGGTTTATCGAAGAGAGGTGGTAGGTAATATTTGTTTTTGGTGTTTTAAAAGTATTTTTTAAAAAAATTAAATTTTTTTTATTTCAAATTAATATTTTTTTGGTGTTTTCAGATTATTTTGATGTGCTGATGTAAAACAAATTTTTAAAAAATAAAAAAATATTTATTTTGATGTATTTCCAAACGAAAAGCATTTTGAAAAACAACCGCTATCACACTTTCAAGCACCCCCTTAGAAAAGAGGGAGAAAAATAAATGTGTTTCGCATTATAATATTTTTGTTGTTATGGTTTAAAAAATATAAATTGTAGTTTAAAAAAACTAATTTTTTACTATAATTTAAGATGAAAAACAAATTTAAATAATAAAATTTAAATAAGTTAAAATAAAAAAACAAATTTAAATAATAAAAATCAAATAACTTTTAAAATTATATGAGTTGTAAACTACCCTAATCATTATCCTTTTGAAGTTAGATGTTGGCTTTTGTGAATAATGTGCCCACCCTAGACATTGTGCTGCCGCCACCCATTTTGCCATTGTGACTTCACACAGAATTCCGTTTTGATTGGATGCATTCAATGCCTTGCATTTGGAACAAAATTAAAATTAACTCAAACACAAATTAGCACTTGATTAACAAAAATCTAAATATTAAATTTAAAGAAATCCCTTTACAAAAAAAAAAAAGTTAGGTATAAGAATATCTAGTAGCTGCGATAAAATCATTGTATTAAATCCCATATGTATTGGTAAGATTTTTAGGTATAATTTTTGTGTTTAAGCAGCCCTATTATTTATAAGTTTTCATCAAATAAATATTTGGTTGTAGGTGATACGAGAGCGTTTGAGAACGCGGGTCAACCCGTGTTTTTAAAATATTTAATTTTTTTTGTTAAAAATTAATTCTTTTAATGTTTTGAAGTGTTTTGATGCACTGATCTCAAAATTAATTTTTTAAAAATAAAAAAATATCATTTTGACGCATTCCGGTATGAAAAACACTTTGAAAAGAAACCATAACCACACAGGCCCTCGAGTCTTGTATCTTATATTTGAATTTTACTATAGTTTTGTTTTTTAATCAAATGTCATGATTGTTTATGAGTAAACAATCATGAAAGTATTCCAAATGTTACCTTTGATATAGATGTGGTGTATACCTCTTAAGGCCATGATATTCTAAAGTTTTTAGTGTTTGAGGGTGTCATAATTTTTTATTTTTAATGTTTTTTATGATTTTTATATGTTATGTTAAATATTAAAAAAATATAAAAAATAATTATTTTAATATTTTTTCAAATAAAAATATTATACACTACAATATCAAATAACAAATGATTTTAATAATAGGGATGCATCACTTCTTCCCATGATTTTCTTTGGTATGTTTCTTTAATTCTACTCATTTCAAATTTATCCAAATAGTATATTGCATGCGCACTGCCATAAAGAATTTATTATAATATGTTTTTATTTAATTATATGAATATAAAAATAAATATTCATCTAGAAAGCAACGATTACAATTATGAACAAGAAATATTTTTTTTCATCCAATAGTAATGATTCTTCTATACATGTGTAGGATAGATGTGAAAAATAGAATATCTCTACTGAATATATAATAAATATACTAAAAGACATTAGAGATTTCTTATAGCCATAGATACACTTTACCATTCACTATAATAGCAGAGCAACGCCTATGCTCTTGGCAAGAAAAATTAATTGCTTTTGATTCAAGAGTATTTTGGTCTTTAAATAATATTCATTTGTCATTATTGATTTGTTTTGAAATGTTTTTGTCGATTTATCTTTTAATGCATAGTAAAATAATGAAAATAGCTCTAGAATAAAAAAAAAATAACATTGCTTGACAAGGATGTTTTTATATTTTTACTTTTTAATTGTATAGTACAATTACACAATTGTTCTTGGGATAAAAAAAAAGGCCATATAAACAGGGGTATTAATGTCTTTTCCTCAAGTTTTTTGTTTGTAATTACTGGGATTGGTCTAGGGTGATGAATTAATTTAACATTCAATTAATATTTTTTAATTCAAAAAATTGTTGGCCCTGGTGATATAAAATTGTCTTTTACCGTCTCATTTTGTGCTCTATCGTGTACTCTTTCTTTACTGTGGGCGCGTGTCATATAAAGGTGGTCAGTTTATTGCCAGTGTTCCTTTCTTTTTTTTCCCCTTTCATTCTCTCTCCTAAACAGAGAGATGCACCATGGTCTCCATTTTTATTGTCTTTTCAAGTTCAATCCTTTTGGTTTTAATTGTATATTTTTGTCATTTTTTCTTTTGTTAAAGTTTTATGATTTTTCAATTTAATCCTTCAATTCTAATTTACATATATATAATATTTTTCGGTTCAGTCTTTCTACTTTTGATTTCTTTTTTTGTTTCTTTTTTTTTATCATAGTTTTTATGCTTTTAGTTTTATCCTTCAAGTCAATTTTATGATTTATTTTCAATGATAATATAAATTTCAAATTGGTCCTTCTTCTTTTGATTTATTGGTTTTTTTCCTTGACCCTTTTATCAAAGTTTTATAGTTTTTAATTTTATCCTTCAAAATAAATTTATGGCTTTTGTTTTTTCAACAATAATGATGATAATGATGATGTTATAGTCATATTAGTAATAATAATGATACTAATAATAATAGTAATAATATTACTAATAGTGGTAATAGTGGTAATAATAGTTTATTATGATTGTAATGGTGCTAATTATAATAATGATTGTGATGATAATATTAATAATTGTGATCATAACAACAACAACAACAATAATAACAACAATAATGATAGTAATGATAGCAGTAATAATACTACTAATAGTAATAGTGATAATAATAGTAATAAATAATAATATTGGTAATTTTATCATTCAAAATAACTTTTATAGATTTTTATATTTCAATAATAATAATAATAATAATAATAATGGTAATTATAGTAGTGGTTGGAGTAATAACAATTATAATAATAATAACAATAATGATAGTGGTGGTGATGGTAATAATAATAATAATAATAATGGTAATTATAGTAGTAGTTGGAGCAATAATAACGATAATAATAATATTAGTAACGGCAAAGGTAATGGTATTAGTATTAGTAATAATGATAATGATACTAATAATGATAATAATATTAATAATTGTGATAATAATAATAGTTTATTATGATAGTAATAATGATAATGATAATGATGATTGTGATAATAATATTAATAATAGTGATGATTATGGCAGTAGTAGTAGTAGTAACAACAACAACAATAATAATGGCCGTGATAATAATAATAGTAATAATTATGATAACGATACTGATAATAATCAAAAGGACCTTGGAATAATGTTTTTTTTGATATATTAGTTATTTTTCTCTTCAATTTAACCCTCCCAACGGAATTTTTTGTCCTTTTTTGTTGTAATTGCTTTTTGTCTATTGTCCTTTTGGATAAGTGTTATTCCTTTTTTATTTAGTTATTCAATTTCAATTTTCCATGTATTTTTTTTTATTTGGTCCTTATTCTTTGTATTTGTTTTTTGTCTTAACTCTTTTATATAAGTTTTATTGGTTTTTGATCCCACACTTCAATTCAGGTTTATGTTGTGTTATTTTTTTTTAGTTTTTTCCTCATTTTGTTTTGTTTTTTTTGCTTGAGTTATTTTTCTTTTCAATTAAACCCTTCAATTGAAAAAATTTAGTTGCCCTCTAATTTATTTTTTATTTTTATTTTCATCCTCATTCTTTTAATTATCATTTTTTTATTTTAGATCTTTTTGTATAGTTAGTTTTCCCCCCTGTTATGTTCTCCCATGTTTGTTGACCCGATCCACTTTTTTTACCATTTTTTTATCCAATTTCGTGCTCCTATTGTTTTTTTTTCCAAGGTATCATAATATTTTTTTTTAAATCCAATTAATATCATTGTCTTATCTTTTACCGTCTAATTAAAATAAAATTAACCCATTAATCTCAGTTTGTGTTATAACTCAAATCGTTAATTTATCTTATCTCGAACAACCAAATACTTTATGTTAATATATTTACTACGACTCTCACTTTAATTTTTTTTCAAGAAGAAAACATTTGTCGAGCTATAATAATAAATCGTCAATGGCTTTGCTATTAAATCCACAACCTAAAGCTCTATGATGAAATTTCTTAACCATTTCGCCTGTAAAGTTGCTTCAAAACTTGCTATAAATTTTGTCTTCATTATGGATGATGCAACAAATGTTTTTTTGACACTCTTCCATGATATCACACCTTTAGCTAGCATGAAGATATATCATGAAGTTGATTTTCTAGAATCTTGACATTCAACAAAATTTGAATCTAAATGTCCAACCACTTCTAGATTCTTGATATGTCTATAAGATAACATGTAATTCTTAGTTCCATGTAGATATCTCATAACTTTCTTGGCAACTTTTCAGTGAGCAATTCCTGAATTACTTTAATATCTACCGAGTATTTCTATTGCAAAGTGTTATGTCTACATACCTGAACATGCATCAAACTACCAACAAAAGATGCATAAGGAATGTTTTCCATTTCTTGCTTTTCAAGTCATTTTTCAAACATTAATTTAGATTAAATTTATCACCATTCACTATGGATGTTGTATTAGCTTTGCACTGACTTAACTTGAATTTCTTTAGAACTCTTTCAATGTAGGCTTTATGAGACAGATCTAATATCATTTTAAACATGTCTCTTTGAATCTCTATACCAATAATATAATTGGCTTCACTCGTATCCTTCATTTCAAAGTTCTTTAAAAGAAATTATTTAGTATCCTTTAGAAAAGTTTCATCATTGGTTGCAAGTAGGATGTCATCCATATATAGCATTAAGAAAATAAATCTTCTCCCACTTACTTTAAGTTATATACATTTATTCACAATGTTTTCAGTAAAACCATAAAAGATAACAACATTATGAAATTTTAAATACCAGCTTTGGGAGGCTTGCTTTAATACACAAATTGATTTTCTTAACTTGCAAACCAATTGTTTATTTTTATCAAAACAAAATCCTTAAGGTTGCTCCATATATACTTCTTATTATAAATCTCTATTTAGAAAGGTTGTTTTCACATCTATTTGGTGTAGCTCTAAATAAAAATGAGCTACTAGAGCCATTATAATTCTAAATGAGTCCTTTTCTATTATCAAGAAATACATATCATGGTAGTCAATGCCTTCTATTTGTGTGAAATTCCCGGCTACCAATTTGACCTTATATCTCTTAATTTTACTATTTGAGTCCAATTTGGTCTTAAAGACCCATTTACAACCTATAATTTTAACTCTATTTGGTAACTTAACTATTTTTTATACTTAGTTTTTAGCTATAGATTTCATATCTTCTTTCATTACATTATACCAAACCTTAGAGTCTTCCTTACGCATAACTTGTGAAAACATAATGGGATCATTTTTTAGTCGAACATCAAAATTAGAATCAACTAGGTATACTAGATCGTCATCTGATATGGTTGATCTTTTTTTTCTTAAAGATCTTCTAACACATTCACTTTCACCCATAACTTGTGGATGTTAAACTTTTGGTTCAATGATTACTTGTTCCTCTTGAGGTGGTAGTTCTTGAATTGATTGTTCCTCCAAGATATCAGGGGTTTGATATACTTGGGGAATGACCAGGTATCTTTATTCATAGAAGTATTATCTTGATCTTGTGTTTTACGAACCACCTTTGATGAAATTCTATTTAAGATATACATTATTGTCTTTAAGGTTTTACTCCACAAAAATAAAGGTAATTCATTGCTTCTTAACATACTCCTAACCATATTCATAAAGGTATGATTTTTCCTTTCAGCAGCACCATTCTGGTGAGGTATTCCTGGCATGGTATATTATGAAATGATACCCTTTTCTTCTAAGTAGTTTGCAAATAAACCCTTTCTTTTTTTCAAATTCTATTTATCTTCCATAATATTCACTACCTTTATAAGAACTTAATATATTTATTTTCTTTCTAAGTTGTCTCTTTATTTCTTTTAGAGACTTAAGTTGAGCAACAACATCTCTCATTTCCATTATGTGTCCATACATATTTTCTTGATTTATGATGTTTTATCATAAACAATTTATCCATAAGGGTGTTAGCCAATGTTTTATCAGAACTAACAAATTGCTCTTCAATAGCCTTCATGTAGTCATTAACCTTATTACATTCGGGATTTAAGCCTCTAATAATCTTGTCAATATAGGCCTTTATGAGCATCGTACTTAAATAGTTGGATTGTTCCCACCTTTCATATGTCATTCTATCTATAGTGGAACTTGATTCCGTTGACATATGTGGTTCATCTACATGAAGATAAGGTCTAGATCAATCACCTTAATATTAAAAGGATTGACTTTCCATTCTAAGAAATTCTTCCCATTCAGAAAAAGAATATGAGAATCATTGTTCATAAAATTATTAACATCAACTGCAATAACCAAGAATTTAAATAACATTTAGAGATAACATAATAATATGAAAAACCATAATCATATTAAAAGCAAAATCTAAAACTTTTTGTAGGTAGAGGTGCATTCTATGCATAAAATTTTCTTCTTTAATCACATATATCTAATAGTTAAATCTAAACTTTTTTGTGGGTAGAGGTGCATTATTGCATAAAATTGGTTAATTGTGATTATTTTAAAACTTTATTAAATATCTAATGTCATTAAGATGTTGTGGCTATTTTTAATAACAATGATGTTTTCTTAAATGTATTATTACAATTTAAATCTATTTATTTATCTTATGGGTTTAGGTTCTTATACTAGCCTAAGTCTATGTATTGATTGGATTTAATAATTAGACCTAAAATTAACCGTATTAGGTTTTTCTTAGCCCAATCTAAATTCTATAGGTTTTAACCAAGCCAAAACCTAATTAATTTGGGTTTTGTCCAAAATGTAATAAGATTGATTATTTCTTTTTAAGATCCATTTTTGTATGGTTTTTAATTATAGTCCAATTTAGTTTTATTAGGCCCGTTCACTAATTATTATTAGCCCTAAACCTTAAGTGTAATAACTTATATAAAAGATTAGCCTAACCAAAATTTCAATTAACCAATTGAGTTTCTATCCAAGCCAGACCAATTTTAATTTGGCCCAAGTTTACAAATCATACAACCTTAAAATAAGCCCAAATCTAATTAATTTATTCTGGCTCAAAATTAAGACCAACCCAAATATTTTTTTTTCTTTTACCCTTATGCTTTCTATTCCTTTATACCTAATATGCCTAGAACACTAGAAGTCAATTCCAGAGAAATTTCTAAATATGTGTTCATTATGTTTAATTAAAATTCCAGAAAGTTGTAATGAAATCATAAAACAATAAGCACAATTATCATAACTCACAGATAAACTTAATTCTGGAATTCCCAGAAATTACCATCAGCAACCATAAACATAAAATTTCTCTGATCAATAAAGAATTTGCAGAAATAATGTCACAACCACGTATGCAATATTCCTAAAAAAATAGATGAAAAATTAACTTATAGCTTGAATTATGAGACACCACATCATAGAAAAATTGTTAAAATCATCATCCTAGTTTTTTTTTAAAAGAAAAATTTGCCAATAATAATAATAATAATAATAATAATAATAATTATTATTATTATTATTATTATTATTATTATAGCATATGATATTGTTGTGCATGCAAATTCATTCAATATTCAAGTTGTAACCAAGTGGTGAGTCCTTTACTTGTTTATGAGGAAGTCATGGGTTCAAGTCTTAACAACTTCAAGCAATGTTATAATGCATGCATAAACTTTAAAGGTCATGATGCATACATAATTTCTTTGATAGAAACTAGGAAGCAGCCTACTAGTAAGGACCTATCCTAACACATTTCAGTTAAAACTTATACACCCATGTTTGAATCTTTGCCTCCTCAATTTATTTTTTAATTTTCAAATTCCACTTCTCAATCATCAAATCTCAATTCTCTTATTTAATTTACCAAATCAATGTGTGGGGGTTTAAGAAAAGCTTTGCAATTAAAATTTTCATCTTGAACTATTGCGACAAAGAGACATATAAATTCAAGCACTACTATTTATTTTTTTATTATTCTAATGATAAACTTAATAATCAAATAAAATAACTAAAATAAAATTTGAATTCATAAAATTAGGATTACAAAAATATTTGAATGGATAAACATGAAAGTTTCAAACTGACTTTGATACCACAATGTAAAATTTAATTTAGTTTAATATGTAATTCTATATCTTTAATTATCATGTTTTTCACATTCAATAAATATAACAGAAGCAATTGATTAAGAAAAACATACTTGAATTCATAATGGTAGCATTTCTTGACTTTAAGCAATAATTATGTTGTTGCTTTATATGCAAAATCTAGAAAACTATTTTCTCTCAATAATAGAGAGAAGTAGGAATAGATTTCTTAGCCTGGTCTATTTTCCTTTAAATTGTGACTTAATGCTAATCACAAATATATATCTGTATACATGTTAAAACTCATATTCTAATAAGAGTTCTTGGTTATCCTTTTACCAATGATAGAGTTTTCAAGCAGTAAAACTCTTATCTCCTTAATGACTCTTTAAAGGAGATGTTTCATATGTCCCTTTGACTACTCGTTAAGGCAATATAATAAGTATAAAGTTTCTAATTTTTCTTACCTCTTTTTAGGAGTGTTATTTGTTAATTATGATGTCAATCATAGAAAGTAAGCTCTCATCTTGCTCTATCGAACCAACTTTTCTCTTCTCCTCTATCCTAGGAAAAAAAACCTTTTTTTTTCTAGACTTCTTTCAATTTATGTAGAGGCAAGAACTTGTGACTTTGTGAATAATAAACAATGAAGTTTATGATGGCACAAAACTTTCTTAATGATGTAGTCGAGTTTGTAGCAATAAAAGGTTATGAGCATTTAGGTGAAGATTTTACATAACTTGATATAGATTTGACCTAAACAGACTATGTGGATAACCTAACCCAATAGATGCTTTTATAGACTAGTGGGACATGTCTAGATCCAAGAGGAGGTCTAGTGTCTAAACCTAAGAGAAGGTATTAGCTTAGCAACTTAAAATTATGATAATGAAAAATTTGACTGTTGAATCGGGCTTAATTTTTTCCAGGTGACTCTACATATAGTTTTCATACGGAAAGCCACTGTGTTGCTTATCATACCATTATATCTCCTAGAATTAGGCCTAGAAGTTTTTTTGGCCAATTTTGTTATTTTTCCTATGATTTTTTGGATTTATATCTTATTTTAAATTTGTTTTAATTTCCTTTGTGTTTTTCGGATTTTAAGTTGTTTACTAGTAGATGTAGAGTTTTATGACTCATTTAAAGATATTGTAAATGTCTTGATGAGACAACCACCGTATATTTAATTTTTAGAGAATAAAACGGCAAATTTAATATTCAAATATGCAATCCTTTTTATTCATTAAAATTTATATTTTTTTTGTGTTACTATTCTACTATTAGCTTCCACCAGCCTCATTAAAGGGGTGTTTGGCTTGGAGGTGTAATAGCTTTTTTTTTGTGGAACCCACATAAAAAGCACGTATTTTTTGCTTATGTGATATGTGGTTTATGCTTTAAAAAAAATTGTATCTTTGAAAAAAAAAACCAACCATACCTCCAAGCCAAACACTCTTTAATCATCTCTTTTAATTTTAAGAAATAAAGTTTTCATCATTATAAGCATACACACAAAAACCTTAATGACTCTTTGAAGGAGATATTTCTTACGTCTCTTTGACTACTCGTTAAGGCAATATAATAATTATAAAGTTTCTCATGTTTCTTACCTTTTTTTAGGAGTGTTATTCGTCAATGATGATGTAAATCACAGGAAGTAAGCTCTCATCTTACTCTATCGAACCAACTCTTCTCTTCTCCTTTATCCATCCTAGGAAAGAAAACCTTTTTTTTCATATTTCTTTCAATCTACGTAGAGGCAAGAACTTGTGACTTTGTGAATAATAAATAGTGAAGTTTTATGATGGCACAAAACTTTCATAATGATGGAAACGAGCTTGTAGAAATAAAAGGTTTTGAGCATTCAGGTGAGGATTTTAAATAACTAGATATGAATTTGACCTAAACAGACTATATGAATTACCTAACCTAGTATATGCTTTTATAGGCTAGTGAGACATGTCTAGATCCAAAAATATTTTACATAACTAGATATGGATCTGACCTAAACAGACTATGTGGATTACCTAACTCAATAGATGCTTTTATAGATTAGTGAGACATGTTTAGATTCAAGAGGAGGTACTAGGTTAGCAGCTTAAAATTATGATAATAGAAAATTTGACAGTTGAAATGATCACGCTCAATTTTTTCCAAGTGACTCAACATGTAGTTTTCATATGGAAAGCCACTGTGTTGCTTATCATACCATTATATCTCTTGGAATTAGGCCTATAAGTTTTTTTGGCTAATTCTGTTATTTTTCCTAGGATTTTTTAGATTTATATCTTATTTTAGATTTTGTTTTAATTTTCTTTGTGCTTTTCGTATTTTAAGTTATTTCCTAGTAGAAGTATGGTTTAATGATTTATTTAAAGATATTGTAAATAAGACAACCACCATATACTTATTTTTTAGAAAATAAAATGACAAATTTAATATTCATATATGCAATCTGTTTTATTCATTAAAATTTGTATTTTTTATGTTACTATTGTAATATTTGCTTCCACTAGCCTCATTTAATCCTCTTTTAACTTTAAGAAATAAAGTTTTCATCAATATAAACACACACACAAAAGAGTACATTAAATATCTAGAAAACATGACAGAAAAAAAAAAAAAACACTCCGAGAATACACATGAACTACAGAATTATGATTTGAAAGTGAAACCAACTTGTAGATATTACTAATCGAATGGTACATATTTATTCCATCACATTATCTTAATATTTAGCATTATTCCACTTGAAGGATTACGAAAATAAGACTAGGTTGAACCGTCTGAATATCCCTTGCGTGTATGAGCTACTTGAAAATCAATAATTGCAAACTTGCATTATTTTATTTTCCTTAGTTTTTTTAATGGACTCAAGGTGGCAAAGTTGTTGAAACACAAGTCAATTTTCAGAATATAATTCCAAGTTGATTTTTTCTTTACTATTTGCCAGCCGTAGTAGTGATATTAGTTAAGGTTCTCTAATACTAATAATAATAATAATAATAACTGTTTGATATTCCAGTAGTTTTTATATTTATAATTAAAAAAATTTCAAATTTTAAAAAATATTTTTAATTGTGATTTAAAAAATATATATTTAGATAAAACTATTATGCCATTTTATCTTTTACAAAACCGGATTTATAACACAATTGTATATAAAATCTAGTGCAAAAAACAAATACTATTAAACTAACTAAATGATTTTTTTTTATTAGACAAAAAACAAAAACAATCAACAATATCAAAAGGTCTCCGAGTCGCTATCATGTTGGGTTTTTTTGTGCTCAAGAGAAAAAAATGGTTATTATTTTTTTCTAGAAAAATTGTTTTTTTTTTAAAAAAAACCCAATAAACCTCAAGAATGAAAGGTCAATGCTTTCTCATTTGCATTCAAGACTGATGTCCATTAAAAAACAAAAAGGGAGATAAATCCCCTGTATGTTTGTACGTAATATACAAATTGAATCCAGTCTGTCTGAGTTCATGTCAGGGAACACATTACCAACTACAATTTGACAATCAATAATGATAATGGTAATAAAACTACAACTTGACGACACTAAATGCATAGATATTACCAGATGAGACAAAAAACAATAGAAGTGGAAGGGGGATTGCAGGACTCATTTAGGCACCTTTTTGAGGCAATGTTTCAAATGCTGAAACAGTGTTCTCGAACTTAATCCGATGCAGAGGGGCACCACTTTGCTTGATAGCACACGCTATCTTGTCTTCAAGGGGGCAACGGGCTTTCAGCATCGAGAAAACATGATTGTTCAACCTTCTTGCTTTCTTCATGGCTTCTAATAGGGTTTCCCATCCCTTAGCAAAAGAAGAATGTCAACAGGCTAAAAGCAAGGACTAATCAATCAAAACATGAAAAATTTTAACAGGCTAAAAGCATGTGAATCAACCCACTGTTTCCGTTGTACTTGGTTGTAAGTGCAGTCAAAGCTTTAAATTGATTTTACAAGTTACAGTTCTTTCTTTGGAGTGAAGAAAACATAAGAGTAATTGTATATACTAGTTCTATGGTTACAGATTATGAAGCATCATATTTTCTGTACTTTGTAATAGATTTATTGATATAGAGCTTAGTTTTGATTCAGGGTATTAGTCCACTCAATGCAATCAAGAATTATGACTCGTTGAATGTGAATATCACTATGAATAAGATTGTCCAGGTGAGAACATCATGCTAGTGATCAGGCAAATCATGTACGCCAGAACAATTGGATGGCTAACAAATTCAAACTGCAAAAGGGCATGGGTCGACTGATGGTCAGATTAGCTGGGCAAAACCCTAAAACATGAATTGCAACCTAGATTCTGAGCCGTGTAAATGCTAGCAAGCAAAGTTGGTATGTGGACTCAAGGCTCAACAGGACTGCACGTCCCAAATTACATTTAATGAAAAGCAGAGAGAAGAAATTGACGCCATTTAGAAAATGTCCAGTTCTTTGAGAAAAGCACCATAATGACCTAGAGCACAGCAAAATAAATGGTAAAACATGATGAACTGGAATCATTTGTTTTAATCCTACATAATGAGTAAAATCTTACATGATAACGAGTATGAGCAGAAAGAAAAGAAAGAACTAAATGAACAATTTTTATACACAGAATCAGTTATAGCACAACTGGCAGATGGTAATCCATCAATTAAGGAATTTGTGTTCAAGTCCAGCAGAAGAAAATATTTTAAATATATAGCAATGATTTTCTATAGACAGGCATATTACTCATGAACGCAGACAATTTCAAGTATGGACGTAAATTTCAATACCTGGGCAGCATGAGGATTCTTATGTGCTTGGCTAAGCAATCCAGCCTCCACTTCTGCAATATTGAGGACTTGATATGAAAAATCAAAGAGTTCAAAATGCATCTGCTGTCCAAGCAAGTAGATTATGGTACAGCCACCCCATGCAACTGAGTCACCCAAGACTTCAAAATTATTCGATGATACTTGAACAGAATCCTCCAGGTGTCCCTACAATTCAAGTACTAAAACAAATTAGCAGAAAGAAAAGATATCACTTCTGTGGCTAAACAAGAGGTAAACCTAAAGGTTCATCATTCTTCCAAAGGAGTAGTCAATTATGTTAATGCAAGAATTTATACATATTGATCACAATTTACTATTAAATGATTTCTTAATTGAACCATTGGTCCACATGCCCAACTAACAGTTTTTTATCACAACTGTAGTAACCTCCAGATATCAAGGCTGCAAATTTACGGCTATTACTGGCAAGGAGAATGTTCCACTCAAAATGGTTCTCTTAATCCCACGGGATTGAATGAGTACTATGATGTGTGCAGTTCTTAGCCTTGACCTGGATTGTAACACCCGCCCCCAGACCACAGCACCACCCCATACCACAACATCATTGTGGCTGCTCATCAGGAGGTATCACATGTCTGGGAATTAGTACCTCATCAGCATGGTTGTCAAATCAAGATTTAAATGAAAAATCAGAAAGATTATTTTCTGATTAAATCAGGCTATGAAACATGAATTAACAATACAATAATGAAAAACAGCATGAATAAACATTTTAAAAGACATTATTAATTTCAGAATGGTAAAAAGCTTGTCATTATGATTGTCATTTTGCAGAATCTGAGAATGACAATAGTTGTCTAAGATTTTAGTAATAAATAAAATAGTTCATGTGTGAAATTTTTGGCCCAAAAATACATATTAATGAGAAGTACAACCCGCAGCACTACGGAGATGGCTGTTGAGAAAAGTTATGTATCAACTAACAGATAGATTTACTCTTAGTCTAGAATATGAACTAATACCTCAACTGATAAAACTGAAGATGATTATGGTTCAGATATATTACCCAAGTGTGAAGTTATTATAAAAATAAACTGTAGAAGGTCAT
>Ga0307517_10004607_pt1 | contig 21111 bp, 9 predicted proteins | sample 23_EM_MG_FD_194515 | JGI IMG/M metagenome (GOLD analysis project Ga0307517, IMG submission 194515) | Populus trichocarpa ectomycorrhiza microbial communities from riparian zone in the Pacific Northwest, United States - 23_EM | ecosystem: Host-associated > Plants > Roots > Unclassified | place...
AAACACTTTCATACAATGTCTCTTTTCATATCGAGGTTATTTCTTAACTATTTTTACTTCATGAATATATTCAATTTATATTAATATTATTATTTCACAACTTATGAAATTTACCCAATAATTTATTTTCTCAACGCATATAAATCATATGATCTTTTCCTCTCTTAACCACCCTTAACCATCTTAATACATATTGTAACTCATTATGTAAGCGTGTCTAATTCACATCGTTATTTAATTCACAACATATTTAATTCATGTCTCCTTTTTTATTTCCCAAGTTTTTATTTCATCTATGATACATCGTACTTCAATCCATATAACACATTTGTTATATTGAGAAATTTTCTCTATTCATTATTCATTTCACTTATTTCAAGTCCATTTGTATTATTTATAATTTATTACATAACCTTCCATTACTTTTATACTTGCAAGACGTGCTCAAATTATCTTTTTTTTCCGTTAAACTTTGTTAGTAGGGCTAATTGAATACTCAATCATTAACCTGTCAACACAACCAGACTTACGTACATCTTGCTCCATTACATGTTATTGTTAATACCAAATACATGATCTACAACTCAGCACAATGTTGCGAGGTATTTGAAAACTTATTTAATACCAAATACAATCAGCTTTATACACAATAATTATTTGTTATTATATCTTCTATAAATTTACCACATCAATTTCTAAACAGTTAATTTATTATTTTACCCTTAACCTTACAAATCAGTATAATTAGCATAATTTAAAGACATATCAATGTCCTCTCTTACCCAAATCGAACATTTGTTTCATTACTAAATTAACGAGTTTCTCTAATTGTTCATTTACAAGGGTACTAGTCCCATTAATCAGTGTAACTAGTTTCTCCGATTGTCCATTAACTAGAACACTAGTCTTAGTAACCAGGATAACTAGTTTCTCTAATTGCCTATTAACTAGGGCAGTAGTCCTATGAACCAAAATAACTAGTTTCTCCAATAATCCATTAATTAGGGAAGTAATCTTGTCAATCATAATAACTAAGTTCTTCAATATCCCATTAACTAGAGCACTAATCCCATTAAACATGGTAGCTAGTCCCACCACCCATTACCGGACACTAACCTCATTACCAGGTAACTAGTTCCACACGTATTAATATGAAAATAAGAACACACATATTTAATGTATTTGCCATTACTTTGCATAATAAATTTGTTAAATAAGGTATCAAGGTGTCAAACACATTTTCCACGATAATATATGTTTACATGTAACCTATCTCACATGTCACAACAATATATGTCACATTTTCCACAACAATATAGTTCCCGTCACTTATATTTTTCGACATTATTTTTTTTCGTTGTTGTGGTCAAATGTAAATTACACGTGATTATTGCTATTGTGATCAATAATAGTTCATACATAGGGATTCCACTGTTACGATCAAAAGTCAATTATAAATATTTTACCGTCGTTGCATTCAATCACACTTCATAACATGCTATGTATTTTCGCCTATGCAATTTACTACAAAACACATACCACTTTCTGCCTCAAAGGCATAAGCCTTCAATTAATAATTACAACTAGTATATTGGATCGCACTCCGCAGAGGGTCTATATCTTTTTTTTTATGTAAAAAAAATTAAGATTATAGAGAATGTTTTAAACCCACCCAAGCAAATTAGGTATGGCGGCCATGCTAGACCTAGGAGCCAAACATGATTGTCAAACTCAAGGCTCTTGGGTCTGACATTGTTGCCAGACCCAAAGATCTTGGGTCTGGCATGGTACTCAGACCCAAGTAAACAACAAACAAACAGAGGATAATTGTGCACATTAGTTGTTAAGAGAGAGAAAAGAAAGAAAAAACACAAACAATCGATCACTGGCGGCAATCCAACCATGATGTGTCTACATGCGCCGCACCATGTGGAAGAGGGCACGTCTGTGCATCTATCTAGATGGTGAATGACTAGATTTGGCCACTGGAAGGCGTCTCACACGCCTTCTTAATGGCGCGGGTGCTGCCCATGCGCTGGGGCATGTGAAACACGCGCCAACAACTTTTTAAATAAAAAATAGAAAAGACAACGTGAAAAATACTAAAATTCCCCCATGGTTCTCTTAATTATACACCATATCCAAGTAAATTTCATTGTTGCAATTCACAGTAATCTATGTCTAGAATTATAATAAAAACCTCATGCCATTTAGCTTTCTTTATAATAATAATATACAACACAATTATTTACCATTGTAAAATCTAAAATAAATAAAAAAGGCAAGGGAAGCTCAATCCCTTACCTTTACTCTTGTTATTCAAGCTCCTAAGAAGTTGGGTTTCTTTCCAAATGTTTCTCTTACAACTCTAGACCAAAGAACCATTACTACTTACACCATAAATTTAATTAAATCGCTAGCATATTTATACATCGTAATAACGTTTCCATGTAAATAAACACACACTAAAATTTTCTAATTTCCTTAATATATGCCCTACACAACATCACAACCTTATAAAATTTCATACTCATGTTTCCTTAACAATGAAACACATCATTTCAGTAATATCACATCATCTTCTATACCTTCCCATTAATAGAATAACTTAATACAATTCCTTAATTCTTTCTAGTTTCTCTAAACTAACAATTTGGTCAATTCGAAAACATCTTTCTCATTTTTCCGTACATCTCAAAATCATTAAAACAAGCATTCAATTCCAAGTCACTAAGATTAATTGCTCCTGGTTCCTTCCATTGACTTTACAACATCATTGCATATGCCTAAAGTTTTGGTATTAAGATTTTTTTTTAACCAATCTCATTTAAACATCATATTCATGCTTGTAGTTTCAGTTATGAAATTACACATTTACTTTGCATCTTATAAAATGACTTATTTCCTATTGTTATTTTATTTTTATTTAGCCAAAACCAAAAGCACCCAAGTTGTTAAGCATTCTTTCCAACTCTTACAACATTTTCCACGTGTTCGAATTAATACAAAGTCTCATAACTTTCTCCATTCGTAGTTCACAATATACTTTGCTCAATTGCACATTCACATTAAAGTTTTCAATCATCCATGTATTTATATACGTAACACAAAATTGGAAAATTTCTCCCCCAAACATCTCATTTGGCCGAAACCTAATACTCCCATATCATCAAATATTCTTTTTAATTTTATTTAATTTTATTTATTTATTTCTCATTAAATTTCACATGTTTTCAAAATGAAAACCTATGTTATAACTTCTTCTTCTTTTCATTTCTTATCACCTATCACCTATCTTTAATTTCACAACTTGATTTAAAATACCTCAAACGGATTCTCTACATTTAGAGTCACTTATTCATGGTTTGAAATGTTAATTCCATTCATGAGCACACAATTATACAACCAAGAATTTTCTCCGTATTTTTCTTCACTTCACCGAGACCTAATTCCTTGTCCACTTGATATTCTTTTTTTTTTTTAATTCGATTTGAATTTAGAATACTTCCAAGCTCTCTCTCTCTCTCTCTCTCTCACACACACACACACACACACACACACACACACACACACACACACCCACCTAAGAAACCCTTAAATTTTTCCCCATTTGGCCAACACTTGTGGCCTTCCTTTTTCCTAAACTTTCTTCATTAATTTTTTATAATTTTTAAAATTCCATAAAGTATTTCACCTCTATTTCACTAGTTTATTACTTTCTTGCATTTCCCTAAAAAATTGAATCAAGAAACCTAGTAAAATTTTAAAAGTATTAGTAAAACTTAATTGAAATCAAAGTAAGTTTGGTGGATTAAGTACACCTTCCTTGTCATTTTGATGTCAAATTTTAAACTCAAAACCAGATCTCTACCTCGAATCTCTATTTTCCTTCCATTTCTTCACTCTCTCTCTAGTGTTACACCTTCTCTCTCTCCACTATTTATTCTAAGTTTGATGTTTATATCATGGTTTCACTCTTCCAACTAAAGTATTTAAGTTTTCATGGTTTTGTCTCGATAAAAGGGACGAGAGAAGGCTTGAAATGACAACCTATGTTATAACTTCTTCTTCTTCCTTTTTCCATTTCTTATCACCTATCACCTATCTTTAATTTCACAACTTGATTTAAAATACCTCAAATGGATTCTCTACATTTAGAGTCACTTATTCATGGATTGAAATGTTAATTCCATTCATGAGCACACAATTATACAACCAAAAATTTTCTCCGTATTTTTCTTCACTTGACTGAGACCCAATTCCTTGTCCACTTGATATTCTTTTTTTTTTTAATTCTATTTGAATTTAGAATAATTCCAAGCTCACACAACAATACACACACACACACACACACATAATTCACACCTAAGAAACCCTTAAATTTTTCCTCATTTGGCCGACACTTGTGGCCTTCCTTTTTCCTAAACTTTCTTCATCAATTTTTTATAATTTTTAAAATTCCATAAAGTATTTCACCTCTATTTCACTAGTTTATCATTCTCTTGCATTTCCATAAAAAAAAAATGAATCAAGAAACCTAGTAAAATTTAAAAAGTATTAGTAAAACTTAATTGAAATCAAAGTAAGTTTGGTGGATTAAGCATGCATTCCTTGCCATTTTGATGTCAAATTTCAAACTCATAACCGGATCTCCACCTCAAATCTCTATTTTCCTTCCATTTCTTCACTCTCTCTCTAGTGTTACACCCTCTCTCTCTCCACTATTTATTCTAAGTTTGATGTTTATATCATGGTTTCACTCTTCCAACTAAAGTATTTAAGTTTTCATGGTTTTGCCTGGATAAAAGGGACGAGAGAAGGCTTGAAATGGTGAAAGAACACTTGTTCTTCTTTGCTGCTACTTTCGGGTGGCTTTAAAATGAGGAACAAAATGTTCTTCTTTAGATTCAACCTCCCATTTAAATAGGAGTTGACATGTTTCTCTTTTTTCTTTTTTTACAATGTGCACCTAATTATACTTCTTAATATTGTTCAAGGCCGATAATTCCATATGATTTTTAATACTGATTGACTAAAAAATTTTATTCTAGATAAAGCAACATGTCAAGAGGTTACTCGTAAAATTTCAGTCTGATTTAATGGTTGTATTGAGTTAAGTTTAATAACATAAAACTAGACATCAAGTAATTTTTATGCCAAAAATCTGAATTTTTCAATGTTTTATTTTCTTAAATCATTAATATTTTTAACTAATTCATTGGGCACTTCTATCCCTATTTATAATACAAATTTCCCCCAAATTTCATTCCCTTCCAAGTTAAAAACTGAAAGATTGCACACATGTTTATATCGACGATCAAAGTCATTGGCGCGTAAAATCATATACTAATTTGTTTTTTTTAAAAGAAATTCCAAAATATTTTTCTAAATATTTTTACCCTGAATTTATAAAAATTCTCCATATTTATCAAATTTTTTTCCTACAGATCTACATTGTACCTTTTATGTTCACTTAGTTATATTTCTCAGATTTAGACGTATTTTTAATATCGATTTTAAATAGACTAGATCAAATTTCATTAAATTATATCTCAGAACATCGCTTTCTCTTTTTATCTCTTCCATTTGGTTTTTATTTGCTTTTTTTTTTTTTTTACTTTTCCACCATTTTCATATTTTTATTTTTAAGTTAACACATGTAAATTTGATTTCAAATTCCCAACATCCAAAGTTACCTTTTTAATTCCAATACTTGATATACTCACTTAACATAATATTTTTCATTATTAATTTTATGGATTTTATCCATGGTTTACAAAAAATTTCAGGAAAAAAATCTTAAAGGTTATACAAAAAAATGTTTGCTAATATTATAAAAAAAATACTATAATCTTATTTAAAAAAAAGTAAAAATTGAACGGTTTTTAATAAAATAATATCTCAATCATATTTCTGATTAATTTATTTTAATAAACCATAATGTAAATTGAAGGGGAAAAAAAAGCCTAGACCTAGATGATTCAATGCGTATAGTCCATTAAAAAAAAGGATAGGTGCATAGGCTTATAAGTTTAGGGTCGTGTGGTTGTCTTTTTTTTTACTTAGTCAAAGGGAAGGATAATATGTTGTTCTCCCTCTTTTTTTAAAAAAAAAAACAACAACGCGACGTTTGCCTTTCTTGATTCCGATCACTAAACATGTGTTCAGAAATCAAGTTGGGATTTTTTAGATCGAAAAAACCATTTTCAACATGTTTCCATCTAAAAAATCAAACAAACACCCTTGCAACTTCAATAAACTATTTTTTCAACTCAAACACTCATTAATTGGTCTTAAAACACAAAGTTCAAAAAAAAAAAAAATCTTTTCCAACCTCAATATACATTTCCAACAAACTAATTATAAAAAAACACATCAACAGAACTCATCTAGTCAAATGAAATTCATTAACATCAATAATATATTTTTTTTATTATTAGAATATGGCCAGCCTACCATTTTCTTCTTTCTCTTTAATTTTTCAATAACTTTTTCTTTTCTTTCTAAAATTTAGAAACTAAAATGTGAAAAAAAAGTTTTAAATCAAAATAAAAAATCTCAAAACTAAAGAAACCTAAAACAAAGTCAACATAAAATATGGAGATTAAAGATAATCTTTTCATGCGAATTTCAGTAGGCCACCATGTTTTCTCCTTTTCTTAGTTTGGTATTTATTTTTTTAATTGTCTTGACACCACAAATTAAAAATATATCTCATTAAATTAACCTACAATTAAAAGCTTTAATAGTTTCAAAACCTTCATATTTCAAGGAAACACAAAATATAAATTGTCAACTGAAAAAAAACATAGAAAAAAAAGGATGAAATAAAAAAACTCGGTGATTAAAATGAAAAAAAAAAAAAAAAAACACTATTGTAATCCCTATTGAATTTTAAGAGCACGAAGGACATTACACTTTTGCTATGTAAAATCATCATGATGATGATGATATCATATGGCGATGAGATATACTGAGGATACGATTGAAGAGAGAAGCAAAAAGAATTCCCATAATGTTCGACAGGTAAGAGCACATCAAATATGGTACACAACAAGTTTTATTCTCTTTTCTTTAGCTCTTGTCTCCGTATGAATAAGAAAAAAAACAGTGATACAAATAATCAGTCCACTCTGAAACATTTTTCTCAACGACAGCATTACAAATCAAGTTAGAACCAAGTGAAATCAAAGGGAGCAGGTAAAATTTGCATAAAAGAAAAGAAGCTGCCCTCAGCTGGTTTGTATCCGTGTAAAATCGAATTGCATTCAGGCGTGCTAATGGTAGCCATCCACTTAGTTTACAACAAGAAGAGAGAAGCCGTCAGCAAAAACAGCAAGTAGATTAGACCGATATTCTTGTCTGTCAAATTGGCTGCATTGTAATCCGAACTGTCTGCCTTAGAAGTCACAAAGCTTCCCTCAGGTGTGCTTGTGGTCAGAACAACAACAATCCAGTTACCATCAGAACCTATCCCAGCTCCCGTAAACTTAGCATCATCAAGGCTACCCGAGTATTGAGTCTGCGTGAAGTTAGTTAGCACAAGACTCGGATCCAGGTTGGGAACACAAGCGGGCATCAAAGCTCCATCCCTTGTGTTGGATACATTCAGATGGCATTTGGCTAGAAGGCTTGGGTAATTGGGGAACTGCGTTTCAGTGCCTGGTACTGTGTTGGAGCCCGTGGCATATGTACAGGGTTGATCCTTAAACTGGTCAGCTAATTCCCCAGCAAGGCACTCTGCATTATCATTTTTTGTGAGGGCAGTCAAATTCAAGGATGTCCTATAGTTGTTAATGCTTTGAAGAAGGCCATCCTCCTGATCTGCACATAAATGGTGGAATGAGAAGCTCCGCGTCAACATTTCAGCCGGGGGAGAGAATTTTATCATGGAATAAATGTCAACTTTTTGTTGTTTCTTGGAAAAGAAAGCCACGGAACACTAAGTACCTCAGAAAATTCCCAAATTCTTGTGCATTCTAAACAAGCAGCAAAAGTAGCTTTTAATAGTATGGGCTTGAACCCAAGGGAACTTAGAGGACACTAACTTTGAAAACCATTTTCTTGATCAGGAGGACAATTCTAATCAGCAAAAGTATCAGCTGCTTGCGTAAAAAAGATTTTGACAGCAAAACAGATTAATGGAAAGAACAATTCTAACACGGAAATAAAATTAACAATGAGAGAAACCAATAGCAAAACAAATATTACTGAGGCAATCTTATCAAAATAAGAGGACATGCATTTGAATTTGTGGAGCAGAAATAGCACAGGAATAGAATCTTACAAGTAAATAGCTGGCTCTAAAACCTTCATAAGTAAAAGCCACATACAAAAACAAAAGTGCTTCATTTTGATGGAAACATACAACTTTTGGGAGAGGATTTTTATTGGCTAAACCCAAAAGATGCGCCTCCTATGATAAGAAACAATTTGTTCTGGAATTCTGAGACTTCTTACTCCAGCTTTCTTGGGACTGCCTAATTATAATTTTCTAGGAGATGGTTAAGAAATCATGAAGATTGTAAGCGAAAGCTTGAAAAACAAAAGATTCAGGGATCAAGGAAAACATAAGCTGGTTACTGATCAAGGAAAATCATGAAAACAATCTTGCAAAGGCAAATTCACCAACGGCCCGTCTGGAAACATTAGATTTGGGGTAGAAATGAAATGAAATGAAATCAATTCAATACCATTTACCAATTACAGGGTTTCGGAAAGTCCTGAGCAATATAAATGAATTCTACATCCCATTAAAACCATATATTTCCATAAGACTTTAAATCTCACCAAGTGGGGTGCGATTTGGGTAGAAATGAAATCAATTCAATTCAATTTATGTGAGAATTGAAATCAAAATCAGAAGAATTAAAGAAAGTAATTTACCAGCAAGTCTTCCTTTTATTCTTTTTAGGAAAGGTCTCCAATCAAGATCCATAAACCACGCTATATTACAGTGGATTAATTGGCCATAAATAATCTTAACTAAATTCAAAAATAATAAAATGTGGGTTGTTTTAGATCAAGTCAGATAAGCAATCTTGTTAAGGTAAATTCAGTAACTAAACTAGAGACCAAGCTAAGAGTTCTAATAAGATGACAGACACCATTGGCAGCAAAATCAATGAAAGAACATATGGTAAATAAGTCCTGGATAGAGCAATTGACCCAACATGTGCTAGTAACAAATGCTGCAACCCAATTACCAAGTATCCAGATTAATTAATATAACCACCAAGACTAATTAACAGCTAATCAGATCTCGCAAAAATTTGGCAAGATCAAGTAAAAAAAAAACAAATTAGCTAAAGGGCATTTAAGAAAAGAAAAGAAAAAGGATAACCTACCGTCACAAAGGACAGGGTGAGAGATGATGCAAAGAAGGAAGGAAACAAAGAATGGGAAGAGGAGAGAAAATCTTGAAGATGCCATTGCTTAATCTGTTGCTGCTGCTAAAGCTACTGTTGCTGTTGTTGTTGAATAATAATATTAATAAGAGAAGGAAGGAAGGAGCGTAGTGGAAGATAGATAGATGGATTGTTGCTTTCTTGTTTGTTATGTAAGGTAATTACTGGTGTAATACTGTTAGTATAGTGCGTCGGCTTGCTATCTTTCTTTTTTACATTATGACATCGTTTGAGTTTGAGCTGCTAAAACATTTTTAAAAAAAACATTGACCAAGAATAAGATAGATAACTAAAGGAAAAATGATTTCACATGATGGTTTCAAAAAGTTTAATTTTATTTTTACACTTTAAAAATTATATATATTTGGTCTCTTAATATTTTTAATTCAATTTTAATATAAAATTTATTTTTTATTATTTTTAGTTTTTAATTTGAAAGTGGAGGAGAATTCATCGGATTTTGATGGTAGAAAGAAAAAGATGTTGTTCGCATTGATCTGAACCATCAAATGATTGATTTTTTTTATGTTAAATGGTTCCATTTAATGAAAAAAGTTCATATTAGATGCTATTTTTTTTACTTTGAAAATGCCTCAAAAATATATCTGACTTTAGAAAGATTTTTTATTTTAGGTTAATTTTGGGCTTTCAGATGGTTTTTTGGGTTTTTCTTTAGATCAAAATAGATTTATCAAGATTTTTAGGATGTTTTGGGTAAAAAATGAATTGAAAAATGAGTTTTTGGATTAAAAAACCTTTAACCTTAATTTTTTGGCCACTGTAATAATCGAGATCTGAGTGAAATCAGACGACGCATTATCTGATTTATTTATTTATTTGAAAAATTAGGATGGATAACATGTTGTCTCTCCCAACTGAAATAAAAAAAAATAAAGGCCCAAGCACGCGACCTCTAATAAAATGGGTCAAGTAGGCTAGTCTGACTTCCTTATTTTTTTTAATTTTTAAAATTAATGTTTTTTTTTTATATTTTTAATTATTATTACTTTATTTATATTTAGATTAATACACATTCTCTCTTTTATTTTATTTATATAGCCTCTTTTAAATAACGATTATTTTTTAGTTATTTTGTGTATATTTAATTTTTGAAGAGATTTGTTTTATTTATCTATTTTTTTAATTTTTTGTATAGATGAATTTTATTTTTTAAAATAAAAAAAATTATTTTTATATAATATTTCTATTATGTAGAACCTTGCATAATGTTTTTTTTAATTTAATTTAATATGTGTCTATTTTTATTATCATTTAATTGAATAAAAAATATATTTTTATAAAAATATTTAGCAAACACAACCACTTAAATGTCCCGTCCAACGAGATTAAATATCTTGATTTAGACTTGTCTTTCAATTTTTTTTAATTTTGTTTTTAGTTATCGTTTATGATTTTTATTTATTTATTAACATATAATTCTTGATTTATTTGATTATAAATATATATAATTTTTTTTTATTTTTACTTAGATTTTTTTAACTACAAAAATATATCGAAAAAATCAATATATATAATTTTTTAATAAAAAAAATCTAACTTACAGCGGCGAAATAATAGTCAAATAACTATTTCACAAGCATTGCCCGACCCCACTTCCATGGCTGTATACGATGCCGTTTTAAAAGTCAATGATGAGGTCTAAGTCACACGATTTTCAGACATTCTACCCACCTATCCACCGTAACCATGTCCTAGCGTGCGCGTCTCTCTTCTCTTTCTTAAAACGACATCGCTTTCTACTCTATATCAGTGCAGTTTGATGTCCAAACTCAAAAGCCGACGCTGTTTTTTTTTTTTTTCCCTGTTACTTTTCAATTAGTAAAATTGTTAAATAATACGTGAAGCTCGTTTCATTTCTCTCTCTGTTTTTTTTTTTGTAAAGAATTCATGACTTTATTAAAGTTCTCAACATCACGTGATATCCAATAAATTATACATATAAAAAATGATGCTAGCAAGTTTCATGTGATTTAAAGTTCGAATTTTAGGAATTTTGATGATTTTTTAATGAATAAAGAGAAATCACTTGAATTTCATGCCATTACTTAACAATTTTATTGATTGAAAATAAAGAAATAATTTGATTGAGAATTTATTCATACATCAGTGATCTAATTAAGACATAAAATTAGCTGGGTATCTAATTAAGATTGCCCTTAAAGATTAGAGACTCTTACTAGGCTCATCCAAAATTATCAAGGCATGCATCTGTGTATTTTCAATAAATTTTTACTTGTAAAATGTTTATCACTTGCCATTATGAATCAATCAATTGTTGTAGGACACCTAGTCATACAATTTGCTTAACTCTAAAAAGTCAATTTAGTGATTTGCTGACTTAGAGCTTTGTTTGGGCTAAGTTAATAAAAAAAATTAATTTTTTTCTATTAAAATAATATTATTTTAATTTTTTTTTTTAAATAGAATGTTGGGTTAGCTCAAGTCAACACATTGACTTGCAATCTAGGTCTTGAAATAACAACCTATCAGTAAGGTTTCATAGTTATGATTCTAACATATGTTATTTTGAATTTTTTTTTTTAAAAAGTAGAATGTTGGGTTGACTTAGGTCTATACTCTGATTCACAATATGAGTCTTAAGCTATCAACTTGATACAAATCAGTCTGTCATGATAAAAGATCCACTAGAGGTGTCAATTGGGTCAATCATAAGGTTAAAGGCCAAAAAGCTAAATGAGGCATTGAATATGCTTGTTCAGAGTATTTAAGCAAAGGCTAACTTCAAGGAGGCTTCAACACATATGAGACAATCTAAAATCAACCTAATACATATGCAAGAAGGACTCAACTCAACCCCAACTTAGACTTAGAGCTGACTATATAATTGGGCAAACTTGTTTGAACAACTTTTCATGGCCTACAAAGAAAGATAGGTGGCAACAATTAATCCTAACATTACAAGAATATTTTTGGAGAATATTTTGAGAGTTTCCATCTTCTACAAAAAAAACTAAGGGGCAACATCTATTACAAAGATTTTCATGCTTATTTAGAAGAATTAAAGTTGGCAGCAATAATCCTTATTATTCAAAGATATTATTTAAGTCGGTTTTGAATTGATTTTTTCTAATGCATAGTCTTACGCTAACAAGCATAATCTTTTATCCAATTGTTGGATCGAGCTGAAAGTTTACCATAAGATTACAGAAGCCTAGTTTAATATATTGTTAAACTTTCATAGCGATTGGACATCTAGAAGGCCTTGTGATAAGGTCCATAAACTACTTTATGAGAATTATATTAATTTCCTAGTTGATTCAAAACTCTTTTTTTATTTTATTTGGAACTCTTTAACTATTTTTTCAGTATTATTTAGGATTTTTTTTACTTATTATAAATTTAGTTATTTAGCTTGTGTTTAGGTTTATTTTACTGATTTTGATTTCTGAATAATATGTATGTGTGTGTGTGAGAGAGAAAAAACTCATACTTTTTGGTTCTTAAAAGAATTAAAATTGACTTATAAAAAACAATTATTTTCATTGTGTCTTTCTTATATTTCTCATTCACGATTCATTAATTGTTGGGCGGGGGTTCAAATTCCAATAGTATTGGTGTCTCGGTTCAAGGTAATTGTTGTGTCACGCTTTTTATCTGAAATATGATTTCTAGCTTTTCAAGATTATGTTTAAACTTGCTTGTGGGTTTCTGAGTCTTATATCCATGGGGTTGTATCGGTTGTTATCAGAGCTTGATTCTAAAAATCAAGTTATATCTTTCTGAGCTTTTCAACTTGTCCACATTTAGATTTCAATGTTTTTCATTCTCCTACTCCTTCTTTAGTTGCGTCATTAAAAAAAATTTCATTGATTTCATTTCTGTCAATGAAAATCAATAACCACAAATACAAAAAAAAAGGATGAAGAAAAGTCATTGCAAATTTCAGTTATGGTCGCTAGTTACTTTTACAAGGAGGATTGAATCGAAACTTGATAAAAACACATATAAACTGGTATTCTTGGGGTTTTAGGTACCATAACTTTAGATATTAAGTTTCAGGTCATTTGGACACATTTTCATTTTGGTTTCAATTCTGATTGCGTAAATTACAACCTTTTGAGAAAGATGATGAGTTAATCTCTAAGGATAAGGAAATGGTTGAACCTAAACATTGCAAAGAAAAGACTGATTCTCCACTAGTACTTCCATTTCCTCATGCAGAAATCGTCAGCGAATCCTGAGTCACTATAGAACGAGAAATTATCATTGAAAATTGAGCGACGGATGACGCATGAAATCGACAGTGAAAAACTAATTCACGGTGGACGCATGAAATCAGTAGAGAAAACAGAGTCCTCGTTGATGCATGGAATCACTAGTGAAAACCTCGTTACTACTGACTAGAAATCGTCAGCGAAAACAGAGTCACTGTAGACCTTGAAATCGTCACTGAAAACTGAGTGACAGGTGACGTATGGTGTCGACAGCGTGAATGAATTCATGACCGACGCATCCAATTGATAACAAAAATAGAGTCATGGCTCACGCATGGAATTGTCAAAAATGCTATGTCACTCTTAATCCATAAATCGTCAGCGAAAATAGAGTCTCTGTAGACCTAGAAATCATCACTGACAACTGAGTGACAGCTGACATACGGAATCGATAGCGTAAATGAATTCCCGACCGACGCATGACATCGATTCCTAAAACATAGTCAGGGTTCACGTATGGAATCGTCAAAAACATTATGTCACTGCTAATGCAAAAACCATCGGCGAAAATAGAGTCACTGTAGAACAAGAAATCATCATTGAAAATTGAGTGACAGATGACGCATGGAATCGACAACAAAAACTAATTCACAGTGGACACATGAAATCAATAGAGAAAACAGAGTCATGGTAGACGCATACAATCGCTAGTGAAAACAGCGTCACTACTGACCAGAAATCGTCAGCGAAAATAGAGTCCTTGTAGACCTTGAAATCATCAATGAATACTGAGTGACAGTTGTCGTATGGAACCGACATCGTCAATGAATTCACGACCAACGCATCAAATCGATAGCAAAAATAGATTCATGGCTGACGCATGGAATTGTAAAAAACGCTGTGTCACTGCTGATCCATAAATCGTCAGCGAAAATAGATTCCTTGTAGACCTTGAAATCATCAATGAATACTGAGTGACAGCTGCCGTATGCCGAATGGAATCGATATCGTCAATGAATTCACGACCGACGCATCAAATCGATAGCAAAAATAGAGTCATGGCTGACACAAGGAATTGTCAAAAACGCTATATCACTGGTGATCCATAAATTGTCAGCGAAATCTGAGTCCCTGCAGACCTTGAAATCATCACTAAAATCTGAGTCATAGCTGACGTATGGAATGGACAGTGTCAAATAATTCACTGCCTACACATGAAATCGATAGCAAAAATAGAGTCATGTTTGACGCATGGAATCGTGAACATTTGTTGGGTGATGGATGACACATGGAATCGACAGTGAAAACAAATTCACAGTTGATGCATGAAATCAACAAAGCAAACAGAGTCATTGTTGACGCATGGAATCATTAGTGAAAACTGCGTCACTGCTGACCAGAAATTGTTAGCGAAAACTGAGTGACTCTAGACCTAGAAATCGTCACTGAGAACTGAGTGACGGGTGAGGTATGGAATCTACAACGTCAATGAATTCATGACCGATGCATCAAATCGATAGCAAAAATAGAGTCATCGCTGACGCATGGAATTGTCAAAAACGCTTTGTCACTGCTGATCCATAAATCATCAGCGAAAACAGAGTCCCTGTAGACCTTTAAATCGTCAATGAATATTGAGTGACAGCTACCGTATGGAAGCGACAGCGTCAATGAATTCCCGACCGACGCATGACATCGATTCCTAAAATATAGTTATTGCTGACGCATGGAATCGTTAAAAACACTATGTCACTACTGATGCAGAAGTCGTCGGCGAAATCTGGGTCACTTTAGAACGAGAAAACATCATTGAAAATTGAGTGACGGATGACGCATGGAATGGACAGCGAAAACTAATTCACGGTGGACGCATGAAATCAGTTGAGAAAACAGAGTCATCGTTGACACATGAAATCACTGGTGAAAACCGCGTCACTACTGACCAGAAATCATCAGCGAAAACAGAGTCACTGTAGACCTTGAAATCATCGGTGAAAACTTAGTCATTGTAGAACGAGAAATCATCATTGAAAATTGAGTGACGCATGACGCATGGAATCGACAACGAAAACTAATTCATGGTGGACACATGAAATCAGTAGAGAAAATAGAGTTATCGTTGACGCATGGAATAGCTGGTGAAAACCGCGTCACTGCTGACCAGAAATCGTCAGCGAAAACTGAGTGACTCTAGACCTAGAAATCTTCACTGAAAATTGAGTGACAGCTAACGTACGGAATCGACAACGTAAATGAATTCCCGACCGACGCTTGACATCAATTCCTAAAATATAGTCATGGGTGACGCATGAAATCGTCACAAACACTATGTCACTACTGATGCAGAAATCATTGGTGAAAACTGAGTCACTGTAGATTGAGAAATTATCATTGAAAATTGAGTGACGGATGACGCATGGAATCGATAGCGAAAACTAATTCATGGTGGACACATGAAATTAGTAGAGAAAACAAAGTCATCGTTGACGCATGGAATCGCCGGTGAAAATCGTGTCAATACTGACTAGAAATTGTCAGCGAAAACTGAGTGACTCTAGACCTAGAAATCGTCACTTAAAACTGAGTTACAGCTGACGTATGGAATCGACAGCGTGAATGAATTCATGACCGATGCATCTAATCGATAGCAAAAATAGAGTCATGGCTGATGCATGGAATTATCTAAAACGCTATGTCATTGCTGATCCATAAATCGTCAGTGAAAACTAAGTCGCTGTAGACTCACTGAAATCTGAGTCATAGCTAACGTATGGAATTGACAGCGTTAAATAATTCACTGCACACACATGAAATCGATAGCAAAAATAGAGTCATGGCCGACGCATGGACTCGATAGCAAAATTAGAGTCATGTCTGATGCATGGAATCGTGAATTGTTGTTGGGTGACAGATGATGCCTAGAATAGACAGCGAAAACAAATTCACAGCTGACACATGAAATCAATAGAGAAAACAGAGTCATTGTTGACGCATGGAATCGTTAGTGAAAAGTGCGTCCCTCCTAACCAGAAATCGTCAGCGAAAACTGCGTGACTCTAGACCTAGAAATCCTCACTGAAAACTGAGTGACAACTGGCGTATGGAATCGACAACGTAAATGAATTCTCAATCGATGCCTCACATCGATTCCCAAAATATAGTCATGGGTGACGCATGGAATCGTAAAAAGCACTATGTCACTGGTAATGCATAAATCGTCGGCAAAAACTGAGTCACTGTAGACCTTGAAATCATCATTCAAATCTGAGTCATAACTGACATATAGAAGCGACAACGTCAATGAATTCCTAACCGACACATCAAATCAATAGCAAAAATAGAGTCATGGCTGGCACATGGAATCGTCAAAAACATTATGTCACTGCTGATGCAGAAATCGTCGGTGAAAACTGAGTCACTATATAAGAAGAAATCATCATTGAAAATTGAGTGACGGATGACGCATGGAATTGACAGCGAAATAATTCACGGTGGACACATGAAATCAAGAGAGAAAACATAGTCATCGTTGACGCATGGAATCGCCGGTGAAAACCGCGTTAGTACTGACCAGAAATCGTCAGTGAAAACTGAGTGACTCTAGACCTAGAAATCGTCACTGAAAACTAAGTGACAACTGATGTATGGAATCGATAGCGTCAATGAATTCATGACCGACACATCTAATCGTTGCAAAAATAGAGTCAACGCATGAAATTGTCAAAACGCTATGTCACTACTGATCCATAAATCGTCAGCAAAAACTAAGTCGCTGTAGACCTTGAAATCATCACTGAAATCTTAGTCATAGTTGACATATGGAATCGTTGCAAAAATAGAGTCATGGCCGACACAGAGATTCGATTGCAAAATTAGAGTCATGTATGACGAATGGAATCGTGAACTGTTGTTGGGTGACGGATGACGCATGGAATAGACAGCGAAAACAAATTCATAGTTGTCACATGAAATCAACAGAGAAAACAAAGTCATTGTTGACGCATGGAATCATTAGTGAAAACTGCGTCACTGCTGACCAGAAATCGTCAGCGAAAACTGAGTGACTCTAGACCTAGAAATCATCACTGAAAACTGAGTGACAGCTGACGTATGGAATCGAAGGCGTAAATGAATTCCCGACCGACGCCTGACATCGATTCCCAAAATATAGTCATGGGTGACGCATAGAATCGTCAAAACACTATGTCACTGCTGATGCAGAAATCGTCGGCGAAAACTGAGTCACTGTAGAACAAGAAATCATCATTGAAAATTGAGTGACGGATGATGCATGGAATTGACAGCGAAAACTATTTCATGGTGGATGTGATTAGTACTTAAAAGTGCATTTTTATCACGGTTTTATATCATCATTTTGCACTTGAAGTATCAATAACCCCGTAACTAAAACATGTCTTATAATAACAAGTCTGATACCAAAAGATACCTTTAATTTATGGTAAATGTTCATCTTAAATGCAGGCTTATCATATAAATGAAAGGATTGATTGATGAGTTTAAGTACTGAAATTGAAAGGACAAAGAGAGGGCCAAACTTAGAAAAGAGATGCTGGTTCAGTCCAAACTGGAACACTGTTCGGTCATTGGGTCATATCTGGAGTTGTAGATCTTGGATTTAAGTCTGCTTTTATATGGATGGAAAGCTAAGACATAGGCCTAAAACTTTCATGGGGAGTCCAAGATTTAAAAAGGCCGTTTTCAAGTCCAAATTGTAGCAACAACGGAGAAGTCCGAATCTGTTCTGCAGCCCAGACATTGTTTTGTGTTTAGCTCATATCTCGAGTTCTATAAGTCCAAATGACTTCAATTTTTTTCCTAGTAAGTTGAGACAATTTCCTAGAACTTTTATGATTCAAGTCTGTTCGAATTCTAATGTTAGCAATAGCGTTTTGTTTAGACAAGAAGATAAGGATTGTCACCAAGTCAAGAGTTGGCCACCCACTCAACAATCAGTCATCAAATCAATAGTTCCAAATTTTGGCCTATAAAAGGAGGCATTTTCCATGTATTTAGGAACTTGGTTGTTCATATCAAAATCTTGCTCTTGCTCTTGCTCTTGCTCTTGCTCTCTCTTTCTCTCTCTCTCTATTTTTGTAATGCTTAAGTTTTGCTTTCATTCATATCATGTTTATGCTTTTCATTTTCTTTTCTTTACTTAGTTAACTTGTATCTTATTTATGTTCTTATCTTATTTATTTATGTTTCTCTTCTTCATTATGTTTAGCTAAGTTTATTATGTCAAGGTGAAAAGGTTACACTAATGGTGTAAGAATAAGTATAATACAAACTCAATATGGACTTCAATGCTTATATCCTAAACAACTTGCTATTAACATGTCTTATCATTTTTACCTTATTAATTCTTAATACCTTGCTTGTTAAATGGTTAATCTAGATTTGTGTTATATAATACTTGGTACAACAAATGCTTGGCACTTTCATAGCCTAACCGTATGGTATAACTTACACATGTGCTATGAAAGGAACTTGATTTGTTGTTAACATAAGTTAGCATTATGAATTCCTGACAATATTTAAAAGTTTGGTGTTACTTAAATAAGATAATTAATATGATCATGTTAACAATTTATAATGAGCTATTAATGACAAATCATCCTATTGGAACCTCCTTTGTGTGTGGTTTCCAGTTGAGTAATAAAAAAAGTTTATACTATACTTGTTTGAAATACCATAAGTGGATCCTCTAACCTTGACATTTGTTTTTATCAGTGTTTAATCCTCACATTAATCTTACATCTCAAAGTCCTCTTTAACTTATTCTTATTGTTGTTGTTGTTGTTGTTATTTATAATTTATATAGTTAACCTCCCTGTGGTTCGACCTCGGTCTTGCCGGGGGTTATTTATTACTTCGACACTCCTACACTTGGGAGAAGACATCAATCTTTTGGTCATGTCAAGTTTTTGGCGCTGTTGCCAGGGAGGTAAATTCTTGTACAAATTATAATATTTATTTTATTTTCTCTTTTCACTTTTCGTGTATCTAACTTTGTTTCTTTTTCTTTTGCTTTCTTCTTCATTTTATTCTCTTCCTACACGTGCATGAGAGTTTGGTCACGTACATTAAGTGGTAGACTTTGTAGGGTATGCTCATCATTTTCAGAAAATATGGCCGAAGAAGATAACCAGTCTCTTCATAATGAGAATAATGAGAATAACCGTGTTAGAACACTTAGAGACCACATGAATCTCACAAGAACAAGTGCACCCTCATGTATAGTTTTTCCTCCTGATGCATCTCTTTTTAATTTTAAGCCAGACATTATTCAACTTTTACCTTCTTTCATGGCTTAGATCTAGAAAATCCATACTTGCATTTGAGAGAATTTGAAGAAGTTTGTAACACCTATAATGACTTAAATTGTAGCATGAATACCATTAGATTAAAGCTTTTTCCTTTTTCATTAAAAGATAAAGCTAAAACATGGCTACAAAATCTTAGGTCAGGATCCATACGTGCTTGGGATGAAATGCAACAACAATTTTTAAAGAAGTTTTTTCCATCTCACAGAACCAACTCTTTCAAAAGACAAATCACCACTTTCACTCAAAAACCAGGTGAAACATTTTACCAATGTTGGGATAGGTATCGAGACTTGCTTAATACTTGCCCTCATCATGGTTTTGAAACATGGAGATTGGTTTCACAATTTTATGAAGGATTAGCACCTAAAGATAGGCAAATAGTTGAATTGATGTGCAATGGAACTTTTAAAGATAAAGACCCTAATGAAGCAATGGAGTACCTAGACTTGCTAGCTGAAAATGCGCAAAATTGGGACACTACAGGCATTTATGAGGCACCAAGTAAAACCCAACCTCATACATCTAGTGGAGGTATATATAACCTTAGGGAAGATCATGACCTCCAAGCCAAGTTTACATCTTTAGCTAGAAAAGTCGAGGCACTAGAATTGAAAAAGAGTGGTCAATTAAAATCTATTCAAGACATTGTGTGTCAAATCTGTGAAACAAATGAACATGCAACCAATGATTGTCCAACTTTGCCTTCTTTCAAGGAATGCCTCCATGAACAAGCCCATGCTTTAAACAGTTTCCAAAGGCCCAATCATAACCCATACTCGCAAACATACAACCCTGGTTGGAGAAATCACCCGAATTTCAGTTGGAAGAGTGATAACAACAATGCACAAACTTCACAGCCACCATTTCAAGCACACCATAATTTCTAAAATTCTCATGGATATGCACCTCCTTATGCTCCACCTCCTAGAAGAAATCTTGAGGAAACATTGCATGCATTCATTGAAAAGCAAGAGACAATCAACACTCAACTTGCTCAAAGCATGACAGATTTTAAAGATACTCTTGCAAAATTGACATCTGCTCTCAGTTTCCAAGAGAAAGGTAAGTTTCCATCTCAACCACAACAAAATCCCAAGGGGCAGTACCATGCAAATGCAAGTAGTTCGGGAAGCCAACACATGGATCACGTAAAATCAGTCA